>Ga0137362_10002241_pt1 | contig 12494 bp, 11 predicted proteins | sample MadtaG_2_FD_104801 | JGI IMG/M metagenome (GOLD analysis project Ga0137362, IMG submission 104801) | Vadose zone soil microbial communities from Angelo Coast Range Reserve, California, USA - Mad1_100_16 metaG | ecosystem: Environmental > Terrestrial > Soil > Vadose zone | place: USA: California... | reverse complement strand
TCGAGCTCGATTCGATCGTCCACTGCATCGATCGCGAAAACACAGCATCACAGGCGGTGGCGCGGCGGCTCGGCGCGGAAAAGCAAGGCGAGACAGACTTGTTCGGCCATCGCTCGGATGTCTGGGTGACGACGCGCAGCTCGTGGCCGGCTAAAGCGTGCTGAAATTGAACCGTCAGGCGAACTTCGCTAGACTGGCCGTCATACCCGCAGCCCGTGATTGAGGCGACCGGATGTTAATTTCCACGCTGGATCTCGCGTTGCGCGCCGGTACCACGGCCTTGTTGCTGGTCCTTGCCGCATCGCTGTTTCGCGACTTCCGAGGGGCCGTTGCCGGCCGGTTGGCGGTCGCCTTTGCACTGGGGTCCGCGGCTCACGCGGTAACCTACGGCATCGGCGCCACGTCGCCGGTTTCGATCTGGCATGCGCCGTTGATCGCGCTGTCTACCGGCAACATCGTGGTGTTCTGGCTGTTCACGCACGCGCTGTTCGACGACGCATTCAAGATGCGCTGGTGGCATGCGCTGGTCTGGGCGGCGGTGGCCGGTTTCAGTTTCATCAATTGTGCCTGGATTGCACCGGCATCGGGGAACGTGCGGTTTGCCATCCTCGCGATCAATGTGCTGGTTCTCGGCTTCATTGCCTTGGCGGTCGGGCAGACCATCGCCTCCTGGTCGGCCGATCTGGTCGAGGGGCGCCGTCGCTTGCGGGTTTTTATCGTCAGCGCCGCCGCGCTCTACGGCGGCATCAATGCCGTCCTGCAGATCCTGGTATCGGGCCGCGAGGCGGCCGATGTCGCCAGCGCTGCGAATGCCGCCCTGCTGGCGGGCATCGTCGCCGCGATCTGCTATTCGATGATGTGGGTCGCAGCAGCGGATCTGTTTCCAGTGGCACCTGTCGTCGCGGCGGTTGCGAGCGTACCCGCCCCATCCGTTGCGGCGCCGGATTCGGGCGCCGCGGATCAAAGGCTGGTCGATGCATTAATGCGATTGATGGCGGATGAGCGAATCTACCGGCACGACAACATCACCATCGGCACGCTGGCGACCAAACTCAGGATTCCCGAATACAGATTGCGGCGCTTGATCAACCAGCGGCTGGGTTATCGCAATTTCAATGTCTTCCTCAACAATCACCGGATCGAGGAGGCCAAGGCCGCTCTGGCCGACCCCTCGCAGGCCGAGGTGCCCGTGATCACCATCGCGATGGATGCAGGCTTTCAGTCGCTTGGGCCCTTCAATCGCGCCTTCAAGGCGACCACCGGCGTTACGCCGACCGAATACCGCCGCCTCAACGAGGCCCGCGCCTAGCTTCCTAACCTATTGGGGTAGGTGGCATATTCCGGAATCGGCGAGGGCTGTCAGTTTTCCGCCACTGCGATTTCCGAATTCGGCGAGCCGTCGCGCCGTAATCGAGGCCATGTCCGGCACGCCATGATGGCGCCAATTGCCGGAGAAAACCGTGACCCGAAAGCATCAAATCATCCTCCTTGTGACGACAACATTATGCGGCGCCGCGGCGCTGACCGCGGTTCGCGCGAACGACGCACCGCGGGTCGCGACCGGCTTTGTCGCGCATGTCCTCTGTTCGGAGACCTTTGTATCCGGGCTTGATCCGGATCGGGTGTTCTCGGAGACGATGGCCGCCATGCCCGGCACCGGGCTGATCACCTGGGCCATGGATTACAAGATCGATCGTGCAAGGAAGGACGTGACCGTGACGCTGCTCGGTGGCGGACAAAGCCATGCCGTCTTCCGCGAAGGTCTGGGCTGTTACGTCTCTCATGACGATGCCTCCGTCGATGGCTTGCCGCCATCGGCAGCAAGCGATACTCAACAAGCGTTGCTGCCGGAGATCGCCGGGCCTTCGCTGGTCGAGCCTGCAAATCGGGAGCTCGGTCTCGCGCTCGATGGCGCCTTCGCCGAGCCCGGGCAGCCGCCGTTCCGCCACACCAAGGCGGTGGTCGTACTGAAGGACGGCCGGGTCATCGCGGAGCTCTACGCGGCCGGCTATGGCATCGACACGCCGATGCTCGGCTATTCCGCGACCAAGTCGGTGACCTCAGCCCTGATCGGAATTCTCGTTCGGCAAGGCAAGCTTGCGGTCAACGAGCCGGCCCCCATTGCGGCGTGGCAAAGTCCGCACGATCCCCGCCATGCGATCACGGTCGATCATCTGCTGCGCCACACCGCCGGACTGGCGATGGGCAGTTCGCTCAATGCCTCGCTTGCCAGCGCCTTCGACCGTGTCAACCGGATGAAATATGTCGAGCGCGACATGGCGGGATTCGCCGAAAACGCCGAACTGGAGAGCGCGCCGGGCAGTGTCTGGAATTACCACGACGGCAACACAGTCATTCTGTCGCGCCTGATCCGCGACGCGGCAGGCGGTCATGCCGCCGATGTGCTGCGCCTGGCGCGGGCTGAGTTGTTCGATCCCTTGGGGATGCGCGGCGTCACGCTGGAATTCGATGCGACCGGCACCCCGGAGGGATCGAGCCAGATGCTCGCCCCGGCGCGCGACTGGGCCCGCTTTGGCCTGCTTTATCTCAACGATGGCGTCGTCGGCGGCAGGCGCATTCTGCCCGAGGGTTGGGTCCGCTATTCGGCCTCGCTCACCCCAGGCGCCTGGGCGGGCTTGGGCGCGGGATTCTGGACCAATCTCGGCGACAGCAAGGGTTCGCGGTACCGTACCTCGCTCGGCATGCCGCGCGATGCCTTTTATGCCAGCGGCGTGCTCGGGCAATACGTCATTATCGTGCCGTCGGAACGACTGGTCATTCGCGCTTCGGCATCTCCGGAAATCAGTACGACATCGCGGGCGTTTCACGTTTGGTTGCCGACGTGATCGCCGCAACCAGTAACAACGGGCGCGTCGCCCGCGGCGATTGAGCCGAGCATCGCGCTCGTACCGTCGAAGCGCGGTCCCGGTTTGCTAATTGGTCCTGGCCTCATAGATAGGCGGTGGCAAAGCTTAGCATGCAAGATCGCGAAAAATGGCACGTCCGGATACCAAGAACACGACAAAATACTGGTGGGACAGGCACATTTCAGGTCTCAGCCTGATGCACGCCGACTTCACGTGCCACGATTTTGCCCCGCATACCCATGATGCATTTGTCATCGCCGTCACGGAGCTTGGCGGTGCCCGAATAAAAAGTCGGGGCGTTACCGATGTCGCGCGCTCATCCAGACTGTTTGTTTCCAATCCGGAGGAGCCGCAATCCTCCTGGATGGGAGACAGTCCCCGCTGGCGTTACCGGTCGATGTATCTGACGCAAGCGGCGATCGACGTCGTCGCAGAGGGGCTTGGGATCGAATCGGTGCCGTTTTTCACCGGCAACATGATCGGCGATGCTGATCTGGTGAGCGGCTTTGCGTCACTCCACCAGGCACTCGAAGTTGGAGCCGATCGTTTCCGCGAGCACGAACTTCTGATATCCGCATTCGGTCATCTGTTCGGCCGTCGCGGGAGCGGGGGTAATCGCATCGAGCCTGCCCCCCGCGACAGCATCCTTGTTCGCAGGATCGCCGATTTGGTGCGGGAGCGATTTGCCGAAAATCTTCTTCTCGGCGATCTCGCCGCCGCTGCCGGATTATCCATTTTCCAGCTGATCGGACTGTTCAAGCGCTCGATCGGAACCACCCCTCACGTTTATCTTACCCATGTCCGGCTGAATGCGGCCTGCCGCCGTCTCAGGCTCGGAGATTCTATCGCCGACGCAGCCGCCGCGGCCGGGTTTTGCGATCAGAGTGCGCTGACGAAGCATCTCAAGCGCTGCTACGGCATCACGCCACGGCAGTTTGCCAAAGCTGCCGCTTCCGCCCGGCTTCTACGGCGAGCCCCGCCTGGGGCTGCGCGGAATCCTGGGTAGCCTTGCAATTTCAGCCAATACGCCCAAGACCGGATCGCCTAGAAAGTCTTGTCGTTTGCAGCTTGAAGCGAGGTCATGATACCACCTTCATCCCGGAAAGCGCGTTCCACCGTCGCCGTCATTGGCCTCGGAAGCATAGGGGGCGTCGTGGCGGGATGTCTGCGCGCGGCGGATCGGCATGACGTCATCGCCGGCGTCCGACAGCCGATCGAACGTCTTGTGCTGGAGCGACCGGAAGGGAACGTTGAGGTTGCTCTGCGCGCCTTTACGGACCCAGCGCAGGCAGGGCCCGTCGATTGGGTTCTGTTGTGCACCAAAACCCAGCAGACGCCGTTGACCGCTCCGTGGCTGGCACGATTTTGCGATTCGTCGACACGGGTCGCTGTTCTACAAAATGGAATCGGTCATCTTGCCCACGTCGCGCCTTTGGTTGGAGATGCCGGCATTGTCCCGGCCCTGGTCTACTATAACGGCGAGCGGCTAGGCGCTGACCGCGTTCGCCTGCGCCACGTTGCCGAGCATGACCTCGCCGTGGCGGATGATGCGAACGGTCGCGCGTTTGCGGAGCTGCTCGACGGCACGCCGCTCCGCGTTCTTCTGAGCAGCGATTTCCCGACGCTGGCGTGGCGGAAGTTGCTGATCAATGCCGTTGCCAATCCAATCACGGCGCTCACGTTGCAGCGACAGGCGGTGTTTCGGCGCGACGACATCAAGGCGTTGTGTGTTGCAATCCTCGATGAAGCGGTCGCGGTGGCGCGCGCCGACGGCGCGCAAATGGCCGAGGACGAATCACTGCGAACCATATCGGCGCTTCTTACTTATCCGCCCGAGGCGGGCACCTCGATGTACTTCGATCGTCTGGCGGGGCGGGCACTCGAAGTCGAGGCCCTGACGGGCGCCGTTGTCGCCGCCGGCGAGCGCCTGCGGATTGCGACACCGCTCAATGGCGCGTTGCTGGCCTTGCTGCGTGCGGTCAGCGATGCCGCGCGCACTGGATAGACGCGCCCTACTGCCGTCCCAGCTGCGTGGCTTTCTCGACGCGATCGAACAGCTCCAGCGACAGGATCGCGTCGGCGAACTGGTCGGCGCGGCCGTTCAGCACCGGGCGGGCGAGCGTGAGGAATTTCTGCGCCATCGCCTGCGCGTCCGGGAACGAATTCGGCTCGCCGGAGGGGTCGGCATGGAGCCGCTCATGCACGCCATCGTCGGTGGTGATCGAAACCCGGGCGCCGAACGGATGGCTGCGGCCGATTTCAAGGCGGTCGTCCTGCACCACATCGAACTTGTCCGCCAGCGCGTCCACCGCGGTGTCGCCAAGCCTTTGATAATCGTCCCAGCCAAAGCGGCCCTGATCGAGCGCCACCGCCCCGGTAAAGAACATCGAGAACTGGCCGCCGACGATGGAGGTCGGATGCCGCTTGGTGGCGGCATCGCCGGTCAGCGTGATGCCGTTACGATGCAGTCCGATCTCGACACGTTTGATCTGGTCCGGCGTCAGATTGTGCTCCCGGCGCATCGCGATCAGTGCATCGAGGGCTGCGTGGGTATAGCGGCAGCTCGGATACGGCTTCACGCCGATCTTCATGGTCTCGTACATTTCGCCGAGGCCGGCGACCACCTTGTCGGGGTGCGCGTTATCGCTGTAACCGACCAGGAGGCCGTGCTGGCCCTCGACCGATTCGGTCGCGCCGACAAAATCGTTGCGCGCCAGGGTGGCCGCGATCACGCCATTCATCGCGGCGGCGCCAACCTGGTAGCGCTTGTTCCAGGCGCCGTTGACCAGAAATTGCAGGGAGCCCGCGGCCTGACTGCCGGAGACGCCAAACGCCGCGATGATCTGTTGTTTCGACAGTCCGAACAGCTTTGCCGCCGCGGCGGCAGCGCCGTAGGTTCCCGCGGTCGCGGTGGGGTGAAAGCCGCGCGCATAATGCGAGGTCGGATCGAGCGCGTTGCCGAGCCGGCAGCACACCTCGTAGCCCGCCACGATCGCGGTCAGCACGTCACGGCCGGAAGCGCCGACCAGTTCACCGACCGCGAACGCGGCCGGCACCACCGGCGCGCTTGGATGCAGCGACGAATCCGCGTGGGTGTCGTCGAAATCGAGCGAATGCCCGAGCGCGCCATTGAGCAATGCCGCCACCGCCGGTGTCCAGGTCTTGGCGTCGCCGAACACGGTGGACTGGCCCTTGCCGTCGAGCGCGAGAGCCTCGAGCATCTTGAGCAGCGAAGGCGTCGATTCGGCGTCGCGTCGCGCCCGAATGGCGCTGCCGAGAAAATCCAGCGTCAGGACCTTGGCGCGGTCGAGCACTTCATGCGGAATATCCGCGAATTTCAGATCCGCGACATAGGCGGCAAGCGTTGCGGTTTCTTCTGCCATCGTGTTTCCTCGCTGTTATCGCACAGGGTAGGCGGGCTGATTTGCCGTTTCAAGCCGCTCGCGCGAGGCGGGAAGCAGCCATGCCAAATGTCCTTTATAAGGGGGCCTTGGTCACTCACATTCCGGAACGGCTGCATGATCGCCTTCTTGAAACGCCTATCGCGCTTGCTACGGTCCCGGAGGGCGCAACTGGCGTTGGCCTTCAGGGTTACCGTCGCGGCCGCCGGTGCCTACGCGATCGCAACGGCGATACATCTGAGGCTGCCGTTATGGGCGGTGCTGACGTCCCTTATTGTAACCCAGATGAGCGTCGGCCGATCGCTAAAGGCGACCCGTGACTATATGTTCGGCACAGTGGGCGGCGCGATCTATGGCGGCGCCATCGCGGTGTTGATTCCGCATTCCGGGGAGGTCGAATTGCTCGGCTTGCTGGTGCTCGCGGTTGCACCGCTGGCTTTCATCGCCGCCAACAATCCCAGCCTGAACGCAGCCACGGTCACTGCCGTGATCGTGCTGCTGGTTCCGACCATGAGCCACGTCGATCCCCTCGCTTCCGCGATCGATCGTGTGATGGAAGTGACGGTCGGCGCGCTCACCGGGCTCCTGGTAACATTTTTCGTGCTGCCGTCGCGGGCGCACAACCAGATCCGTATTACTGCCACGCGGACGCTCGAGTTGATCGCAGTGGCGTTCTCAAAGCTGCTGGACGGCCTGACCCATGGCCTCGACAACGAGGCCTTGCATCGGATTCAGGATGGCATCGGCGCAGCGTTGGTGGGCTTGAATGCGACCGGCGCGGAAGCCGAGCGCGAGCGCGCGGCGCATCTGTCCCGGGGGCCGGATACCGGTCCGCTCCTGCGGACCTCATTGCGGCTCCGGCACGACCTCGTGATGATCGGGCGTGCCTGCATGATGTCGTTGCCATCGGATTTGCAGGCGCGGCTCGCGGTGCCGCTCGACAAAGTCAGCGATGCGGTTGTGACCTATTTGCGTTCCGCCGCAGCTTCATTGCGAACCCGCGGCAATTCTCCGTCGTCCTCGCCGATCGACGAGGCACTGCAGCTCTATGCCGCGGAAGTCGCAGCGCTGCGCAGCGAAGGCTTGATACGCGTCCTGCCCGGCGACGCGGCGGAGCGCTTCTTCGCGCTAGGATTTGCGCTGGAGCAAATGCGGCAGAATCTGAACGACCTCGGCCGCTGCGTCGCGGAGTGGTCCGAAACGCCGCCTTGACCTGTAGGACGCTGCGCTAGTCGAGATAGACACCGAGGAAGCTCAGCATGGCCGTGTCGCACTGCGCGATGCCGTCGGTGAGCGCCTTGAGGGCGGCGTCGAAGTTCGGCGAGGGGTGTTCCAGTTCCCATGCGCCATCGTGGTCCCAGTGGAAGCACCAGCCAAAACGGTCGCCTTTCTCCAGGTGAATCACCACGCAGCGGCTCTCCTGCGCGGGTTCGGCAACCGGGACGAGATCGCGAAGCGAAACGCCGTACTCCTTGCGGAAATAGGCCGAGACCTTTTCGCGATTTTTTTCAGTGCGCGTGATGAACTTGAACAGGTTGTCGCGCTGCGTGGCCAGTTCCAACGGCTTGTAGAAGCGGAGTTCACCGGAGTGGCCGGGTAACCGGACCAACAGCTCGGTCTCGCCATAGGTGGTGAGGAACTTGCGATAGTCCTTGGGCAACTCCGCCCCAAGCTGCCGCTCGGCTTCATCCACGTCTTGCTTGCCCGCCGGCTTCTTCACCTTCCAGCGCCGACCCTTGTCGGATTTCGCCTGGTTCTTGCGCCGCTCGACATACGCGGCATAGGCCGGCAGCGCGGTGATCGCCTCGTAACCGCCATGCATGACCCATCGGAAGGCGGCGTCGAAGGCTTCCTCCCGCCGCTCCGGATAATGTTTCGCACAGGATGGTCGCGCACTGTACCCTGCGGTCCGAGCCTGGCGCGATCTTGCAAGCTTCTTCGATTGCTTCGAGCGCGGCGGCAGGACGGCCCGCGCGCTGATGGGTCCAGCTTAGAACGTCGAGGATGCGGCCTTCCAGGTCGGATGGTGCGATCGACCACGCATAATGCGGCGTCTTGCCGGCCTTGCGGGACGTCAGCATATCACGGGCCTGGTTGGCGAAGCGGATGGTTCGTTCGTCATTGTCGGCGGCGGCGTAGCTGTGATGCGCCGCGAGCCAGAGATAAAGCGGCTCGCGCGCCGCCGGGGTATTTTCGAGCGCCGCAAGATGCTTTGCCGCTGATCGCGAGCGTTGTCCAGGCTTCGCAGAGTTCAGTCGCTGGTTTGGGGATGCCGGTTCAATGCTTGCGTTCAAGTCTTGCGGCGGGTCAAGAACGCACCGGCGAAGAGCAGCTCGGCCTGGCTCGCCGGATTTAGGCTTGCGCCTGCACCACACCACATATTCGGCATGAGCCGGCAGCGCGGTGATCTTCCTCGCGGCCATCAAGCTCTGCCCGTTTATTGGCGGCGGCGAGCGCTTCCTGCCGCCGATCCGGAAAGTGATCGCACAGGATTGTGGCGCGCTGGACGCCGCGGTCGTTGCTTGGCGCGATCCTGTAAGCCTGCTCGATCGCATCGAGCGCGGCCGCGGGATTTTCCGCGCGCAGATGGGCCCAACTCAGAACGTCGAAAATCCGGGCTTCCAGGTCGTTTTCGGCAATCGACCATGCGTAATGAGGCGTCTTTTCTGCCCGGCGCAAGGCCAGCGTGTCGCGCGCCGCTTCGGCAAGCTGGATTGTGTGTTCATGGCTGTCGGCAGCGGCGAAGCTGCGATGTGCCGCCAGCCACAGATAGAGCGGCTCGTGCGCCGCAGGGGTGTCTTGGAGCGCGGCAAGGTGCCTCGCCTGGTCTTCAAGTGAAGCGCTGAGTGCTGCGAGCATCAGGTCGTCGAGGCTCTTTTGCCATTCAAGCTTTGCTTCCGGACAGCGCAGATTGCGCCGCGTATGTCGGGTGTGCGTGGTTTCCATATAACCCGCCGCGACAAGCTCGGCCGCGTAACGGCGATAGGCGGCGACCACATTGCCGATCTCGGAAAATGGCACGCGCAGGAAATCTTCAGTCTGGATTTCGACGCTCCCGCGCATGCGGAAGCCGATGATCATTGGATCGCCGCCCGGAACCAAAAGCAGCTCCCGGTCATCATCACCCGGCGGGCGATGAAAGAATTTTGCAAGATACATCAAGGTCTCCGGACGCCCGGCCGCACGCCCGCGCTGTCGGTGGGGAGCGTCGTCCAGACTGTGCAGAGTCAGTCGCTGGCTCGGGGATTCCGGTTCAAGACTTTGCGCGTAGGACTTGCGTTCAAGTCTTGCGTTCAAGGCTTTGCGTTCAAGACTTGCGGCGGGTCAGCCCCTTGTCTTGCATCCGCCAGATCAGCAGGTCGATGCGATCCTGGCCGAAGAACGGCTCGTTCTCGAACACGAAAGTCGGCACGCCCCAGTGGCCGGACGCGGCGTGGTCCTTTTCGTTATCAGCAATGATCCGCTCATAGGAATCGGGATCGGCCGATATCGCAGCATCCATCGCGGCCAAATCGAAGCCGGCTGCCGCCGCGGCGTGCGCGAGATGGTCGCCCTCGTTCCAGCCGCTGACAGTGCCGTCCCACAACACCCGGCTGATCGCATCGGCAAATCCGAGCGAGCGGCCCTCACGCTGCGCGGCGGCGCCCAGGCGCGTCAGTCGGTGGATGTAGGGCTGGTTCTCAGCCACATCGAGCGTCGTCATGTCCTGCACGATCGGGTCGGGTCGGGGAAACCTGAACGGGATGTTTTCGCGGCGGGCAACGCGGCTGGAGTCGAGCACGACGTAACGCGCAAACTGCGGATTGGTGCGCTTGAAAAAACCGGGCACGCGAACGGCGAGCGGGTAGACCGGGCGCAGGGTCACCGTCACGTCGTAGTTGGCGGCCAGCCTGAGCGTTTTCGGCAGCGCCAAATAGCTGTAGGGGCTGCGGAATGAAAAGAACAGATCGACGGACAATGTCATGGCAAGACCTGGCCGGCATATTTGGCTGACGGCAAGAAAGCATGGGCCGGGCAACGTGTCCACGCCGGCAGCCCGCTGATGTTCGTCTCAGCCTGCAACTTGCTGCAGCATCGCGCGGACGACGAGACGGTGAAACGGCAAGATCATCGCGAGATAGGCCCGGCCGAGCAGATTGTGCGTCAGCACGAGCGTGGTCGCGGTGACGCGGCGGCCTTGGCCAGAGGCTGTGACGTCGACCACGACGCGAAAATCCAGGTGCTTGTCGTTGAAGCCGGCAACGAGGCGATCCGGCGTCTCGCTCAGGATCGGAAATAGCCCGATGGCGTTGGCGGGCGCGATCTCGCTCGGCAAGGACGTTTTCAAGCCGAATGGCGTCACCAGAGTGGCGCAAGGCCAGCAACGCCTCGATCCATCGCGGCGATCGCCCCAACATCCGCTCCGCGGCATGCCGCGCATCGAGCGCTGTGTCATCAACGGCGATGCTGTAGGCGTCGCAAAACTGCGCGCCAGCCAGCAGCGCGCCGGTGTCAATGTTGGGCTCGACCTTGCCGACTTTCATGCTTGTCGCCTGAGTTACAGAACTGACGTCTCTCATCATGCATCCACGCTCCGGTAGTTATGCGGGGCCGCCAATAAACCGTTGAATAGCGTCATGGCGCTATCCATGGAGCCAGGGAAGAATCGTCTGCGCGCTGGTCCCGTGTGCGAGGCATGCCGCTCATTGTCAAGCGCGGCTGCGGTCCCGACAACTGACTGGCTTCGGACTGTCGGGTCAGCGGCTGAACAATAACGCAGCTGGGTTGCCGGAGAGTTTTTTGCTCTGCGGTGCGGCGCTGCCGGGCCATTTCAGGCGAACCTTGAGAAAAATCACCTGAGCGGCGAGGAATCCGCCAAGGCGATGAATCTCAGCGCCAAGGCGTTCGAATCTCTGCTGGCGCGGGCACGGGCGACGCTGAGAGAGCACGTCCGGAAAATTCAGAATACCAGGAGGTGCGCATGACGCTCGATCAGTTCAGGCAATTGGCCGAGACTTGGGGTGGGGATATCGATCGCTGGCCGACCGCCACGCAAGACGCGGCGCGCGAGATCGCGACCAGCAGCGAAGGCGGGCGCATCTTGAAGGAACAGCTTCGGCTGGATCGATTGTTCGCGATCGCCCCTGACGTAAGGGACCAACGGGCGGGACGGCTCGGCTTTGCGGTTCTGCAGCAACTGGCGAAGGGGGATCGCGATCTGCCGTGGTTTCGTCGGCTGTGGCGCCCGGCGTCGCTGTTTCCCGCAGCCAGTCTCGCCGGCTCCGCCATGGTGGGTCGGTGGCGTCAGGATGTTTTCCCGGCCTACGGCCGGCTTCGTGCGGGCAACCCTTGCCGAGGCGTGTCTGATCGGCCTGCTGGTTCTCTCATTGTCGCGGGCGGGCGCACAGGACGGGCAGGGCGGCGCGCGCCAAGCCTGTGAGGCGGATTACCATCGCCTCTGCGCCGGCATCAGTCCCGGCGGCGGCCGCATCAAAAAATGTCTGAATGACAATTTCGACGCGCTGTCGGATGCCTGCAAGCAGGTCGTTGGCGCAGGTACCGGCAAGTGAGTTTCAGAGGAGCGACGATCCCTCACCCGGTTGAGAGGCTTTGGCCCGCCGCGGTTGGCCTCCACCTCTAACCGGCGTCCTGCGTTCGCTCCGGCACGCGGGTGATCCTGGCGCCCAGCGCGTTGAGCCGTTCGTCGATGCGCTCATAGCCGCGTTCGATCTGATCGGCGTTGTCGATGGTGCTGACGCCCTTGGCGCACACCGCGGCCAGCAGCATGGCCATGCCGGCGCGGATGTCGGGAGATATCATCGGCGCGCCCTTGAGGCGGCTCGGTCCGGCCACGATCGCCCGGTGTGGATCGCACAGCACGATGCGCCCACCCATCGCGATCAGCTTGTCGACGAAGAACATCCGCGATTCGAACATCTTCTCGAACATCAGGATGACGCCGTCGCACTGGGTCGCGGTCACGATGGCGATCGACATCAGATCGGCCGGGAAAGCCGGCCATGGCTGATCCTCGAGCTTCGGCACATGGCCGCCGAAATCGTCCCGGATCTTCAGCGTCTGACCGGACGGCACCACAAGGTCGTCGCAGTCGACCTCGCAGACTATGCCGAGCCGCTCAAAGCCCATCCGGATCGAGCGCAGATGCTCGATGCCGGCGCGCGCGATGCGCAGCGGCGAACGCGTCACCGCGGCGAGCCCAATCAACGAGCCCACCTCGATGTGATCG
>Ga0137362_10002239_pt1 | contig 12498 bp, 10 predicted proteins | sample MadtaG_2_FD_104801 | JGI IMG/M metagenome (GOLD analysis project Ga0137362, IMG submission 104801) | Vadose zone soil microbial communities from Angelo Coast Range Reserve, California, USA - Mad1_100_16 metaG | ecosystem: Environmental > Terrestrial > Soil > Vadose zone | place: USA: California... | reverse complement strand
CCTGTGGGAACTATGCTGACGAACGTCATGGGCACGGCCCACATGTGTGACGCGCTCCGGCGCTACGAAGCACCGTGTGCCCTTGTCGTGGTAACGAGCGACAAGTGCTACGAAAATCACGAATGGGTATTCGGTTATCGCGAAAACGATTCGATGGGTGGCGCTGATCCCTATAGCGCGTCCAAGGGGGCAGCAGAGTTGCTGACTTCTTCATGGCGGCGGTCTTTTTTGCCATGCGAAAAGATGAACCAGCATCAGAAACCGGTGGCAACCGCCCGAGCGGGCAACGCGATCGGTCCGGGCGATTGGGCAAGAGATCGGATCGTACCCGATGCAGTCAGGGCATTGCTTGCGAAAGAACCAATTATTGTGCGTCATCCCAACTCGATTCGCCCGTGGCAACATTTCCTTGAGCCCCTCGCGGGTTACCTTTGCCTTGGCGCCAAATTGCTTTCTTCGAATCCGGTGGATTTCGCCGACCGCTGGAATTTTGGTCCTCTTCCAGGCAGCGTGAGGTACGTCAAAGACCTCGTCGACCAGTTCATCATTGCATGGGGGGAAGGAACCTGGATGCGAGCGAGCAAAATCGAATCGCCTTCCGAAGCGCAGACGCTTCGACTTGTTATCGACAAAGCGGTTGCGCACCTGAATTGGTTTCCTGTCTGGGGATTTGGAGAAACCATTCGACGCACTGCCGAAGGATATCGCCGCATCAACGACTGCTGGGATCATCCAAACGCCGTACGCGGCGTTATCGAAGACGAGATCGCCCTTTATACAAAGGCGGCAAACTCGATTAATGTTGCTTGGGCGCAGAAGTCATAAATTATGCTCATACGAGGTTTAAATACGGCCGACATTCCTGTGGTGATTCTTGCGGGCGGCCGCGGAACACGGCTATCTGAAATTACCCACGAAGTACCTAAGCCAATGGTGCCGATTGGCGAGTATCCGATGCTGCTGCATATCATGCGCTACTATGGCTCTTACGGGCATCGAAAGTTTGTGATCTGCCTTGGATACCTCGGACGTATGATCAAAGACTATTTTTTGGAAATCGATCGAAACACCTCTAGCCTAAGGTTGTATGCTGCAGAGGTTCGCTATATGAGTTCACTGGTTGCCGAGTGGGAGATTGATCTTGTTGAGACGGGAGCAGATACACTTACGGGCACGCGCCTTAGCCGGGTTAGGGACCATATTACGAATGAGCATTTCTGCCTGACTTATGGTGATGGTGTTACCGATCTGCCGTTAGACAAGGAGATGGAATTTCACCTCGACCATGGTCGCATCGGTACAGTATGCGCCGTGCATCCGCCTGCCCGCTTTGGAAACCTGGATATTAGCGAAAACGGTGCCGTGCATATGTTTGTGGAAAAGGAGCCTTTGAAACACGATTATATCAACGGCGGGTATTTTATCTTCCGACGAGATTTTCTTGATTACGTGCATTCCCGTCAAAACGAAAGTCTAGAAGGACAGTCATTGGTAACACTCGCTGAAGAGCGCCAGCTCTTCGCTTTCCGGCATAACGGCTTCTGGCAATGTATGGATACATTGCGCGATGTTGAGATCTTGCGCGAGCTATATACGCGAGGGGGCGCTCCTTGGGTTCGAGAATAAAATCCATGCAAACTGTTGGACAGGCGAAGATGGAACTACCGACGAGAGTTATTCTAACTGGGGCGTCGGGTTTCATCGGGCAGCATGTGATGCGCCGGCTTAAGAAAGAAAGGATTTGCTTCATCATGACTATGGACATCCGCGCACTCGAACATCATGATGCAGCTTCGGTTTGTGTGCATGCAGTAGACGGAACCGTGCTCGATTTCTCAGATCTAAAGAATTGCACGCTTGTTCATCTAGCTTGGTGTCCGCCGTTGCGTGATAACATGCGGCCGCACGCTCAGCAGTTGACACTGCTCGCTAAATTGATGGATGCTCACGGCGATTCCATTGATAGGATTATCGCGCTTGGCTCCGCAGAGGAGTATGGATCTCGTTGCGGACGTTTGGAGGAACATGAAGCCATAAATATTACGCTTTCACCATACGGCTGGGGTAAGCGTGCAGCAAAGATGCTAGTGGAGACTTGGTGCAAAGTTAATGACAAATCAGCGCTGTGGTTGCGTCCTTTTCTTGTATATGGGGAAGGCCAGCAGGGTAACATGGCTATTCCTTATGCCGTAGGCCAAGCTGTGCGACGCGAAGTTGCAGACTTTAGCGCTGGCACACAACAGCGTGACTTTATTCATGTCGATGATATCGCTCGCGCAATTGGACTCGCGGTCACCAAGCCATGGAAAGGATTTAACATTGCTAATCTGGGCACCGGAGTCGGCACTCGGGTTCGCGATGTCCTAGAACAAATAGCCGTATTGTTCGATGCAGCTGGTACGTTCCGGTTCGGTGCGCGTTCGATGCGTCCCGGCGAACCTGAGGTGCAAATTGCTGCCACCAAACGGGCGGAGAGCCTCCTTGGATTCACCGCGCAAATAACACTTGATCAAGGTCTACGTCGTATGTACGAAGTTATTCAGCGTCAACATGGCGTCAGTTAATAAGAAGGACGATGGAGTCGTTATCTTGGGTGCCGGATTGTCCGCACTAGGCTGCGCTAGGCAACTGCCGGGCGCGCGGATTTACGAAGCGAGATCGTATGCCGGCGGCCACGCTTGGTCGCATGCGATCGGAGGGTTCTGTTTCGACGAAGGCGCACATATCTGCCACTCCCGCGACCAGAACTATCTTAACCTGATTTTCGAGTCTGCGGAGAAGGTAAAACATGTTGCAATAAGCAATGTGATGAACCGCCGGCAAGGGAAGTGGATCACCTATCCCGTGCAAAACTACTTATGTGAACTCGAGCCACGCGAGCGCATAGATGCTTTGACTGACTTTGTCGAAGCGCAAATAGAGCGAGCGGGAACCGAGCCACGCCATTATCTCGATTGGTGCGTCAACCAATATGGTCAATTTTTAACCAAAAAATTTTACGCTCTTTACACCGCGAAATATTGGCGCACACCGATGGAGGAGCTTTCGACTGACTGGCTTTCGGGCCGACTGTTGCCTACGCAGGTTAGCCGCGTAATTGCCGGCGCTATTGCTAAACAGACAAATGACCAGACAGTGTTTGCGGCTTTCCATTACCCCGCTGTCAGCGGATATTTCAGCTTTTTCCGTCAGCTCTACAAGGAATTGAATATCACTCTCAACGCCCGGGCCATCGAAATTGACTTATCACGCCGATCTGTGAGCTTCACCAACGGTCGCCGACAGGACTTTACAGAGCTTGTCAGCTCCGTTCCTCTCCCTGACCTTGTCTTGATGATCAAGGATGCACCGGCAAGTGTCCGGCAGGCTGCAGCCTTATTGCGCCACACGCAGCTATTGTGTGTAAATCTGGTGATTAATCGCCCGCACATTACCGACCTGCACTGGTTCTACATTTATGATCAAGAGGTAGACGCTTCCCGTGTATCTGTTGTATCCAACCTCGGGAATGAGCCTGCGGCGGCTGAAAAGACAGCGTTACAGGCGGAGATCTTTCGGCGTGCTGACGAACCATTGAACGTCGACCAAATGGTCGAGAATACTATCGTGCATCTGACCAAGGCTTTGGGGTTCACCCGCCAGGAAATTGAAACGGTAAAACCGGTGCTGGTGCCTCATGCTTACATCATCTCTGATTTGAACCGGGCCAGGGCGGTGCAGCATATTAATGAATGGTTGCTCGCTTACGGGATTCATTGCACGGGCCTGCTCGGTAAATGGAGATTTATCTGGTCAGATGCGGCATTCCACGACGGAGTTGCCACTGCGCAGGCGATCATGCAAACAAGGTAATATATGAGTCTCCAAACTGGCTTGGTTACCCTTGCTCTGCCGTGCTACAACGAGGCCGATAATATCCGCGCAGTTATGCAGGCGGCGATTCTTGAGTTGGAAAAGATCGGGCGCCCTTGGGAACTCATTGTCATTGACAATCATTCGAGCGACCGCACAGCGACAGTGGTGAAGGAATTCGTTCACTCAGAATCACGGGTGCGTCTAATTGTCCATCCGGAGAATAGGCTTTATTCTGGCTCCTGCGCCACTGCTTTGCGCGAGGCTCGCGGAGAGCTAATTGCAATCATGGATTCCGACGGGCAATTTAGCGCGTCGGATCTTCCGCAGATGATAGCGCGGCTTGAAGCGGGTGCCAATTTGGTCATCGGCTGGCGCAAAGTGCGCCACGACCCCGTGTCACGCAAGTTGATGTCGGCCGTGTTCAATAAACTGGGTAAACTGTGGCTTGATTTCCCTTTGCATGATTTAAATTGCGGCCTCCGCATGTTTGACCGCAAATTCGTGGGAGTGGCAGAAATCAAACATTGCATTAATTTGGTGAACCCTGAATTGTATGTCCGTGCCTACAATGCGAAGCTCAAGGTGGATGAGGTGATCATTACGCATGCCGAGCGAACCAAGGGACAAACTAGTCATGACTTCAAGAAGAGCTATCGCATATTCATGTCGGTGAATAACTATTTTCGCACTCTACGCGCAGAGAAAAACTCTTAAGTGACGTCGCTTTTAATTTCCCGCTCATCGGAAAATATATGGCGGTACCCTTCGACCGCCGCTTCTACTCCTGGGGCTGGCTTGGCGGTTTGCGTCTGGCGGCAATTCAGCTCGCGGTGCGGCGATCTAAGCGGAAGCAGCAGGCACTGTTCGATTTCGCTGTCTTTTGCTTCTTGGCTAGAAACTGAATCTGCTCCGCTCACAGATGGCATAGTCGCAAGAATAATAACAAAGTGCGGAGACCATCGTAACCGGTTCGCGCGGCCGGATCACTTGTGCAACGATGACGTCTGTAAACTGTTGAACTCGAGGGCGAAAATGAGATTCGGCCTGGTGCGATCACCGGCGGCAGTTGTACTTGATGATGACATACAATGCCCGAAACCCGTCTCGCCATCCGATCTTTTTGCCTTCTTTGTATGTGCGGCCGTAGTAAGAAATTCCTACTTCGAAAATTCGGCATCCGCGCTTGGCTATCTTCGCAACTATCTCTGGCTCGACACCGAAACGGTCCTCCTCAATTGAAATCGATTGAATGATTTCCCGGCGAAAGATCTTGTAGCACGTCTCTATATCAGTGAGGTTTAGGTTGGTAAACATGTTAGAGAGCAGGGTCAATATTTTGTTGCCCATCATGTGCCAGAAGTAGACCACGCGATGAGGTCTTCCGCCCATAAAGCGCGAGCCAATGACCACATCGGCTTTTCCCGCCAGCAACGGTTCGAGAAGCTGCGGATATTCCCGCGGGTCATATTCGAGATCTGCGTCCTGCACGATGACGAAGTCGCCCGTCGCATGTTGGAAACCGGTGCGCAGCGCCGCACCCTTGCCTTGGTTAACGCTGTGATAAATGATCTGATTCACCCATTCGCAAGGCTGTCGCTCGAGAAGCTCGCGCGTGCCGTCGTCTGAGCAATCATCGACCACAATGATCTCTTTGTTTTTGACCGGCGCGGCGCGCACAGCCTCGATAATCTCCTCGATCGTGTTCCTTTCGTTGTAACATGGAATAATCACTGAGAGAGTCATGAGAGGAATAAACGCGCTGAGGGCGCACAACAGAAGTTAATCACGATGCATCCACGACTGGCAAAAGCTAATCGACTATCTTTCCGGGATGGGTTCGTCAGCCGCGCCGGTGCCGCTCTCAAAAACTTGATAAACTCGTCCGAGCGCAGGCGGAACAACTGTCACAGCGTGGGCCGTATTTCCGGCTAGGGCATTCATCTGTAAAAAGTTGCGTCTCGCTTCGGCGAAAACCGTATTTTTCTCCGTAAATGTCACATAGAGCGCCTTCACTTGCGGTGAGAAGGTCGCCTTAACCGTTGCCTCCGCATCTGGCTTTTCCGCTGACCAGTTTTTGAATATCGGCCAGATATCTCGCATCTTCCGCCCTATGTCGGGCTGACACAAGGCAGCGAGTTGGTTTCCAATACAGCAGTCGACGCAATAAATCGCATCCACGCGCTTACCGTTACAGTTGAGATAATCCGCGAGTAGTTCCACACGTGGACTCCACAGGCTTCTAAAGGAGTCTGCATCGCGGAAACGTCGAAAGTCACTGTGCAGAGTTTGGATCTGAAATCCCGCCCAGATCAATAAAACAATTCCGCCCAGCAGTGTGGCAACGTAGCGCCCCCGGACCGGAAGAGAGTTTGTAAAGACAAACGCAGCAGCGAAACAGGCCAATAAATCAAGAGGAAACAGCATCAGCATGTGGTGTGGACCTCCAGCTTGGGGCGTGATTACGATCTGCACGAAAATGGCAGCAAACATAAGCAAGCACCACACGCAGAACCGAAGAGCTCCAGAGTGAACGCGAAGGTTCGAGGATGGCCGCCGAAAACGAGATGAAAGCGTCAGTAACAGAAAGCCTGCAGTGGCAGCCAAAACTGCCCAGCCCGGCCACAACGGTATCCTCGGAGGTCTCTTGAACCACTCCGCAGCGACAGCGAAGCCGGTGGAAGTGACCTCGTAGCGCATCCAAAATATAGAGACCCTGCTCGAAAACCAAGACCACTTGATCTGAGGCACCTGCATCAGCGGCAGCACGATCCATAAAACAACAGCTCCCGCGGCGACAACAGCCATCGCCATCCCAGCGACGAGACCCTTAGGAACATCCTTCAGCTTCGCGCGTATCTCTTTCCAGTAGACGACGAGCGTTGCGCCAAATAAAGCCGTAACGAACCACACAAAATTAAATTTGTCGAAAAACCCGAGACCGCAGGCCGAAATCGCTCCGGCTAAGGACCAGGAGAAAAAACGTGGAGTTTCCAGCCATCTGACCACCAGATAGAGGCAGAGTGCCTTAAAAAAGAGCATGAGCACGACAGGCCCCCAGTCCACCTTCGTTTGCAAAACCAACGCCGGATGAACTACGCACGCCCCGGTGAATGCCGTCGCCCACCCGCTGGATAATTTCCTGCGCACGAGCGCATATCCCAGGGCGAGAGTCCCGCATGAAATCAACACGACTGGAACACGGACGCTGGCGGCAGAAACGCCGAACAAAGCGAAGATAGGCATGTAGATCCAGGATTTTAGCGCTCCGATGACAGGGTAAATCATGAGCGGCACCCCAAACCAGCTTCGATAGGCCAACTTTCCGGTCGCAGCAGGCACGAAAAGCATTTCGTCGAAATAAAGCCCAGGCGAGTGAATTTGATAGGTGGCGAAGGCTGCGAAGACCAGTATTAAACCGAATAGTGCAAGCTTTTCCCGCCGCTTCCAATTCTTACATGGCACAATCGAGGGCGAAAAAGTCATCGCTATTCGAAACTCCATAGCAGAACGGACAAGCGAAAGGCTAGCAAAATTTCCCATATATGTATGTTTTGGAAGCGTTGTTAAGTCACTGCGCGAATTGAAAGCGCATTGGATGTCAACAAGCTAGAGTCATTTGCCAGCGAAATGACCGACATCTGCAATGTCATCGCGATTGATAGCCACGAAGATGCCTTGCGTCTGGTTGAACAAAACATCGGCACAGAGATGGTGAGGCGAGGATCCTGCGTTGCACTGCCTCTAAAAGATTCGTCTGTTGATTGCGTTACTGCCCTCGACGTCATTGAGCATGTTGAAGCTGATAGGCTGGCGGTTCGAGAGTTCGCGCGCGTTTTTAAAGCCCGGAGGCATCATCGTCGTAACCGCGCCGGCTATGCCCTTGCTGCGGAGCGAGTGGGACATGGCGTTGCACCATTATCGAAGATATCACCATACAGGTCTGCTGAAGCTATTCGATGCGGCACTCTTTGAGATCAGGCACTGGAACTATATCAATGTTCTCGCGTTGCCAGCAGTTTTTGCAGCCCGGAACTTGCGTCCGCTTTTTCGTGGTGCGGCGAGAGGCAAATCAAACCGGCGTTTGGAAGATAAAATGCTTCCTTCGTTCTTAGACAACACATTGTCATTCGCATTCAAAGCGCTGGCCTGTCAGAGCTGGATACGTTTCCCGGCAGTCGTCAGTTTGTTAGCAATCGCGAAACGCAGGTAGGCTTAAATCCTATGCGCTCGTGTCGTACCTCCGCTCTTCATGCAGGCAGGATATCGAAGGATTTATCGGGAGAGCGCAATCTCCGAGATCGCCTTGCACATGCTTTGCCGACTGACGGAGACATTACTTGCTTTGACACCTTGGAGCGTGTCCGCCGATTAGACACGGCGCTTCGCGAATTGACGAAAGCCAAAAAAAAAGCTGTTTTTGATTGTTCCGCGCCAGCGTTCCTTTCATTTTACTCTGGATTTGTGCATTCATTCTTTTATTCGGCCCTCTACTTCCGATCCCCGGTCGAGTGCGAGTTTCGGACAAGTGGGCGGGGACATTGTTTACCACGCGCGTATGTTCCAAAAACCCGCTTGATCACAGGAGCAATTCTGGGCGAGGCTAAGCGACAGTGGCTGCTTTGCTCATATTAAGCAAATGCAGGCAGACCAAAACCAAAGCAAAGCGAACAATATGATAACTGTGCCTTACCTCGACCTTCCTGCTCAATATCGAAGCATTCGAGACGAAGTCTTGGCCGCGGTGGAGGAAATTTGCGAATCGGCTCATTTTGCTCAAGGACCGGCGACATCGAAATTTGAGGAGGAATTCGCGGCGTACTGTGACGTGGATCATTGCGTCAGTCTGAACAGTGGGACAAGTGCGCTCCATCTTGCACTCCGTTGTCTCGATATCGGGCCGGGAGATGAAGTGATAACCGTCGGAATGACGTTCATCGCGACCGCGTGGGCGATCAGCTACGTCGGCGCGACCCCGGTTTTTGTAGATATCGACCATGCGCGTCGGACGATGTGCCCATCCAAGCTTGAAGCCGCAATCACACCGCGCACCAAAGCTATCATCCCGGTACACCTTTATGGTATGCCTGCGGATTTGGACAGCGTCAACGCAATTGCTGATCAATATGGAATACCCGTGATTGAAGACGCCGCGCAAGCGCATGGAGCCCGCTATCGCGGCAAACGAGTGGGCTCTCTAGGAAAAATCGCATGCTTCAGTTTTTATCCCAGCAAGAATCTCGGTGCCTATGGCGAAGGCGGAGCGTTGACAAGCAGCGATCCATTGATTGCAAGCCGCGCCCGTTCCCTGCGCGACCACGCCCAAAGCGATCGATATTTTCATGATGAAATTGGATACAACTACCGTATGGACAGCATTCAGGCAGCAATCCTTTCCATCAAGTTGAAGCGGCTGGACATATGGAATGCCGCGCGCGCAGATCGCGCGGCACGTTACACGGAGCTTCTCGCAGGTTCGAGCTTTGCATTACCTACTCTCTTTCCGGATTCCGAATGCGTCTGGCATTGCTATGTCGTCGAATCTCCCGGGCGCGACCGGATGCGACGCCTATTGCAGGCCGCTGGCGTCGAAACTGGGATCCACTACCCTTTACCTGCACACTTGCAAAAGGCGTATCATTATCTCGGATACCGGCCCGGGGATCTGCCAATAACCGAGACTCTTTGTCAGCGATGTCTTTCGCTTCCTATCTATCCCGAGCTTTCCGAGGCGAAACTGTGTAACGTTGTTTCCGTTCTATTGGAGAACAAAAACCCAGGTCCAAGTACAGATATCGGTTGAGGTGACCCGGTAGGCAAATCTAGATCGCATGCTTAAAGCATGGTGGAACTCGAGAACTCTCCTAGCAAGAGAGCGGGCTTCTCACATGTTCACTAGGCATTCCTTCTCCACGGGTTCCTGGCGATTGTTCCTTCGCAATCCGGTCTTCTTATCGCTTGCCGCCAATACGGCGATTATCTTGAAGCACGTCATGCGTGTACAAATACAGCGCACCGAAGGAAGTTTCGGTTCAGGTTGCAGTTGTTTATTTTCCCGGCCGGGAACTGAGAAATCGATAATCAGGAACAAAGCGATGATATCTCTATGCAGGACAACGATCTAATTAGCCTTAAACTACCCGCGGGAGTACAGACAGCAGACCTGAAGTACGAATCATCGCCGATTGGGCGGATTGCACAAAAGATTAGATATGTCGGCTGGGCGATCTGGGCGAGGTTGGCGACGATGCTGGCGCTAAAAATCCGGAAGAAATCGCGGGGCCGGAGCCCCGCAATCCCAGGTTGAATTTCCCTTTTTGCCGCAAAAGACGATCGCTGCGATTTAATTCTAGACTTGTGTCGTGCGAGTCGTTAAGGTCGGCGCCAAAAATTCGCTCATGTCCCATCTTAAAACGACCGATTCAGTGCCGTACGAATTCCTGCGAGGCGGAACCGCGAACTGGCTGGACCGATTTGCGCCACTGGCTGCCATTTTCGCTTTTACGTGCCTGTCTGGTGCAATCCAGCAGATTTCCGCACAGACACTTCTGCCAAACGGATTTGGTGAAGAGCAATATGCCAATGGGTTAACGAATCCCACTGCTATGGCGTTTGCGCCTGATCCGTGCCCTCCGTCGGGCACACCGGTGCATCGGCTGTTCGTCTGCGAACAGGCGGGAAGCGTCCGCGTCTTTCGGAACGGCGTCTTGCAACCGAATGCGTTTTTGAATGTCACCGCCGACACGCGTGGCGAACGCGGGTTAGATGGTATCTGCTTCGACCCGAACTTCGCTACCAACCGTTACGTCTATGTTTACTACACGATATATCAGGCCAACACATCATTGCCCACTCATAACCGGCTGAGTCGCTTTACCGCGGACCCAGCAAATCCCGATGTAGCGCTGGCGGGAAGCGAGACGCCAATCATGGAGATGGACGATCTGAGCACAACCGCCTTCATTCACAACGGGAGCGGCCTGCATTTTGGACCCGATGGCAAATTTTATGTCTCGGTGGGCGAGAACGGTACCAGTTCAAACTCGCAGTCGCTCAACACGGTGCTAGGGAAAATCTTGCGAATTAATCCGGTGCCCGAAAACCCGGACGGAACGAATCCGGACTCAACCTTTCCCACAGATAATCCATTTTACACCACAACCACCGGAAAAAATCGGGCGATCTACGCTCTCGGCGTGCGCAATCCATTTACATTTAATTTTCAGCCGGGTACTGGACGGATGTTCATCGATGATGTCGGTGCCGCTACTTGGGAAGAAATTAACGAGGGTGTAAGGGGCGGAAATTACGGCTGGCCCACGTATGAAGGGCCCGTCGAGCCTCCGGTGGCCGGATTTACCAATCCCATTTTTGCTTACCAGCACAATCCCGGCTTCACACCTCACGGCTGCGCGATCACCGGTGGCGCTTTTTATAATCCTCCACCGCGTTGCTCCGGGGATCCACCATACGGTTTTCCAAATTCCTATATTGGTCAGTATTTCTTTCTCGATCTTTGCTCAGGCTGGATCTACACCATGGATCCGACCCAGATCGACCCTGCAAGCCCGTACGGCTTTCACAGGGTCAGTCTGTTCGCCAGCGACATACATGGCTTCCCCACTTACCTGATCCTAGGCCCAGACAGAAATCTGTATTATATCAGTCGTGTTGATGGTGCGGTTTATCAAATTCATTATCCCGCCAGCCTGGCTCCGACGATCGGCACTCAGCCGGCAGACGTACTGGTCGGACAGGGATGGCCCGCAACGTTCACTGTCGCTGCCTCGGGTGTTCCCCCGCTGCATTATCAATGGCAACGTGGCACCACCAATATCCCCGGAGCACCGGATTCACCAACGTATACTCTTTTCAATCCACTAGTGGCGACGGATAACCAAGCTACATTTCGGTGCATAGTGCGTAATTCATACGGAACCGCTACGAGCCAAAGCGGTCGCTTGACAGTTCTTACCAAGCAACCACCTGTATGCACCATTAGCTCACCTCCTCCGAATACCTACTATGAGGCCGGTGATACGATCTCCTTTGCAGGTTCTGCGGTCGATGGCCATGATATCATAACCGGTGATCCCCAGGATGGTGTCCTGGGCCCAAATGCATTCACCTGGCAAATTCTGTTTGAGCATCATTCGTTCAGTAATCCGAACCATCATACTCACCCATTTTTTCCACCCACCAGTGGAATTGCCGGTGGCACAGTCACGCTCAACTTCGGAGAAACTGAACCCGACGTATGGTATCGCATTTTCTTTACCGCAACAGATTCCTACGGGCTCTCGACGACGATTTTTAGGGACGTATTCCCGGCCCATGCGCAGCTTTCTTTAAGCACCACCCCGGTGCCCTTGAAGGTCAAGCTTGACGGTTCACCCAAAAACACTCCCTGGTCCTTTTGGGGCGTCATTAATATGACGCGAAATATCGGTGTCGATTCTCCACAGGTCTTAAATGGCCTGACTTACGATTTTTATTCCTGGTCAGACGGCGGCGCCCGTTTTCACAACATTGCCACGCCGGCGACCGCCACCAGCTATGTCGCCAATTTCGCGAGGCGACCCGCCTATGGCACGATCACCGCCAATCCCAATCCTGTTCAGCTAGCCGCTGGCAGTACGACAGGTG
>Ga0137362_10002234_pt1 | contig 12505 bp, 12 predicted proteins | sample MadtaG_2_FD_104801 | JGI IMG/M metagenome (GOLD analysis project Ga0137362, IMG submission 104801) | Vadose zone soil microbial communities from Angelo Coast Range Reserve, California, USA - Mad1_100_16 metaG | ecosystem: Environmental > Terrestrial > Soil > Vadose zone | place: USA: California... | reverse complement strand
GCGGCGTTCGAGATCGGACGCCGCAAATCCTGAGCAGACGTTGAGCAGTCGGCCTGACAGGCTAGTTTTTGGGCTGCCTGCTCGAAATTGGTGGCAGGGCGATCATCCCGAGTTCCAAATCCATCGCTTAGTTCATTGATATTACTAGATATTTCTCGACGGGCCGTATGGCACACAACTTGAATGTTGCAATGCAGCCAGCCGGCACAGAGGCCCGCTGGCTTCAAGTCCAGGATGGATTTCCGCAGCAACGAAGCTGGTCGGACCGCTCCGTAGAAATTGTACCCGGCCTCCGGCCGAACCGATTTCCGCGCGGTCACATTCCGTTTCCCGTTGAAGCCACGGATCGTGGCCGCAGGAGCTTCGTCGCGCACCATGAAAATCGAAACGCTCTCAATCGACTTTACCGACGAGCAGAAACGCTACCTCGAAGGATTTGCGACGGGGTTGCAGATCAGCAAGGCCGGGCACGGCCTCGGTGGTGCCGGCGCTGGCAAAGCCAACACCGAGCCGACCGGACCCGATGCAGCGCATTTGAAAGCGCAGGACAAGGTCATTGCGTCGGGCAAAAAACTCGCCGATCAGGAGAAATTCAAGCGCGAAGAACATCCGTTCGATGCATATCCGCGGCTGAAGCAGCAGGCGCTCGCCAACGCGGCGCCGTCGACTGCGGATAATTTTCGCTGGCGCTATTACGGTCTGTTTTACGTCGCACCGGCGCAGGATTCCTATATGTGCCGGTTGCGGATTCCGAACGGCATCCTCAAGCATTGGCAATTCGCCGGCATGGCCGACCTGGCCGAGCGCTATTGCGGACCGTTCTGCCATGTCACCACACGCGGCAATCTTCAGGTTCGCGAAATTCCGCCGAAGCACGCAGTTGCGCTGATCGAGGGCATCCAGGATCTCGGCCTGTGCTCGCGCGGCTCCGGTGCCGACAACATCCGCAACGTCACGGGCACTCCGACGGCGGGTATCGACCCGCAGGAATTGCTCGACACCCGCGAATACGCGCGCGAATGGCACTACCACATTCTCAACGACCGCTCGCTGACGGGATTGCCGCGCAAGCTCAACGTCGCATTCGACGGCGCCGGAAAGATCGCAGTACTCGAGGACACCAACGATATCGCCTTTGCGGCAGTCGAAGTGAAGGGCGGGTTCGGGGTCGAGCCCGGCGTCTGGTTTCGGCTGGGCGTCGGCGGCATCACCGGTCACAAGGATTTCGCCAGGGAGACCGGCATCATCGTGAGGCCTGCGGACGCAATCAAAATCGCCGACGCCATCGTCCGCGTGTTCATTGATTTGGGCGACCGCACCAACCGGCTCAAGGCCCGGCTGAAATACGTGATCGACGGCATGGGCATGGAAAAATTCCTTGCCGCGGTCGAGGAAAAGCTCGGTCACGCCCTTACCCGCGTGCCGTCCGAAGCCTTCGCGCCGCGTCAGGTATTCGACCGCATGGCCCATATCGGCGTGCACCAGCAGAAGCAGTCAGGTTTGAACTGGATCGGTGTCGCATTGCCGCTCGGCAAGGTAACGTGTGAGCAGATGCGGGGGCTGGCAAAAATCGCGCAGGATCTCGGCGACGGCGATATTCGGCTGACGGTCTGGCAGAACCTGTTGATCCCGGGCGTGCGTGACGAGAATGTCGGGCTTGCCGTTGCCGCGATCGAAGCGATGGGCCTTAAGGTCAAGACTTCGCAAATACGCGCCGGGCTGATCGCCTGCACCGGCAATGCCGGCTGCAAGTTCTCGGCGTCCGATACCAAGCGCCATGCCGCCGCGATCGGCGACTGGTGCGAACCGCGGGTGCCGATCGACAGCCCGCTGAACATCCATCTCACCGGTTGTCACCATTCCTGCGCGCAACACTACATCAGCGATATCGGCCTGATCGGCGCCAAGGTGCCGGTTGGCGAGGATGACGACACCGTCGAAGGCTATCATTTGTTCGCCGGCGGAGGGTTCGGCCCCAATGCCGATGTCGGGCAGGAGGTCTACCACGACCTCAAGGCGGAGGACGCGCCGAAGACGGTGGAGAAGCTGTTGAAAGCATATCTCGCGCACCGCGCATCGCTCGACGAAACATTCCTGACCTTCGCGCGACGCCACGACGGCGAAACGCTGCGCAAGCTCGCGGATGCCGAGGCTTCCTCATGAACCAGATGACGCCTCCGCCAAAAATCGAAATCATTCCCGCGAGCGCGCCGTTTTCCGAAGCGCAGCGGTCCTGGCTGAACGGCTTTTTTGCCGGACTGTTGTCGAGCGATGGTCCGGCGCCGCTCTCAGCCGAGCAAGGTGCAGCCGTACTTCACGGCCCAAGCGGCGATGGCGACGACGGCGAAGCGCCCTGGCACGACCAGACCCTGCCGATCGCCGAGCGCATGAAGCTCGCCGATGGCCGGCCGTTGCGCCGGCGCATGATGGCGGCAATGGCGCAGCAGGATTGCGGCCAGTGCGGCTACAACTGCAACGACTATTCGGACGCGATCGTTAGCAAGGCGGAGGCGCGGCTCAATCTGTGCGTACCCGGCGGCAAGGAAACCGCCCGGATGCTCAAGGCGTTGAACGAGGAGCTGGAGAAGGCACCGGCAGCCTCTGCGGACGCGTCAGTCACGCCGGCAGTGCCCGCCGCGCCAATCACGGCGGAGCCCGGGCGCTCGCGGGACAATCCGGTCGCCGCGACGTTCGTCTCGCGCCGCCTCTTGAACAAGCCCGGATCGGAAAAGGAGACCTGGCACATCGATTTCGATCTTGGCGGCTGCGGCCTGGACTATGTGGTCGGGGATTCCTTTGGCATTTTTGCCCGCAACGAACTCGGGCTCGTGGACGAGATCATCGCCATACTCGGCGCATCGCATACGACCGAAGTGAACGGCAAGACGCTCCGTGCGGTCTTGACCGACGATGTTTCGCTGGCGCCCGCGCCGGATTCCCTGTTCGAACTGATCTCGTTCATAACAGGCGGGGCGCAGCGTGAAAAAGCACGCGCCTTGGCGCAAGGCGAAGACCCCGACGGCGACGCCGCGACGCTGGACGTAATGGCGGCCTTGCAAAAATTCTCAGGTGTCCGTCCGCACCCCGAAGCCTTCGTCGAAGCGCTGGAGCGGCTGCAACCGCGGCTCTATTCGATCTCCTCGTCGCACAATGCGACGCCCGGCAATCTGTCGCTGACGGTCGATTGCGTGCGCTATGTCGTCGGCAAGCGCAAGCGCCTAGGGCTCGCTTCGACCTTCCTTGCCGAGCGCATCAAGCCGGGGGATTCGGTGAAGGTCTACGTGCAGAAGGCTCACGGTTTCGCGCTGCCGCAGGATCCCAAAACGCCGATCATCATGATCGGGCCGGGCACCGGGATCGCGCCGTTCCGCGCCTTCCTGCTCGATCGCAAGGCGACCGGCGCACCCGGCAAGAATTGGCTGTTCTTCGGTCATCAGCGCAGCAGTTGCGATTTCTTCTATTCAGACGAACTCAACGGCCTCAAAACCTCGGGCCTGCTGACGCGGCTGTCGCTGGCGTGGTCGCGTGACGGCGACAAGAAGTTCTATGTCCAGGATCGCATGCGCGAGGTCGGCCGCGAATTGTGGACCTGGCTCGCCGAGGGCGCGCACCTCTATATCTGCGGCGACGCCAAGCGGATGGCCAAGGATGTCGAGCGCGCGCTCGTCGATATCGTCGCGCAATTCGGCGCGCGCACGACCGACGAGGCGGTCAGCTTCATTGGGGAACTCAAGAAGAAGGGCCGGTTCCAGCAGGACGTTTATTGAGGCAGTTTCGATCAGCTTTAAATGCGAACGAATAAAATTCTCTCCCGAATCCCCCGCGGAGAATTTTCAACCGCTACCGGAGTCAGGCAGAGCATTTGTATCGCTATTTTCCCGGTCATCTTGAATCCCGACACGAACAGTACTCCCTTATCGGCAATGGGGCGTTGGAGATCGACCATGCGCGAACTATCGGCGGAGGCCCGCCTTCACCTATATGCGCGATCCCTGTCCCGGCGAACCGGGACCGGATTTCATGCGGCTGCGCTGTACGGCGCATTTGCGCTGATCGTCGCCGTCATCTTCGGCACGCTGTCGATCCACCCGTTCTAGGCGCGTGCGCTAACCCGCTTTCTTGAACGGCGCCACATCAATGCCAGAATCCTTCAGCGCCCGCCGCACACCGCGCGCGATATCGACCGCGCCGGGGGTATCGCCGTGAATGCAAACGGTGTCGGTTCGCATTTTTATCACTTTGCCCGTGACCGACACGACAGCGCCATCCTGCACCATCCGCACCACGCGTTGCGCGATTGCGCCAGCATCGTGCAACACCGCGCCAGGTTTGCGACGCGACACCAGCGAGCCGTCGTCTTCATAGGCGCGGTCGGCAAAGACCTCGTGCACCATCGGCAGGTTGGCGGCTTCGCCCGCCTGCACCAGGCGCGAATTGGCGAGCACCACGAAAATCAGATTGGGGTCGACCGCCTTGACCGCTGAGGCGATGGCCTTGGCGGTGGTGTCGTCCTCGCAGGCGACGTTCGACAACGCGCCGTGCGCCTTGACGTGGGTGACCTTGTGACCGGCCGCGGTCGCGATCGCCTGCAGCGCGCCGATCTGGTAGGCGACCAGGTTCTCGATCTCGGAGGCCTTCATGCCAGGAAAAGGCCGTCGGCCAAAACCGTGCAGGTCGCGGTAACCGGGATGCGCGCCGATGCTGACGCCGCACGCTTTTGCAAGCTCCACGGTCTTGCGCATGATGTCGGCATCGCCGGCATGGAAGCCGCAGGCGATGTTGACCGAGGTGGCAAGCTCGATCATAGCGGCGTCATTGCCCATCTCCCATGCGCCAAATCCTTCGCCGAGATCGCAGTTGAGATCGATTGTTATCATGTCCGGTGTCCCCTTGCGCGAGTGGATCTCTGGTTAGTCTTGTGCCAGCGCATCTGCCGATGGGATTTGCCATGTTCCGGCATCGACCGCGCTGACGGCAGCGCCAGCGACATTAGCATGTTGCAGCGCCTCGATGTTGAGATCGAAAGTCTCGATCGGCCGGACGCGATCGGGCAGGCTGCGCAGCAATTGCGCAAACTTGCCGGCCTCGCTTTGGGCCTCAGTCATGCTGACGGCTTTGAACCGGAAACCGCGTCCGGCGGGTATCTGCGCGAATCGCCCGAGATCGGCTGAAATCACCGTTGCAATCTTGGGATAACCGCCGCTGGTGCCGCGGTCGGGCATCAGCACGATGGGAGCGCCATTGCCGGGCACCTGGATGCTGCCATCAACGGTACCGTCGGAGACGATGTTGTGACCGTGCAGGTGTTTTATGACGGGGCCTTCCAGCCGGTAGCCCATGCGATCGCTGGTCGCCGATATCTTCCACTCGCTGTCCAGAAACAGATTTATGGCGTCCTCAGCGAATTCGTCGTCCTGCGGGCCCATCACGACGCGGATCGGCCCCTCCACGAGAGGAGGAAGATCGATCCGGCGCTCGGCCGCGCCGCTCGCGGCCGCCGTCTGCAATTCGTCGGCCGCCTGTAGCGGGCGCGGATAGGGACTGCCGAGGCCCGCGCGTGCATTGACCGCCAGGCTGCCGAACATCGGCTCGCCTGCTATGCCGCCCTCGATAGCGAGGTAGCTGAAAGCACCGCCGCGGGCAAAACCCAACGTCAAGGTTTCGCCGTCGGCGAGCGTCATGGATGTATCTGACGCTGCGGCGCGCCCCGAGATGTCGGCGTTGCGCGGCGCTCCCGCAAGCGCCACGCGAACCGCGCCTTCGCGCGCCGTGAGCGCGGCGCCGAACGGGCCGATTTCGATCGCAGCCGCGAACAATTCGTTGCCAACCAGACAATTCGCAGCCGCAAGTGCGAGCCTATCCATCGCACCGCTGGGCGTCAGGCCATAGCGCTGGGCTCCATGCCGTCCGCCATCTTGGACGGAACTTGCAGGGCCAATAGCGGAGATGACCAGTTTACTCATGGGGCGATCGGCTCGGCAATGATCTCGCCGGCTTCCGCGGCGCGATCCTGCTCGCCGAAGGTTTTTGCATCGACGGTGGAAAACGTCACGTGGTCGCCGGGTTCCAGGAGGAAGATCGGATCGCGATGCAGCTGATAGGTTCTGACCGCGGTCCGTCCCAACAGATGCCAGCCGCTCGGACCTGCGAGGCATTGCACGCCGGTCTGCACGCCGCCGATCGAGATCGTGCCGGCCGGCGTCAGCAGCCGCGGGTCTTTGCGCCGCGGCATGTGCAGCGATTTCTCAAGGCCACTGAGATAGGACCATCCCGGCGTAAAGCCGATCATGGCAACCCGATAGTCGCCGGCGACGTGCCGCGCCACGATATCGTCCGGGGTGGTCTTGAGTGTTTTGGCGACGTCCTCAAGGTCGATGCCATGCTCGCCGCCATACACCACGGGGATCCGCCAGCGCCGGGCTTTTGTCTCCGGCGGAACAGGGCGTTGCGCGAGCGAGACAAGCTTCTCACCCAGCGTACCAAAATCGATCTTTAGGGGATCATAATGCACCAGCAGGGATCGATAGGTGGGCACGGTTTCGGTCACGCCGGCGACCGGTTCGCCCGCGAGCGCCCGATCGAGCGCCAGCACCCGCTGGTTTGCGGCATCATCGATGTTGCGGCTGAATTCCACCGTGATGGCGCTGTCGCCGCTCGGCAAAATCCGGGGAGGGGGGATTGTCGCTGCCATGGTCTCTGGAGTCTTCACCGGATATCAACCTCTAGCGCGTTTTCCGGCGAAGCGTAATTCGCTTCGCGCAAACGGTCCCGCAAGTCCAATAAATTAATCCGCATAGCCGTGATAAGACGGTGTGATTGCGCGATTGCCATGCGGTCCCCCCTCTGGTGTGGCACTTGACGCAATCCCTGCGCCCCGCAAGATGCGCCCGCCCGATCCATCCGTAGCCGGAGTTGCTGTATCGATGTCCCTGACCCCCGAAGCAATCAAAACCCTTGCCCGCGTGTCCACCGCCACCATCACCACGGTTCTGCTCAAGGGGGGCCTGCGAAACGTCTGGATACGGGGCTCGCGTCCGCTGCGGCCGGGACAGCCGCGGCTGGTCGGCCCAGCCTTCACGCTGCGCTTTGTGCCGGCTCGGGAAGACCTGGCGACGCCGGAATCCTGGTCCTCGCCGGTTTCGACCCGGACCGCGATCGAAGCCATGCCTCAAGGCTGTATCGCCGTGGTCGATGCCATGGGCATTACTGATGCCGGCATCTTCGGCGATATTCTCTGCGCTCGCATGGTCAAGCGAGGCGTGGCGGCGCTGGTGACCGACGGCGTCGTGCGCGATCTCGAAGGCGTGCTCGGAACCGGTTTGCCCGTGTGGTGCGACGGTTTTGCGGCGCCGCCTTCGGTTGCCGGACTGACCTTCGTCGGTTGGGGCGAACCGATCGGTTGCGGCGGCGTTGCCGTGTTTCCCAACGACGTCATCGTCGCCGACCAGGACGGCGCCGTGGTGGTCCCGCAAGCGTTCCTCGACCTCATCCTGGCCGAAGGTGCGGAGCAGGAACGAATGGAAGCCTGGATCGTCGAGCAGGTGAACGCCGGCGCGGTGCTGCCTGGTCTTTATCCAATGAATGCTGAGACCAAGGCGCGCTATGCGGCCTCGAAGAAATAGTCAAGAAGGAGAAACGCCATGAACATCCATCTCGCCGGCTCGCGGCCCACGCGGCGGGCACCGGCCGAATACTTCACCGGCACGGTGTTGCAGGACCCGATCATCATGGCCGAGGCTCCGGCACGGCTCAATTGCTCCCGCGTCTCCTTCGAACCGGGTGCCCGTACAGCCTGGCATTCCCATCCGTTGGGTCAGACGCTCTATGTCATTTCAGGCATTGGCCGGGTTCAGGCCAAGGGCGGACCGATCCGCGAAATCCGTCCCGGCGACGTCGTGTGGATTCCGCCGGGCGAAAAGCATTGGCATGGCGCGTCCCCGACCAATGCCATGACTCACATCGCGATGCAGGAAGCGCTCGACGGAGTCTACTCGAACTGGATGGAGCAGGTGACCGAGGCGGAATATTCCGCAAAGGCCGGAGACTGACTGCACCGCGCAAGCAGTTATTTGCGCTTATCGCCGATCACATTCGCTGCGCCGTCCAGGTGCCCGAGCACATCGCGCCGCGCCAGGTGCCGGATCCCGATGTCGCGGTCAGGCGACCCGAGCCGACCGCACGTTTCATCCCGCTTGTCAGCGTCACACTGATGTTGCCGGCATTCGCAACGCGGCCCGATGCGCTCATCAAAGGATTGCCCGAGGCAACCTGGCCGTTGTTGATCCCGATCGCGACCGTCGTTCCGGAGCCGCAAGCGCTATTCAGCGAGGCGATCTGAACATTCCAAGCACCGTCAAACGTCGCCGCCGCCGCGGGGGTGGCGATCGACATTCCCAGAAGCAACAGCACGCGCGCAGCGATGGTTGTTTTGCGATTCTGTCCCATGACGTCCTCCTTTGTTGGACGCCAGCACGGTCTCACATCGGTTCAGTTGAGAATGTGATGGGAATCACACCGGAGTTTGACGTCCGGCGTTACTATTGAAATGAAGCAGTTTGGAACACGGCGCGACGTGACGTGTCGCAGTCCGAGTTCTTGAACATGCACCGGCCGAAGTGTACCATCTCGCGATGCTTTCACGATGCGATCAAGAAAAACGTATGTAACATCAGCGAAATACCGCAGGTCGGGTGATTTTTCCCGAATCCTCGAGGATTTCATGAAGCGGGCCTTTTTGGCGATCTTTTGCGGTGCCGCTCTCCTTGCGAATTCCATTGCCTATGCCGTGTCCGACAGGGAAATGGCCGATCGTTATGCGCAGGCCGCACAGTCCGGAGATAGCGAGGCTCAGTTCTATATGGGCGCGCTCTATTCGTCGGGGGTCGGGCGCCCGAGGTCCGATCAAGAAGCATTCCGGTGGTTTTCGCGCGCCGCGGACCAAGGTCATTCGCATGCAATGCTGGTTCTTGCCGGACTCTATGCCATTGGGCGAGGAACTTCGAACGACAACCTGAAGGCTTACAAATGGGCCTACATCGTCTCCGTCGGCACCCGGGTCGAGGAATTCCGTAATGGAGCGCGCCAGCTGATCGGCGTTCTCGAAACCCGGATGACGCCCGCGCAAGTCGAGCAGGCCAAGGCCGAAGCCGGCGGCTGGCGTGCGGTGCGAACTCAGGCAAAGCCCGGCGCTCCGGCCGACAATGTCAGACAGGACAGCCAGCCGCCGCCAGCGCCGGCTGTTTCGAAACAATCGCCGGCGGCTCCCGCCAGTTCAGCCGATTCCATCAGTCCTCAAGGGCCGCGCAGCAGTAGCATAAAGAAGGACGATATGGACGCGATATTGGAACAAGTACCGTCCGGACTGCGCAAGCGGTTTGGCTTTTGAGCGGTCGAGGAGAAGCCGATGCTCTCGCGCGGTATTGTCTGGTCTGGGTCCGTGCTCGCAGTGCTTGCCATTGCAGCGGTAGGCGGGACCTACTTGATGTATCCGGACTTCTTTCAACCTCCAACCGTAACCACCGCAGCGGCGATCCGCGCGCCAGTTTCCGAGGCCATCTACGGAACCGGAACTGTAGAGCCTGAGCGCTGGGCAAAAGTCGTCCCGCTTCAGAGGCGGCGGCTGGTCGAACTCTGCCGCTGCGAAGGGCAGGCGGTCAAAGCTGGCCAGGTTCTTGGCCGCCAGGACGACGCGGAAGAACGCAGCGCTCTGAACCAACTCGAAATCAACAATGAACAACTTGAGCGCGACCTCAATCGCGCGCTCCGCGATCGCGACAAAAGCGAAGCCGCGAAGACCGAATACGAGCAACGCTCTACCCAGTTCGAGGAATCCAAATCGCGCATTAATGCCCAAAAAGTACGCCTCGACGCACTCGTGCTCCGCGCGCCGTTGGATGGAATGGTGCTGCGTCGCGACGGCGAAGTTGGGGAGATTGTTGGGCCAACCGACGTGCTGTTTTGGGTAGGCCCGCCGGCGCCTATGCAGGTGGTGGCTGAAATAAATGAGGAGGAAATCACCAGGATCGCCGTGGGACAAAAGGCATTTTTGCGAAGCGAGGCCTTCTCCACACAGGCATTGCGGGCCACTGTCTCGCAAATCACGCCAAAAGGCGATCCTACGCGAAAGACCTTTCGTGTCTATCTGCTGTTGCCGCGCGATACGCCGTTGCGGATAGGAATGACGGTCGAAGTCAATATCATCTATCGCGAAAAGACCGCGGCCATTGTGGTACCCAACGAGGCCGTTAGCGGCAACGCGGTTCAGGTCGTAAGTAACGGAAAGGTTGAGCGGGTTCCGGTCACGGTCGGGATTCGCGGCAGCCGTAACGTCGAGATCATCGGCAACGTGCCGAAGGACACCACAGTGCTGTCACCGGCGCGTGCCGATTTGGCTGACGGTACGCGGGTCCGTGTGGCAAATGTGAATCTGCCGACAAAGCCGGCACCGGAGGCTCCCGTCGATGCCACTCCGGATCCCACTCCCACACCTAGTCCAGGTCCTACTCCCGGTCCCAGTGTCGAGCTCGATCGGAACTCGGCCGCCGTCGTAACCAGTTCTGTCGATGCCGACAACGCCGTCATAGCCTCGGCATTGTCGGCTCACGTCGATTCTATTGTTAACGATGCACGCAGAAGCGTCGGCAAATACAGCGCGACCCGGTAAGACGCATGACAACGAACCTCTTGCTGAGCATTGCGTGGACCCATGTAAGCACCCGCGTTCGACAGACTCTGGTCGGCATGTTTGGTGTGGCGATGGGCGTCGGCTTCACCATCATGATGGCGGGCCTGATGCAGGGATCGCAGATAGATTTTCTTCGGCAGCTCGTCGATACGATGCCCCACGTCACTGTCGAAGATGAGCGGCGCTCAGTCCCGAGCCAGCCGGCGGAAGAGGAATACGCTGCGGTAGGAATGTCCAACGTGCCGAATGTAAGTCGGCGTCCCGGGATCAAATATCCGGACACGGTAATGGCCTCCCTGAGGTCGTGGTTGCCAGGCGATGTGGCGCCATCGGTAAAGACTACCGCGCTTGTAGAGCACGGCGGCGGACGGGTTGGCGTGACCCTGACAGGGATTGATCCGCGGCTTGAAGTTCGTGTTTCCAAGCTCGCTTCCCAAATGCGCGAGGGACAAATGACCGATCTGTCGAAGGCGGCGAACGGGATCATCATCGGCCAGGCGCTGGCAGAAAAGCTTGCCGTGAAAAATGGAAATACAGTGCTACTCGGAGGAGGTCAGGGAGCTCAGACTTCCGCCACGGTCGTCGGAATCTTCCGGTCAGGATTGAAACGTGTCGACGAAGGACAAATCTACTCGCTGATCAGCCTGGCCCAAACCCTGATGGGGCAAAGCGGGATCATCAATCAGTTGCGGCTGCGGTTGAGCGATCCCTTGGTCGCACAGAAGGTGGCCGCTCAAGTCGAGGCGCAGGTCGGATATAAGTCGGTGTCGTGGCAAGAAGCCAATGCCGATCTGCTGTCTACCTTCGCTACGCGTGATTTCATCGTGCTGACGGTGATGGGCGCGATGCTGCTGACCTCATCATTTGCCACTTACAATATCATCTCCACCATCACCCACGAAAAACGCCACGACATCGCGATCATGAAGTCGCTGGGCATGCGCGAATATTCCGTGCGGCGAATATTCATCATTGAATCGGCGATGATGGGGTCTGTCGGAATCCTGTTCGGCTGGATTCTCGGATATCTGCTTTGCTACGGGTGGTCGCAGATTACGATATTCAATCCGCTCACCGGCGCCACAGTGCCACTTCAGATCTACTACTCGCCGATGCACTATATTGCCTCCGGGGCCATTTCAATTCTCTGCTGCGCGGTCGCCGCCTTCTTTCCGGCGCGCAAGGCGACACGGGTGCATCCGGTCGAAATTATCCGGGGCGCGTCTTGAGCGAGATCGCGCTCCAGGTTGTGGGACTGGTCCGCCGCGTTCAGGGCGTTATCTCTCATACCCTGGTCGATGGCATCGACTTGAGCGTGGCGAAGGGTGAATTTCTCGCCATCACCGGACCTTCGGGATCCGGAAAATCGTCGCTGCTCTATTTGCTCGGCTTGCTCGATGCGCCTACCGAAGGCGAGGTTATCATCTGCGGCCAGCCAACTTCCAAATTGTCGGAGACGGAGCGCGCCGATGTTCGTCTGACCAAATGTGGCTTCGTGTTTCAATTCCACTTTCTGCTTCCAGAATTCACCGCGCTTGAAAACGTGCTGCTGCCAATGCGCGCCTATGGCCGAATGTCAGCCAAGGAAATGAACGAGAGAGCGATGATGCTACTAACATCGCTCGGTCTCGCCGAGCAGGCCGCCAAGCGGCCCAATCAGCTTTCAGGCGGTCAGCGGCAACGGGTGGCGCTGGCGCGGGCGCTTGCCAACCGCCCCGAAATCATCGTAGCCGACGAGCCCACGGGGAATCTCGACACCGCGTCGACCGAGCAGGTATTCGGCATATTGCGCGATATCGCCGACAACGGCCAGACGGTCGT
>Ga0137362_10002233_pt1 | contig 12505 bp, 12 predicted proteins | sample MadtaG_2_FD_104801 | JGI IMG/M metagenome (GOLD analysis project Ga0137362, IMG submission 104801) | Vadose zone soil microbial communities from Angelo Coast Range Reserve, California, USA - Mad1_100_16 metaG | ecosystem: Environmental > Terrestrial > Soil > Vadose zone | place: USA: California... | reverse complement strand
CGTCGAACACACACTTTACCATAGTACTACAGCAGCATATTGCCCACCATTTTTTTAGCACTCTGAGATAGCATGTTAAATTTCTCTCCCTATGCGGTCTCTTCTCGCAGTGGCAGCGGCGCACATGCAACAAGGGGAAATGACGCGGTGACGCGTTACGTTATCATAATGCACTAACTTATAAATGCCGCTGCAGCTAGACCGCGTAAGGTGATCGACTACGAAATATGAAAGGCACGCGAGCCAGTGGCGGACTTAAATCCAACCATCGCTTGGCCATTCCTTTGACCACCTTCTCTTTCGTCTCCCAGCCTGAAGTGCTCTCGAAAGTTAATTACCTTTAAAAATACGCCTTCTCAACCAATTTTAAACGTCATTATATGGCTCCCAAGCACCAACAAAATGCCAAATCTGATGGCACGAGCTCTACGAGAACATCCGAAAAGGAAGAGCTGATGCAGGCGAGAGCTGTCAAACGCGCAGAACGTGTGGAGGCTAGGCGCGTCCAGGCAGAAGAACGCAAGGAAGCTGTACGTCCTCGTTACCTTTCGTGCCACCGAATGACAAAGAGCCTTATGATCATCTTTTAGGGGAATGTTCACTTCCGTGCGGGTGATTATCGCAAAGCCATCGAAGAGTACTGTGTTGCTATCAAAACCCATGGTCCTAGTGCTGCATACCTGTCAAACATGGCCGCAGCATGGTTAAAATTGGAAGAGTACGACTCTGCCGAGCGTTACGCTGAGCGTGCCCTTGTTCTCGATCCCCGCTTCGTGAAGGCGCGCTATCGTCGTGGCCTCGCGCGCAAGGGTAACCTCGAGCTTGCCCGGGCTGCTCTCGGTATGTGTTTTCCTTTCTCTCCTCGCCCGCCGTATATCATGGCGCACGGAGCACCAACGAGACTTACGGCGGAGAACATGAAACGCAGACTTTCAAACCGTCCTGGATCAAGATCCCAACTCAACCGAGGCGAAAGATGCACTTCGTGAGACATATATCCTCATGATCGAGCGCGTCAAAGAGGGAGAAGAGGACAACTTCGACGAGAGCGATGAGTGTCCGCTGGACGCCACCAAGGTCGAGCTCGAGTCAGTGTCGGACTCGAGCGATTGGAACCACGAGGGAAACGGTATTCCGTGCAGGTTCTATAATCATGATGGTTGCTTGCGTGGCACCAAATGCAGGTTTTCCCATACCCCGGATCACAAAAGTGTCCGCGATCGCTTGTACGTTCTTTGGGAATATTGTTTGGCTCATTTGCCTGACTGACCGACTTTGGGCATTATCCAGGGGGCGCAATGTTTGTATGTACTTCCTACTTGGGAACTGTAAGTTCGGTGGTAGAGAGTGCGTATATTCTCACGACAAGACATACTTGCCGTCTGGCCGCTGGTGGGAAGACGAGAAAAAATGCGAACTTCTCCGCCTCATTTCGGATTCTCTGAGTCCTAACACAAGTTCGGCGTTCATGCCATACACATTCGCCTACTTGGATGGTCGTCTTGCATGGGTGTCCGCGCACGGAGTTGAGATAGAAGAAATCTATGGACACTCTAGGGAACTGGCAAGGCTAGGATTCACTTCCGCCTTAACAAATGCAGCGGAAATGCTTGCCTACGGAACTTTTGGCGGGGAGTCCTCCAAGCTTGGGCGGGGTGGTCCGATTCGTCGTGGTCGAGGCAAGGGCAGGGGAGGAAGGCGTGGAAGGCGGGTTGAAGAATATGACGAATTCGACTCGGAATCTGACGAGAGGATGGCTAACCTTGGGTTCACGGAAGACGATGTGATGGAACTGGCTATGCAGGGCGTCAAACCTTGGGACGACGATGCTTGGGTAAGTTTTCTGGTTTGACACCTCTGCGCCTCACTGATTCCCACCCCCACATGATTTCCGGGTCAGGATGTCCTTCATGCGCTCCACTCGCTTTAAACGCAAGCCGACCACGTCGTCATGTCGAATTAGAGTAATGCAAGCCTTTATGGTCTTACGATAGATAGATGCAACGAACTGCTCAGTACTTGTTCATACCGTGTGAAATGTTTTTTCTTGATTATTGCATAAGCATGAGCCAAATAAAGGGACAAACATCAAGGGGCCGCTTTGCCGCGCGCGGATTTCTCTCTTCCCTTCGCTTTTCTCCCCAGCCTCAACAACTACACTTCTCACGGTCCTTCTCTCCTCTCTCCCACCTCCACATATTCCTACACCATGCACCACGTCTCTTCAAGCTCTTCTCGCGCGCTCCGTCGTGCTTCAGCGAAGGCTGCCCGCGCCGTTCTCGCCCGTGGCGCCCACAAGGAAATTAAGTTTTCCAACGAGGGCCGCGCGAGCATCCTCAAAGGCGTCGACGTGCTTGCAAACGCTGTTAGTGTTACGCTTGGACCAAAAGGTTTGTTCTCTTTTTCTTGCCTTGTATGTGTCTATTGGGTTTGCTGACGTGTCGCATGTAGGTCGGAACGTTATCATCGAGCAGTCGTTTGGTGGACCCAAAATCACCAAGGGTTGGTCTTTTTCTTGTTTTATTTTTTTATATCCGTGATTTGTAGTCCCTTGTCTGTTTTGTCTTTGAAGACTGCGCTGCGCTGAACAGGGGCGCCTTCAATTTCTTCTCTCCATTCGACTCGTTCTTTCTGTCCGAGTCTATGTCAGCCTTGTATGCTTATTCTTGGAATCCGCTTCAGATGGTGTCACAGTTGCCAAGGCCATCACTTTGAAAGACAAGTTTGAAAATCTTGGCGCGCGGTATGTTTTCGTTTACCGCAGTGCGTGTATATGAATAATAAATCCTTTTCTAGTCTGGTTCAGGACGTTGCACAAAAAACGAATGAGGTTGCTGGTGATGGCACAACCACGGCGACGGTTCTCGCACATGCCATCTACGCCGAGGGTGTCAAGAACGTCGCTGCTGGCTGCAACCCTATGGACCTCCGACGTGGGTCCCAGGCTGCAGTAGAACGCGTTGTTGAATTCCTTTCCAAGCACACAAAAACAATCACTACCACCGCCGAAATCGCTCAAGTGGCAACGATTTCTGCCAATGGTGACACTCACATCGGCAACCTCATCGCCCAGGCCATGGAAAAGGTCGGAAAGGAGGGTGTCATCACCGTGAAGGAGGGACGTACCATCGAAGACGAGATCGAGATCACCGAGGGCATGCGCTTCGATCGCGGCTTCATATCTCCTTACTTTATTACCGACGTCAAGGCGCAAAAGGTCGAGTTCGAAAAGCCCTACATCCTTCTCTCGGAGAAGAAGATCTCTCTCCTTCAGGACATTCTACCTTCTCTTGAGGCTGCTGCTCAAGCTCGTCGGCCATTACTTATCATTGCCGAAGATGTGGATGGCGAGGCTCTTGCTGCCTGCATTCTCAACAAGCTTCGCGGTCAGCTTCAGGTGGCTGCAGTCAAGGCGCCCGGCTTTGGTGACAATCGCAAGAGCATCCTTGGTGACCTTGCTATTTTGACTGGTGGAACCGTCTTCACCGATGAGCTTGACATCAAACTTGAACGGGCTACGGTCGACCTTCTTGGGACGACGGGCTCCGTAACCATCACTAAAGAGGATACCATCGTCCTTAATGGCGAAGGTTCGAAGGATGCAATTCAGTCGCGATGCGAGCAGATCCGTGCGCTTATTGCCGATCCCACAACCAGTGACTTTGACCGCACTAAGCTACAAGAGCGTCTTGCGAAACTGTCTGGTGGCGTCGCTGTCATCAAGGTTGGCGGCTCTTCCGAGGTGGAGGTTGGTGAGAAGAAGGATCGTTATGACGATGCGCTCAATGCAACGCGCGCTGCTGTCGAAGAAGGCATCCTTCCTGGCGGTGGCGTGGCACTGCTTAAAGCTTCACTGGCTCTCACTTCTTCCGCACCTGGCGCTGCCAAACCCTCTTCAACTTCAAGCACGAGCGCTAATCCTGACGTGAAGCCGATCCAGACCGCTAACTTTGATCAGGACCTTGGCGTGTCCATCATCCGCCGTGCGTTGACGCGGCCTACCCGTACAATCCTAAGCAATGCCGGTGAAGAAGCAAGTGTAATCGTCGGCACACTCGCCCGGGAATATGGTACACCAGACAAGTTCGAATGGGGTTATGACGCAAGCAAGGGCGAATACGTCGACATGATCAAGTCGGGCATTGTCGACCCACTCAAAGTCGTTCGGACTGCGCTTGTTGACGCGGCGGGTGTCGCGAGCTTACTCACGACCAGTGAGGCGAGTATTGTCGACGGTGAGGAAGAAAAGCCTGCAGGTGGTCCAGGAATGGGTGGCATGGGCGGTATGGGCGGTATGGGTGGCTTCTAGGCCATACAGTTTGGGTGACGCGCGTGGTCTGCTCTCGTTTTACACTGCTAACATTTGAGTTCCGGTGCTTCCCCCTCTCATCGATCCCCTGCATATGGGAAAGTAATTTACATGCACAATTATTTACGTATTCGTAGAATGCATCATCACCACTCATCGTTTTTATGCATATGCTCATGGTCGTCCTCATTTGCGAGTCACAGTTATATCTTCAAAATGACGGGTGCGTTGATGCATGTGTTGAGCAGTGTCCTTCACCGTGGGGTTAATCACACACATGGAAAGCAGCTGGTGTAGAAGACCGCGAAAATTGAGAAACTTACTATAGACTGCGGATCATGTGATCTTTGTCCAAGCAGGGCGGACGTTCGCCCACTCCTCGCCTACGCCACAATGACCATCTACACTCCGATTCTCCCAACTACCTCACCGCCCTCGCTGACCGCGTTACCCAGTAGCTGTAGCGTAACAGACGAGATGAAACAGTTTGGATAAGTAGCGCACGCAGCTTGCAGGTCCTGTCCAGGTTTCTTCTCTCGTGTCCTGGCCGCACCTGGAAGCGCTTTACCCGTATAAATGTTGAACACATGTCACTTGCTTGATAAATACATGCACCAAGGGTTGTGCACTCAACCGCATGCAACCCCTTTTTCGTTTCAATGAGCGACGGCCAAAGAGTTCCAGTATGGGATGGCCTATCCCTAGAGCAGCGAGGAAATCTCGGCACTGGCCGGGGCACAGTTTAAAAGCATTCCTTTTTTTCGACCACACTCATTCCCTCCCACTGGAATGGCATATTACTCTACTACCATCATTTTCCCACTCATTAGGGCGCTCATCCAAGGCGGACTTGGTTGGAATTCTCAACAGCCGAGGTACGCTGTTGCGCTCGAAATCATTTCAGCTACTAAATAAAACCTGGCGAAAGGACACCTGGTGCATTTATCCACACGCTGGACGACGACTCCCTTCTTAGCATATTTTTACTCTGCCGACCGGCCCCTTTGGACGAAAGTGAGGCAGACGCTGTCGCTTTCGAAATCTTGGGAGGAGGAAAATGGAACGACGAGCGTTGGTGGTATGGGCTTGCACAAGTCTGCCGTCGATGGCGGTACCTCGTTCTCGAGTCAGCCTCCCTCCTCGGTCTTTCTCTCCTTTGCACATATGGGACGCCGATCGCGGAAATGTTGGCGCATTCACCTCCCCTTCCCCTTATCATCGATTACCTTGACCTATATGACGTCGCCACCGTCGACGATCAGCGGGGGCTTCTATTTGCGTTGGAGCACCGTGATCGCGTGCGCCGTATCCGTTTCATGCAATCTGTTCCCATCTTACAGGGGCTCATTAAGGCCCTACACGGTGAATTTCCGAATCTGGAATACCTATTCATCGAGCGTCACCCGTATTTTAGGCCAAGTGTTGAAAGTAATGTGATTGTGAACATCCCAGAAACATTTCGGGCACCAAGTCTTCGCTACCTTGCGGTGATGGGCTTTCACATTCCAGTTGGATCTCCACTATTCACGACCATGGGGAACCTTGTCACCCTGTCGCTCAACTTCGACATCCCCTGGGCTTATAGCCACCCGAACCCTTTACTCCAACAGCTTTCACCCATGGCTCGGCTAGGTCTATCGGGGAACGACTTCAACTCCTACCATTCCACCGATGACCCACAATTGTGGCAAAGAGCAGTAATGAGACGCGTCACACCTTGCCTCCGCCGCTTTGGGCTTCAAGGTACCACCGCTTACCTGGAAACGCTTTATCCTTGGGCTATCATCCGTTTCCTTGAGAGGCTGCAGCTCGGTTTCGTCGATCAGCTCTTTCTCATTCCACGCCGCGCGGTGCTTATAAGTTCTTCGGACACCCTCCGGCTCAGGACCGTCAGGCTCACGTTTTTTAAGGATTATTTACGGGTGGATGCGTACTCCAATGGTCGGGAGCTCAGAACATATCGCTTCAGCATGAGCCAAGGCGGCAGACACCTCTACTGCCAGGTAGCATCCGCGGCACGATTTTTTCACACGCTCAAAACAGCATTCTCTACGGTGGAGCATCTTATCCTCAAACATGACGGGCACTTGATATCTTCGGATTTGACCAATGAACCCGGCCACGCACAGTGGCGCGAACTTTTCAGGTCGTTCAGCAAAGTGAAGGCCCTTTACATGGACTACCGGCTCGTCGAGCAACTTTCTCGTTCTCTACTACCAGACGAAGGAGAATCACCTACGGATCTGTTACCCGCGCTTCAGGAGATCTGGTATTCTGCAATGGACGATTCGGACAACGCATTCTTCGCTGAACTTAGCTATGTCCGCCAAATTGCAGGCCGCCCCATCTCTGTATTTCAAGCTGTGCTTCCAGTTCGTAGTTGAGAAATCGATCCTCGGGGGCTGTCATGCGTGGCAGTGTGTCCTTTCACAGCCTAAACTTCTACCCATACGCTTGCTAGTAGCTTTCATCCCTACCACAGTCATGGCCCTCCCGGTCGTTGGGGACATCGCAGCGCCAAGCATCCCCACATAGACGCCACCGTGACCGCCATGGATATGTAACAAATTTGTATGGTCGCACACGCACAGTATGATCTTCCAGCTTCTTTCATCATGATGTCGGTACATACAAATAACCTTGTTTGGTCATCAACATTCCGTATCAGTTGTGTATGTAGTAGTACGGGTACAAGTTTCATTCCCTTCCCTAATCACAGAGTCGTAGATCGAGCGGTGTAGTGTACTCCTCCTAAAACTAGACCTAGCCTGTATTCAAAACGTGCAGCACTAGTAGGTTGGAAACGGCCGTAGGAAGTCGACATGCCTAATTGGTACTATGTCAGAAATGCGGTCGACAACTGACATTCCCTGCTTGCGTAAACTCCCGGAGAGCACGTCCCACCACACAGGCTGGCAGTGAGAAGCAATAACTGTCTATTGCAAGATGACTCGCGTCAAGGCAATTCACATAGTACGAATCCAAGTAGCCTACGAGACGAAGAGGGTTCGATCCGGCGATGGCCCATGAGGCAAGAGCCTGAGAGCGCGATATCGTGGCAGCAATTGCCGGATGCCAGCTGACTTGCCAGTTCTTTGGACGATAGCAATGCTCTACTCTGAGTAGAGTCTGCGGGGCCCCTCACCGTGGACTGTGGTGACTCTTCTCCCGACTCTTTTCGGCGTAAGTCTCCGACTCGGCACTTAGCCTGTTCATTGTATCTTCACGCCTGCAGACCTTCATTCCTACTACAACCACGGTTTTTGAGAGTATCACTGTGCCAAACATTCCACATATATGTTTTTGCTCACCAACATTCTGTTTCTGTCTTAGCACAGCGACATTTCTTTCTTGTTTATGTAGTGCGGGTGCAAGACTGCAAGTTATTACAAAACTATAAACCTCTTCTTAATACTGCTGTGGACGTAACCTGTATTTATGCCATGCAAGATGGTGGACACACCGTTTACGGGCCTTTAAGGCCTTTAAGTTGGTAGGCGTGCCAGTTAACCCGAGACAACGTATCTCGGCATTGACCATATTGACCGGGCGCAGTTCAGCGCCTCCTGCCACCTCGGACATGAGGTCTACACGTCTTTCCAACGTCTGCCTTCGACCACATCCCGTCAATATCGTTACATTCCATGACTTACCACTCGTCTGATACTACAATCGATCTTCCAATGACTGCAGATCTCAGCCAAGGTGGACTTACTAGCGATTCCCAAAACTCGAACCCAAGGTAGAACGCTCCTTACTTCTCGATGTCTTGTCAATTTACTAAAACATGGACCGACCAGCGATAGACAACCTAGCACTCTTGTCCACATCCTCGACGATGACTCCCTTCTCAGCGTGTTTTCTTTCTGTCGGCCGCTCATCTTGGACGAAAGTGACGCAGATATCTTGCAACTTTTAGGAGGGGGGGAATGGCACCGAGAACGATGGTGGTACAGACTTGTGCAAGTCTGTCATCGGTGGAGATGCCTCATACTTGAGCATGCATCCCACCTACATCTTTCCCTTGTTTGCTCACCTGGGATACCGGTAGCAGACATGTTGGCAGATTCACCTCCCCTTCCTCTCATCATCGACTACCTTGATGAATTTAATCACATCACCGCAAAGGACGAAGAGGGGATTATCCATGCATTGCGGTATCGCGATCGTGTGCGCCGCATTCGTATCAGGAATCCTCTTCCAATATTGGAGAAGCTCATTATCACCTTAGACGGAGAATATCCGATTCTGGAATACCTGTTTATTATGCATGAGCGGTATCAGCGACCTGTGACCTGGCGTAATAGGAATTTGAACCTTCCAGAAACATTTCAGGCACCCCATCTACGTCATCTCGTACTGTCGAACTTTGCCATCCCAATCGGGTCCCCATTACTCGTGACCATGGGGAACCTTGTTACCCTGTCCCTCGTCGTGATCCCACCCTCTGCTTACTTCCACCCAAATGCGTTACTTCAACGGCTTTCACTCATGCCTCAGCTGGAGACATTCGGGATCTCCTTTAACTCCCATTTTCCCAGCGGTGACATTCCGAGGCAACTGTTGCGTACGCCGATCATGACGCGCGCCATGGTTCCTAACCTCCGGTGGTTTGGGTTCCAAGGTGCCAGCGCTTACTTGGAGGCGCTTCTTCCCTGGATCACCATCCCTCTCCTAGAAAGGCTTCAAGTCGGTTTCTTCAATCAGCTGTCCTATTCCATTCCTCACCTCCAACAGTTATTGAGCACTACAGGGAACCTCCGGCTCAACACTGTCAAGGTCGTGTTCCGTGATGATTATTTATTAATGGCCGCATACCCCTATAAGGAGGCCAAATTGGTTACTTTGGAAATGATGCTCGGTGGTAGACACCTCGACTGGCAGGTAGCATGCGCAGCACAAGTTTTTCACACACTCAGGACAAAATTCTCTGAGGTGGAGCATTTTACGCTCAAATATGACCGGCACTCTGTGGTATCCTCGGAGTGGAACAATGAAGCTGACCGGACACAGTGGCGCGAACTTCTAGGGTCGTTTGGAAAAGTGAAGACTCTTCGTATGGACAAGGCACTCGTTGAGCAACTCTCTCGTTCTCTACAACCAAGCGAAGGAGAATTGCCTACGGAGCTGTTACCCGAGCTGCAGGAGCTCTCGTGTTCTGCATCTCGGTTCAGGCTCCGCGCGTTCACCCGGTTCGTCGATGCCCGTCAGAAAGCAGGTCGACCCGTGACTTTGATTCATCGTTGAGAACCACTCCTTAGACAGAATTACTGGGTTGCGATACGTGACGAACCGTTCTTTCATCGCCCAGACTCCTATTAGCACGTTTATAAGCATTCATCCCTACCACAGTCACGGCGTTTCCAATCGCAGAGGATGTTACGGGCCACCGTAATAGAAATGTGATATTTTTGCACCGTCGCGCGCATCCTATTTTCCAGTTCATTAGGTTTCTTTCATCATAATCTTTACTACACCTACTTTGACTGTTCGCGATGTGAGTATGCACTGACGTATCCTGACCGCCATTCTGTTTCGATCTAACAACTGATATTTCTTCCTTATGTATGCACGGCACTGTAAGGTGGGCAGCGTGGCTGCGCTCGTACAGACTACTTCGGATGTCTCGGTCTTACTCAATACAGTACTATTCCTTTTCAGTCTTTTCCTTGTTACCCATTCTGACTTAGCACATACTGTGTGACACGTCAGCGACAGTTGCATGGACCTTAGGTAGCAGCAATATGTATTTATTCACGCTACCAGATACCCTGGAAGAGAGTTCCCTTTTGGACCGCGTTTTCCCCCTCTTTTTTTTGTGTGTGCCGCCGTGCCCTTTTTCTCTCAGCCTCTTCAGCCCGAGGGTGCCAGACGTTAGTGCGAGCGAATGAGCCGAAAATACGCCTTGCCCCTCCGTTGAAAGCTGATCATTTCCCCCCTTTTATCTCTCTCCTCACGAACTCACCCGCGCATTCGATCCGCGCTACAGCACGAGCTTCTTTCTCTCCGAGTCTGGTGTTTAGCATTTCTCTGTAGAGTGTATACTGTAATGTTCAGGATGACACTCCAAACTGCTCCTTCTTACGAGGTAGTACTTCTACCCTAGTCTGCGTCTCAACTTGGCTCTTGCTTCAGAACAGACGGTAATTGCCGGAGGCAGACAGAGAAGCCACACAAGTCGAAAATTGATTAGTTGTGCCGGTACAAGGCAACTTTAATCCATCCACTGTGGTTTCGATAAAAGCATAAAGGACTTTTGCAGTTGGTAGAGGTCCTCTATGCCTCTTCCATGAACCATGGGTGGGTCCTTGGGCCTTTGGTCTCGGTACGTACGTCTCCGCAAAGTAGATTAGTTTACATATTCCATATTTGGATATATATTCCCAGGGCCGGTTAGTTAGTCTCTACGGGGGTTTTAGAAGATATTTCGACCGGTAGTCTTAAAATTCTTTGGATCCCACGAAGCCACGAAGCCACGAAGACTCACACGGTCTTCCTAGTTCCAACGTCTGCCTGCCTTCGACCACATCCCGTCAATACTCATTGCATTCCATGACTCACCACTCGTCTACTACTGCAATTAATTTTCCGATCGCTGGAGAACTCAGTCAGGGTGGACACACTCGTGATTTCCAAAACCCAAGGTATGCTCGCTGCTTCTTGATGTCTTGTCAGCTTCTTAGTAAAACACGGTCCGACTGGCGATATTCCACCCAGCACTCTTATCCACAACCTCGACAATGATTCTCTTCTTAACGTTTTTTCTTTCTGTCGGCCGGTGATCCCGGACAAAAGCAAGGCCAATGCTAATGAAGTCCTATATGGAGGGAAATGGATCCAAGAACGATGGTGGTACAGGCATTTACAAGTCTGTCATCGATGGCGACGTCTCATTCTTGAGTCAGCATTTCACCTCCGCCTTTCCCTTGTTTGTACATATGGGACACCAGTAGCAGACATGCTGGCGCATTCACCTCCCCTTCCTCTCATCATCGATTACCTCAACGAGAAAAAGGACATTACCGCAGAAGATGAAGAGGGGATTATTAATGCATTGCGGCACCGTGATCGCGTCTGCCGCATCCGTCTCGCGAAACCCACTCCAGTATTGGAGAAGCTCATTATCGCCTTAGACGGGGAATATCCGATTCTGGAATACCTGTTAATTAAGCTTCAGCACGGTCAGCGGCCCCTGACCTGGCGCAATAGGAATTTGAACCTTCCAGAAACATTTCAGGCACCCCATCTACGTCACCTCATACTGATGAACTTTGCTATCCAAATCGGGTCACCATCACTCGTGGCCATGGGGAACCTTGTTACCCTGTCCCTCGCCCTGATCCCGCCCTCCGCTTATTTCCACCCAAATGCGTTACTTCAACGGCTTTCACTCATGCCTCAGCTAGAGACATTTGGGATCTCCTTCAACTCTCATTTCCCCAGCGGTGACATTCAGAGGCAACTGTTGCATATGCCGATCATGACGCACGCCACAGTCCCTAATCTCCGTTGGTTTGCGTACCAAGGTGCCAGCGCTTACTTGGAAGCGCTCCTTCCCTGGGTCACCTTCCCTCTCCTAGAAAGGCTTCAAGTCCATTTCTTTAATCAGCTGTCCTACCCCATTCCTCACCTCCAACAGTTTATGAGCACTACAGGGAACCTCCGGCTTAACACTGTCAAGCTCACATTCTGTGATGACTATTTACGGGTGGCCACATACCCCCATAAAGAGGCTAGGTTGTTTACTTTGAACATGAGGCTCGGTGGCAGACACCTCGACTGGCAGGTGGCATGCACAGCACAAGTGTTTCACACACACTCAGGAGAAAATTCTCTGTGGTGGAGCATCTTACGCTCGAATATAGCCGACGTGTTATATCCTCGGAGTGGAACAATGAAGCCGACCGCACACAGTGGCGCGAACTTCTTGGGGAATTTGGAAACGTGAAGACCGTTTGTGTGGACAGGGCACTCGTGGAGCAGCTCTCTCGTTCTCTACAACCAAGCGAAGGAGAATCGCCTACGGAGCTTCTACCCGAGCTGCAGGAGCTCTCGTGTTCTGCACCTCGGTTCTCCCTCGATGCATTCACCCCATTCGTCGATGCCCGTCAGAAAGCAGGTCGCCCGGTAACTGTGATTCGTCGTCGATAAGCACCTCTTGGACAGAATTACTGGGCTGCGATGCGTGGCGAACCG
>Ga0137362_10002231_pt1 | contig 12506 bp, 13 predicted proteins | sample MadtaG_2_FD_104801 | JGI IMG/M metagenome (GOLD analysis project Ga0137362, IMG submission 104801) | Vadose zone soil microbial communities from Angelo Coast Range Reserve, California, USA - Mad1_100_16 metaG | ecosystem: Environmental > Terrestrial > Soil > Vadose zone | place: USA: California... | reverse complement strand
CCTTGTCCGCTCCCGGTTCTGCAGAATATCTTGTTACGACAACAAGGAAAGTTGTAGGATTAGCGCGCTTCAAAAACTACCGCGCTGGTTTTCATTTTCCAGACACAACGATGGAGATTCATCTTTATGTTGAATAGAAAGCGCATCCTTGGAATCTTAGTCTTACTCGCGAGTCTCGCCGCAATCAGTTTTGCCGACCAACCGCGAATGCAGGCCGCGCGCACCAACCTGCAACAGGCGCGCGCGCAATTGCAATCAGCGCTGCGCAATAAAGGCGGCCACCGCGCGCAGGCGATTGGCTACATCAACTCCGCCATTTCCGAAATCAATGAAGGCATCCGCTTTGATCGCCGCAACAATCATGCGTTGTTCGCGTTGCTCCCACCTTCGCCCGACCAGCCGCACATGCAGCGCGCGCTCGATCTGCTGCGCGACGCAAAGGCAAATCTCGAAGCAGCCACGTCGGATAAGGGTGGCCACCGGGTTAAAGCGATTGGCTACGTTAACAACGGGATCGACGAAGTCAAAAAAGGTATCGAGGCGGGCGAGTGATAATTTGTAGGACAGACATTCCTGTCTGTCCTGTTTGTGGCGAGTTTATTTCTGAGCGCCATGACCCCTCTTGTCTGTGATTCAAAGTAAGGGACAGGCAGGAATGCCCGTCCTACACCAACATGTCGGAACATTTGAAGTGGGGCGAGCGCAAGTTTGCGTTTACTTTTCCGGTGAAAGTTTTTCCGGAAATGATCGAACGCGTGCGCGGCACGCCAGCACGATTGGAAGATCGTGTTAGTTCTATTCCGCTTGCAGTTTTGACAAGGCGCGATGGCGAGCGCTGGTCCATCCAGGAGAATGCGGGCCACCTGCTCGACATCGAGAGCCTGTTCAGCCGCAGGCTTGATGAATATTTGGCCGCAGCAGAAACCCTCCATGCCGCGGACATGTCTAATCGCAAGACGTTCGAAGCAGATCATAACCGCGCGAACATGCAGGCGATCCTGACAAATTTTCGCCACGAACGAACGCTGCTGGTGCAACGCTTCGATGATTTGCTGCCAGAGACGTTTGCAAAGGCGGCCCATCATCCGCGACTGAATGTGCCGATGCGCTTAGTTGACATGATATTTTTCCAGGCTGAACATGATGATTATCATTTGGCGCGAATTAGTGAGCTGATAAAGTTGTTCGATGAACTTTAGTTTGTCGACGGCCGATTGAATAAAAATCACGACAACTGAAGTTTGTCGGACATCTACCGGAGAAAACCTGATGCGAAATAAAACCTGCTTTACTACTTTAGTTTTCATCGCTATATCGGCAACCGCAATCCAGGCACAACAACCACTCGACGCCATGATCGATCGCAACATCGCGTCGTTGGTGACAACCTACAAAGCACTGCACGCTGCACCTGAGCTTTCGCATCACGAAGAAAAGACTTCAACCTTCTTTGCAGCGCAGTTGCGCGCCATGGGCTATGACGTAACTGAGCATATCGGCAAGTACGAAAATCCAGCATTGATCAGCTATGGAGTCGTTGCCATCATGAAAAATGGAGCGGGCCCGGTGGTGCTAATTCGCACTGAGCTTGATGCCTTGCCCGTCAATGAGAAGACCGGGCTTCCTTATGCCAGCACAGTCAAAGCAAAAAACGATGCAGGCGATGAAGTGAGTGTGATGCATGCCTGCGGGCACGATGTTCATATCACCAGCATGCTGGGTACCGCAAAGATGCTTTCTGAGTTGAAGGATCAATGGCACGGGACATTGATCATTGTGGGCCAACCAGCCGAGGAAACTGTAGATGGGGCGCGGGCCATGATGCGTGACAGTCTTTATCAAAAGTTTCCCAAACCTGATTTCGTGGTTGCGCTTCACGACCATTCCAACTTGGAAGCGGGAAAAGTTGGCTATACTCCCGGCTATTCACTCGCCAGTGGCGATTCCGTGGACATAAAAATTCGCGGTGTGGGCGGACATGGCGCGGCGCCCGAAACGACAAAGGATCCAATTGTGGTTGCCGCGGAGATAGTTTTAGCGCTGCAAACAATCGTGAGCAGGGAGAATTCTCCATTGGATCCGGCAGTAATCACCGTCGGCTCGATTCATGGTGGCAGCAAACACAATATCATCCCTGATGAAGTTAATCTTCAGCTTACCGTGCGTGCGTATCGTGAAGAAGTGAGACAAAGAATGTTGGCATCGATCGAGCGGATCACAAAAGGCATCGCTTTGGCCGCCGGTATTCCTGCTGATCGCGCCCCGATTGTAACTGTCAGTAAGACGCAGTTTACTGCCGCTACCTACAATGATCCCGCGCTGACCGAGCGGTTAGCTGGAGTTTTCACGAAGGCCCTCGGAGCTGAAAATGTAGTCAAGCTGCCACCCGCGATGATGAGTGAAGACTTTGGTTATTTCAGTCTTGATAAAAGTATTCCTTCGGTTGATTTTTCTCTCGGCGCCGTTGATCCTGAAAAAGTGAAACAAAGCCGGGCAACGGGAACACCGTTACCTTCGCTTCATTCAGCGTTGTTTGCACCGTTGCCGGAGCCCACGCTGCGCACCGGCGTGAAGGCGATGACTTCGGCCGTGTTGGAATTGATGAAGAAATAGTGAGTCGTAAATCGTGAATCGTAAATCGTAAATCGATAAGAGGCCGAAGAGCTGTTTTCTGTCTTTAACTATTTACGATTTACGATTCACGATTTACTAACGAAGATGGATATCGAATCTGTTCGCAGCTTTTGTCTATCATTGCCGCATACGGATGAAAAAGTGCAGTGGGGCAGCGATCTGTTGTTTCGCATCGGCAAAAAGATGTTTGCCGTAGTCGCACTCGAGCCGAGCCACGGCGCCATAGTGTCTTTCAAATGCACGCCGGAGAAATTTGCGGAGCTGGTGGAACAAGAGGGCATTTTTCCGGCGCCCTATGTCGCCCGTTATCACTGGGTCGCATTGGAGCGTTTCGATGCTTTGCCTGAGCGCGAGTTGAAACAGTTACTGCGAACTGCTTACGAGCTGGTGCATGAAAAACTGGCGGCGAAGATCAAACGGCAACTTGAGACGAAGACACCTGTGGCAGCAAGCAAGAAACGCCCGCGCCGCTAGACCAGCGCCAATTCCATCCAAACTGCCGCGTAGCGACGCTGACCGGACTGGGCGGAATATTGGGAATACTGTTCGGCTGCGTGATTGCACTGCTGATCGAGACGATCATGCCAACCTACATTCCGCTGTGGGCGCCAGTGGTGGGCTTTGTGGCGTCGGTAGGCTTGGGACTGACGTTTGGCTTATGGCCGGGCGTGGAAAGCTGCGCGTCTCAATCCGATTGAAGCGCTGCGTTATGAATGAAGTATTTGGAGTGCGGCGGCCTGGCGCCGCTTTGGCCCGTGACACAATACCGCGCAATTTCCCAAACAGCCTTCAACCAATTAAAGTCGAGATTGCCTTGCGTTAAGGCCAAAGCGCCGCCGGGCCGGCGCACTCCAAATATTTTACTCGTACCTTAAAGCATCGATCGGATCCAAAGCCGCCGCCTTGCGTGCGGGGTAGTAGCCAAAAAAGATTCCTACCGCAGCCGAGAAAATTACCGAACCGATAACGGCCGCCGTCGAGACCAACGTGGGCCAGCCAAGCAGCGATGGGATCAGAAATGATACGCCCAACCCGAGCAGGATTCCGATCAGGCCTCCCGTCAAACTCAGCACCACTGACTCGATCAGAAATTGCGTGCGCACTGCTGCAGAGCGCGCGCCGATCGCCATGCGAATTCCGATTTCGCGCGTCCGCTCAGTAACTGAAACCAGCATGATGTTCATGATGCCAATACCCCCGACGAGCAATGACACACTGGCGATGCTGGCGAGCAAAATAGTCATGATGCTGTTTGTTTGATTGGCCGCGTCCGCGATGTCGCTCATGTTGCGCACGGAAAAGTCATCCGCGTCTCCCGGGCCCAGCTTGTGGCGCTGTCGCAGCAATTGCCCGATCTGCATCTGCGCGGTGTAGGTTGCGTCCTGAGATATTGCCGAGACGAAGGCCATCTGCACCCGCCGGCTGCCGAGAATCTTCTTTTGCACAGTACTGTACGGAGCAAACGCAGTGTCGTCCTGATCGCGACCCTGCTGGTCCTGCCCCTTTCTAGCCATCACGCCGACAACGCGGAAAGGAAGCTCCTTAACGCGCACGGTTTGTCCCACTGCATCTGTCCCGGGAAATAAATTGTCAGCGATGGTTTGCCCGACGACAATCACGCGCGCCGCGCTGCGCACGTCCGCATCCGTGAAGAAACTTCCGTCCTGCACGTTCCACTTTCTAATGTCCGGATACTGCTCGCTGACTCCCTGAATCTGGGTGTTCCAATTCTGACTTCCGAAAATCAGTTGCGAGCGCGTGTTAATTCCCGGTGTAACCATAGAGACGCTCGGCACTTCGCGTTTGATGGCGTCGAGATCTTCAACAGTCAACGTATTTGTACCTGTGTCTCCGGTACCGGTGCGAACGCCGCCAACGTTCTGCGCTCCGGCGCTAACGAAAAGCAAATTGGTGCCGATGCTGGCTATCTGATCTTGAACAGATTGCTGCGCTCCCTGGCCAATACTGACCATGGCGATGACTGCGGAGACACCAATAATGATGCCCAGCATCGTCAGGGCCGCGCGCATCTTGTTTCGCACCAGCGCACGAAACGCCACTCGAATGATCATTAACAGGTTCATGATTCCTTCTGTTCCACTGCCTGGCCGTTTACCGGCTCGCTGTCGTCATCGTCTTCATCAAATTCCACAGCAGTCAGCAGTTTCAATTCTTCCGCGGCATTACGCGGTGACTCGATCTGATAATCGCTTTTTATTCTGCCGTCCTTGAACACGACCACGCGGTCGGCATAGTCAGCGATGTCAGGTTCGTGTGTTACGAGAATCAGCGTCATGTGACGTTCGCGATTCAATCGCTGAAAAATCTCCATTACTTCGACGGATGTGCGCGAATCCAAATTTCCCGTCGGCTCGTCGGCGAGAATAAGCGCCGGCTCGTTCACTAGAGCGCGAGCTATTGCCACACGTTGTTGTTGCCCCCCGGATAACTGATTCGGATGGTTTCGCTCTCGTCCTGCCAGGCCAACGGCAGCAAGCGCGGCCAACGACCGGCGATGTCGTTCTGAAGTTTCCACGCCCGCATAAAGCATCGGCAGCTCAACATTTTCCAACGCCGAAGTGCGCGTCAGCAGATTGAATCCCTGGAAGACAAAACCAAGCTTGTGATTGCGAATGTCGGCGCGCTGATCTTTCGAGAGCCGGGACAGGTCCTGGCTATCTAGAATATAAGTCCCCTTCGTCGGGCGGTCGAGACAGCCGATGATGTTCATCGTTGTCGATTTACCTGAGCCGGATGCACCCATAATCGCGACGAACTCGCCCTGTTTAATTTGCAGCGAGATGCCGCGCAGCGCATGCACCTCTACATCGCCCATCGTGTAGGTCTTGTGAACGTGGTCTAACGAGATAACCACCGGCGCCGCACCCACGTTCGACAACAGGGCCGGTGCTGCGCCCACGTTCTGTGATTGAATTTCCAAGCCTGATTGCATGATAGTTTCAGGTTTCAAGTTTCAAGTTTCAGCTTCGAGTTTCTTGGTGTTCAAGTCGGTCGGTTCCAACTTGAAACTTGAAATTTGAAACTTGAAACTTGAAACCAGTTAATTACGTCTGCCCCCCGCACCCGGCGTACGCTGTGTGCCGCCAAAACCAGGCGCGGTTTGCGTGGTCGTCGATGATTTACTGGACGCGGACAGGGTTTCACTGGTGATTGCCAATTCGCCTTCCTGCAAATTTCCTTCGGTCACTTCCGTCGAGACGCCGTCGGTCAAACCAACTTTGATACGACGCGCTTGCGGCTTGCCATCTGCGCCCAGCACCCAGACCACACGCGTTTGTCCGGGCAGCACCGGTGCAGTCGGCGGCGCGAAGTTGCTCTGACTGTTACTCTGCGCGCCGCCTTGTGTGCTAACTGGCCCAGCACCCTCGGGCGAGCCGGCGGCCGCGTTGCCCCCCGCATTCGCACCCCCCTGCCGCCCCTGTCGCGAGGCTTGTCCGTTGTTTCCTGAAGTTGAATTTGCGTTCGCATCCTGCGGCCTGAAACGAAGTGCCGCGTTTGCAACTTTCAGCACATTGTTTCGCTCGTCGATCGTGAATGTTAGATTCGTAGTCATGCCCGGTTTTAGTTTCTCTTCCGGATTGCTGACATTAATGACCACGTTGTAAGTGACCACGTTTTGAGTATTCACTGGATTGATTCTTATCTGCTGGATCTGCCCCGTGAAATTGTCTGCCGGAAACGCATCGACAGTGAACTGCACGCCCTTCGCTGTTTCCACCAGGCCGATGTCAGCCTGATCGATGTTGGCAATGACCTGCATCTCCGTCAGATTGTTGGCAATCGTGAACAGTGTCGGCGCCGAGAGACTAGCAGCCACTGTTTGGCCCACATCAACGTCGCGCGAAACGACGATGCCGTCGATCGGTGACTGGATCGTTGTATGCGTAAGATTTATTTCGGCGAGACTCAACGCGGCTTGCGCTTGCTGCACCTGCGCCTGTGCTTGTTGCACCTGCGCCTGCGACGATTGCACCTGCGCCTGCGACTGTTCTAGCTGGGCCTGCGATTGGGCCATGCCCGAGCCCGCGGCCGATTGTTGACTGACTACTGCCTGATTCACTTGTGCCGCGGCCTGATCGTAACGAGCGAGTGCCGCTTTGTAGGCGGTGTTTGCCATGTCGTAATCACGTTGCGCAATCACGCCGCTCTTGAGTAGGTATTCCTGTTGTTTGAGAAAACTTAGTGCATCATCGCTTTGTGCTTTGAGCACCGCCAGATTCGCCTGGGCGCCGGACACACCAGCCGTTTGCCCCTGCACAGTTGATTTGGCGGCGAGCGTTTTCGCTTGCGCGTCGCTCACGCCGGCACGCGAATTCGCAACTCCAGCTCGTGCCTGCACCAAACTCGCTTGGGCCTGCGCGAGATTCGCTTTCGCCTGGTCCACCTGAGCTCGGGTTGTCGAGGGATCGAGTTGCGCGATGACCTGGCCTTTTTTAACTTTGGAATTGAAGTCGGCAAATAGCGCCGAGATCGTGCCCGAAGCCTGGCTGCCGACTTGCACGGTGGTTACCGCTTGCAACGTTCCAGTGGCCGTGACGGTATTGCGCAGATTTCCGCGCTCAACTTTCGCGGTCAGATATTGTGCGGCGCTCGTTTGCTGGCTGTGAAACGCGAAGCCCGCCGCGACAACCAGCACCATGCCGGCAAACGCGATTATGTAGCGCTTTCCGCCGGTAACGTATGATTTCAGCCAATTAATTGCATTAGCGGGGGCGAACACGGTGGCGCCGGAAATATGGGAAGTTTTAGTGAATTCAGTAGCCATACTTTGATAGACACCTTTTTCGGGAATTGGGTTACAAAAAAAGCTTGTGAATTTGCCGCGGATTAACGCTTTGGAGTGCGCCTCTGACGGTTACAAAATATTTTGGAGTGCGCCAGCCTGGCGCCGCTTTAGCCGGTTAGCCGGTGGCGTGCAGTTTCCCGAGTAGCCTTACAACCAATCAAGATCGAGATCGCCCTGTGTTAAGGCCAAAGCGCCGCCGGGCCGGCGCACTCCAAAGTATCTTGTAACGCTTTCCTGGATTGTGGTGTCTAGCTCTTCGGGAGGCTAATGAAGGCCTTCTTTAAAATTACAAGTAGGAGAAAGAAGAATGAAGAAATTCGCGAATTTTAAGATGCTTGCATTAGTCTCCCTATCAAGCATTGTGTTGGTTGCTTCGGTGGCGTTCGCGCAAACTGCGGGGACGACTCAGGGTGACCAGAACAAAGCTCGTGGCGAATGGCGCGGGCGTGGCAGAGGCGAAGGCAGAGACGGCGATCATCGCGGCGGCTTTATGGGCGGCGGGATGTTCGAAAAACTTAATCTGACCGACGATCAGAAAGCGCGCATGAAAACAATTAGAGAGAGTTTCGGCGAGCGTACCAAGTCGCTGCGTGATCAACTCGAGGCCAAGCGGCAGGAGTTGCGTCAGGCGAACCAGGGCGATACGTTCAACGAAGCACTCGCTACTCAGAAACTAACCGAGTCGGCAGGCTTGCAGGCCAAACTCATGGGCGAGGAATTCAGACTTCGCCAGGAGATGCTTACACTCCTGACTCCTGAACAAAAGACGCAGCTTGACCAGTTGCGCCAGCAGTTCAAGAGCGAACACGGCGACTTCAAGGGCCGTCGCGGCGAGCGTCGCGAAGCTCCGAAGCAGTAAACTGGTGTTTCACGCAAAGGGTGGCGGACCGGCAAGCGTTCAGTCCGCCGCCCGAACATTCGCAAAGGAACGCTTCTGGCCAATAGCAACGAACAGGGCAGCGAACAGGGGTCGGACCTGGAATTGGCGCAGCTTGCTCGCGCCGGCGACGAGTCTGCGTTTGCTGAGATAGTGCGACGTTACAGCCCAAGAGTTTTTCGCTTCGCCAGTAAATTTTTTCGCCAGCGCAGTGTGGTTGAAGAAGCGGCCCAGGAAGTTTTTATGAAAGCGTTTACACAGCTCGGCAGTTTTGAAGGACGCGGTTCGATGGAAGGATGGCTGACACGCATCACGACCAATACCTGTCTGAACATGTTGCGAAGCGCCAAGCGACGTCCCGAGTTGGCCTCTGCCGATTTGAGTGATGACGAAAGCACCTGGTTGGAGAATCAGCTCAGTGAGGTGGCGGCTGAACGACATCGATCAAGCGAGCGCAGTTTTGTCGCGGCGGATCTTGCCGATCGAGTGCTGGAAAATTTGTCGTCTGACGATCGCGTGGTCTTGACTCTAATTGACGGCGAAGACGCTTCTGTTAAAGAAGTAGCTGAATTGACTGGCTGGTCAGAGTCGAAAGTGAAAGTGCAAGCGTTTCGCGCGCGGCGGCGCATGCGGGCAGCGGTAGAGAAATTATTGGGGAAACAGTTACCCCCTGCAGTAGCTGGCAGGTAAATGCGGAGAGGCAAAGCAGCAATGAAAGAAAATCACATTATCGACCTTCTCGAGAATCGTTCGTTTGCGAGTTTGAATGAAGGTGAACGCGCTGCCATTCAGGCCCACGCTGCGAACTGTTTGTCCTGTGCGCGAGCTTACGAAGCCACCCGGGTTGCGTCATCGCTATTGCGAGCACGCGCGAGTGAGACTGTTGAGCCCTCGCCTTTTTTTCATACCAGGGTGATGGCGGCGTTACGCGAACGGCAAAACGAAGTGCCAGCCTTTAAGCGTTTGTGGCAATCCGCAGGCGCGCTCGTTTCTTCAATGACCGCAACCGTCGCGCTGCTGGCAGTTTTTAGTTTCATTATTCCGGGAACGCAAACGGCCGGAACCGCGCAGGCTTCTGCGTCCAACGGTTATTCTGCTGAAGAAGTAATTCTCAATCAGAATGATTTGCAGGATGAGCAGGCGTCCGATGCCCAGGTGTTGACAACGTTGTATTCAGCGGACGACTCCGGAACGAGGTAAGCGAGGGTAATGATGGACATCAGTAACAAAAGCAAATGGCAGGTCAGATTGGCGGCGCTGTTGATTTTTGTGCTGGGGGTTGCGGCCGGCGCGCTTGCTCTTAACGGCTATCAACGTTGGTCCAGGTCCCGCGCTGAGGCGACGCGGCAGCAACGGTTCGAGCAGATGCTTGATCGCTTACAGCTAAATGCGGACCAGAAAACTCAGGTCCATCAAATACTCGCCGAGACACGCGAGCAGTTAAAAAACCTACGTAAAGAATCCGAGCCGCGCTTCGACACAATCCGCCAACAAGCAGATGAGCGTTTACAAAAGGTCCTCACGCCTGAACAGTGGAAGCAGTTTCAGCAGGAGCGGGATGAAATGCGCAGTCGTGAACGGCGGGGACGACCTGATAACCATTAGTCAGCAAATCTAACGACGCTGGCCCAGCAACCAGGATTTGAGAATGCCCGGGTTCGCGTTGTCAGTCGCAAAATACTCCTCAATCAAATTTGTATAAAGCCGGCGGCGTTCGACATCTTTCAACGTGAAGCCAAACGGCATCTGTCCACCCTCAACGAAAGAGTTCAGGATCAGCGGGTCCATGGGCCAGTTGAGCGAGCCAAGCCTCTGCGGGTTATGACATGACTGGCAAGTCATCGCGCGCGAAACATTCGTCCCTGCAAAATCTTTTCCGAACCGGTGATTGCGTTCCTCCCCAGCAGTCGTGCTTAACCCCGGGCCTAGTTTCGTCTGGTCCAAATAGTTTCCAAAGCGCGGCGAGCCATAGCTGCGGAAGCGCCCATTGACAATCTCGACTGCCTCGCGTTCGGCGGCACTTACGCTGCCGGCTGCGGGAAAGATCGGAAGAATGCCGCTCTTGTGACACTGCGCACAGTTGTCATCGCCTTCGCCCAGTTCCCAGCGTCCCTTGATACTGATCGACCCGTTGCGAGCGTAGGTGCGGAAATAGTCTTTGAAATAAGCGTCGAATGTCCCATTCGCATTTGTCATCGCGGACACGACGGACAGATTGCGAGTGAGCACCCTCTGGCCCGGATCGCTGATGCCAAACTGCACCCACTTGTCGGGAATGCTAAGCGCGGCGTTTCCCGGCACAACAATCAACAGCCGGCGATAACTGTCATCGTTGTCGGGCGTACCCAGATGGCGCGAGATGTAACTAAAGAAAACCAACTTGTCGGAAGCGGAGCGCGTGGAGTTGAGCTGGCGCAGAAACGCTTTCGCTTTGTCCAACGTTTCCCAGCGGCTGACTAACTTTAGAAAGGCGGGCTGCAACAAGTAGTCAGGAATTTCGACAAACGAACGCGTCTCTTCGAAATATTGCTTGTCAGGCACATTGAAACCCAACTCGTGATCCGGCTTTCGATCAAGAGAGATCGTAGTCACATATTCAACAAACTCGCGATGTCTATCGATAAAGCCGGCGTCTACGGAAAGTTTGCAACGCTGCAAGGTGCGGTTGATTCCGTCCAGCACGCGGTGATAGGCGGGCAGCGCGTCATCGGATTCATAAGCAGCGCGCGCCGTGGTGACAAGCGAATTGACCCTGCCGGCGACCCAGTTATCTGATCGAGACTTCAGGACTGTGCATGGCGAAGGTGTTTTTGCGAAAGTATTGCCCGCAAAAAACAGCAGGCAGCAGCAGGCGAAGCTTAGGCGAAACCTCATACCTTGGGTTCCCGGTTGGACGGAACTATTTCATTTTCGAAATGATCGCTTCGGCAAACTCGACGGTCTTGGCCGTGCCGCCGATGTCGCGGGTGCGTACTTTGCCTTCTGCAAAAACTTCGAACATCGCGTTCTCGGTTCTGTCGGCGGCTTCCCGTTCGCCGAGGTGGCGCAACATGAGAATTCCGGATTGCAGCAACGCGGTCGGATTCGCGATTCCCTGACCGGCAATGTCTGGTGCCGAACCGTGCACGGCTTCAAACACAGCCCCCAGCTCGCCGATGTTTGCGCCGGGAACTAAACCTAAGCCCCCAATCAATCCCGCACAGAGATCCGAAACAATATCGCCGTAGAGATTCTCGAGCAGCATCACGTCAAACTGTTCAGGCCGCATCACGAGCTGCATGCAGGCGTTGTCGATGATCTTGTCATCGGCTTCGATCTCGGGATATTCCGTAGCGACTTTGCGGAAGCAGTCGAGAAAAAGTCCGTCAGACAATTTCATGATGTTCGCCTTGTGGCCGCAGGTAATCTTCTTTCGTCCTTCGCGCCGCGCAAACTCAAACGCAAACCGCGAAACCCGGGTCGATGCTTTCTCGGTAATGATTTTCAAACTCTCGACCACGCCCGGAACCACAATGTGCTCCAGGCCTGCATATAAGCTTTCCGTGTTCTCGCGCACAATGACCAGGCTGAGTTCGGGAAAGCGGCAGGGCACTCCTGGAAGGGCGCGAATGGGACGAACATTCGCATAAAGATCAAGCGCTTTGCGCAGGCCAACGTTGACTGAAGTAAAGCCTTTTCCGATTGGCGTGGTGACCGGACCTTTGAGCGCAACCTTGTTACGCCTGATCGAGTCGAGCAGCTCTTTCGGCAACGTCTCGCCAAACTTTTCCACGGCCTGCGCGCCTGCGTAATGCGTTTCCCATTCAATCTCTGCACCCGCCGCTTCAATGATGTGCACCACGCTTGCTGCGACTTCCGGCCCGATGCCGTCGCCTGGAATCAGTGTGATACGATGTTTCATAATCAGTAGTCAGAAGTCAGAAATCAGAAGTCAAAAATATAACTGCGTGGTCTCCCGCCCATTAGCTTCGTGGATGCAACAGCATAAGTCTACAACTGACCACTGACAACTGACCACGGACTAGCTCCTCAAATGAGTGAAATCAAAAACCCTGCTGACGTTGCGATTATTGGCGGTGGCGTCATCGGCCTCGCCGTTGCCCGCGCGCTCGCGCAGCGCGGCATGCACGATGTACTGGTTGTAGAGCGATCTAGTTTAGGCGCGGAAGCCTCCTCGGCCGCGGCGGG
>Ga0137362_10002229_pt1 | contig 12513 bp, 14 predicted proteins | sample MadtaG_2_FD_104801 | JGI IMG/M metagenome (GOLD analysis project Ga0137362, IMG submission 104801) | Vadose zone soil microbial communities from Angelo Coast Range Reserve, California, USA - Mad1_100_16 metaG | ecosystem: Environmental > Terrestrial > Soil > Vadose zone | place: USA: California... | reverse complement strand
GCAGGACGCGCAGAGCCCTACCTCCACGCTTCCGACCCGCGCGGCCCCGCCGAACCAGGATCCACGTAAGCGTCATAACAGGACATACGATCGAGACCGCTCGTCAGATCATCCACAACGCGACGTAAAGCCTTTGTAAGCTCACTTGGGCATCTTGCTCAGCGCCTCGATCAGGCGCTTGAACGAGCCTCCCACGCCGTACCGGATCCCCAGCGCCTCGACCTTCTTCGGGTCCACCGGGTAATGCTCCCGCCGGCCGAGCGGCACATCGATCTTGACGTCGCTCACCGGCGGCACCACCCGACCCGCCTTCTCGAGGTACTCGGCGTCGGCCGACCGGAAGACGCCGGCGTCCAGCATCGCCTGGACCGAACCGTATCGGCGCACCAGATCGGCCGCCTTCTTGGCGCCGACTCCCGCCAGGCCGGGAAGGCCGTCTGACGGGTCGCCGCGCAGGATCGCGAAGTCCGCGTAGGCGCGGCCGGGGATCGAGTAGCGCCGCGCGACCTCGTCTTCGTCAACGACCGCCAGCCCGGCCTTCTCCGGATAGAGGACGACCACCTCGTGGTCGCGGATCAGGCTAAAGAGGTCGCGGTCGCCGCTCACGATCTCGATGGGCGGCTCGACCTTCGCCACCAGCGAGGCGATGATGTCCTCGGCCTCGTAGTCCTCCAGCCCCACTGCATCGACGCCCACGGCGGCCAGGCACTCCATGATGACCGGCATCTGCGGCTCGAGCGCGTGCGGCACCGGTTCCCCGGTCCGGTGTTCCTTGTAGCTGGGGATCAGCTCGACCCGCCAATCGGGTCGCCAGTCCTCGTCCGTAGTCACCGCCACGTGCAGCGGCTTGCGTTCGTTGACCAGGCTGGAAAGGCGGTCGAGGAACCCGCGCACGGCGTTGATCAGCGTCCCGTCAGGCGCGCGGTTGGTCTGGGGAACCCCATAGAACGCGCGGAAGATCATGCTCGACCCGTCGACCAGCAGCCACTCCGGCAAGGCCGAACCATCGTAAGCGCTCGTTAAAGTGACAGCGTTTTGAGGATCGCCCGACAGCGCGCGCTGTTTTTGATCGTGGCGCTCGCGGCAATCGCTTGCTCGAATCCGAGCGCAGGCCCGCTCGCATCCGGCTCGCGCCTCTCATCGCCAAGCCAGGCCGTCGGCGCAAGGGCGGACTCCAAGGCGGCCGACCTCAGGGCTCGCCTGGACCTTCTGTTCGGCGAGCACGTGATCGTCATCGCCAAGGACTCGCTCGCCGCCACCGCGAACCGCGCCGATGAGTACGCAGGCTATGCAACCCTGCTCACGATCAACGGCAACGACCTCAGTGCCGTGATGAACTCTGCGTTCGGGGCGAGCGCGGCCGCCAGATTCGACCAGATCTGGGCCACGCAGAACACCTACTTCGTCGACTACACAATCGGCATCGCGAGCCACGACTCCGGCAAGTCCGACGGCGCGGCCTCAGGGCTCGTCAACGGATTCGTGCCCGCGTTCGCAAAGTTCATGAACTCGATGGCCTCGATTCCACTCGATCCGATCACGCAGCTCACGACGGAGCAGGTCCTGGAGATCAAGGCGATCATCGACGACCAGGCGGCGCTGAACAACGCCAAGGTGTTCGTGGACCTTGACCGAGCCTACGCGCACGCGGCCAGGCTCGGAGACGCCCTCGCGCCGGCCATCGCCAGTAAGTTTCCGGACAAGTTTCCAGGTGACCCCGCCGACAAAGCCGTCGACTTCCGCGTTTCTCTCGACACCCTCCTGCAGGAGCACGCCTATTTGGCGACCATGACCACCAGCGCCGCGACCGGGGGGCGCAGCACGGAGCAGGCGGCCGCTCTCACCGCGATGGCAGCGAACGCCGACTCGCTCGGCACGTTGTTCAGCTCGGTGTTTGGCGCCACCACCGCCACCAGGTTCGACCAGGTGTGGGGCGCACGCGACGCGGAGCTGGTCGTCTATGCCGGTAACGGCGATGACGCGACCCGGCAAACCGCTCTCAACAGCCTGACGGACTCCTTCGTTGCGCAGTTCTTGAGCCTGGTCCGCGACTCGACCGATCTGTCGGGCGCCGAGATCACGACGGCTGTTCAGAGTCAGATTGCGGACATGATCCGCGTGATCGACGACCAGAGAGCGAAGTCCGCCAAGGTCGTGGCCGCCGACGATCACACAGCGGCGGCGGCGACCAACCCCATCGGAGACCTCATCGCCACCGCGGCGGTGGCCAAGCTGCCCTCAAAATTCTGACCCCCCTCCCTCCGGGGCCCGATTCCGCCGTTCGGGCATGAATGGTCGCGTCCAGCGTCCTGGATGCAGCGATTGGGGCGCAGATGGTTGGAGTTAACGACCGGCGTTGTCCTAATTTGACGGGGCAGCGATCCTGCTTCGGTGCCGAAAAACCCACGAGTGCCCGCCGCCCTTAGGAAAGGACCGTTCACATCTGCAGAAGCCCGTGGCGTGGGTGTCACCCGCGGCAAGTTGCGGGGAGCCGGCTACCGCCGATTGGGCTCGGGTATCTATCGGTGGGTGGGTTTGCGGGAAAGCCCGCAAGTGATGCTGGCCGCTGCCGCCCGGCGATTGCCGGCCGGCGCTGCCTTCTCCGGCCGCACCGCAGCTTGGCTGCACGGACTGGATTTGGCGCCCTGCGATCCGATCGAGGTCACGATCCCAGAACCTGCCGGCAGCGGGCGCCTTGCCGGCGCAAGCGTTCGCCGCGCCGCACTCGCGAGCGAGGAGATTGCGCTTCGGCGTGGTCTACCGACCACGTCGGCGCTTCGTACGGTCGCCGACATCGGAGGCAGAGATCCATTGACGGAGGCAGTCGTCGCTGCGGACCTGTTCCTCCATGCCGAGCTGATAACCATCGCCGAGCTGCGCAGCTATGTCGCCGAGCATCCGGGAGCAAAGGGCATCGCCCGGCTTCGGCGGGTTGTGGACGAGGCTGAGCCGAAAGCCGAGTCCGCGATGGAGACCCGGCTGCGAATGCTCCTCATGCTCGCTGGACTCCCGCGGCCTGATGTTCAAGTTTCGATCCACGACGACCACGGCCGTTTCTTGGGGCGTCCAGACCTGCTTTACCGGCTGCAGGGCTTGGCAATCGAATATGACGGCGGCAACCACCGTGATCGGCTGGTTGATGACAACCGCCGCCAGAATGGCCTAATCGGCGCCGGCCTTCGCCTGCTCCGCTTCACTTCGGCAGACGTCTACGGGAACCCCGATTTGGTCGCGTTGCAAGTACGCCACGCCCTCAATTCCCGCCATTCGGGCAGGGATGGTCGCGTCTCGACGCGGAAGTACAGCCAAATGGGCGTAGATGGCTGGAGTTAAGAAGCCAGGAGCTCGCGGACTCGTGGGATGACCTCGGTGCCGTAAAGCTCGATGTTCGTCATCAGCGCTGCGTGCGACAGGCCCCCCATCCCGTACTTCAAATCGAAGCGGGTCGCGCCCAGCGCGGGCAGATTGGCCGCGATCTTCTGCGCCACCGTTTCCGGCGATCCGATGTACAGCGCTCCATGCGACCCGACCTCATGCAAGAACTGCTCCTTGGTCGGAGTGGCGAACCCGCGGGTCTTGCCGATGCGAGTGATCACATCCTCGTAGTACGGCCAGAACTCTTCGCGGGCCTTCTCGTCGGTGGCGGCGACGTGACCAGGCCCGTGCACTCCGACGGGGCGAGGCGTCTGCCCGAACTGCTTCAGGGCCTGGTCGTAGAGTCGGGAAAACGGTGCGAACCGCGAAGGATTTCCGCCGATGATCGCAAGCATCAAATTGAACTCGTAGTGCGCGGCGCGCACCACGGACTGAGGGCTCCCCCCGACACCGATCCAAACTGGGAATGGTCCGGATTCGGTATGTGGGACGACATCCTGGCTGATGAGCGCAGCGCGCGTGGTGCCTTCCCAGGTGACCGGCCCGCCCTTGAGCAGCTCGGCAAAGAGGTTGACCTTCTCTTCGAAAAGGGTCTCGTAATCGGCGAGGTCGTAACCGAAGAGCGGGAATGAGTCGATGCTGGAGCCTCGTCCGAGGATGACCTCCGCCCGACCGCCGGAGATCGCGTTGAGCGTGGAGTAGCGCTGAAAGACCCGAACGGGATCGTCAGAGCTCAACACCGTGACGGCCGACCCGAGGTGGATGCGCTTCGTGCGTGAGGCGATCGCGCCCAGCACCACGTCGGCTGCAGACAGCGGCCAGTCGTCGGTGTGGTGCTCACCGATCCCAAAGAAGTCAACCCCTAACTCGTCGGCAAGGACACCCTGTTCGACCAGGTTCCGGATCGTTTGGGCATGTGAGATGGGGTGGCCATCGGCGTCGTTAGTCCTGTCTCCGAAAGTGTCGAGGCCAAGAACCAAGGGGAAGTGCATGTGGGTCTCTTATGCGACCTGGGCGTGCAAGGCCAGCTCGAACTCGGCTCGATGCAGCGATACGCCGAAGACAGGGCTCCCAGGTTCGAGGAGGCGGCCCGCACTGAGGCTGTAAAGGCGCACGGCGTCGTAGCCGATGCGCTCGATGACCTCCGCCACCGCGTCCACCGCGCCTGAGTCGTCGCCCGCCACGCCCAAGGCGCGACGTTCCGGCGAGCCTGCAGGCCGGCGGTCGTCTTCCATCTCGTGGTAGCCGATGTGGTTGAGCGTCTTGACGACGGTCGACCGCGCCAGCCGGCGCTGGACGATCTCGCTGCTCGTGAATCGGCGGTCTTCGAACATTTCAAGGAGGCCATTGACCGGCGGCCAGTAGTTCATCGCGTCAACCACGAGCTTGCCCGCCACCAGGCCAGGGTCGAGGTTCGCAAACCTGTGGAGCGGGATCGAAAGCACCACGATGTCGGCGTCTGCGACGGCGTCGGCTGCCCATCGCGGCTCGGCGCCCGGAACCAGGATTTGAGTCACGAGCGCGATCTTCTTCGGGTCACCAGAAGCCGCGATCGACACGTGGTAGCCGGCGGCGATCGCCATCCGGGCGATCACCGGGCCAACATGCCCCGCACCGAGCACGGCGATCCGCGGCTGCGCAAGTAGTTGCATCTGCAACAACTTTACCCAGACTCAGCCTGAGTCATTCCAAGGGCAAGGGATCCCGGTTAGCCCAGCGCGGCCTCGATGATCTCCAGGCCCGTGGCGGCCTCATCCGAATCGATGACCAGCGGTGGACAGATGCGGACCGCGCGCGAGCCGGCGGTGAGCAGCAGAAGCCCACGCTCGAACGCGGACTGGACGACCTGCGCGGCCTGGTCCGCGGTTTTCATCTCAAAGGCGACCATCAGGCCGAGCCCGCGGACGTCTGTGATCTCGCGGTGCGTGGCCGCGATCTCGCGCAGCCCGTCCTGGAGTTGCGCACCGACTTTGGCCGCGTTGTCCATGAGGCCTTCCTCGAGCAAGTCCAGCGTGACCAGCCCGGCAGCGCAGGCGAGCGGGTTGCCCCCGAACGTGCTTCCGTGCGAGCCGGGCGGCCAGCTCATCTGCTCGGCGCGCGCGACGAACGCACCGAGCGGCAGACCCGACGCGATGCCCTTGGCGAGGCACACGATGTCCGGCTCGACGTCCCAGTGCTCGACCGCCAGCAGGTGCCCGGTCCGGCCCATGCCCGACTGCACCTCGTCCGCCACGAGCAGGATGCCGTGCTTGCCGGTCAGCTCGCGGAGGCGAGGCAGAAAGTCGTCCGGAGGCACGAGATAGCCGCCCTCGCCCTGGATCGGCTCCACGAAAACGGCGGCCACGCTCTCGGGTGGCGCAACTGTGCTGAACAGCTCCTCCAGGCGCGCCATCGTTTCGTCCGTCGTCACCCCGCGCGACGGGGATGGAAAGGGCGCATGGAACACCGACGACAGCAACGGAGCGAACCGGCGCCGCTGACTGGCTTTGGAGGCGGTGAGCGATAGCGCCCCGAAGGTCCGGCCGTGGAAGCCGCCGATGAAAGCGATATAGCTGGGCCGCCCCGTGGCGTAGCGCGCCAGCTTCATCGCACCCTCGATCGCCTCGGCGCCCGAGTTCGTGAAGAACACCTTCGCCGGCGTCCCCGGGAGGATCTTGGCCTCGAGGCGCTCGGCCAGCTCGATCTCCGAGCGGTAGTAGAAATCAGTGCCGGACATGTGCAGGAACCGCTTCGCCTGCTCCTCGATGGCAGCCACAACACGCGGATGCGAGTGACCGGTGGTGACGACGGCGATGCCCGCCGTGAAGTCAAGAAAGCGGTTGCCGTCCACATCGGTCACCCAGCAGCCCTGGCCGCGATCCATCACGAACGGGTACGCGCGGGTGAAGCTGGGCGACATCGCCTTGGCGTCGCGGGCGATCCACTCGGCGGCCCTGGGGCCGGGGAGGGGCGTCTGGATCAGCGGTCGGCGCTCAGTAGCCATGCCCGCGGACAATATCAAGGTGCTCAGGCCCGCGCAGCCGCCAAGTTCGGATTCACATGCAATGATCTGTTCGTGAGCCCCAAGGCAGCCAAGGCCGCCACCGTCAGAGCCGCGACACATGACGACCTCGCCGCCATCGTCGGGATCTACAACTGGGCCGTGAACCAGACGTTTGCCACGATCGACTCCGAGCCGCTCGACACCGAAGAGGCGGCCCACTGGTGGGAAGCTCACGGCAAGCGCTCCAAGCTGCTGGTGGCGACGGACGACACCGGCGTGCTCGGCTGGGCGCGCCTGTTTCCATGGAACCAGCGGGGATTCGACGTCGTCGAGGACCTGGTCTACGTCGATCCCGTCCACCACGGACGTGGCATCGGCAAGGCTCTCCTGACCGAGCTGATCAACGAGGCTCGCGGCCTCGGCTACCGCACGATCGTCGCGACGATCGCGACCGACAACCGGTCCGGCTTGCACCTCCACACCAGGCTCGGTTTCGAGGCGGTCGGCACGATCCGGAACGCGGCGCACAAGTTCGACCGCTGGATGGACATCACGCTCGTCCAGCGATCACTCGACGAATGAGGACCGTCTGCCTCCCCGCTCGCGGGGAGGCTGCCTCCCGCGCCTTCGGCGCGGGGACCCCAAAGGACGGAGCCGGCCGGGTGGGGAAGTACAGAAGGCTAGGACCGTCGGGTAGGCAGCTCCATCGGCGATCCCGTCGCGTACGCCGGTGGGTAAACGATCTTCATGACGCCGACCGCTTGCCACTGGCCGACGACGGCCGCCGAGCGAGTGTTCTGACCCTCATCGAGCGAACCCGCGGCGCCGAAGCGAACGCCACCCCCGTTGATGCTGTCGCCGACCGGCACGTCGACATTTAGAGCGGTCGCGCGAATGGATTCAGACGCAACTGGGCCGGACATCCGGCCGAGGACGTCGTGAAAGAGCGCCCAGGCGCCCACGAAGCCTGCCACCGCCGGAATCGACATCGACGCTCCATCGTTGGCTCGCGCATAGACGGAGCGCGCCTGGTCGAGCAGAGCCAGTCCGGCCGGGGATAGCGCCACGGAGCTGATGTCAGCGTCGGGCTTGTCGGCCGCATAGACACCGACCGCGCCTCCGCCTAGCCGCCGGCTGAACTCAGGCATGCAGAACGCGGAGCTGGTCCCGACCGCCGCCTTCACAGCGACGTGCTGGCTGAGCAGCGCCTGCCAGATGGCGACGCCGTCGTCGAGATAGCTCACGTCCCAAACAAAGTCCGGGTGATCGGCCGCCACACGCGCCGCGATGGCCGGCGCGTCGTACGCGCGCGGGTCGTACTCGACGACGTCGACAACGCTGATCCCGAGGCTCGAGGCCCGGGCTTGCTCGCCACCGCCGACCGAACGGCCGTAGATGTCGTTGACGCGAATGATCACCACACGTGGCGCTTGCAGCTTGTAGTCGGGGATGAGCACGTCGTGCGTGAAGGTGACCGCCATGCGTCCAAGCGAGCCGCCTGTCGCCACCGTACGAAAGACGTAGTGGCGCTGCGCGGTGATGGGATCCGCGACCGCCCCCGTCTCCCAGTACACAGTCTTCAGCTCTTCGGCGCGGGCTGACGCCGCCGCGGAGAGCGTGCTGCCGTACGTGCCGAGGATGGCGGGGACGTGGTCGTCGCGCACCAGGTGGTCGACCGCGGCGACCGCGGCCTGCGGGGTGTTGGCATCGACCACGTCCAGGCGCACCCGGACTTTCAGCGCGCCGCTGCTGCTCGCAAGCGACAGCGCCGCTTTGACCCCGGCGAGCTCCTCTTTGCCGCCCGCGGCTTGCGATCCGCTCAGCGGGTAGATCGCGCCCAGCACGACCTCGTTGGATGGCTTGGCTTGCGGTTGGCCGCACGCGGCGAGGACGACGAGCAGCATCAGGGCGGCGACGACAACGCGCATCAACCGACCAGCTTAGGCGGTGGCGGTTCGCTCCAGCGTGGCGCCGCGCCGCGCCTCGGCCAGCTGTCGGTCCAGCTTCTGGGCCGGCGCGTAGCCGTAGTTGACGTGCAAAGCGCGGCCTTCCGCGGTCATCACGACGGTGGTCGGCAGCGTATAGACCTGGAAGCGATCCGCCAGCTCCCGCTCGACGATGGCGTCGACCTTGTCCACTCGCACACTGCCGAGCTTAGCCAGCGCCGGCTCCTGGTGGGTGCGGCACACGGTGCAGTTTTCGCCGGTGAAGTAGAGGATGTAGGGGTCTGCTGCTGGCGCTGATGTGGCCCCGACCGCGATGCGTCGCGCACGCGAAGACCTGAAAGCCTCCAGGCCCGCGGCAGCAAGCACGACTGTGCCCGCTACCGCCAACGCCCAGAGCTGCACGCTCACGCTCGAATCAATCCCCGCTTGCCAAGCTGGTAGTAGATCTGGCATCCGAGGCAGTAGCCGAAAGCCAGGTTGACGAAAGCGAGCACGGCAACCAGCAGCGCGAGGGCAAGGCCGGCGGCCGTGAAAACGGTTGAGGAGCTGAAGCCGAGAATCAGCAGCACCGAAGAGACCGCCAGGAACACTCCACCGAGCCCCTGCGCGAAGTTGTGGGGCTCGGGCCGATCCTGCACCGGACGGGGCTTGACGATGCCGCGCGGCTTGAGGACCTTGAAGTACAGCTGCTTGAACAGGGCCAACCGCGGGGCGAACGTGCCCAGCAGGAGCACCACCGCGAGCAGCGGGATCAGAAAGAGCAGGGGACGCACGAAGTAACTTCCGATGAACGCGACGAGCACGGTCGTCACGATCCCGGCCTGGTTGACCTTGAGCGCCGAGTGGTCGACGGTGGTGAGGGCCATTACTTTTCGATGGGGACCCGGATCGAGCTTCCCCACTCCGTCCACGATCCGTCGTAGTTGCGCACGTCGTCGTAGCCGAGCAGCTCCTTGAGCACGAACCACGTGTGGGCGGAGCGCTCGCCGATCCGGCAGTACGCGATGATCTCGCGATCCGGCGTGATCTGCTTGCCGCCGTAGATCTCTTTCAACTCTTCGGTGCTCTTGAAGGTGCCGTCCTCGGCGTTGACCGCCGTGCCCCACGGGATGCTGACCGCTGTCGGTATGTGCCCCCCGCGCTGCGCGCCTTCCTGAGGCAAGTTCTCAGGGGCAAGCAGCTCGCCCGAGTATTCCTTCGGGGAGCGGACGTCGACCAGGCCCGCCTTGCCGAGCTTCGACTGCACGTGGTCGCGGTAGGCGCGGATGTCCTCTTTGGGAGAACCATGGAAGTGATATGTCGTGGCGGGGTAGTTCGGGGCGTCGGTGCTGTACTCGCGTCCTTCCTTCTCCCACTTGACGCGTCCGCCGTCGATCAGCTGGACCTTGTCGTGCCCGTAGTACTTGAGCGCCCAGTACGCGTACGCGGCGAACCAGTTGTTGTTGTCGCCGTAGAGGACGATCGTGGTCTCGGGCGTGATCCCGCTCTGGCCGAGCAGGTTCGCGAGCGCCTCCTTGCTGGCGATGTCGCGGTTGATCTGGTCCTGCAGGTCTTTCCTCCAGTTCCAGCCGACGGCGCCTTCGATGTGACCCTTGTCGTAAGCGGACGGGTCGACGTCGACCTCGACGACGCGAAGTCCCTTGTCCTTGCTGTGTTCCGCAATCCACTCGGTGGATACGAGTGGCTTGGTCGATGTCGATGAGCTCAATTTCCCAACCTCCAAAAAATGCAAATGAACGAATTTGATTTCGACTTGGCGAACGAACCGGATCGAAGGGCGCGCCTTGAGAGGCGCGAGCTAACGTCCGGGACTAGCTACAGAAGCAGGCCGGGTTGTGGACCAGACGCTGGGCAGGCCAGACGAGGTTCCGCATAGACATGACATTTTATGACAACCAGCGCGGCGGCGCCCGGATTCCGGATCATAGTCGCGGTAATGCGAATCGATCTCATTAAGTACCAGGCGCTGGGCAACGATTACCTGGTCCTCGACCTGCCCGGCCCCGTTGACGAGCTGGTGCGGCTGCTGCCGATTCTGTGTGACCGCCATCGCGGTCTTGGCTCGGACGGGCTGCTGGCGTTCGACCCGGGGGCGATGACGGTTCGAATCTTCAACCCGGACGGCTCTGAGGCCCAAAAGAGCGGCAACGGACTGCGAATCACGGCCGCCCACGCCGTCCTCGAGCACGGCGCCGGCGGCGCCTTCGAGCTGCACACGATCGGCCGCGCCAACCCGGTCCGGGTGCTCGACCGCAACGGTGCTGAGGTCACGACCGAGCTCGACATCGGCCGCGCCTCATTCCGAGCCGCCGACCTACCGGCGCGATTCGATGGCGAGCCCGATCGCGTCCACCTCGACACGCCGGCGGGGCGCGTGGAGGCGATGCTCGTCTCGGTCGGCAATCCACATTGCGTGGTGTTCGGCGAGCCGGTGACCGAGGCGCGGTGCCTGGAGCTTGGGCCGCTGCTCGAGAACCACGCCGCGTTCCCCGAGCGCACCAACGTGCAGCTCTTCGAGGTCATCGACAGGGGTCGCGTCCGAGTCGAGATCTGGGAGCGTGGGGCCGGCTACACGCTGGCCTCGGGCACGAGCGCGAGCGCCGTGGCGGCCGCTTGCATGCGCGCTGGGCTGGTCGACGACCACGTGACGATCCAGATGCCCGGCGGCGACCTCCAGGTCCGGAAGGAGACATCTGGAAACCTGGTGCAGTCCGGCCCCGCGCGCCGCGTCTACCGCGCGATCATCGACCTGGCCGACTTCTAGCGGGGGGCGGCCGCCAGCTTCGTGACCGCGTCGGGGAGTTCCGACAACCCTGCGACCACACGGTCGGCGAGAGCCGGGTCGTCCTTCTCAGCCTGCCGGTTGACCCAGATCCTCCGAATGCCGAGCGCCGCCGCCGGCTTGATGTCGTGGTAGTAGCTCTGGGCGACGTGGATCCACGTATCCGCCGTGCCGCCGAAAACCGACTCGAAGCGCCGGAAGTGCGCCTGGTCCGGCTTGTATGCGGACACGTCTTCGGCCGTGATGACCGCGTCAAATGGTTCCGGCAGGCGGCGCTCGGTGAGCGCGATGAGGTCGCGGTCGCAGTTGGTCAGGAGAGCAAGCTTCCAGCCTTCCGCATGAAGCGTGCGAAGGGCCGGACCGACATCGGGAAAGACGGGCCAGTGCGGGATCGTTGACGTGAGCGCGGTGGCGTCGTCGTGCTTGAGGTCGAGCTTGAGCTTCGCCGCGGCGCGACGCAGCGTCTCGGCCAGCACGACCCGGTAGCGCCGAAATGGCTTCTCGTTCTCGACCTCAGCCTCGATCTGAATGTAGGCACCGAGTAGGTCGGCGCCCCGACCTGGGAACAGCAGCTCCCCGGTCGTGCCGATGCCGTGACGCCAGTCGACCAGCGTCCCGAAGCAGTCGAACGTCAGCCACCGGGTGGTCATCGTGGGCTCAGTGCCCGGGCGCGCGATACGAACCGGTCTTCTTCGTGGCCTGGTCGATCTCCTCGGGGGTCATGAGCACTGTCGTCTTGACGCTTCCAGCGCCGCTGGCCGCCACGGCCATCGAAAAGGCTGCCGCGGTCGCATTGTCGATCCCGTGGACGATGATGTAGACGTCTGTGTCACCGAAAGCGTAGTAGAAGGCTTCGACTGTGCCGCCCAGCGCTTTCGCCGCGGCCTCGACTGCGGCCCGCCGGCCAGTGCCTCCCTCCTTCAGCACACCTTTGATGCCCTCGGTCGAGTACGAACCCTCGAAAAGGTATCTGCTCATCGTTCAGCCTCCTCAACTACCGAATGGACGGCGCCGAAACGACTTCACCCCGCCTTGGGCAAGTACTCCTGAATAGCGTGCGCCAAGTGCTGCATGGTCATCGACTGCAGCCACACGCGGCCCGGACCGGTCAACGCGGCGAGGAAGAGCCCGCCGCCGCCGAAGAAAGCGTTCTGGATGCCAGGGATAGTGGTGATGTTGAACTGCACCGACTCCTGGTACATGCCGACGTGGCCTGGATGCACTCGCAGTGTGTTGCCGGCCTGCAGGTCGTAGGTCACGACCTCGCCGTTGAGCTCGACCCAGGCCGTGCCCTGGCCCTGCAGTCGCTGCATACGAAAACCGATGCCGCCGAATACGCCCGCGCCCAGCCTCTGCTGGAAGCCGATCGAGAACTGGACGCCGATCGTCGCGCACATGAAGCCGTGGCGGTGAACCATGTAGCCCTG
>Ga0137362_10002228_pt1 | contig 12513 bp, 9 predicted proteins | sample MadtaG_2_FD_104801 | JGI IMG/M metagenome (GOLD analysis project Ga0137362, IMG submission 104801) | Vadose zone soil microbial communities from Angelo Coast Range Reserve, California, USA - Mad1_100_16 metaG | ecosystem: Environmental > Terrestrial > Soil > Vadose zone | place: USA: California... | reverse complement strand
TCATGGCGGCGGATTTGTTGGCGCCGCGCCGTCAGGTATTCATTCCGGTGCGTTCAGCGGCTTCAATCATGGAGGCGTCACGAACGCATTGTCCTCCCGCGGAAGCGCTAGCGTCGGCGGAGGCTTTCACGGTGGAGGAGGCTTCCATGGCGGAGGAGGCCACAGGTGAGCAGGGGGTCAGCGCTACGGGTAAGTCGACCGACGGAGAGAGAAATGATGCGCGCAATGAAGAGTGAGCTCAAGGAATGTCGTTGGCGCAGGCGAACCGCAAGTGCCGCACTCGCGATATTCGCACTGCTGCTGGCCGGGTCTGTGCAGCTTTGTCTGGCTCGGCCATCGAGCCAAACAACGTTCCCGTCGCCCGAGGACGCCAGCCGCGCCCTCTTTGCCGCCGTCCAAAAGCACGATGAGCGGGCCGTGATGCAGATTCTCGGAGCAGGGACTGAGCTGATCAGCTCTGATGACAGACTCCAGGACACATTCGAGCGCGAGCGGTTCGTTCAGAAATATCAGGAAATGCACCGCCTGGTCCAGGAGCCTGGCGGAGTCACGGCCCTGTACATCGGCGCAGAGAACTGGCCTTTCCCGATTCCGCTCGTATCACGCAACGGTGCGTGGCGATTCGACGCTGATGGCGGCGCGGACGAAGTCCGGTTCCGGCGCATCGGTGAGAACGAAGTGACGGCGATCGGCATCTGCCATGCGCTGGTCGCGGCGGAAATACGCCCAGGGACGGACAGCGAGGCGGACGGGCTCGTCAAGACGGTGCTCCCTCACGTGCGGCACGCCACCAAACCGCTTCCGTTCCACGGCTACTACTTTCGTATCCTGTCAAAATCGGCCGGCGGATTCTCCGCCATCGCCTATCCCGCCATATACCGGTCCTCGGGCGTGATGACCTTCATCATCAATCAGGATGACGTCGTGTACGAAAGAGATCTGGGCCCGGATACGGCAAAGGTGGCGGGAGCGATGACGACGTACCGCTCGGATCCCACGTGGGCGCCTGCTGAATCGATGCCTTGACGGTTTTCCCCGGGCGACACATCGGCACGGAAGTATGACGTGCTCACGGTCGTCGCTCGAGCGCAGACGTCGCCTCGAAGGCAGGATCGCTGATCCGCCGGCACCACCTTCACGACCTGCTCCGCGGCCAAGGTAACGAAATCTCCTACAGCTCCGGCCGGTCAGCATCTCGCGCCGCGAAAATGCGCGGCGAGAGAGGTCTTTCTGCGGGTGCGGAGCCCCGTACTTCCGAAGAAACGATTTCTGAACCAAAACGGAACTTCGAGAGAACGACCGCGAGCTCGAACGCGCCTAGTCTCCTCGTAAGGTTGGCGAATTCTCCTGCAGACAAATCAGGCTCAGGCGACTGAATCAAGCTCACCATCAGAGGAGGAATATCATGCGCAGACGCGTACCCATCGCCGTGTTGGGCACACTGGCCATTGCTCTGGGGGCGGCGACCCTTGTCAATGCCGTGGCGGATGAGAAAGAGGCCGCTACGCCGGTCTACAACCCGTACCCGGCTGGGATTCTTCCGTCCGATTTGAATTCAGAGCTCGCGAGGGTTCTGCGGGAGGTGGATGTCATCGAAGGTAGAGCCCTGCAACGGTGGCGCGCCCTGACGCCCCCGACTCTGACAGGTCAGCCGCCGACACTGCAGAACAGCGGAACTGAGGCGGTAGAAATACTCGGCGAGCTCATGAATTACGACAAGAACATCTCGCCCGGGCAGAATCAGGCTTGCGCGTCCTGCCACATGCCGTACGTCGCCTTCAGCGGACCGATCCCGTCGGTGAATCTGACGATGGTAGCGTATCCCGGAACGGTTCACTTTCGGGCCGGCAAGCGCACGGCGCAGAGGTACACGTATGCACCGTTCTTCCCCGTACTGCAGTACAACCAGGTGGATGGTGCTTTCTTTGGCGGCAACTTCTGGGATTCGCGCGCGACCGGATATCTGCTGAGGAATGCCGACGCCGAACAGGCACAGCATCCTCCCGTCGATACCCAGGAAATGGGCAACCCTGACACTGCCTGCATCGCGTTCAAGCTTTCGCAGGCTGTGTACCGACCTCTCTTCGAGGAGGTATGGGGGAAGGGCTCGTTGAACATCAGATTTCCGGGCGATACCGAGGAAATCTGCGAAACCCCTGGAGGCGCTGCAGTGTTCGGTGGCAACACCACCCCGGTCCGGCTGAGTCCCGAAGAGCGCATCCGAGCAAACGAGGTTTACAACCACTGGGGGCAGTCCCTTGACGCCTACGAGCAGTCCGTGCAGGTCAGCGCGTTCTCGTCGAAATTCGACGCCTTCCTGAAGAGCAAGTACACGCTGACAGCGGACGAGAAGGCCGGCTACGACCTGTTCCGGGGCAAAGCGAATTGCAACTCGTGCCATCTGGACGGCAGGTCAACCGCGCCCACGCCGCCGCCGCCGGAAGGGATCGCTCCGAACAGTCAGGACACCGGCGCAGCAGCAGCTACGGCGCCTCTGTTCACCTGCTTCGGCTCGGCCAATCTCGGCCTGCCCCTGAATCCCAGGGATGCCATCTATTATCAGGACAAGCCGGATTCCTTCGGGTTCACCGCCAATCCCGCAGGCTTCGGCTTCAGAGATCTGGGATTAGGATCTTTCCTGCGAAGCGTTGCCGCCCCCAACCCGAACTCGTCCTGGACACAATTTGCACCAGCCAGCGATGGCCTGATGCAGACGTCTACGGCGCGCAATGTGGCCATGACACCGTCACAGTGTCCCACCACCGAGGCGCCAGGGCCTTACTTCCAGAAGGAGTTCTTTCACAACGGTTACATCAAGAGCCTGAAGCAGCTCGTCCACTTCTACAATACGCGTGACACGTACAAGTTCAATGTTACTTCCGGACACTGCCCGGCGGGCAAGACCGAGAAAGTAGACTGCTGGCCCATGCCGGAGGTGCCGAACAACCTCGACATGACGATCGGAAGTCTCGGCCTGTCGGATCACGAGGAGGACCAGATCGTTGTCTTTCTGCGGACACTCACGGATGGCTTCACGAGACCTTACACGAACAGCGATACCTTTAGCGGTGCTTGCATGACCGGTGGCTCGGCTGCGACGCAAGGCAACGGGTTCCTCATCCCGACTCCGCCTCTGCCGCCCTGCGCAGCGGGAATCTGCGATGTCGCGCCCGTGCCCGGTCCGATGCCCATTCCATAGGGTAAGAAGGAGATATGAAATGAGTCGTTCGGCTCGAGGTCTGTCCATGAATAGGTTGCATGTGAGCCTGGCCACCGCGGCGGCGGCCGTCGGCGTGCTCTTCTCAAACTCCATCGCCGCTCAGTCAAAAGCTTACAGCGCCGAGGCGGAGCTTGCTCCTGGCGCGAAGGCTGCGCGCGTGCGCATCACTCAAGGACCGGAGCTGGAATTGGCTGACGACAATTCGGCCATCATCAGGTGGAGAAGCAACAACCCTGGAGGGTCGGATGAGCATTACGGCGTGGTGCATTACGGTACGAACCCCACGGAACTCAGCCAGACAGCGAAATCGCACATCCGACTGAACCGGAGCCATTCATATACCATTTTTCGCGTGCGCGTCGATGGGCTCGCGCCACGGACAACGTACTACTACACGGTTGACTCGATGGAAGCGGACGGCCGGGGCGACGGGGTGAAGAGCGCAGTGAAGCAGTTCACGACATCCGGTCCCGGCGAGCGAATCGCAGCCTATTCTCCACAACCTGCGCCGCGACTGAAGTAAAGGAAACTCGGACAGGCCCCCGCCAATCAGCAGCCCTCGCGCGCGAAAATGCGCGCCGAGGGCTGTTTCCGTGGGAGCGGAGGCGCGTTCGTCGACGCGACGCTCGTCGACGCGAGGGGCCAGGCGTCCCATCCGCGCGACTAGGCCGTGACCTCAGGAGCGATATCCGCAGAAACGACTTCCGAACTAAAACGGAACTTCGCCCCGGCAGCCAGAGCTTCATCGGTCTCGATGGCGCGTACGTCCGCAACTGCCGCGCGATCTGCAGACAGCTTTGCCAGAAGCTCCAATTTCATCGGGACGCGGTGCGCTTCGGGCAGGTTGCTCACCAGCTGCAGAGCTCGTTGCAACAGGGAGTCGGCTTGCGGATGAGCGAACCGGCGCCTGGCGATGTCCGCCGCGAGCTGCAGGTATTCGACGGCACGCGGCCAGTCGGCAGCCGCTTCGAAGTGGTGCGCGAGCTCGGGCACGACTTCGTCCGTCGGCTGTGGGTGCAGCGCTTGCAAGCGTTCGCCGATGCGCCGATGGAGCCTTGCTGTGCGTCTGGGTGGCAGCCGGTCATAGAGCACCCGGCGGTACAGCGCATGCACGAATTCGTAGCGTTCGGAAGTGGTTCCGTCGGGGAAATGGTGGGTGCCGGCGCGTCTCACGATCTGGCGCCGGCGAGACAAATCCTCGCACAGGTCTTCGAACGTCTGCGCATCGACATCCGCTACTGAGTTGATGACGGCCGCCGAGAACGAAGCGCCCACGATGCTCGCAAGTTCCAGTACGCGCCGCTCTTCGGCGGACAGGCGCTCGAGCTGCGCCTCGATCATCCGGCGCAGATCGTCCGGCACGGCCAACTCGATCTGCGCAAGCGGCACCTGTAGCTGCCAACTGCCATTCTCCTGGGAGATCAGAGCTCGCTTCGTCATGTGGTCCAGGGTGGCCACCATGAACAGGGGATTGCCTTCAGAATGCCGATGCAGGAGCGCGGACAGGCCCTGCGGCAGGCTCGTGCCGGACAAGCGGCCGGCGAGATATTCCCCCGCCTCTGCTTCGGTGAGCGGGGCCAGCGCGATTTCGCGGCACAGCCGACGGACCAACAGATCCTGGGTGAGCGCCTTCAAGGGATGGTCGCGAGACTCCAGATCCAAGGGGCGGCAAGTGGCGACGAGCATCAGTTTGGCCGGCACCTGACGGCGCGCCAGCGCGGAGACGAGATCGACTGTGGAGTGATCGACCCATTGGAGGTCTTCGAAAACCAGCAGCAGAGGACATTCTGCTGTGACCGTCTCCAACGCCTCGCAGATTTCACGCAGCATCCGCTCACGCGTGATGCCGAGGATCTCCCGCTGCAACATCTCGCGGTGCTCGCGCTTGAGCAGCGCCGGGAACTGAACCAGCCAGGTCGGGGCCTGCGCCGCCAGGATCCGGACGATCGACGCTGCCTGCGGCCCGGCACACAATCGCCCCAGGGCATCGAGCATCGGGTAGTACGGCTCCTTGCCTCCATAGCCCTCCACGCATTGTCCCGTCGCTATGCGAAGGGAGAGAGCGGTTGAGGCGCCCTGGCGGCGGAATTCGTCGGCCAGGGCGGTTTTGCCGATGCCCGCTTCCCCGGTGATGAAGACGATCTGCCGCTCGCCCCTCGTTGCCTGTTGCAACCCGCCGTGCAATTCCGTGAGTGCTCGGTCGCGTCCTACGAGGGTACCTTGGGCTGCCCTCACCGACACGGGGGGGCCGGAGGCCGTGGGTTCGCTAACGGGAGCGATGAACCGGTAACCGCGCTTGGGCACGGTCTCGATGAACATCGAGTTCTTCGGACGATCGCCGAGCGCATTGCGCACATCGAGGATGCGCTTCTTCACGGCCTGGGGTTCGACCACACTGTCGGGCCACACGGCTTCGAGCAGTTCCTGGTGTGTCACCAGGCGTCCCGCGCGCTCGACGAGATGCTCCAGGACGGCAAACGCCTTGGGCGCCACCAGAATGCGCTCTTCGCGCTCCATCCTGCCGGCGCGCCACAGACACTGGTTGCGGGCGTCAAGCCGGAATGGCGGGAATTCTTTCATCGGCGAGCGTCGGCGGACCCTTCGAATCCCCGCCATGCTCGTCGGCGCGCATACGACACCGGCATGGCCGGGCTATTGACCGGTACGTCCTCGGGCCTGGCGTTGACATTGAGCGAGCTGGATTGCGGCATGAACGTCAACGTCGAAGCCTCCCACGCCTCGTATGACTGTCTGCAGCGGACAGGGCCCAAGAATTGACGCGCTTGGTTTCCGGTAGATTGCGGGTGACGGGCACCGTGTTACAGGCGAAATCAGGGCCGCGTCCGGCCGTTGCGCCTGAAACGCCAGCGTCGCCCTCCGACATCCGCCGGTGACTCACGAGGCGGACGATCACCGACGCATCGCGGCACGACGGTTTCCGAACCAAGAACCCAGGCGAGGAGGCGACAGCATGATGCTCGGATCTCAAGACGTGACCTTTGGCGTTACGGACGCCTACGCAGGACAGAGTGGCTTCTGGCCGCAGAACACGAACCTCCGTTGGGTTCACATGTTGTCACACCGCGTCGCGGTAATCTGCACCACGGAATCTACGTCGGCCGCGGCACGGTCGTGCATTACGCCGGACTCGCGCGCGGCCTCCACAGAAGGCCAGTGGAAGAGGTTCCTCTCGCTCGTTTCATCCAGGGCCGCCCGATCTGGGGCAGATCCAATGCGTCGTCGTGACCTGCCGCACACGCTGCCGCGCGATTTCAGTTGAAGCATCGGCCCGCGTCTGCCCCGACGCCGGCGCTCATCGCTGCATTCGCCGTTGCGCAGATCCTCGTGGGCGGTTGGATACGGAGGCCGATGTCCACAGGGGAGTAGCTCGCGACTCAAAGCGAGTGCGACACCGAATCGAGGAGAGCGCGAATCCTCCCGGGGTCCGCCAACGCGACAAAGGCAATGCCGCTCAGCGCGCCGCTGATGTGCGCATCGTGATTGATTCGCCCCTTGGAATGGCGGGACGAATAATGACTGTAAGCGAGATAGGCGACGGCGAACAGCGGCCCGGGAATCGGCAGCGGGATTGGAACGATGAACAGCCGCAGGTGGGGGAAATACACGATCGATGCGAACAGGACGGCGAGAATCGCCCCGGAGGCGCCCAGCGAAGCGTAGTCCGGCTCGTCGCGGTGCTTGAAGCACGTTCCCAGGCCGCTCACCAGCAGGCCGGTGAAGTAGAGCACGACGAACTTCGTCGTTCCAATAGCGCGCTCGAGCGGAAAGGCGAAGGAGTAAAAGGTGATCAGGTTGAGGATCAGGTGTCCGAAGCCAGCGTGCACGAAACCGCTCGTGACCAACGTCACGTATCCTCCGGATCTCACGAGCGTGTAAGGCCGCAGGACAGTGCGCTCGAGAAACCTACGAGAGAACAGGCCGATCAGACTGATGACGATCGTCAGCGCCAGGATGCTCGACGCGCCCGGGTCTTCTGGCCACTTCACGATGCTTGCCGCCCCGGGGCCGGAATAAACGGCCCCTCCTCCACGCATTCTAGCCTAGGGGGGGCGGCTGATGAATGAGTGTTTTGTCGAGGAGGGGCGCGATAAATCGATCTATAGGGAATCTGTCAGCGATCTCACAACGTGCGGAGATTATCGCAGCGGGCGGTTGCGGCATGGTTGCAGGGGGCGGGGCTCCGATTTCAAATGAAACCTGTGCCCGGCCGCGCCTGAGGTGGCCGGCTCTTCGACCGCGATCCGTCAGGCCACGATTTTCAACTGAAATGCCCGGGCCGCGCGCGGAAATGCCGACGCCATATCTGCCGCACAATCTGCCAATTCATTGATCAGTGGCGCATCGACTCTTTCGCTGGGCGCGGTTGCTACACAGCGCTCAACACCCATGCAACACAGTGGTTCGCATCGATGAGCTCAATTCCTGAGCGCCAAGTCTGGTCCGCGTCACCGCCGACGCGAAGCAGTGAGCTGCCGTATGGCGGCCTCAGCCCGGCGCAGGTCGCGGTCTTCGCAACCGCCTGCGGTCTCACCGTCGCCAACATCTACTACTGCCAGCCGCTCATCGGGCTCATCGCGCCAGCTCTAGGGCTGCACGCGGGCCTTGCCGGCCTCATCGTCGCTCTGACACAACTCGGTTACGGCGCGGGGCTTTTGCTTCTGGTGCCCCTGAGCGACGTGATCGAGAACCGCCGTCTAGTGATCTCGGCGCTCAGCGTCGTAATCGTCGGTCTGTTTGGGATCGCGCTTGCGGACTCGGCTGGCACTTTCATGGTTGCCTCGTTTGTCGTCGGCGTGTCTGCCGTCGCAACGCAGATTCTCGTGCCGTTCGCCTCGCACCTCGTTCCCGAAGCCTCGCGCGGCAAAGTGGTGGGCACGGTGATGTCCGGACTGTTGGCGGGCGTCATGCTTGCGCGGCCGTTCTCGAGCTATGTCGCCGCAACCTTCGGGTGGCGCGCGGTGTTCTACATCTCGGCCGGCCTGATGCTGGCCCTCGTGTTGGGGCTGCTGCGGGTGCTGCCGCGGCGTCGACCGAGTTCCGGGCTGGGCTATCCGCAGATCATCCGTTCGCTTCCGGGGCTGGTCGTGCGAACGCCGCTTTTGCGGCGCCGTGCCTTCTATCAGGGAATGATGTTCGCGGGCTTCAACGCTTTCTGGACCGGCTCGCCGCTGCTGCTGGCCAATGAATTTGGCTTGGGCCACCGGGGCATTGCGCTGTTCACGCTAGCGGCTGCGGCCGGTGCGCTCTCAGCACCTATCGCCGGAAGACTGGCCGATCGCGGTCTAACGCAGCCTGCAACGGGATGGGCATTGACGGCGGCCGTGGTCTCTTTCGGCATCGCCCTCGAGGCAGGGCGCATGCATTCCCTGGCGCTCCTCGTGCTTGCGGCATTGATGCTGGACGCGGCGGTGCAGGTATGTCAGGTCTTGAGCCTGCGCAGCATTTACATGCTCGCGCCGGATTTGCGTGGTCGGCTCAATGGACTGTTCATCGCTTTCACGTTCCTCTGCGGCGCGCTGGGCTCCGGATTGGCGGCTGCGGTGTATACCTTGCGGGGCTGGAGCACGCTGGCCAGTCTGGGCGCGTTATTCGCGGTCACCGCGCTCGCGCAGTATCTCAGCCAATTCCGCCGTGAGAGCGAGGGCTGGTCGTGACAGTACCGCGCAAATCGTCGCGGTCGTTTCCGGGAGCAGGAAGCGCCAGCGTCCTCAGTCGCGGCTGCCGCTGCTACGCGACATTTCACTTGTAATTGACCACCTGCACGGTGAAACCGGCCGGAAACGGCCGCTTTGCACAGTGCAGCCCATCGTCCGGGTACCGTCCGGCGGAGGTGTAGATCGCCATGCCAACACTGAATGTCAACGGCAAGTCAGTAACGGTGGACGTGCCGGCGGAGACACCCATCCTGTGGACACTGCGCGACGAGTTGGGCCTCACCGGCACGAAGTTCGGATGTGGTATGGCGCTGTGCGGAGCGTGCACCGTGCATCTGGATGGAGTGGCGACGCGCTCCTGCATTACCCCGATCTCTGCCGCAGCCGGCAAGGCCATCACCACCATCGAAGCCATCGGCGGCACACCGATCGGCCGGAGGGTGCAAGCGGCCTGGCAACGTCTGAATGTCCCGCAGTGCGGGTACTGCCAGAGCGGCCAGATCATGCAGGCCTCGAGCCTGCTCGCGCAGACGCCGAAGCCGAGCGATCGGGACATCGACGACGCGATGTCCGGCAACATCTGCCGATGCGGCACGTATCAGCGGATCCGTGCTGCTATCAAGGCCGCTGCGCAGGAGGCGTGACGTGCGCGCGATTCTCGAGAATGTCAGCCGCAGAGGTTTCATCAGCGGTGTCGCGGCAATCGGTGGCCTCGTGGTTGGCATGCGGATGTTACCTCGCAGTTACGCCGCAACCCCGCCGGTGGCCCCCGCGACCGATGTACCCCGTTTCAATCCCACGGCATTTATAGCCATCGACAACACAGGCCTCGTCACGATTGTGGCGCATCGATCCGAGATGGGGCAGGGGATCCGTACCGGGCTTCCGATGGCCGTCGCGGACGAGCTCGAAGCCGATTGGTCTCGGGTGCACGTCTCGCAGGCTATCGGCGACGAGGCCACTTACGGTGGACAGAACACGGACGGCTCGCGCAGCATGCGCCACTTTCTGCAGCCCATGCGGCAAATGGGCGCCGCCGTGCGCCAGATGCTGGAGGCGGCGGCTGCCGCATCGTGGGGCGTGGACGCGACGGAGGTCCACGCGCGCAATCACCAGATCATTCACCCCCCGACTGGGCGGGTTCTCGGATACGGTGAAGTCGCCGCAATGGCGCGTGCGCTGCCGGTGCCCCGAGCAGAGACGTTGAAGCTCAAGAAACGCTCCGACTTCCGCTATATCGGCAAGGGCCTGCCAATAGTCGATCTCACGGACATGACGACTGGCCGAGCGGGCTATGGCATCGATGTCAGGTTGCCAGCCATGAAGTACGCGGTGATCGCGCGTCCCCCGGTCTATGGGGGCCGCGTCGCCTCCTTCGACGGAGCACCCGCGTTGGCTGTGCCTGGTGTTGAACGCGTGGTGAAGCTCGATGGCACGCCACCCCCGTCCGGCTTTCAGCCGCTCGGAGGCGTTGCCGTCATCGCGCGTAACACCTGGGCGGCTATCCGGGGGCGCCAAAAGCTCAAGATTACCTGGGACGACGGGCCGAATCGGTCCTATGACTCGGCTGCCTACAAGACGCAACTCGAGGAGACGGCACGCCGGCCGGGAAAAGTCGTGCGCAACGAAGGTGATGCGCTGAGCGTGCTCGCCTCCGCCCCGAGCGCCGTAAAGGCAGACTACTACGTCCCGCACATCGCACACGCGTCGATGGAGCCGCTGTCCGCGACGGCCAGTGTCGCCGATGGGCGATGTGAAGTGTGGACGTGCACGCAGTTCCCACAAGTATCGCGTGACGAGATTGCAAAGGCACTCGGGATTCCGGTCGACCGTGTGAAGGTCAACGTCACGCTCCTCGGTGGGGCGTTCGGGCGCAAGTCGAAGCCCGACTACGTCGTGGAGGCCGCGCTGCTATCGCGAGCGGTCGGCGCGCCAGTCAAGGTAACGTGGACGCGGGAGGACGATGTCCGCCACGACTATTACCACACCGTCGCTGCGCAGCATCTGGAAGCTGCGCTCGATCCTCAGCGCCACGCGACCGCATGGCTTCATCGAACCGTATTCCCAGCCATTCCCTCGACGTTCGAGCCGAACGTCATATATGCGAGCGATGGCGAGCTCGGTCAGGGCGTTGTCGACATGCCTTATGCCATCCCGAATATCCGCTGCGAGAACGGCCAAGCAGTCCCGCACGTGCGCATCGGCTGGTTTCGCTCCGTACTCAACATCCCGCATGCCTTCGCGGTGTGCTCGTTCGCCGCTGAGCTTGCCCAGGCGGCCGGGCGTGATCCGAAGGACTACCTGCTCGAATTGCTCGGGCCGCCGCGGCACGTCGATCTCACCCGGGGTGGAGTGAACTACCAGAACTACGGTGACGACATCAACGTGTTCCCCATCGATACGGGACGTTTGCGCCATGTGGTCGAGCTGGTGGCGGAGAAGGCGCGGTGGGGGCGAAGCCTCCCGGCCGGCCACGGGCTGGGCATTGCTGTCCACCGCAGCTTCGTGAGTTACGTGGCGATCGTCGTTGAAGCGTCGGTCGGAAAGGATGGAACGTTGTCCGTCCCGCGCGTCGACATGGCGGTGGATTGCGGATTGCCCGTGTTTCCGGACCGGATCCGATCTCAGATGGAAGGCGCGGCAGTGATGGCCTTGAGCTCGGCCCTCTATGGAGAGATCACGTTCAGCGATGGACGGGTACAGCAAAGCAACTTCAACGATTTCCAGGTGGCGCGCATGAACGTGGCGCCACGCGAGACGCATGTGTACATCGTCGACAGCGATCAGCCGTCCGGCGGCGTAGGTGAGCCGGGCGTGCCGCCATTCGCTCCGGCGCTGTGCAACGCCATCTTTGCGGCGACCGGCAAACGCATTCGACGCCTGCCGATCGGTGCACAGCTGAAGAGCTAAAGACCTCTGCGGCCGTAGTGGCATTAAGCGGCGCGGATTTACCACCTTAAAGGAACCTCACGATGACACTGCCCACTCATCCCCTCGGCAACAGCGGACTGCACATCACGCGCCTTGGATTCGGCTCGTGGGCCGTCGGCGGCGGCGGCTGGTCGTACGGCTGGGGTCCGCAAGATGATGCGGCGTCCCTGGCCACGATGCGCCATGCGCTCGAGCTGGGGGTCAACTGGATCGACACCGCGGCGATCTACGGCCTCGGGCATTCCGAGGAAGTAGTAGGACGGCTGCTGCGCGAGTTGCCGCCGGCGGAGCGCCCGCTCGTTTTCACGAAGTGCGGCCTGATCTGGGACGCGCGCAATCGCATGATGCCGCCGCAGCAGATCCTCAAGCCCGATTCGATCCGGCGCGAATGCGAAGCCTCGCTCCGGCGGCTCGGTATCGAGCGCATCGATCTGTACCAATTCCACTGGCCGGACGAGGCCGGCACGCCCGTCGAGGATTCCTGGTCCGCGATGGCGAAGCTCGTCGATGAAGGAAAGGTCCGCGCGGCAGGGGTATCGAACTTCGACGCCACCCTGCTCGAGCGTTGCGAGGCGATCCGCCACGTGGATTCGCTGCAGCCGCCGTTTTCGCTGATCAATCGGTCGGCGGCTGCGAAGGAGATTCCCTGGTGCGCGAGTCATGATACCGGCGTCATCTGCTACAGCC
>Ga0137362_10002225_pt1 | contig 12516 bp, 10 predicted proteins | sample MadtaG_2_FD_104801 | JGI IMG/M metagenome (GOLD analysis project Ga0137362, IMG submission 104801) | Vadose zone soil microbial communities from Angelo Coast Range Reserve, California, USA - Mad1_100_16 metaG | ecosystem: Environmental > Terrestrial > Soil > Vadose zone | place: USA: California... | reverse complement strand
GGCGGCGACATCACGCGCAAACGCAAACTCCTCGAAAAACAAAAAGAAGGCAAGCGCCGCATGAAACGCGTCGGCCAGGTTGACATCCCGCAGGAGGCTTTCCTTGCTGTCCTGAAGGTATCTTCCTCCGACGACGAATAATTTGGGCCACAGAGGCGCCGAGACACAGAGAATTCCACTCTTGATCGAGACCGGCGATCAGGGAATAGCGTCCCGTTGAGCACTCTGCGCATGGTTGCCGATTGTCCTCCTTACTGCTCTGGAGTAAACTATTTTCCGAGAGTTTCCAATGGGAAAAGAACGCCAATTCGTTGTGAATGAGCGCGGAGAGAAAGTCGCCGTCGTCCTCAGCATCGAGGAATACGAAAAAATCCTCGAGGAGCTCGAAGATCTCGATGATATCCGCGCATACGACGAAGCGAAAGCTTCCAGAGAAACCGGCATACCACTGGAGCAAGCCCTTGCGGAAATCCGCAGAAATCGCAAGTGAGCTACAAAGTAATCGTCCTTCGCAAGGCCCAGAGAAACTTGGAAGCGATCCCCTCCCCAGCGTTTGACCAGATTGAGGCAAAACTTTTTGCCCTTGCCGAGAATCCAAGACCCCATGGGTGTAAGAAGTTGAGAGACCGGGAGAGGGCGTGGCGTATCCGTTCCGGGGATTACCGGATCGTTTACGACATTGATGATTCGACCTCCATCGTGACAGTAGTGAGGATCGGGCACCGCCGTGAGATTTACCGGTAGGTTCATCGCCCTTCCTTTTTCTTGACTTCGGTGGTGAGGCGGCCACGATGGAGCTGGACGGCGACGGAGTCGCCGAGGGCGACGCTTTCCACGGAGCGAAGGACGTTTCCGGCGGCGTCGGTGGCGATGGCGTAGCCGCGTTCGAGGACGCGCAAGGGGCTGCGCTCTTCGAGCTGAAGAGCGAGGCGGGCGAGGCGTTCGCGCTTGGCGCGGAGCAGGCGTTCAGCGCGGAGGCTTAGGTCGGCGCTGCGCTTTTCGAGGCGCAGGCGGAATCCGGCAATCTTCGAGCGAAAATCAAACGACATGATGCGGAGATGCGCAGCGGTAAACCGTTTGCGCGATTTTTCAAGCTGCGCGCGGAGGCCGAGCGCGAGGCGTGAGGTCATTTCGTCGGCGCGTTGGCGCTGCTGACGGAGGAGATCGAGCGGGCGGCGAAAACCGCGCCGCGCGGAAAGCTCGTGGACGCGGCGGGAAAATTCGAGCAAGCGGTACCGGATTTGCGAGGCCAGGGTTTCGCGCAAATCGGCGATGTGCTTGTCGAATTCGCGGCGCGTTTGCACGACGAGCTCCGCCGCCGCAGAAGGGGTGGAAGCGCGGACGTCGGCGACGAAATCGGCGATGGTGAAATCGGTTTCGTGCCCGACACCGGAGATCACCGGGATCATCGAAGCAGCAATGGCGCGAGCGACGGGCTCTTCGTTGAAGGCCCACAAATCCTCGATTGAGCCGCCGCCACGCGCGAGAATGAGCACGTCCACGAATTTCTTCTGGTTGAAAAACTTCAGCGCCTTGACGATCTCTTCGGCGGCGCCTTCCCCCTGAACGCGCACGGGATAGAGCGTCAAATGCACATTCGGAAAGCGGCGGCGCAGGATGCGCACGACATCGCGGACGGCGGCACCGCGAGGCGAAGTGATCAAGCCGATGCGGCTGGGCAGAAGCGGCAGAGGTTTTTTTCGTCCGGCAGCGAATAATCCTTCCGCTTCGAGACGCTTTTTCAATTGCTCAAAGGCAAGCTGCAGCGCGCCAAGACCTACCGGCTCGAGGTTCTCGACATAAATCTGATATTCGCCGCGGGTTTCGTAGACGCTGATGGAGCCGCGCACAGTCATTTGCAGGCCGTCCTCGGGGCGGAACTTGATGCCGCGCTGCTGCTGCTTGAAAAAAACGCAGCGGACCTGGGCGCGATCGTCTTTCAGCGTGAAATAGATGTGGCCGGACTGCGCTTCGCGGCAGTTGGAGATTTCGCCCACGACCCAAATATCGGTGAAATTCTTGGCGAGGAGGTCGCGGATGCGCGCGGTGAGTTCGCTGACGGTCCAGGTCTTGCGGTCGGGCATGAGGTTGAAGGTGAGTTGCTCGGTCATGAGGAGTGGCTCCGAGTGAGGAGAAAAGATGAAGTACGAAGATAGGGAAGTAAAGAGGTAACGAAAGGAAGCTCAGCGGACCGAACCAGGAGCGCACCCCCCACCCCCGTGTTTTTTGTAAGTGTTGCATCTAAAGGAGTTAGCCATGCGGTAAGTCTTTTGTTTGCAACACTTGCGAGGGGATCCATAAGTGTTGCAGCTAAAGGACTTACGCAAGTGAACTGTTGGCGAGAAGGTAGCCTAGAGAGGCCCAATGATTCTGAAGGAGTTTGAAGGACTACCTGGCGGGCGGGGCGAGTTTGCGGCGTCAAATTCAAAAACCATTATAGCATATCGGTACTGTTTGTCAAGGAATTACTAGTAAGTGGTTTGCCTGCAAGCGGTTAGCCGACGAAATGGTCTTCCGACTCAACGATCGCAAGAACAAGTCCCTTTTCCGCGATACGCTTATCAAGCTGATTCTGTCTCCGAATCTCGAATACAAACACCTTACAGCCAAAATAAAAGATGCGGCCTGATACCTGCTACTCCTCAAAATAAGTCACCGCAGAAACGTGAATCGGACTAGTTGCACGCGCCTCGACGTGTAAAACCTTGCCTTGTTCAAGGGTCTTGTCAATTTGTAGTACATAGTTTGTCGTGACTTTCAGCAATTCAGCCACTGTCCGGTTGTCTATGAAATTCGCAGAAAGCAGTGGGAGCTTACTATTTCCAAAGTCGCAACCTGCGCTATAAGGCTGGCCATTAAATTGAACAGCAATGAATCCAGATGAAAACTCCCTTTTGGTTTCAATGGATACGACAATTCTTGAATAGCCCGGCTGCTCAGCTGGCAGCTGTTGCTCGGAAAACTGTAATGCTAGAGGCGCTGATCGCGGAATTGCCCTTCGTTTAAGGCGCAATCCTAGGCGGCGCAGATATGGTGCGTAGTCTCTTACCGGGACAGGATTAATTGTATCCCTAGCAATTGGATATTTAACTTCGGGAAAGAGGATTGTCCATGCCTGAATTTCATCTGGGTCTTTAGCGGGAGGGCCAAGCCGCCGTAGGATTTCATTTCGCAACTCTGTAACATCCTGCGTGCAGCAGTCTTTGAATTTATTTGTAAAACGCCACATCCGAGAGCCATAACTTTCAAATTCATTGTGCTGCATAGCCTGATTGGCTAGTTCTTCGATTTTGTCTGCTTCTTCCATTGCCCATTGCCCGACCTGCGCATCATCCAAGTCTTTATAGGCGTCTGGTCCCATGCCAAGACGCGGGCCTTTTGGGATTGGAAGTGACTCTGATTTTGGTGGTGACATTTTATGGGTAGGCGCTGCCGGCGTTTCTACTTTTTTCGTCGGGACATCGGCACTCGCTTCCCGTGCGGCGTCATGCGGTGGGGATTCAGGCAGCTTTCCGGTTTGCTGGTGCTCATGCTGTTTTTTCAGCGACCACCAGCCCAAAGCACCAGCAGAAGCCCCTAAGACGCTACCACCTATAATAAAAATGGCCAGCGAGATCATCGGCGCTGCATGCCTTCTCCTCTTTACTTCCTCATGTGTATACAACCACCAAATCCAGAGGACAACCGGAATAAACCAGAATAGGGCAACCACAACATCGGGTACCGACTCAAACCACCCCCTGACGATACTAAGCTCAAATGCCACAGTTAGCAGCGTTCCGGCGACGGGTGGGATAAGTTTCCGCATGTGACGGGATTATATCTGATTCTTTGCGTGAGGTAGCGTATCGGTACTGTTTATCAAGAAATTACTAGTAAGTGGCTTGTCTGCAAACGGTTAGCCGACGAAATGGCTTTCAGATTCAACAAAATCGCAGGAACAAGTTCCTTTCCCTCGATACGCTCATCAAGCTGATTCTATCTCCCAACCTCGGATGCAAGAACTGACTGCACAGCAAGCTGAATCAGCGGCTTGAGCTACGGAGACCTTGTTCCAATCAATATAACAATCCCACCGATCGTTATCTGTCCACCGAACGTCCCATTAGTCGTAAAAGGATGGCTGATATAGGTACACCCAAAGCCAGCGCCATCCAGAGCGGCTCTTACAAGTGCCTGTGTCCCGGTATTCCAAGAGTCAGAAAAACATTGGATTCCTTCAATTGCCGGCATTCTCATACCGCCTATGCTTGCTCCATTCAATCCTTGGCAGTTCGGACGCCAAGATGCATCTATTAGGATATTGCACAGCTGTACGAATACCGGCTGCACATCATCGCTGATTCCGGCGGGAAAGATAGAAGTATTAAGATGCGGAATCTGAGCAAAATCACGCGTTAACTGTTTGATGGCTTTATCGTCGGTCATCACACGAGATGGCGACACGCAATTAGTGGTCGCGGTGTTGTTACTTCCTCCGACCTGAACATTACTGCACGGTCCTTGGGTGATGTTTCCCACAGTTGGACCTTGGCTGGGTTGTTCGGCCTTGGCTCTTGGTTTTGGTTCCTGCTTTTTAGCGTCCTGCTCTTTCTTGTCGGGTTTCTTTTCTTCTGGCTTGGTCTCAGATGGCTTGGCGTCTTGCTGTTGAATGGTCGTATTCCCAGCGCTTACGGTCGGCTTGGATGTTAGATAAGAATTGAATGCCGACAATGCACATCCATATAGGAGAATCGAGATGGTCGCAACGATTCTCTGCCGCGCGCTGTTAGAACAATGGGCGTAGATTCCTATGGCTCCGACCACCCCGGCGACCAACACAGCCACTAAAGTGCCCTTTGAGTCCAGTTTGCCGCTAAAGGCCACCGCCAAAGCTATAAACACAGCAACACCTTGGACAAAACCATTGGTGAAGAATTTATAGACCGGATGCTTTTCGGGTTTTCCTTGACCGAGCATATCAGCTGAAATGCAATGTTCCTTTCCGACTTTAGCGAAAGGGATGAACGCAATAGCTTCCGCACAACGTCATAGAATTATACCCCTTCCTTTGCGTGAGGGATTTAATCCGGCTGCTAAGTGGTTTGTCTGCGGTGAGGTAGCGCGGTGTTCTGTTTCCAGCAAGGCCGGAATCTGCGATCGAAGTGGCACTGAAGAAAAATTGAACAGTGCACCATGCGTTGACAAAGGGCGGCTCCCGACTTATTGAGAATTCGTCGGATTCTTTTGGGGAGTGGTAGGTGTTGATACGGTGTGCGTGACAATGGGGTGCCCGCCGCGCGTGGGAGGAGCAAGTTTCGGAGTTTTTTTCTTGGGTTTTTTTGCTTCGCGTCGTCGTCGGTCTTTGTTTCCCATAGCAGACAGCATGCCACGAATCGCCCCAGGTTTCCAGGAGGGGAAAAGAGTGGCGCCGGTCCCAACCCCGGTCCCCGCCGTATCTTCCGGGGCAAGCGGGATAAATTCCCTCGCCGCTAGGAACTGACAAGAAAGAGAGGGCGCAGCGTTCCCTCGGCTACGCCCACCTGCAAGCAGGCTCGGGATAAAGAAAAGATGCCGGGCTTCCCGACTAAAACCGTCGGGACCCCCACAAACCGCGGGAAAGCCCGGCGCTACAACGCCCTTCGATGAGCCGATGATGAATGGCGAGATGAACTCGCCGCTACAAAGGCGTAGCTCCATTCGACAAGCCGATCATGAGTGGCGTGGTCCCGACCCGATCCCCGCCGTATCTTCCGGGGCAAGCGGGATAAATTCCCTCGCCGCTACAAAGGAGAGGTTACAGAAGCCATCTCATAAATGCTTGGACTGTCCATCCCGGCGAACCTCAGGGGTTAAAACCCCTGAATCTTCGGAGCTTTTCGGCACGGCTGAAGCCGTGCCCTGACGGAACTCATTTATGAGATAGGCTCTACTTGCGCTGAGCGACGAGGCGGAGGTTGGGGCTGAGGCTGAGGCGCTGGACACAGATCTGGAGGGAAGCGCAACGGCAATGGAGCAGGTTTTCGAGCAAGGACTTCAGGAGGATTGAGCGATTGATGTTCTCTTCGACTTCTTTGATCTTGCGGTGAGCTAATTTTCTCCATCGGGGGCCGACCGGAGCGTTATCGCAGAGGCCGTGGAGGAAGACCTTGATCTCGCCGAGGGAGAACCCCATTTCGCCCGCGAAGCGGATGAGCAGGACGCGATCGAGTGCGTCGCCGGGGTAGCGGCGCTGGCCGCCGCTCCGCTGGGGCGCGGGAAGAAGGCCCAATTTTTCGTAGTAGCGGATGGCGGACGCGTTGACGGCGGCGCGAGCGGCGAGCTGGCCGATTTTCATTTTGACCCTCGTTCCTAATCGATCCGGCGCGGATTTCGCACCAAGTCTGCTCCGGATCTAGCAGTCATTTCATCGGCGGCGTTCACTAGGGCAAGGATGAGTTGAGAACAAGCCGCGATTCCTCCGCTCCGGGCCGACAAAGAGCGTTCCTACCGGGTCCTCGAGAGGTCCGGGGCAGGCGGGACAGGTCGGCCCTCCGGTCGGAATGACAGGCTTTGGATGCTGCCAGCCACGAATATGCTTGACTTAAAGCTGACTTTAAGTTTTAGCATTTTTCTGTGGCATGCGGCAAATTCTTTTTGGAGGAGATTATGAGCAGACGGAAGGAAAGGTTTCTTGGAATGAGCAGGCGGACGGTCGCGGCGGCTGCGCTGGCCCCGTTCTTTATGGCAAACACGGCAGCCAGCCTGCCGGCGCAAGACTCGCCGGCAAAGGCCAGCAAGGAGGGCCCCTCCGTGACGGCGCAAAGCAAGTTCTACTGCAACGTCAAGGCACTGACACCAGCGGAGAGGGCGCGGCACAAGGAACTGAGCGACAAGCTCTTGGGCGCCAGGAACGAGACGGTTGAAACTTCGAACGGATACGAGTTCCAGTACAGTCCCAAGAACGTTTCGCTGGCAGAGGTTGCGGAGTGGGCGGTCGCGGAAAGCAAATGCTGCCCTTTTTTTGATTTTCACATTGACCTGGAGCGCGAGGGCACGCTCGTTTGCCTGCGGCTGACGGGAAGCGAGGGCGTGAAGGCGTTTATCCGCGCGGAATTCGGCGTTCGCTGAGGTATCCGTGGCGGAAATGGGGAAAGAGCCGGGAGAGGAGGCGGGAATTAGTCTCAGTCAGAGGCGGCGGAGATGATCTAAACCGCGTGTATCAGTGTGCGTTGGGTGGCAGGGCGTTTTACGCGGACAAGTCCGGCGGTTAGGGATGCACAGCCGCCGCGAGCGGATGTGCCAACGGCTCGTTGGTAAATGCGTCGCTGACCTGGCGCAGCAACGTGTCGCGCGAGAATGGCTTTTGGAGATAGAATTCTTTTTCCAAAAGCTCCTTGCAGTCTTCGTTCTGTTCGATATAGCCAGACCTGTAAACGATCTTCAGATCCGGCAGGAGCCGTTTCAGCCGTTTGACGAGGTCCGGCCCGCTCATATTGGGCATCACCACATCCGTGACCAAGAGATGGATCGTCTCGCGCAGGCGGTGCGCAATCTCCAGCGCTTCGGCCCCATCCTGAGCCGTAACCACCCTGTAGCCCGCCGAAGTCAGGAAGCCGGACGCCAGCTCCCGAACTTCCTCCTCGTCCTCCACAAGAAGCACGGTTTCGAAGCGGCGAGCTGGCGCAACAGCCACGCCGGCAGAGGCAGCGCGGTCTACCTTCTCGCGAACTCGCGGCAAGTAAATCTCGAACCGAGTTCCTTTGCGCGGGGAACTGTCCACCCAGATGAAGCCGTCACTTTGCGTCACGACACCGTACACGGTGGCAAGACCGAGCCCGGTGCCTTTTCCTGGCTCCTTGGTGGTGAAAAATGGCTCAAAGATTCGCGCCTTCGTAGCTGCGTCCATTCCGTAGCCGGTGTCGCTGACCGCAAGCATCACGTAATCGCCGGGCTCGACCGAAGGGCGGGTCCTCGCATACTCGCCGTCCACCACCATGTTATGCGTTTCGATCGTCAACTTGCCGCCCTCGGGCATGGCATCGCAGGCATTGACCGTCAAGTTTAAGAGCACCTGTTCGATTTGCCCCGGGTCTGCTTTCACCCGTCCAAGCGATTCGCCGAGCCGCAGGAGGAACTCGATATCTTCGCGAATCAGCCGTCTTAGGAGCTTACCCATCTCGGCGGTGAGCGCATTCAAGTCGAGGACCTTTGGCTGCAGCACCTGCCTGCGGCTGAAGGTCAGCAATTGGCGAGTCAACGAAGCCGCACGATCGCTCGCCTTTTGGATCTGTTCGCCGCTTCCGTATAACGCGTCGCCAGGTGCAAGCCGGTCCAGCAGCAAACCGCAATGGCCCTTGATGATCGTCAATAGATTGTTGAAATCGTGGGCGATTCCCCCTGCAAGCCGCCCGAGGGCATCCATCTTTTGGGACTGACGGAGCTGATCCTCGAGCTGCTGGGTCTGCGTTTGATTACTTCGCAGAGTCCTGCGCATCTGGTTGAAAGCCCGGGTGACCTGCGCCACTTCATCGGCGCCGTGCGCTTCCAAAGGATAAGTAAAATCACCCCGTTCGAGGGCGAGGACTCCCCCCACGAGCCACGTCAAGGGACGCGTAAACGCGTCCGAAATCACAAACACCAAAGCCCCTCCGGCAAGCACCGCGAGCAGACCCAACCCAAGGAGCAGATGATTCAACCTGGTCAAAAATATCGCCGCCTCCCCATAAGATTTCAGGACGGTGAGGCTTACGGCCGGCTGCATACCGGGAGTCAGCTCAAGCGAACTTGCGAAAAACTTTTCGCCGCCAATCTGAATTTGTTCCGGCGCAGGGCGGCCCAAAATCTGTTGAGCCAGCTCCTGCTCCTGAAGAGGCGACAGCGAGCCGTTTATGAAATCATCGCCATAGCGGAAGACAAAGTGACTGGAGGTAATCCGGCTCAGGTCGCCGACTACCCGGGCGTCAACCTCGCGGCCCACAACGACAGTACCCAGGAGGCCTCTTTTGAGCGGCGTGTCCTCGTAAAAGGGCTGTAGCGCCACCTGGTAAAGCCGCGAGCCGGTATACCACCACGCTGTTCTGGCACCTTCCTTAAGAGGACGTCGAAGCAGTTCTTGGGCGGTACCAAGGGAGGGGCTTGAAGTCGCCGCGTGCAGAGCCACAATCTTGCCCTTGCGATCAGCAAGCAGAAACAGGTTGCAATCGTCCGATTGCCAGGGGTCTTGGCTGACATCCTGTATCGTGGTGGCGTCTCCCCCTCTCATGTAGGCCAAAGTCGCCAGCAAGTCAGCCTTATTCGCCAGCACCATCTGACGCTGGTTTTGCATGACCTGGAAAGTGAGGATGGCGTTGCGGGCGTCCCCTTCAATTTGCCGTTGGACCTGCATCTGGGCGTTGTGACGCACAACAAGGAGGGTGACGCACGTGAGCCCGGCGGTGCACAGGACAAGCGATAACAAAAGCTTGGTGCGCAATCGCAAATTGGCCTGGCTATCCATCAGGCGGGCATAGACCCAATTCATCCCATTTAGAATAAAGGGCTTAGCCCGTGCAACGCGGAGATTCGAGAAGGCTTGGCGCATCTGGCTGCGGTAGACCTGCCAAAGTGAATTCGGCTAATCCCCAGGTACGGTTCGTTAGGTTTGCAAAAATAACAGTGGAAGCTGTGGACTCCAATGGACCCGCAGTACCAGCAGGCAGGTACTTGAAAGGGCGTGAGAAAGGAGTCGGAATTAAACATCCGTGGAGTGTGGCCAACCGTGCGTCCTACGAATGAGAAAAGATGACCAAGGGGTTGCAGGGGTCAGCGACGAAAGTGGGAGAAGAGCCAGAAGAGGAGCGAGAGGCCGAGGCTCAGAACGAGACAGGTGACGATGGGAAAATAAAACGTGGTGTGTTCGCCGTGGTGGATGATGTCGCCGGGAAGACGGCCGAGGCGCAGCGGGAGTTTTCCGCCGAAGTAGAGAAGAGCGCCAAGGAGAACAAGGAGGCCGCCGAGGAGGAGGAGCGAGCGGCCGAGTTCGCGGAGAGGGTCCATGGGAAAGATTCTAGAAGAAATGAAGCGAAGAAGGAACGAAGTTAAAGACGAGTGAATTTCTGTGATCCCGTTCAGGGAACCATCCAGGAGAGAATGGGAGTGGACTGCAGATAAACCAGCAGACTCAATACAGCGATCATGAAAACGGTCCAGCCGAAGACCTGACGAAATAGATCCCCTTCGCGGCCCGCCAACCCCACCGCTACGGCGGCGATGGAGAGATTCTGGGGAGAGACGGCCTTGCCGCAGACCCCGCCGGAGGCATTCGCCGCACCAAGAAGAATGTCTGAGAGTCCTGCGTGGTGGGCGGTGGTGACCTGGAGCATGCCGAAGAGGGCGTCTGAGGATGTGTCGGAACCGGTTACCGCGGTGCCCAGCCAACCGACGAGGGGCGCGAGCGGAGCAAAGGCGTGCCCCGCACCTGCGGCCCACATGCCGAGCGTAATGATCTGACCCGAGAGATTCATCACGTAGGCGACACCAACTACGGCGCTGACGGTAACAATGGTCCAGCGCAATTGATGCAGGGTTTCCCGATAGGTGCCCAAGAGCGTCTTAAAGTTTAGGCCCAGCATGGGCGCGACGATTAGACCGGCGAGGAGAACCAGGGAGCCGGCAGAGAGCAACCATTCGAATCTGGCCGTCACCGAGGTGACGGGCACCCCGCTGGGATCGACGACGTGAAGCCCGGGCCAGCGGAAAGTGGATGAAGCTCGCGAAAGCAACCCATGGATGGGGCCAAACTGCGCCAGCGCGACGACGATGACGACAGTTAGATAAGGAAGTGCAGCGAAGAATAGCTCGCGGCGGGAGACGGAAGATTCCCGGTCTTTTTCCGGCGGGTGAGACGGAAGACTGGAAGCGAGGGAATCCGGCAGGAGAATATGCGAGGGAGACCAGAAGCGGAGAAAAACGAGGCAAGCGGCGGTCGAAATGAGCGCGGCCACGATGTCGACTAATTCCAAGGGCAAGGCTACGGAGCCGAGGCACTGCCCCGCACCGAAGCTGATTCCAGCGACGAGAGCGAAAGGCCACGTCTGGCGGAGGCCACGCCTTCCATCGAGGATGTAAACGAGAATGAGAGGAACAAAGGCGGCGAGGACCGGGGTCTGGCGGCCGATCATGACGCTCAATGAGGAAGCAGAGAGACCCGTGATTTTGGAAAGCGTGCTGATGGGCAAGCCGAGGGCTCCAAAAGAAACCGGGGTGGTATCGGCAATCAAAGAGACCGCGGCGGCCTTCACCGGCGGCACGCGCAGGGCGATGAGCATTACGGCGCAGATCGCTACGGGGCTGCCGCCGCCGGCGAGAGCCTCGAGGAGAGAGCCGAAGCAAAATGCGATCAAGATAGCTTGCACACGAAGATCGCTGCTAACGGCATCGAACGCACGGCGTAACACGAGAGAGTGACCCTTTACTTCCGTGAGCCTATAGAGCCAGATGGCGTTGATGCCGATCCAAATAATGGGGAAAAATCCGATGGCGCCGCCTTCCGCTGCACCAGCCAGAGCTTGTGGGGCGGGCATGGCGTAGATTCCGATAGCGACGAGGATGGAGATGGCCAGAGACACGAGAGCCGCCCAACGGGCTTCCCAACGCAAGACGCCGAGGAGCACGAAAAGGGCGAGCAGAGGCATAGCGGCAAAGAGGGATGACCAAAGCAGGGAGTGCGCGACGGGATCGAAAATTTGCTGGTACATGTTAAAGAAGGAAACTCAGATCGGAATCGTGGAGCGCGACGAGCCGGAAGACGAAACGCCAGCCGCGAATTCTTTCCGGATGGCCTCGGTATGAGAGCCAAACGCCGGGACGCTTTTGCGATGCGTCAAGCTGGTGCGTGGCAGGGCGCGCTGGGGCAGGCGGACCGGCCCTGTGGGCGTATCGATTTCAGTCATCGTCAGGGCCGGGTGGGCCGAAAGTTCTTCCACGGAGCGAATAAGGCCGAAAGCGATCTGCGCATCTCGCATACGGCGGATGAATTCTGCGCGATGGAGGGGCGCGAGAGTCTTGCGGATGACTTCATCGAGAGCTTCACGATTACGGACACGGTCCGGGTTAGTGGAAAAGAGCGGATGACGGATGATTTCCGGAGAATGAAGAACGGATGAGCAAAAGCGCGTCCATTCGGCGTCATTCTGGATGGAGATCATCACGGGGCACCCGTCGCCCGCGGAGTAGGGGCCGTAGGGGGCGATGGAAGCGTGGTGGAGGCCGGTTTGTTGGGCGACTTGACCGGTGTACTGCTGGAAGAGGAGGGGAACGGACATCCAATCGGCAACGGATTCGAAAAGAGAGATGGAGATATGACGCCCGCGGCCAGTGCGCTGGCGTTCGAGCAAAGCTTCGAGGATGCCGAGGTAAGCGTGCAGGCCGGCACTGATGTCACAGATGGGAATGCCGACTTTTGCCGGGCCGGCGGCGTTGCCGGTGACGGCGAAGACGCCGGCTTCGGCCTGAACCAAGTTATCATAGGCGCGCATGCCGGCGTACTCGCCGGTCTCGCCGTAGCCGCTGATGGAG
>Ga0137362_10002224_pt1 | contig 12523 bp, 8 predicted proteins | sample MadtaG_2_FD_104801 | JGI IMG/M metagenome (GOLD analysis project Ga0137362, IMG submission 104801) | Vadose zone soil microbial communities from Angelo Coast Range Reserve, California, USA - Mad1_100_16 metaG | ecosystem: Environmental > Terrestrial > Soil > Vadose zone | place: USA: California... | reverse complement strand
TGCTGCGTTTCCGATTACCGGTCCTCACGATACGACAAAATAAGCGGGTTATTTCCCCCATTACCGGCCAGACATTCCTCGCACTTTGTAAACAACCCAACGAGTACACTATCGAATTGAGTCCTTGGGATACGCGACGCTCCACTCTGTGGCAAGTACTGAAAGAACGTGTGGGAAGTTTCCTGACAGAACAGGAGCGAACGCAGCAACCTTTTAATGCTTTGAGTGTAGGGTTGTTGCGCTGGCTCCAAAGCCAACCTCGATACTGTAGAGACACGAATCACATTTCACCTGATGCACAGCGGTTCAGAAATCTGCTTCGCAAGGCCCAGCGCGATCCCGCTCAAGTATTTGCTTATGAACTGCTAGAGCTATTAGATGACGGCAGCACCGACCCGGTAAGTGGTGAGAACGCATATAGGCAGATACTTGAGAAACGCCTATTGTTTTTAATGGACGAAATAGCCACCGCCTATCAAGCGCTGCTCTACTCGTTGAATCGCTTTACCTGCGAGGTTTTTGCAGCTGATACTTCCGACAGTCAAACCGCGCTTTGTACCTGGTTAGCATCTGTTGAGAAACGAGCCGGTAAATCGCTGAATACGTTCCGTTTTAGCGATAAACTCGCCCAAGGGCTGGTACAAATCGCTCAGAGGAGTGAGATACCTCAAGGAGGGTTCCTCTGGGAGCAGCTGTCAAAGGTGATCCTAGGAATCACCCTGAATGATTGGAACGATCGCAGCTTTGAGAACTTCAAACGCAGCCTGGTGGAAGCAAAAGAGCGCGCCGAGCGTGAGATTTTTGAGCTTGCGGCAGACGAGTCATCTGTCAAACTCTCCGTATCTCTCCCTACGAAGGACCCGCAAACCTACCGTTTCCGCCCATCTGACTTATCTCCACAGGGACAGAGGATCCTACAAAACTTTAAATCTACGCTAGAAATTGCTGGGCGTCCTCTCTCTCCCGATGAAAAGCGCCAGATCGTGCTGGCTCTACTGGATTACGTAATGGGAGGATCAAGCACGAATGACTGATCATGCACTGGGACAGGCCGATTGCGATAGTATTCTATATTTAGATAACGCAGCGACCACATTTCCTAAACCTGAAAGTGTTTATAGCGAGGCTAATGCATTTTATGCTCGCTATGGAGGGAACGCTGGGCGAGGAGGTAATCCTCTCGCACGTGCCTGTACACGTCTACTAATTGAGACACGAGAACTCCTAGCGGCATGGCTTGAGGCACCTTCATCAGAACAAGTCATATTTACAGCTTCTGCAACTCAAGCCCTCAATCTCGCTATCTTTGGTGTTATCTTCCACCAAGGCGATACAATTTATGTCACTCCTTTTGAACATAATTCTGTACTAAGGCCAGTTGAATATCTACGTAAGACTCAAGGAATCCAAGTACGACAAATGCCCTTTGATCGCCGAACCTATGCTTGCCAATTAGATAAGCTTGCCGCTGCATTCCAGGCCGAACCACCAACGATAGTTTGTATTACTCAAGCAAGCAACGTTTGCGGGGTAATGCCTCCCGTCCGAGATATTGCCTATTTAGCGAAGCAGGTCAATCCAGAAGTTGTTGTGATTGTCGATGGAGCGCAAACGGCGGGGCTTTTCCCTTTGTCATTTCGGGACAAACTTATCGATGCTTTCATCTTTTCTGGACATAAATCATTATATGGAACATACGGCGTAGCTGGACTTGTCTTAGGAACAGATTGGAGACCCAAACCTTTCCTATTTGGGGGTACAGGAACATTTTCAGAGAGCGTTGATATGCCTACTGATTTACCTTTGGCTTACGAAGCTGGAAGTCATAATATCTGGGCTATCGCAGGATTAAAGGCTGCACTAGAATGGCTTCAAAATATTGGACGTGAGACAATTATTGAGCATACCACGAGATTATCCAGGCAACTGCAAATAAATTTGGCTGATTTGCCAGGAGTTGTAGTACATGCACCCCCCGAAGATATTCCCTGTTGCGGAATTCTCTCGTTCACAGTAGAAGACACGAAACCACAAGCTATTGAATCCGCATTAGGGGCCGAAGAAATTGCTGTTCGTGCTGGATTACATTGTGCCCCTTGGGCCCATAAGTGGCTAGGTACACTGAATACAGGAGGAACAGTAAGGGTGAGCTCTGGCTATTTCAATGAGATTGGGGATATAGATAGAATTACGCGATCAATTGCTCGCTATTGCGAGGGATGAGGAGCGGAGTCAAGAGAAGTTTGTACCCCAGTTCAAAACACAATTTCTAAGTACAGTAAAAAAACATGAGGAGGGAGCTAATGGGCAAAACGCTTGGTTTCTATCAAAACTTCAATCTAGGCTTACATCGTCTCAGCACAGCTTTACGTTGTATTCAAGCAGATCCTGAGATGGGCCAAAACGCGCTAGCTCAATGTATGGGAGTCAATCTGCCAGTCGCAGAAGGATTCTCTGCTTGGCTACGCCATACAGGTTTAGCAACAATTCAGTCAATTAATAAGCCCAAGTCAACTTCATCTTATAAATTGACACCTTTCGGTGAGCTAGTAAGCCACTATGATCCTGCTCTCACAGATCTCGGAACACAATGGGTTCTGCATTATTATCTTGCAACTGAGCATGCAGAGCGCTCTGATGCCTGGTATGTTCTCATCAATGAATTTTTGTCATTGGGCTCAACCTTTACTAGTGATCAATTTCAAAAGTATTTTGCTAGTGTTAAAGGTGATGAAGCAACAAATCGGTCTGCTTTAAACAAAGATCCGCAGACAGCCTTAAGTACCTATGTACGTGCACAAGCACTAGGGCGTTTGGGCATTTTATCAAAGAAAGATACGACATACACAGTAGGATGGCCCAACTTGCCACATATCCTTGTAGTGGGATACCTATTACTCGATTGGTGGCAAAATTGCTACAATCAAACAAACACTCTAAGATTTTCTCAGTTATGTCGAGCAGGGGAAAGCCTTGGACGGATATGTCTAGCGAATAACCAGCAAGTACGACAGTTTGTGATTGAATTGACAGGTCTTGGCTACTTAAGCTTCTCAGAAACGCAGCATGAGCCAGTTCATAGGCTTTATAATGAGCCTGCGCATGCGCTCCTAGAACGTTATTACATCCAACAATGAGCATCGAACTTCTGGCGCAGAGATTGGAAGCGCGAATACAACAAGTTTGTCAACCACAAGCTAGATATCGTGTTCTTTGGCTTATTGGCTCGCCACGTTCTGGAAAGACATCACTCTGCCGTTTTGTTTGCCGACATAGGGGTTGGAAATATGTAGATTTTACTCTTGAGCCGGGCTTTCTCGATAGTCTCATCGGACAAGAAGAGACCTACAGGGCAGAAGATTTTTTAGATTTTTTGCATCTCTTGTGTGATAATAGAGCCGAAGAAGCAATTGTGCTTGATGAAATTGAACCATTATTAGGGCTGTGGACTTGGGAGCAGCGAGAGCTTTTTTTCAAACGAGTTGGATATGCTACTAGATTGAAAACGGGAGTCGTTATCGCTACTCGGTTATCTAATACTCAAGAGCTAACCAAGCTAGTACCGGGAAGCGATCACATATTTGAGATACCTCAAGGAGTAGAGTTATGACAAAGATGATGCGGGATTTAGTGCAAGTACAGGGCAATTTCAAACCATCAGTGCAGTTGCCTGACGATTTTTTTGATGAGGAACTCAATCGTCACTTTGTGGAGAGTTATATCCCAACCCAAGAAACGATCGAGATCTTCTTGAGTATTCGTGATAGTCTACAACCACATTCTGACCGACGTGCCCGACTATTTTCAGGTACTTTTGGTACAGGTAAATCAGATCTAATGTTAATGGTAGCGAACTATGTCACTCGTCCCTCAGAAGATCCGCTTCTCGTTCCGTTCTTCAAACGTTTGCGCAACTTAAATGATGCAAAGGCAGAAGCTATATATCAGGCTCGACAAGGCAAACTTCCCTTTTTACTCGTGCTATTGCAATCAGATACTGCAATCACTTTCAGCAGTTTTGTGCTCGATGGTCTAGCGCGCTCACTCGAGAACGCCAATTTAGGCGGCTTGTTTAATAAGACTTACTACAGAGCTGCTCTCGATTTGATAGAATCATGGGAGCACGATTGGCCAGATAATATCCTACGTTTAAGCGAGGTATTAGAAACAAACTATGGTCATACCCTCAACCAATTAAGACACGATCTTTCCGGGCCTCTTGGCGATTCCGCTTTGGAAGTGTTCCGTCCCGCCATACTGCAGGCAACAGGAATGCCATTCCACCCAACAGCTGTCATTCAAAGACCCGCAGAGGCATTCAGCAGTGTGGCAAAACAATTGCCTAGCGACCAATACAGCGGTATCTTTATCATTGCGGACGAATTTACTCACCTGCTCCAGAAATTAGCAGACTCACCGACAGCCTCTGACAGCAAAGCAATCGATAACCTGGCGGAAACGGCGGACCGCTCTGGATACCATCAACTTCATTTCTATACGGTCAGCCTGCAAAGCTTTGCTAGTGCTCAAGGCAGTACAAAAGCGTCACAATTAGCTTTGGAACGCAGCGGAGGACGTTTTTTTGCCACACACGAGTTACACTCCCAAAATATGGAAGAGCTCATTAGCGCTTCCATCGCCAAACAAATTCCTATCAGCCGCCTTTTTGAAGGCGTACAGCCACAGATGGATGATCTGTTGACCTTGGCTACGAAATTATGGGGGGGGCGCGCTACGGGTAGAAGGGATCGGGAATGGTTAGATGAGACAGTGGTAAGAGGATGTTTTCCATTACATCCCCTTACTACCTACTGCCTGCCGCGATTGAACGCAGCTCTAGCTCAAAATGAGCGTACCATGTTTAGTTTTATATGGGATAGAAGCCGAGGTCTGGGCCATTTTATTGAAGAAGCTAGCGGAGAACCAGAAGTGAATGGTTGGCTTCCACTACTCTCTCTCGACATGCTATTTACCTATTTTGAGACCAATCTCAAAGAGAAGCGCCCAGATCTACTACTTGCCTATCAACAGGCCAGTTCTACCATGTCGGTTGCAGAGCTAGAGGAGGGGCTGGAGGGACGATTGCTGCGAGCCTTAATGATGCTGGAGGTGGCTGGAGGTGATCCCAATCTGCGCGCGGACCCCGAACTGCTACGCCATTCATTAGGGCTGCCGCCCGCGCAACAGTTAGATGTTACAACTGCTCTTGAAAGGCTTGAGCAAGATGGTATTGCTTATCCTTCGCAAAGTGGGTACTATCAATTGGTCAAACCCGGACGGGCTAACCCACTGGAGCTCCGCCGCTTAGTTCAGCAACAGGCACAAGACCTACTTGGATCTCCCATTGAACGATTGAATGCAAGCTACAAGCCAGACGATATAGAAGCAGAACGCTATAATTCGGAGCGAGGGACGGCTCGCCAATTGGCGGCCCGTTTCACAAATTTGGCAGAGCTGTCAAGCCCATCAGCCCTGGCGCAAGCATTAGACAGTCAAGATGGATTACTGTGGTACGTAATCGCAACCTCAGAGCAGGAGCTGGAACAAGCACGTTCTACTGCACTACAGCTAACTCGCCAGCACAATCAATTAGTCGTCGCTGTGCCGAAAAAACCTGTTGACCTAGTTATGCGGTTTCAGAGGGTCCTTGCCTTAGAGAAGTTGCGGGCAGATCCGAATTATACGTCTTCAGATTATCAAGCCCTTCTAGTCGATAGCGGCTTGGTGGGGCGTGATTACTTCACTGCTTTCCAGGAGGCACAGCGGCTGTTTGACCAACCCTCAAAATTTGAATGGTTTCATGGGGGGAGAACGATAACAGTTACCACCCCTGCACATTTGACCGGGTTGGCAACGGCAGTGATGAACGAAGTATTTCCTACTACGCCGGCGCATAAGACACGCCAACACCTGAAACCAACTGGCAAACCTAGACCCCTGCGAGACGCTCTCAATCAAATTTTACAAGAAGAAATTCAACAAGCGGAGGGGAGAAAATCTGCGGTCGATGCAATACTGTTGGATGGCGCCTATGAATTAGGCCTAATCAACTTCGTAGATCGCAGAAAAGGTTTTAAAATATACAATGTCTGCGCTCCGGAATCTAAACAAAGATCAAGCCAGGCAGTTTGGCTACAAATCCACGAGCAGCTTCAAAATGGAGCAGCATGGTCAGAAGTAGTAGAAAAACTGATGAAGAGGCCATATGGACTTTATCCATCAGTTTTAGAACTCTTCATTGCCGCCTTTTACCGCTGTAACCGCGATTATCTAGAAGTCTACTCCACGAGCGGAATAAATAGCCAGCCGATCGATGTCACAGGTGATACTATTATAGACATGGCTGAGCTCCCTAATAGATATATTGTGCGCTATCAGCCGCTCACCGAACCGCAGTGCAAGTTCCTCCGTGGCCTGGTAGAACGCGCCTTATATCCCGGACGTGAGTTTGAAATTCAACGAGGTGAAACGGCTTCCCTGCGCAACAGAGCGGCGAGATTACTTCGTCGATGGATGAATGGTATTCCGGGCATTCCACACCAAACTTCCCCTGATGAATTGGCGACCGTACTTCGAGAAGTTCCTCAGGATATCCTCAGCCTCTGTGTGATGCTAATAGAAATAGCTTTCAAGCCTGAACAAGCAATGACAGCCGCTGATTTACTAGATCGGCTACCCACGCGGGTGGGATTACCTGATGACAGCTCAAGTTGGACGGATGTGGAGTTAGATCAAGCTTTGGCATACCTAGAAACAGCTTGTCAACAACTACGGAGATTCCATCGCACCTTCGAGGCTGATATGGCCTGGCAAATTGGTCAGTTTTTTGGATTGACCGAGCCACCAGCGAATCCGAGCGACATATTAGCGCTAGCGCTGCGCTGGCGCAAGGAAGCCGTCAGTGCTGTCCAGATCCAATCCTTAGCGGGAACGCCCGATGCCCGTGATCTCCTGCGATTTTTGGATGATAGGCCGCATAGCTTTGAACAAGTGTTTTTAAATGCCTTGCCATCGCATTGGATGAGACTCCCCTTCCGTGAATGGCGAAGTATCAGCACTCGACGTGAGTACTTATTACGCTTGGAGAGAGCAAAGATGGCAGTTGAAGCCAAGGTCGCAGAGTTAGGCGTTCTCCCCTCTCCAAGGGAAGCAGTTGAGCCTGGTAGTGCCGAGCGACAAAATTTACAATTTTCTCCCTCACGCGCTGGCCTAAATCCAGCATTACAACCTGAAACCAAGTCTGCCGCGGCGGTAAAGACAAATGACGCCCCCATCGGCCCTAAGATAACTTATGAGGCTCAACCAACGGAGAAGGTGCTCAATGCTGCAAAACAAAGCCCGCGTGAACAAGTGCCTCAACAAACGGCCAGCACTACTGTAGATCAAGCCTTTGCTGCTATTAAATCTATTTTTGATAGTCTTTCTCCAAGGGATCAACGGCAACTGTGGGAGTACTTAGTGCAGGAGTACGATCCACGATGATCACCATTCGTTACGATTTCCAACAAACCCAACAAAGTAAATCCGATGAATACGTTTGGCTGGCGAGTCGAGTGAAAGATTATGTGCCTTTAAGACAACACCTGCATCAAGTGCTCAATGATACAGATCACAACTACGTGATTTATGTACAATCTCGTATCCTAGCTCGCTGGATGGATGATTTACGGGATTACGGTCCCAATGTTATACGGTGGGAAGAAGTTAATCTGCGCGAACAATTTCGGCAGAAGTTTGGTTTTTACCCTCCACCAGCGGTGGATGAGAGGGCTATTAGGGATTTGCAGTTACTCGACCTACCACTTCCTGACGATCTAGCTTTAAGCGATCAAGTCGGTTGGCTCCTTGGTCAGTGTATCGATCGCGTTTGGAAATATCAAAGGCCATACAAAGGCCATCTAGCGGACTTAGCAGCGTGGGCGCTCAAGGCTGAGCAAGTTCCTTCACCTCTTATGCCCTTACTTAAAGAACGCTTGATACAATGGAAGGAGATAGACGCTCGTTATCAACAATTTCTTGAAAGTTCTTGGCAGGAGGTGGGCGAATTACTCCTGTTGCGTTGGGCTCTGCGCTCTTATCCGATGCAATTCAGTTTGCGCCAACAATTGGATTCAGTACCCTTAGAAGACTGTAGTCGGCAATCCAAACTTTGTCAGGATTTGTTGAATAAACATGTCGCCGAACTCAGAAATTTCTGGAATGCTTGGTTTGCGACTAATACTTCCCAAGATGTAACCCAAGCAATACAGGCGATGTCAGGATTAGCCGATGCTGAACTGAGTATTTTTGAGAGATGGGTACAGGAGAATGCTGGAACCCTTACCACTGCGCTCTTAGACAGAGCGAGAGATCGTTTTTCCTTCTTACCTCAATCTAGAACAGTATTGCGGCAGCTAGCACAACTCATACCCCCACCTGTACCAGATATCCCGGATCATCATTGGACATTTGACGCATGGCTTGATTGGGCCACTGAGAAATACATTCCCTACTTTGCTTGGGTGATTCGTAATCAGCAGCAACGGGATACCCAAATGGAACTCGCTAGTTACTTCGCAGATTGGTTAATTGCTACCTATCCTAAATTGCTATTCGATTATAATGCACCTTTCATTACGAATCAGAAGCACCAAGTTTTAGAATCACTGAGCTCAAATCAGGCAGATGTTGTTTTGTGGTTCATTGTAGATGGATTGACTTGGTGGCAGGGAAGGAAGCTTTCGAATATCTGTACAGAGCGGGGGTTAGGAATAAGGCGACTTCTACCGTCATTATCAGCGCTGCCTTCCGTCACATCTATTTCAAAACGAGCACTGGTGCAAGGTTCTCTTGATCCAATGCGTACAACGCAACCCATTCCGCAATTGTTGGAGGGCTTGCTTATTCGTGATACAGTTAATGCTCATGTGTACACGCAACATCATCAGATGGAAATAGATATGAGAACTAAGATGGAAGCCGGCCTCTACGTCCTGCTTTACAACGCGCTTGACCACCAAAGTCATGAAAGTCGTAGTTTTACTGATGATGAGAGCACTGATGGTCATCTGAATCTGATAGCACAGCTCGTAGAAAAAGGCTTTCAACAAGGTCTCAAGCAGGGGTTAAATGTTAAGGCGTTTATCAGCAGCGACCACGGCAGTACCCTTTTACCTTCTCTAGGAACTGTGCTTACTGTGCCAAACTTTGCCCATCCATTTGAAGGTGAAGATACTATGGAGGATGAAGCCATAGACAAAGGCCAAAAACTGTATCACAGGACTCGTGTATGTACTCTCGAAAGAGAGCCGGAAGGAAATAGTTTAAAACATATTGAGGAAAATTGGTACTTGCTGAGGAAGAACGCATTCAATTTGCCTCTAGATTTTCTCATACCGAGAGGTTATGCTGCTGTTGGGCGTCGCCCTAGGGGTTGGACGCATGGTGGGTCAACTCCAGAAGAAACTGTAGTGGCTTTTATCGAGTTACAACCTTCACCACTTCAAGTTTCTGTACCCACTATAAGTATCGAGGGTTACCTCATACCACATAGAGCAAATAGTTTGAAGGTGAGGCTAATAAATCCTAACCCACTTCCTTTGAAAAAAGTTCAGTTCGTTATCCTTGATATGCCAGTAAACGCGGAACTAGGCACGGTACAGCCAACTTCACAGGTCGCATCTGAGATTGAAGTACCGCCAGCAATAAGCAAAGGAACGACTCAAATTCTTAAATGGACCCTGACCTGCGAGGCGAATGGACAATCATGGCATTTTAAAGGTGACACAGAAGTACCTATACGACGTTTACAAGTGAGCGCAGTAGATGAATTATTCGAGGATATGCTATGACATTGACGTTTGAAAACAAAGCACTCCAATTCTATGGCGAGGTCTGCGTGAACAAAGGATTAGCTCGTCAAGCTAGTCTAGGCGCGCAAAGTATACCTATGTATGTTAGTGAATGGATTGTCTCCCGTCATTTGGTAGATGGTCAAATAAATGAGGCTGCCCGGCAAAGGATGCGTGAGTTTATCAATAAACATCTGCCGACTAAAGATCAGAAAGAACAGCTTAAAGCAAAATTGACTTATGGCGGGACTCTGCTTATACTAGACGAATATCGTGTTGAAGTAAATCTAAGCAAGAACGACTTTATATTGAAAATTCCTTGTCTAGATGAGAATAGGGCCGGAGTTGAGTCCTATATTTTAGAAAACTATCCACTGTTACTGGGAAGTGGTGTTTGGGGGGTGGGTAGATTAGAATATCAGCCTCCAGATGAGAGCTTACATCTACCAGGACGCATCCACATGGTTGATTTCCGTCCTATGCAGTCTGCTGCAATCGATATGGAGATATTCTGCGAGCAGCGCAAACATTTTACTTTGGAAGAGTGGCGTAACTTATTAGTAAGCAGTATGGGGTATAATCCTAGTTTCTATTCGTCGGAACAGATGATGTTGCTCATTACAAGACTTATACCGATAGTTCAGGAACGGGTGAATCTCATTGAGTTAGCCCCCAAAGGTACTGGTAAGTCCTTTGTGTATCTGAATCTATCGCGCTATGTTCGCCTGATATCTGGAGGTAAGGTTACCGCTCCAGTATTATTTCATAATAATGCTACTAATCAACCAGGGCTTCTATCGCACTTCGATGTGGTCGTTTTTGACGAGGCACAGACACTCTCTTTTGAGAATCCAGGTGAGATAGTAGGAGTGCTCAAGGATTATTTGGAGTCGGGGCGTTTTTCGCGCGGAGGTAAACAACAGACAGCAGCAACTGCCGGCATAGTGATTTTGGCTAATATTCCATTAGATGCAGATGGCCATCCCCGTTTTAGCAATCTTTTCCTGAACCTTCCCGAATTCTTACGTGAAACAGCCTTTATTGATCGCATTCACGGTATTTTGCCTGGTTGGAAGCTTTGCAGAATTCAAGAAGAGGCAATTTCCAATAGTATTGGTTTTAAGGCCGATTTCTTTGGTGAGGTCCTTCATAATTTGCGTCATAGAGCCGGTTACGAAGAATATATTAAGGCGCATGGACAAATCATAGGGACTCAGGATATACGTGATCGTAATGCGGTCGTACGGCTAGCTGCTGGATACCTCAAGCTATTATTCCCTGACCTGAATCTAAGCCGTAATGAATTGGTCGAATATTGTTTACGCCCTGCTGCTTCCCTACGACAGGCTATTCGCGACCAATTGGCCGGAATGGATCCAGAATATAAACAACTTACTATAAATGTGGCATAAACATCCCATGGGATAGGTGAGTCAATCATGGAAATTGAAGAACGACTGCGAAAATAGCATCATCGCACCCAATGGCATGATACAATGCTATTTAACGAGGGATACCACTTACCGAGACCACCCCTCCTCGCTTACCCAAAATGAATTCTCTTCTCGCAAACGAAAGAAGGGCAGAAAACGCTATGACCCAGCAGGAAAATGCTCGCACCATCCTCACATCTTCAGACGTTTCTCAACTACCGATACGCGAGCGTGTCGGCCTGGTCATCCAGGCAAGTGACGCCGCAACCGCCATCGACAGGATACGCGAGGCAGAGCATGCCGGTGTGCAACAAATCTGGATGACGCAATCGGTGGGCATGCTGGATACTCTCACGCTCTTTGCCGCCGTGGCAGCGCACACCACGCAGATCCGGTTAGGCACATCGATCGTGCCGGTCTATCCACGTCATCCCCTCGTGATGGCGGCGCAAGCAGCTACCATCGACGCGCTTGCACCAGGGCGCTTGCGCCTGGGTGTTGGCACCAGTCACCGCCAGGTGATGGAAAACGTGTATGGCCTCTCGATGCCATCCCCACTGGCGTATTTGCGCGAATATGTCCAGGTGATGCGTCAAGGGTTATGGGAGGGACGCGTGGATCACCAAGGAACATTCTTCAAGGTGGCTACCTCTTTCCCGCGCCAGGCGCAGATTCCCCTGCTCATCTCGGCACTGGGCGAGAAGGCATTTCGCCTGGCCGGTGAAATTGCCGACGGCGCGATTTCGTGGGTCTGCCCGGTTCCCTATCTGCTCAATACAGCCCTGCCTGCTCTACGTGCAGGAGCCCAGGCGCAACATCGCCCCGTTCCACCGCTCGTCGCGCATATCCCGGTGGCTATGAGTACCGATGAAGCTGCTGTACAAGCGGCGGTCAAGCCGCACATCTCGTTCTAGGAATTACGCAAGCGCCATTTTACGCGCACATGTTTGCAGCGGCGGGCTTTCCTGTTGGCGCGGATGGAAGCGGTGTCGATGCGCTGGTCAAAGCGCTGGTGATCGCAGGAAACGAAGCGCAGGTGGAAAAGCGCCTGCGCGAGCTGATCGCGAGCGGCCTGGACGAGCTGTTGCTGATGTTGATGCCGGTCGCGGACGAGGCACGCGAGCTCGCACAGTTGATGCGGGTGATCGGTTCACTCTAACGGCATTTCTTGTCTACAAGAACCGGAATTACTAACGGTTGATCTCAACAAGCAAGACCCATGCATCGGCAATAGCTTTGATAAGGGAGAAAATGATTGCA
>Ga0137362_10002220_pt1 | contig 12529 bp, 10 predicted proteins | sample MadtaG_2_FD_104801 | JGI IMG/M metagenome (GOLD analysis project Ga0137362, IMG submission 104801) | Vadose zone soil microbial communities from Angelo Coast Range Reserve, California, USA - Mad1_100_16 metaG | ecosystem: Environmental > Terrestrial > Soil > Vadose zone | place: USA: California... | reverse complement strand
GTGTGTATTTTGGAACCACCGGCGGGCAGGTTTACGCCTCTGCCGACGCCGGAGATAGTTGGTCCCCTATCGTCCGGGATCTTCCGGCGGTGTTATCTGTCGAGGTGCAGGTGCTGCCGTGATTCGAATCATACTCCCGGCACATCTGCGGACGCTCGCGTGCGTCGACGGCGAGGCGAAGCTCCACGTCGAGGGTCAGGCCACGCAGCGCTCGGTCCTCGACGCGCTCGAGGCCTCCTATCCGATGCTGCGTGGGACGATCCGCGACCAGGTCACGCAACAGCGCCGAGCGTTCGTGAGGTTCTTCGCCTGCGAACAGGATCTGTCCCACGAACCGCCGGACGCCCCGCTGCCCGACGCGGTCCTGACGGGGGCCGAGCCCCTGCTGGTCGTGGGGGCCATGGCCGGCGGTGGCTAGGGGCCAGCAGAAGCTCCGGTGCGCTCCGAGGCAGCGGAGAGAAAGGACTGACGCCGATGGAACCGATCATCGAGGACCGCGTCATCCCGCCCGGGGAGGTCTGGGCCCGTGTGGTCGCGTCGGGCCAGGTGCTGCGCATCGTGGACCTCGAAGGCAAGCAGGCAGTCGACTTCCTCTGCTATCACGCCGCGAACCCCGAGGAGCGCTACAACGCCGCGGACACGATGAAGTACGCGGGGACGATCTTCCTCACCAGGGGCCACGGCATCTACTCGGACATGGGGCGGCGGCTCTTCACGGTCGTGGAGGACACCTGCGGCCGCCACGACACCATCGGCGGGTGCTGTAGCGCAGAGAGCAACGAGCTTCGCTACGGCGTCAAGGACACGCCCAACTGCCGCAGCAACTTCCTGCGCGCCCTGGCGCCCTTCGGGCTCGGCAAGAAGGACATCGTCACCAACATCAACTGGTTCATGAACGTGCCCGTCCATCCTGACGGCGCAATGGCGATCGTGGAGGGGGTGTCGCGGCCGGGTGACCACGTCGACCTCCGCGCCGAGATGGACACGCTCGCGGTCATCTCGAACTGCCCGCAGACACGAAACCCCTGTAACGGATTCAAGCCTACGCCGATCCGCGTCATGGTGCGGCCACCGCACGCCACCTGACTCACCGCCTCGTCGGGGATGACCGGCAGCGGCCGGTCGGCTCCCGGCCCCCGCCCGTGTGATGGCGCCCAGCGTGCGCCGTCGCACCGAGCGGCGCTCCACATAACTTTACATGCCAGAGAAACACGCTTTACCGGACTCGCCCAGACTTGGGTGCGACGCGAGAGGTTTCACACACATCCCTGAAAGGGAGCAGCCATGAGTGACACGATCCAGACCCCGCAGCCTTCCACGTCCGGTGAGGAGAATCCGCGCCGCCGCTTCTTCAGGCGTGCGGCGATCGCCACCGTCGTTGCCGGCCTGGCGTCCGGCATCGGCCTCAAGGTCTTCGCCCAAGGCGGAGGCCACGGCGGATGGTATCGCGGCGGCTTCATGGGCGCACCGCTCGATCCGGCGACGCTCGATGAGCACCTCGATCGGATGCTCAAGCACCTGTACGTTGAGATCGACGCCACCGACGCCCAGAAGCAGCAGCTCGCCCCGATCGTGAAGGGCGCGGCCCGCGAGCTGTTGCCGTTGCGCGCCAAGATGCACGACGCGCGCCGACAGGCCGTCGAGCTGTTGTCGGGCGAGAGCATCGACCGGGCCGCGCTCGAGACCCTGCGGGCCGATCAGCTCACGCTGGCCGAGCAGGCATCGAGGCGCTTCGTCCAGGCGCTCGCCGACGTCGCCGACGCGCTCACGCCCGAGCAGAGAAAGCAGCTCGCCGAGCGGATCGGCCGCTGGCACGGGCGCCGCGGGTAAACTGGAGGTGTGGCGCCCCGGATCCTGCTCGTCGATGACGATCCCCGCCTCGCCGGGATGGTGTCCGAATACCTCGGCGAGGCGGGCTTTCGCGTCGCCATCGCCGCGACGGGCCGGGCCGGGCTGGAGCGTCTGGACCGCGAGCCGTACGATGCGCTGGTGCTCGACCTCATGCTGCCCGACATCGACGGGCTCGAGGTGTGCCGGCGGCTGCGAGCGAAGTCCGACACCCCGGTGCTGATGCTGACCGCGCGCGGCGACGCGATGGACCGCGTCGTCGGCCTGGAACTGGGCGCCGACGACTACCTGCCCAAGCCGTTCGAGCCGCGCGAGCTGCTGGCGCGGTTGCGCGCGATCCTCCGCCGGCGCCAGTCCGGCCGCGCATCGGACGTGCTGCGCTTTGGCCGGCTCGAGATCGATCGCGACGCCCGCACCGTGCGGGTGGACGGAGTGGAAAGGAGCCTCACCGGCTACCAGTTCACGTTGCTCGTCGCCCTCGCCGAGAAGGCGGGCCGCGTGCTCTCGCGGGACACCCTCATGGATCTCGTCAGGGGCGAGGCGCTCGAGGCCTTCGACCGCTCGATCGACGTCCACGTCTCGCGCATCCGCGCGGCCATCGAGGACGACCCGAAGAGGCCGCGTCGCATCCTCACGGTCCGCGGCGCCGGCTACGTCTTCGCCAAGCAGCAAGACTGATGCGCAAGCTCTATCTGCGTATCTATCTCGCCGTGCTCGCGAGCCTGGCGGTGTTCGCGCTCGCCTCGGGCGTGCTGTGGCGCCAGCTCGGCGACGCTGGCCCAGCGGGCCACGCGTTCGACGTTGCCGGGACGCTCGCACAGAACGTGCTGCCACCGGCCGGGGCGCCGACTGCCGAGCAGCAGGCGGCGCTGGACAGGCTCGCCGCCAATTTGCGCGCGGACGTCGCGCTGTTCGCCGCCGATCGGACGCGACTTGGTGCCGTCGGCGCGCCCCTGCCCGCGCCGGAGACGGGCCGCGACCGGGGCGGCTGGTTGCGCCACTGGGGCGTCCCGCCGGCCGGAGCGATCCGTCTGCCCGACGGCAGGTGGCTGGTCGCGCGGATGCCGCACGACCGCCGGCATCCTGGCTTGGGCCTGTTCTTCACGCTGGCACTGATCGCCCTCGCCGTCGGGGTCGGTGCCTATCCCGTGGTGCGCCGCCTGACCGGACGGCTGGAGCGTCTGCAGGCAGGCGTCGAGTCGCTCGGCGCCGGGGACCTCTCGGCCCGGGTGAAGGTCGAAGGTCACGATGAGGTGGCGCGGCTCGCCCGGAGCTTCAATCGCGCCGCCGGCCGCATCGAGGAGCTGGTCGCCGCCCACAAGTCGCTCCTGGCCAACGCCTCGCACGAGCTGCGCACGCCGCTCGCCCGCATCCGCATGGCCGTGGAGCTGATGAAACAGAACGCCGACCCCAAGCGCAAGCGCGACCTCGAGCAGGACATCGCCGAGCTCGATGCGCTGATCGACGAGATTCTGCTCGCCAGTCGGCTGGACGCGGTGAAGGGTCGGGAAGCGGACGAGGAGGTGGATGTGCTCGCGCTCGCGACCGAGGAGTCCGCGCGCTACGCGGAGGTCGAGCTCGACGGTCAGCCGGTCACGGTGCGCGGCGACCCGCGCCTGCTACGCCGGATGGTCAGGAACCTCCTGGAGAACGCGACGCGCCACGGCGCACCGCCCATCGAAGTGCGCGTGAGCCGCACCGAGGGCAAGGCGGAGCTCTCCGTCAGCGACCATGGGCCGGGCATTCCGGACGCGGAGCGCGAGGGTGTGTTCCGGCCGTTCTACCGGTTCGCGGGCGGTGGGGGGCGCGCAGGGGCGGGATTGGGGCTGGCCCTGGTGCGCCAGATCGCGCGCCGACACGGCGGCGACGCGCGCTACCTGGGACGCGAGCAGCCCGGGAGCTGCTTCGTCGTGACCCTCGAGGCGTCAACTCAGGGTGGCGTGAGCTGACCGGTCACGGTCGGTCGTCGCGAGCCCTCAGGCGCCTCCTCCCGTACGTAACACCTCGTCGAGGAGCGCCAGGAGCTGGCGAACGTCCAGGGGCTTGGTGAGGTAGGCTCGCACCCCCGCCGCGAGCAGCCGTTGAACCTGCCCTGGCGTGGCGTCGGCACTCAAGACGACCACCGGCGTCTGTCGCAGCCCGGGATCGCCCTGCAGCTCACGCAACACCTGTTCGCCCGAGATATCCGGCAAGTGCAGGTCCAACAGAATCAGGTCCGGCCGATGCTGTTGCGCCAGCGCGAGGCCGAGCCGCCCCTGCATCGCGGGAATGAGCTTGACGCCTGGCCGGAGGGCGAGCGTGCGCTCCACCAGGCGGAGGTTCGACAGGTTGTCTTCGATGTAGAGCACGGTGCCGTCCCGCTCGGCGGGAGCGGCGAGCACCGCCGGGCTCGGCTCGGTCCGAGCCAGACGGTCGATCGGGCTTTCGGCGCGGAGAAACTCGACCCAGAACGTACTCCCTGCGCTCGGGACGCTCTCCACACCGATCGTGCCGCCCATCGCTTCGACGAGCCGCTTGGACAGCGCCAGACCGAGGCCCGTCCCCTCGACGCCGTGCTGCTCCGCCCCGAGCCGGTCGAACGGCTGGAACAGGCGCTCGCGCAAGGCCGGAGCGATGCCTGGCCCCGTGTCCTTCACACTGATCCGAATCCGGTCGGCCTCGGCCGCGTCGCACGCCACGGTGAGCCTGCCCGCGTCCCGGTTGTACTTGATCCCGTTCGACACTAAATTCAGGAGCACCTGCTGGAGCCGTTGCTGGTCCGCCCACACATGCTCCGGGTGCAGCGCCGCCCCGCCGGTTTCGAGCTCGATGCGGCGCGTGGCGGCTAGCGGCCGCGTGAGGTCCAAGACCCGTTGGATCGCGTCCCCCACGCGGACCGGCTCGGGCGACAGCGGCAGTTGGCCGGCCTCGATCCGCGCGATGTCGAGGATCTCGTTGATGAGGGTCAGGAGGTGTCGCCCCCCCTTGGCGATCTGCTCGACGCTCTCGCGATCCGCCGGCCGTTCGACTTCGAGCTCCAGGAGCTGGGCGAATCCGAGAATCGCGTTGAGCGGGGTCCGGAGCTCGTGGCTCATCCGGGAGAGGAACTCGCTCTTGGCCCGATTCGCACGATCGGCGTCCGCCTCCGCCCGTTGCCGCTCCGCGACCTCACGCTGGAGCTGCTCGTTGGCCGTGCTCAGCTCGCGCGTTCGTTCCTGCACCCGCTGCTCGAGCTCCTCCGCCTGACGCTTCACGCGCTCGTGGAGCCGTGCCTGAGCCAGAGCGATCGCGAGCTGGGCGGCCACTTCCTGCGCGATGCCGATCTGCTCGGGGGAAAACTCGCCAGGCGCTCCGCCGAAGCTCAGCCCGCCGATGAGCTCGCCGCCGGCGATCATGGGCACGACCATGTAGGTGTGGACGCCCGAGGCGAGCAGGGCCTCCGCCTCGGGGCCGCGGGGGAGCGCGGCGACGTCGATCACCTGCGGCTCCCCCCGCCGCAAGGCCTCCACGTCGCCCATCAGCGACAGCGGAAAACGGACGCCGGGGCCGAGACGGATGCGGCGGCGCCCCGCCGCCGCCAGCCACTCCACCTCGCCGGTCGCCAGGTCGAACAGGTTCACGATGGCCCGCGGGACCCCGAGCAGGTCCCGCAACCGCCGGAGCACCGCCTCCGCGATCGCCACCGGCGCCTCCGCCGCGATGAGCGCTCGGTCGATCTCGTGCAGGATCCGCAGGCGTTCGGTGGACTTCGCGAGCGATGCCTGCGTCTGCCTGAGCTCCGTGACGTCGATGGCCACGACCAGCGCCGCACGCCGACCGGCGAAGTCGATGGCGTGCGAAACGATATCGACCTCTCTGATCCGACCATCCTTCAGTCGATGCGTCCAGGTCCCCGCGTGTCGTCGAACCGCGGGGTCCGCCTCCGCCCCAAATCCGGTCAGGATCGCCTCGAGGCGTGGCACCTCCTCGGGCGGTCGGATGTCGGTGATGCGCATGGCGAGAAACTCTTCGCGTGAGTAGCCGTAGTGCGCGACCGCCGCGGCGTTGACCTCCAGAAAGGCCATCGTCGCGACGTCATACACCCACATCGGCAGCGGATTGCTCGTGAACAGGAGGCGGAAGCTCGCCTCGCTCTGCCGGCGAGCCTCCTCCGCCCGCTTCGCCTCGGTGATGTCACGCAAAAACGCGCTGAAGAGGACGGTCTTTCCCGACCGCATCGGCGTGATCGCGAGCTCCACCGGAAACTCGGTGCCGTTTCGATGCAAGCCGGTCAGCTCGATCCGCCGGCCGAGCACCGGGCCTTCGCCGGTGGCCCGAAATCGCGCCAGGCCTCGCTCGTGGGCTTCGCGGTAGGTCGGGGGGATGATCGTTTCGGAGAGGAGTCGACCGAGGACCTCCGCCTGAGCCCAGCCAAAGAGGCGCTCCGCCTGCGGGTTCCAGCTCGTGATCCGGCCCTGGATGTCGATCGTGATGACGGCATCCAGCGCATGGGCGACGAGGAGGCGGAAGCGCTCCTCGCTCTGTCGCAACGCCTCCTGGGTTCGCCGGCCCTGGCCGACCTGCTTCTTCATCGCTGCGGCCAGGTTACCTCGATCGACGCGGCGGCCCGGTGGTGACACGGACGCCACCGCGGTGCCCGATGTGGATTTCGCCGCTGGCCTGGTGGCCGAGCCTCAGGAGGCGCGCGCCGTGCTGGTCGGGTGGCAGGAACTGGCCGGGGGCCAGTGAAGGAGGACGTGGGCATACCGGCTCGGATCCATGTCGGCCTCGGCCCGTCGGAAGTACGCTTGCCAGAACCGGCCGATGTTCTCCGCGACCTCGGCCGACTTCGCGGACGCCCCCGACACGTAGATGCACACGCCCGAGAGCTTGGGGATGAGCCCCTTGGCATCCAGCTCGGAGAGGGTCTTCGTGATCGTCGCGGGGCTCCAGGACATTCGCTCGAAGTCGTATGGCGGATTGTCCTCGATCATGTCGGACATCAAGACGAGCACTTTCCGTCGCGGCTCGTCGTAGAACAGCTTCTGGGCGATGAGAAGCGAGCTGAAGATGTCGGTTTGCGGGCTCACGTAGCGCTTTGCGAAGACGTGCGCGACCTCCGCCGAAATCTTCTCCTTGAGATGGAGGGACTGGGCCTCGATCTCTTTGGCCTGGCGGTTGAATTTCAACACGTTGTTGAGCCATCCGTTGAAGTCTGGCTTGGCCGGCAGGGTGGCGTCGACGAGAGGACGGAAGTCGGTCAGGGTCTTGTCGTGGATCGGGGCGATCAAGAGTCTGTCTCCGGGCGCGAGCGACGAGAGGATCTCGCTCTCGATCTCCCGTCGGAAGGACACGCGGTCTTGACCCGAGATGCTCCCGGAGAAGTCGATGAAGACGACGACGGCCGTCGCGTGTCGGACCGCGGCCGGCACAGACGGCGTACAGCCGGTCGTCAGGAGCAGGACCGGTGTCGTCAGGGCCAGGAGCCAGAGCATCAGCCCGCGTCGGGACTCAACGACCATCCTGCGCCTCGTTCTCGCCGTTCACCGAGACCTCCGGCCACAACTTCAGTGCCGGGAACTCGGGATTCTTCCTGAAGGAGAACGGTGGCAAGAGTCGACGGAAGCGAATGTTGGTCTGCCGGTACATGGCGACCCGCTGGCTGGTCAGCGCCCTGACCTGGTCGATCTGGCTCTTGGCCGCTCGGATCTCCCCGTTGATGGGGTTGCTGAGCCCGAAGAGCTTCTCGCGGATGGCGTTCCGCTTCCGGTCCAGCGATTTGAGCGACCTGTGGAACTGGTCGAGCTTCTCGTCCGGATCATGGGCGAAGTACGAGGCGGCCATCGCGCCGAAGAAGACCAGGCTGTTGAGCGCGAACAAGGCCCAGGCCATCGCCGACTGGTCGGCAGCCGCCGGGGCTCCCTCGGAGAACGAAGAGGCGATGTAAACGTTCCTGAGCAGGCTCACCGCGTAGAGAGCCCCCCCCACCACAATCGGAGTCAGGGCTCCCATCACAATGTTGCCGGCCAGGCGTGGAAGCGAGTGCCGCATGTGGATGCCGATGAACACACCGATCAGCGGGATCATGATCGCGAGGGTGGACGCCATGACGTACGTCAGGTACTCGGCCTCGCCGAAGAGGCGAAACACGACCGTGTTGAGGGGGAACTCCCCGATGCCGAGGAAGAGGATGACGCCCCAGTGCAGCACGGACGGGAAGGGAATCGTGACGTCCCGCCCGAGCTCCTTGACCCTGGCCTTGTAGCGGTCGGCGATCGGCTGGATCCGGTGGTCGAGGTCCTCCAGGCGCCGCATCAGCGCCTGGAACATCGGTTGGAGCTTGGCGATCCGGTGCGAGGCTGACTCGTAGATCCGTTGAACCTCTTGTTCCCCGTGAGCGATCAGCGCCTGCTCGAACGGCGCGGGCTGGTACGAGCCCATCTCGGGGATGTTTCGCTCACCGTCCTTCTGGCCTTCGGCCTGAATGCGCTCCTCTGTGAAGGGAGTCGCTTGCTCCTCGGACCGCATGCGAGGCAGGGGCATCATGGCTACGCCTCGTGCTTCTTCAGGACCGAGCTCAGCTCGTCGATGAGGAACTTCATGTTGTCCAGGACGGTGTCCTCGGTGCCGTAGAGGTCCGTCATCCGCTTCATGACCGCCTGATAGTCGACTTTCAGCTGGGCCAGCGTCGCGTGGAGGGAGTCGACGCTCCCGCGGAGCTGCTCTCGCTCCTGCCGCAGAGAAAACCAGCGCTTCTGCAGCGACTCGAGCTGGTCGCGCATCTCGCTGGACTGCTGGATCAGCTCCCGGTACTCGGTGATGGCCTCGACGATTTTCTTTACTTCAGTGTCGTTGAGCACTGCTCGGCTCCTTTCTCATGGTCTTGAGGTAGCCACTCCGCCGCTGGCGTTGCCGTGCTACGAATTCGTGGTGTGCGTGCGGGGACTGCTGGTCTGCCTGGAACCCCTGCTCCCATTCTCGGCGCCCGTCGCCCCTCCCGATCGGCTACCGGAAACAGGGTTCACTGCTTGTCCTCCCTCGGAGCCCTCGCGGCGCACTCCCGAGCTCCTGTCATCTTGTCCGGCCTCCGTATTATCAAGGAACGTGCCACGGCTAACCCCGCGGATATCCGCTTCTTCATGGCGTCAGACGAGGCGATGTGGCACGACACTGTCGGGTTGTCTAGGAGCGTGTCGGCTCGGCGGGAACGACGGCCGATTTCCGGGATCGCGGCGGTGCTCGAGGGCGTCTCGCGCCGCTCAGGGCCACTCGAAGCCGTAGCGGCGGCGCATCAGGGCCTCCCACTCGGCGTCGGTCGCCGCGCTCGCGTCCGCGACGAATTCCTCGTCGCTGATCCGCCTGCGGCCGGCGACGAGTCGTTGCGCGTCGTCGCCGACGAGCCACCGAAGCCTCGGCGTCGGGGTCGTCACGGCCTCCTCGATCGTCTCCGCGACCCTCTCAGGCGGCGTCGGATTCGTGAGCTGCCTCTGGTACATGAGCAGCAGTCGCCTGAGGTGATGCGCGTACGGCGAATCCGGCGCGACGAAGCGTTTCGCCTTCGAGAAGATCGGCGTCACGATGACGCCCGGCTCGATGATGACGACGCGAAGACCGAGCGGCGTCACCTCGAGCGCCAGCGCCTCGCTGGCGGCCTCGAGGGCGTGTTTCACGGCGGCGTAGTGGCCGTGCCCGGCGGGAACGTAGCGGCCGGCGACGGAGCTGATGTTGACGATGACGCCGCTCCCTCGGGCGCGCATGCCGGGGAGCACGGCCTGGATCATGCGGATCGCACCGAAGTAGTTCGTCTCGAACAGCGTCTTCGCCCAGTCGATCGGCACGTCCTCGATCGGCCCGCCCCCGCCCAGGCCTGCGTTGTTCACGAGCACGTCGACACGTCCGCTCTTCGCGAGGACCTCGTCCACCCCGCGGCGCACTGAAGACGCGTCGTCGACGTCGATCGTCACGCGCGTGATCGGCAACGGCTCCTTTACCATCGCCTCGGCGAGCGCCCCCGCGGTGGTCGGGTTGCGGACGGCCGCGTAGACGTCGTGGCGCTTGCGCGCGAGGTGGACGGCGGTGGCCAGACCGATGCCGCTGCTGGTCCCGGTAATCAGGATCACCGACATACGCGCTCCTTTCGCGTCACGCGAGGCGGCGAAGCGCCTCCTCGGTGGCGCGGTCGGCGGCGAAGAAGCACTCGATCCGGAGCTCGTGCCGCGTGATGTCGTAGGGTGTTCCGAGGAAGCTCAGGTGACGGGTCGAGATCTCGGCCTCCACGGCCAGGTCGAGCTGGCTCCGCCTTCACGCCCGCCAATATACGCGGACGCCGTCCGCCCGCCAATGACCTCCGAGGTAATTGATTCGCCGCCCGACCACGCGGAGAATGCCGCCATGCTTCGGGTCGCCTTCGCCGGAACCTTCGCAGAGAATATCCGCCGGGCCGCGCGGGGCGAGCCTCCGGCGAATCTGATTCGTTGACACTGCCCTTCTTCTACGGCTGGGTCATCGTGGCCGTCGCCTTCGTCACGATGGGCGTGGGGGTCAACGCGCGCACCGCCTTCTCGCTGCTCTTCCCGCCGATCCTCGACGAGTTCGGCTGGGAGCGGGGCGTAACGGCCGGTGCATTCTCCTTCGGCTTTCTCGTCTCCGCCGTTCTGAGCCCCTCCCTTGGCCGCCTGATGGATCGCCGTGGGCCGCGAGTCGTGATCGAGCTGGGCGTGGGGCTCATGGCCGCCGGGTTGCTGCTGGCCCCGCTGGTGCGCCAGCCGTGGCATCTCTACGCCACGCTCGGCGTTCTCGTCGGCGGGGGCAGCGTCTGTCTGGGCTATACCGGTCACGCGCTCTTCCTCCCCAACTGGTTCGTCCGACGGCGGGGCCTGGCCATCAGCGTGGCCTATTCTGGCGTCGGCGTGGGCTCGATCATCCTGCTGCCCTGGCTGCAGGACCTCATCGGACGCGCCGGCTGGCGCGCCTCCTGCTGGGCGCTGGGCATCTTGATCCTGGCGCTGCTGGCGCCGCTCAACCTCCTCTTGAGGCGCCGGCCCGAGGATCTCGGGCTCGAGCCCGACGGCGATGACACCCCGCCCGGCTCCCCGGCCGCCAATCGGACGGCGAACGTGGTGGACCTGGCCTGGGCCGCCGTCGACTGGACCCTCGGCCGCGCGATGCGCACGGCCCGCTTCTGGTGGATCATGGTCGGATATTTCTGCGGGCTCTTCGCCTGGTACGCGGTGCAAGTCCATCAGACGAAGTACCTGGTCGAGATCGGGTTCAGCCCGACCGACGCCGCCTGGGCGCTGGGCTTCGTGAGCCTGGCGGGCATCCCCGGCCAGATCGCGCTCGGCCATCTCTCGGACCGGATCGGGCGCGAGTGGGTGTGGACGGTGGGCAGCCTGGGCTTCGCGCTCTGCTACGTGGCCCTGCTCATCCTGCGCCACGCCCCGACGCCGACCCTGCTCTACCTCATGGTCGTCTCGCAGGGCATGCTCGGCTATGGCCTCACCTCGGTCGTCGGCGCCATCCCCGCCGAGATTTTCCAGGGCCGGCACTACGGCACCATCTTCGGCACGCTGATGCTGGCGTCCATCGTGGGCGGGGCTGCGGGGCCGTGGGTGACGGGCGCGCTCTACGACGCCACCGGCAGCTACACGCTGGCGTTCTCCCTCGCGATCGGCGCGAGCGTGCTCTCGGCCGTGGCCATCTGGCTCGCCGCCCCACGCGCGGTGCGGGCCGTCGCCGGACGCGTCCCGCGTCCGACGTAGAGACCGGCGCTCACAAAGTACTTGTTCGAGTCGAGCGCCTTGCCCGGGCCGATGAGGAAGTCGAGGCACTCCACCTGTCAAACAACCGGGATGTGGGAGGACCGGGGCGAGAAGCGGGTGCTAGGCGCGCGGCAGGAGCACGGTGAAGCGGCTCCCCTTCCCTTCGCGCGACTCGGCGGTCACCCGCCCGCCGTGGGCGTCCACGATGCCGCGCACGATCGCCAGGCCCAGGCCCGTGCCGCCCCGCTCGCGGTGGGCCTGGCGGTAGGGGTCGAAGATGTGCGGCAACGCGTCGGCGGGGATGCCGACGCCCGTGTCCTCGACCTGGAGCTCGAGCTCCGGGCCCGTGTCGATCAGCCGCACGACGACGTGCCCCCCGCGCGGGGTGAAGCGGATCGCGTTGGCGCCGAGGTTGACCACCACCTGGTGGAGCCGCTCGGTGTCGCCGAGGTACGCGAAGTGCGACCCGAACCGCTCGTGCTCAAGGGTGACGCCCGCCTCCTCGGCCTGCGGGTGGATCTCCTCGACGGCGCGGTCCACGAGCCATGCGAAGTCGAGTGGTCCGCGGTCGAGCTCCACGAGCCCCGCCCGCAGGCGCGACATCTCGAGGATCTGATTGACGAGCCGGAGCAGCCGCTCGGAGCTCAGCCCGATGATGTCCGTGAGGCGTCTCTGTCTCTCCGTGAGCGGTCCGGGGGCGCCTTCGCGGAGAAGCTCGATCGAGCCGTGGATCGACGTGAGCGGCGACCGGAGCTCGTGCGAGACGCTCGCGAAGAACTCGGCTTTCGTCTCCTCCATCCGGCGGAGCTGGCTCGCCATCGAGTTGAACGATCGCGCGAGCGCTCCGATCTCGTCACGGCTCTCGATCGCGATGGGCTCACGGAACGCGCCCGCGGCGACCTCGGCCGTCGCCGAGGACAGGAGGGCGAGCGAGCGGGTCATCCGCTGGGCGACGAGGGCGG
>Ga0137362_10002219_pt1 | contig 12530 bp, 9 predicted proteins | sample MadtaG_2_FD_104801 | JGI IMG/M metagenome (GOLD analysis project Ga0137362, IMG submission 104801) | Vadose zone soil microbial communities from Angelo Coast Range Reserve, California, USA - Mad1_100_16 metaG | ecosystem: Environmental > Terrestrial > Soil > Vadose zone | place: USA: California... | reverse complement strand
ATCGGCAATCAGCGACGTGCGCGCGCCGATGCGCTTAAATGACCAGAACGCCGAGTTGTAGCCGCTGGCGACGTCGTTCTCGCTGCCGCGCTCGGCCCGCCTGTCGCGGCCGAGCACCGCCGCTCGCGCCTCATCCAATTCGGCGCGCTGTGCTGCGGTGAAAAATTCTTGAGCCGCATACTTGGCGGGCCGCTGCAACGGCGTGTCGCTTTCGTCGGTCCAGATGCCCTGCAGATCAGGTTCGCCCCACGGCGTTTTAAGCGCCGGGGCTGGCGCCACCACCCTGCCCTCCCCCGCAAGCGGCGCTTGAGCAGACGTCCGCGCGATGCCCCCAAACATCACCGCAATGGCCGCCGCAATGGCGAACGTTTTCACCGAGCCTGAGAATCTCTTGCGCACGATGGTCTCCTTTGCTTCGGAGTCATGGCCGGGCTTGTCCCGGCCATCCACGCCTTTCTTACTGAAGACGTGGATGCCCGCGACAAGCGCGGGCATGACGGCGGAGAGGTGATGCGATCTCATCGGAACGCGCTCTAGCGGTCGTTGAGCAGCGGATCTTCTTCGGGAAAGCCGACAAAGGCCGTGGCGCTGTCCTTGGTGGCCGGGTCAGGGCCTTGCCCCGCCGCAAAGGCGCGGTCTTCCATGCGCGCTCCACGCAGCAGCCCCGGGAGGCCATAGTTTCCTTCGACGCAGCGCGGCTCGTAATAAATTCTGTTGGCCTGATCGCCCTGCTTGGTGAACTCCTGCTTTACGGTCCAGGCCTTGGTCCACACCGTCGGATCTTCGATGGTAACGACGTATTCGAGCGAAGTCGGGGAGGTCCGCGTCCAGCGCTCGATGAGGTGCAGGTTCTCGCGTGAGCCCCGATAATCGGTCTTCGGACTGAAATTCGTCACGTCAATGACGAGAGTGTCACCCTCCCAATGGCCGCGCGAGTCGCCAAACCACTGACGCACGTTAGCCGGCAAATGGGGGCTCCGGTCCATGACGATATTACGCTGCCAGCCTTGGCCCTGACCCACATCGTAGAATATCGAGATGCCGCCGGGCGTCTGCACGATCCGGCGAAAGCTGCCGCCGAAAGCGGTTCCGAACTCGGGCAGCCCGCCCGTCAGGCAGCGCTCCGACAAACCGCCGTCCTCCGGACGGTCGTAGCGGTTCATGCGCACGGCGTTGTAGCGGGGAGGAAGGTCTGCGCGTCGTGGCGAGGTCGTCGGATCATACTTGCCGCCGCTGCAGCGCGCCGACTTGGTTTTGCATGTGTCGGTCGATTGCAACAGGGCGAGACGGAATTCCCGGTCCGCTGCAGCCAGCTTCTGCCCCTCCGGCGTCAGTCGCGGAATTCGGCCGTCGGGCGGATCGACAATCAGCGACGTGCGCGCCCCGACGTGCTTATTGGACAAGAACACCGCGTGGTTATACGCACGGGCGACATCGAACTCGGTCCCGCGCTCCGCGGGTCGCTCCTCGCCGTAGAGCGCCGTTCGCTCCTTGTCTAATTCTTCCCGCTGTGCCGCGGTGAAAAATTCCTGGTTCGCAAATCTAGGCGGGCGCTGTAAGGCCGTATCGAATTCGTCCGTCCAAATGCCTTGAAGGTCGGGTTCGCCCCAGGGCGTTTTCAGCGCCGCAGCGGAAGCCAGCGGCGCCTCAGCCGAGGTCCGGGTGGCGAGCACCGAAACGGCGGCGCTGACAGCGGCGGCGGCAATGGCGACAGTTACCGTTAAGCCCGAGAAGCGGTCGCGCATGATGACCTCCTTTTTGCGGTGCAGTTAAGTTACTGCAGCGAAATTCCTCCATGGACGCACATCTGCCCTCTGGGGTGGCTTGGTCTGAGTGTACCGCGGTTCGGCTTGCGGGGAAAAGATGCTGCAGTAAAACCTTTGCCAGAGCACGTGTCCTTTTTGGCGTGAATTGACATCCGTGGAATGTCCATTTCGAGTAGACCCAGTCCGCTATTTTGCGGGCACGCGGACGCGTGAGCGCAGAATCATGCCGCCGCTTCGCGTTCGAGCAGCGCCCGCTTTCGTGCGACGCCCCAGCGATAGCCTGCCAGTTCGCCGTCGGCGCGCGTCACCCGGTGGCAGGGAATCGCGACCGCTATCTGGTTCGACGCGCAGGCCTGCGCCACTGCGCGCACCGCAGATGGTTGACCGATCTGCCCCGCGAGCTCCGCGTAGGTCGCCTTCGATCCTGCAGGAATTTCGCGCAGCGCTTCCCAGACACGCTGCTGGAAGGCTGTGCCACGCACGTCCAGCGGCAAATTAAGGCCGCGCCCCGGTGCCTCAATGAAGCCGATCACCTTGGCTAGATGCCGTTCGAACTCCTCATCCCCGCCGATCAGCGTCGCTTTCGGAAACCGGTCCTGCAGCTCGCGGACAAGCGGGTCGGGGTCATCGCCGAAGGAAATTGCGCAGATGCCGTGCTCAGTCGCGGCGACGAGGATCGAGCCGAGCGAGCATTCGCCAACCGCAAATCGGATCGTCGTACTGCGGCCACCGCCTCGGAACGCAGAGGGCGTCATGCCGAGGCGCTCCGTGGAGGTTGCATAGAAACGTCCGCTGGAGCCGAAACCAGCTCCGTAGATCGCCGCGGTCACGGTCGCACTCCGCTTGAGCTCGCCTTGCACACGCCGGGTACGGTGCGCTTCGGCGTAGGCCTTCGGTGTAACCCCTGTTTGCGCCTTGAACACGCGATGGAAATGGAAGCGGCTCATGCCCGCTGCATCGGCGAGTGCGTCGAGGCTCGGCATCTCCTCGGCGCGCTCAATGAGTCGACACGCCCGGGCTACCGCAGCCGCCTGGCGCTCGTCCAAATTCTTTCCTCTCGGCTGGCAGCGTTTGCATGCCCTAAAGCCTGCTCGCTCCGCTTCGTCTACGGTCGCATAGAACTGAACGTTCTCCCGCCGCGGAAGGCGCGACGCGCAGGATGGCCGGCAGTAGACGCCCGTCGTCAGGACCGAGTAGAAAAATATTCCGTCGGCTGCTCGGTTTCGCCGCACAAGTGCGGCCCAACGCTGGTCATCGCTACGAAATGAAGGTGCAGTCTTTGTCATCACAAGCCTCGTGCAGTCTGTTAGATCTTGGTGGCGTCATTGCTCACCGCAAGCCGCTCTCCGTGCTGTGATGTAGGGCGAAGTAGCATTGGCATCACTCCGATCATTGCTTTCTAATTCTTGTCGCTTGTATCCGGTGAGATCACATTACCTCTCCGCCGGCCCACGCTTGTCGCGGGCATCCAACGTCTTTTCCCGCGGGCTTTCAGCCGAGAAGGCGTGGATGGCCGGGACAAGGCAGGACAAGGCCGGCTATGACGCCAAATAAATGGCTCAATATGACCGGAGCGGGCTCTAACCCGCGGGGGTCGCTGCCGCCGGCAGTGCTGCGAGCCTCGCGACGGGGGAACAAGCGATGATCGCGAGCTGCAGCATGAAGCCCCCGATGGCGAGGACAATGCAGGCATCCGTTCCATAGGCGGCAGCGAGCAAAGCCGCGATCGTGGAACCGAGCGGCCGCGCGCCGAAAGTGGCGGTGGTGATGAGGGCCGACACGCGTCCGAGCATGGCGGCCGGGGTCACGATCTGGCGCAAGGTTGTTGAACTGATAACCCACAGGACCGGACCTGCGCCGATCAGAAAAAAGCTCAACCCGGCAAGCGCCATGGACGGAATGAAGAGCGTCAACGCCATGACCAAGGCAGCCGCTAGCCCTGCGCACGGCCCGATGACCATGCTGGCGCCGAACCGCAACCGTCGCATCAGGCGCGGCGCGAACACCGCCGCGGTCACCATCCCAACGCCATAAGCCGCTAATGTCGCACCGACTTCGGGCATGGAGAGGCCGAGCCGGTGCACCGCGTAGGGAACGTAGATGGCTTGAAGCATAAAGAATGCAATATTGAAAAATACGGCAGTGAGCAGAATCGGTCGCAAGAATGAATGGCAAATCGCGAAACCGATCCCCTCCCGCAGCTCGTGGAATGGTGCGCGCGCCGGCCGTGCCGCACAAGCAGGTTCGTTGATGCCAGCGAGCAACATCACCGCGCCGAAAGAGAGTGCCGCGGCAATCGCGTAAGCGGGCTGTGCGCCGATCCAGCCGACGAGAGCTCCCGCGAGCGCCGGGCCGGCGGCAAACGCCGTGCTGCGGGCCAGCTCTATGCGGCCATTTGCTGCCGCAAGCGCTGCCGGCGGGGCGAGAGCAGGCACCAGCGCGGGCGCCGCGACACTATACGCCACGGTCCCGCAGGCGCCGACGAAGCCGAGCGCCGCGAGTGCCGGAAGGTTCAGCACGTGCAGCATCGCGAGCACCGGAACCCCGATCAGCGCCGCAACCCGCAAGCATTCGGCCATTGTCATCAGCCGCCGGCGCAGCATGCGATCTGCAAGGAGGCCGGCGGGAATGGCGAACAGAAGGAACGGCAGCGTTTGCGCGGTCTGCAGCCATGCCGTCGCATCGGCCTCAACGTGAAAAACAAGAACCGCCAGCATGGGTGCAGCCGCAAGCCCGATCTGCTCAGCGGATTGCGCGGCAAGGTTCGACCAGGCCAATTTGTTCAACGAAGGAGACAGGCGCGTCGGCGAGTTTGTCATTGGATCTCTCCCGAGTTTCGAAGGGGCTCTCGAGGGAGATTGTCAGTTGCCCGCCAGCGCGGCGCTCCGCTACTTGCTTTCCAATTCGCCTTCTCACGCGGTCGTCAGCTTCATCATTTCAAGCGCAGCACGCCCCATGATGGCGTAGGGATTGCCCAGCGTCTCGCCGATCTCGTAGTGATTGTAGCCCTTACCGACGATGAGCTGCACCGGCTTGCCGGCCGCCATGAGCGCTGCAGCGAAGTCGCGCGTCTGGCGCTGAAACTCCGGCGTTTCCAGGGTGCCGTGGGCAAGAACGAGCGGGGTGTGAATCTTGTCGATATGGCGCTGCGCGGACAGCGCCTCCTCCATTTCATCGGTGAATTTGACGTAATTGCCGCGCTTGGAGAGTCTCACCGCCTTGAGGTCGTACATGCCGCTGCCGAGCACGGCGCCTTTGAGGATGTCGCGCGGCAGCTCTCGCTTCTCCCATTCCGTGATGACGACGCAGCCGGCGAGATGGCTGCCGGACGAGCGGCTGCACAGATAGGTCTCATTGGCATTGGCGCCAAAACGCGCAGCGTTGCGATGGACGAAGGCAACTGCGCGCCGGCACTGGTCGACCATCGCAAAGAGGTCGCCGCCGGTCTCGATGACATTGTTGAAATCAACCGCGATGAAGTTGGCGCCGGCCTTGACGAAGACCTCGGCATAAAGCGCGAAATCAGCGGAACGTCCGCCGCGCCAGGCGCCGCCGTGAATGAAGATCATGGTCGGCGCATTGGGCCGCCTGGTCCTGTAGATGTCGACCTTCTCGATGTCGGTTGGACCGTAGGCGACCCGCTCCGGCTTGCCGATCACGGCGAGCGCTTTCTCGTTGTTGGCGGCGTGCCGCTCGGCGATGTTGCGCGAGTTGAAGGCATAGACGGCCTGGTCATAAGCGTCATCGAGAGCCTCCTGGTCGAGGTCGAGCCAGACCGGCGGGCCTTTCGTGCGAACCGGCGGTATCTCCGGACAGCGTTGTGCCCGCGCCGGGTCGCTCGCAAGCGCGAAGGTGCCAGCAGCCGCGCCGGCCACCAGCCCGCGCCGCGTAAGTTTGACCTGGATTGGATGGTGGTCTCGCATGTTGTTCTCCGGTGCCGCCGTGCGAGCGTTGCGCCCAATCTACCATACGGGATGGACGAAATCAGTCCGACCACATCCACATGCATCTGTTTTGCCTGGGAACCATGCGGCTGGCGCGATCATTCTCTCGTGTCAGCAGCTAAGGAATTATCATGAGTTATCGTTATCTGGGTCGTACCGTGGCTGTCGGGATCGTGGCGCAGCTTGTGCTCGGAGAAATTCCGTTTACACCCGGTTCACCCGCACGCGCGCAAGCCAACCAAACCGCGCCGGGACTACCCGCTGACACCTGCGCGGGGGACAACGGCGGGATAACGTTGCCGCGCGGTTTTTGTGCAACGGTTTTTGCCGACGACATCGGTCACGCACGGCATCTTGTCGTTTCCCCCACCGGCATTGTCTACGTCAATACCTGGAGCGGCCGCTATTACGGCAACGACACGCCTCCTCGCGGCGGCTTTCTGGTGGCGTTGCAAGACACCAAAGGCGACGGCCACGCCGACCTCATCATCCGCTTCGGCGACAGCCTTGCTGCCGGCAGCCACGGCGGCACCGGCATAGCACTCTACAGTGGCGCGCTGTATGCCGAGGTGAATGACCGCATCGTGCGTTATGCGCTGCCGGCGGGAGCGGCTGTGCCGACCACGGAACCGGAGATCGTCGTTTCCGGACTGCCGCTCAGCGGCGATCATCCCATGCACCCGTTTGTGATCGATCGCCACGGCAATCTCTATGTCGATCTCGGCTCGGCAACCAATTCCTGCCAGGTCCAAAATCGAACAGCGCGGTCACCCGGCGTCAATCCGTGCACGGAACTTAGGACGCGGGCCGGTACGTGGCGTTACGATGCGAACCGAACCGGGCAGCGTTTCTCGCCCGCAGAACGATTTGCCACCGGGATTCGCAACGGCGAGGGTTTCGCCTTCGATCAAGCCGGCAGAATCTACGTCGTTCAGCATGGCCGGGATCAGCTCGCGGAGAACTGGCCGAGCCTGTATCGGCCGGAGCAAGGGGCCAATTTGCCGGCCGAGGAGCTCATGCGGCTGGATGAGGGCGCCGACTACGGCTGGCCGGAGTGCTATTTCGATGGCGACCAGCAGAAGCTGGTGCTCGCCCCCGAATATGGCGGCGACGGCGGCAAGGCCGTCGGAGCCTGCGCGCGCAAGCACGGTGCGATTGCGTCGTTCCCGGCGCATTGGGCGCCCAACGATCTCGCCATCTACGATGGCCGGCAGTTTCCGGACGCCTATCGGGGAGGCGCCTTCATCGCATTCCACGGCTCGTGGAACCGGGCGCCGTTTCCCCAAGGCGGCTATAACGTGGTGTTCCAACCGCTCGCCGATGGCAAGGCATCGGGCAAGTTCGTCGTGTTCGCCGACGGATTTGCCGGCGCCATCAAGGAACCCGGCCAGGCGGCGCATCGCCCCTCCGGCCTCGCCGTGGGACCGGACGGGACGCTCTACATTTCGGATGATGCCCGCGGACGCATCTGGCGCGTGACCTTTCACGGCGACACTGCGGCGACAGCCATCGAGCCCGCTCCGGCACCCCGCACCGACAATGCACCTGCCGCTACTGATGTGCCGCCGCCGGAAGGCGTCAATCCGGGTGCCGGCGAGGACGCTGTCGTCGCGGCGCTGCCGGTTCCCGCGGGCGCCACCCACGCCGAGCTTAGGCTCGGTGCGCGTGTCTTCCGTGGCGGCACGTGCGCCGGCTGCCATGGGTCGAACGCGAAAGGAACGCCGCTCGGACCCGACCTTACCCGCAACCAATGGCTCTGGGGCGATGGCAGTCTTGCGGCCATCACGCGTACGATCGCGGACGGCGTGGTCACCCCGAAGAACTACAGAAGCCCGATGCCAGCCATGGGCGGCCTGCCGCTTTCCAAGCCTGATCTCGACGCGGTGGCCGCTTATGTGTGGGCGCTCAGCCACCAGGATTCGCAGAAGTAGCCGCGATCGCTATCACGCAGCAGTTATCCCCAGATTGCGTTGCCGCAAAGCCGCGCAACGGACAGACCGCTCCCTCAGGCTGGTCTTCACTGTCCCTCGATCAATGCCTGCCTTCCCCACGCCCCTCCGGCAGGTCATTGGTCGTCATTGGCCCTGGTATCGGCTTGCCGGGGCCAATCGCTTTTATGGGAGATGAGGGCCGCCTTCGGCCACCGAAGCGCGAACAACAGCCCCGGGAGCGACGCTCATGCGAATCGATCTCAGGAAGGTCAATGCCGAAATCGCGGGTCTCCGTTCCAGGCTTGCCGCCATCGACACCGACCTCGATGAATGCCGACGGCGGCATTTTGAACATCCTTCGGCGTGGTCACAGATACGACGGGGGCTCACCTTTGAGCGCCATCGCGTGCAGCGTCGCCTCGAGGAATTCACCTTCGCTCGCAGGTGCGCCGGCGGGCGACCGCTGGGGCCTGTCGTTATGCTGTCGTTTCGCTCGCTCGCCAGCGAGCGCGAGCAGGACGCCGAGGGCTTCGAACATCGCGAGCAGGCGCCCGATTGGTTTGCGGATGCACCGCGGAGCTTCGAGACGATAGATCGTCCGTATGTTGGCGTCTGACCCTTCGTAACCAAGCGCGTGAGGACGGGCCGCCGTGCCCTGGAGCGGATTTCGATCGTTTCGAATCACACCTCCAGCGTCATGCCCGCGCTTGTCGCGGGCATCCACGTCTTTCTTGCGAGCCTTCAGTCAAAAAGACGTGGATGGCCGGGACAAGCCCGGCCATGACTCTGAAATGAATGGTTCAATATGACCGGGAACCGCTGTATCGGCAGCCCCGATGGAGGTCGCTGACACGAGGCCCGCGGGACGGTATGATTTGATACTGGTTTGGGAATGCGCCTCATATCCCGCAGGAGAGTCCCATGCGTGAATTCCGGATCCCGATTGCCTTCTGCATCGCCACGCTCGTGACCACGACGCCGATCTCGGCAAAGACATTGGTGTTCTGCTCGGAGGGCAGCCCGGAAAACTTCTATCCGGCCATCAACACGACCGGCACGTCGTTCGATGCCAACGGCCAGATTTACAGCCGCGTGGTGGAGTTCGAGCGCGGCGGCACGAAGGTCGTACCCGGTCTCGCCGAACGATGGGATATTTCGCCGGACGGCAAGACTTACACCTTCCATCTGCGCCATGGCGTGAAGTGGCATTCCAACCGCATTTTCAAGCCAACCCGCGACTTTGGTGCCGACGACGTCATGTTCTCGTTGGAGCGCCAGTGGAAGGAGAACCATCCGTTTTTCAAGGTCACCAGTTCCAACCATTCCTATTTCAACGATATGGGCCTGCCGGCCCTCATGAAGTCGGTGGAGAAACTCGACGACCATACGGTTCGCGTTGCACTGAACGAGCCCGAGGCCCCGTTCCTTTCGGATCTCGCGATGGAGTTCGCCGCGATCCAATCGAAGGAATACGCCGACGCGATGCTCAAGGCCGGCACCCCGGAGAAAATCGATCAGGAACCGATCGGGACCGGTCCGTATTTTCTCCTCCAGTATCAGAAGGACGCCGTCATCCGCTACCGGGCGTTTGCCGATTACTGGGACGGCAAGGCGAAGATCGATGATCTGGTCTTCTCGATAACGCCGGACGCGGCGGTGCGCTGGGCCAAGCTGCAGAAGGGCGAATGTCATGTCATGCCCTATCCGAATCCGGCCGATATCGACGCCATGCGCCGGACCTCGAGCATTGAGGTGCTGGACCAGCCGGGGCTCAACATCGGCTATCTCGCCTACAACACCACCAAGAAGCCGTTCGATGATGTCCGTGTCCGCAAGGCGTTGAACATGGCCATCAACAAGAAAGCGATCATCGACGCCGTCTATCTGTCGACGGGTGTTGCGGCGAAGAATCCGATCCCGCCGTCGATGTGGTCGTACAACGACGACATCACGGACGATCCTTTCGATCCGGCGGCGGCGAAAAAGCTCCTGTCCGACGCCGGATATCCGAATGGTTTTACGACCGACCTGTGGGCCATGCCGGTGCAGCGGCCCTACAATCCCAATGCCCGGCGCATCGCCGAGCTGATGCAGGCCGATCTCGCCAAGATCGGCGTTACGGCCGAGATCAGGAGCTTCGAGTGGGGCGAATATCGCAAGCGGGCCCAGAACGGCGAGCACATGATGGCGCAGCTCGGCTGGACCGGCGACAATGGCGACCCCGACAACTTCCTGCACTCGCTCCTTGGATGCAATGCGGCGCGGACCGACGGCTCCAATATTGCAAAGTTCTGTTATCCGCCGTTCGAGGAACTGGTGGCGAAAGCGAAGTCCGTCAGCGACCAGAGCGAGCGCACCGCGCTCTACCGCAAGGCGCAGGTCATATTCAGAGAACAGGCGCCCTGGTTCACGATTGCGCACGCGGTGCAATTGAAGCCGGTGCGCAAGGAAGTGGTGGACTTCAAACTCAGCCCGTTCGGCCCCCACACCTTCTACGGGGTCGACACCAAGCCGTGATGTGGCTGCCTCGCGCGGCTGTGCCGCGCCCGCCGGCTGCGAGGGCGCGTCAGCTTACTGAGGAACACCAGCCATAGAAGTGCACGGTTGTCGGCCGGATCGGACGACCGGAATTGACCCATTGCGGACCTCACGCGGATTTCTCATTCTTGCTGCTGATGAGCAATGACTTGATCCCTTCGGCATGAACATTGACGACATTTCGCTGCGCAGCCTCATGACCTCCGGCGACGTTCCCGGGGTCGCCGTCGCAATTGTCCGTAACGGTCAGATCGATCGCTACCTGTATCAGGGCGTTCGTCTCGCCCGGGAGCCGAGCCTCGTCGACCAGCATACAGTGTTCGCCGCAGCCTCCCTCAGTAAGCCGGTCTTCGCCTTCGTCGTGCTGCAGCTTGTGGACGCTGGTCGTCTGGCCCTGGAAGCGCCGCTCTCCGAATATCTCTCCTCTCAAATCTGGGACGATCCGCGGGCAGATCGAATCACTGTACGGAACGTGCTTTGCCACAGCTGCGGACTACCCAACTGGCGTAGGCTTGATTTCCCTCTACGCACGTATTTCCCGCCGGGGGACCGGTTCAGCTATTCAGGGGAGGGCTACTTCTATCTGCAGCATGTGATTGAGACGATTACCGGAGAAACGCTTGAGGAGCTGGCTCGCCGGCTGGCCTTCGAGCCGCTCCGGATGGCGAACTCAAGCTTCGTCTGGCATCCGCGTTTGAACCCTAACCGAGCGTATCCTCACGACGACTTTGGCCGTCCGGCCGTGGGCAACAAGCCGGCTGAGCCTAGCGCAGCCTCGACGTTGCAAACCACGGTGGCCGATTACGCACGCTTCCTGGAGGCGGTTCTCTCGGGTGCTCGCTTGAAGCCAAAAACCGCCGACCTATGGCTGCAGCCGCATGTCGACGTGGAACACGCCGGCATTGAGGCGCTGAAGCCGGAACTCGAGATCACACGCACCGGCGTTGCCTGGGGGCTCGGCTGGGGCCTTGAGCCGGGAGCCGGCACTTTCTTTCATTGGGGCGACAACAACACGTTCAAGGCATTCACGGTCGGTTCGGCGCGGGAGCGCACCGCCATGGTGGCGTTCACGAACGGAGCCTCGGGTCTGTCGATCATGGCGGACCTGGTCGCTAAAATCATGCCGGGAGAGCGGGCATCGTTGGCGTGGCTCGACTACGAACGACACGACAGCAAGCGCCGCCGTCTCTTCAAAGCGATCCTCTCGAATACGCTCGACGCGATGTGGAGCGATTTGGCCAGCTCCGACCTCAAGGTCGACGACCTTCGATGGGTGGCTCACGGATTGGACGCGCATGGTCGGATCGAAGAAGCTAGTCGCTTACGCGCTCACGCAAAGGCAGATTGATACGGACGATTATGGTCTCACTCCCAGACGTCCGTTCCTGGCCCATAGGTGACCCGCTCCGACCGCCCCAGTCCGGGTCCGGTTGTTGGGGTACTGCCGACCACGAGGTGGCCGGATATGACGAAGACGCTCCGCCATCGCGTTCCGGATCGGTGCCGAATACCCTCGTCCGGCCTGGACCGGGTCCTTGGGAGGCACGGGCACGATTTACTCGTGTGAGGCTTTCACCCTATGACCTGGCTGTGTGAAAATGCAGCGCGGCCATCGCTATGCCCTGACGGCACACCCTGCCTCCTCCGCTTCCGGGGGAGGGTGGGGAGGCGGCCATGAACCTTTGCCATGTATCGCTTTGCGCTCACGCGATTAAGCTTGGTGATTCCGACCTTCATCGGGCTGGGAAGAGGGTCTACGTAAAGCCGGACTGCCGGAATGAACGACTGCGGTCCTTCAAATTGGCTGACGCAAGCAACTAGGCGCATGGTAAGTTCCCCTCATAAACCTGGGAGCGCCGAGGTTCGCCGTTCGCTTCCAACGCGAGGTTCGAAACCATCGTCGCCCAGCTGGCTCACCCATCGCCTGCGTCACTATCCGTCTTTGGCGTCTCGGCCGCGAGCAATCCCGCAATCTGATCGCCGAGCTTGGCCGGCTGTGGTTTCCCTATCTCCTTGTAGGCTTCCCTGAAAAGGAACGCGATCCGGCGCGCGCCATCCAAGTAGTTGATCGGGCCCCGCTCGGCCTCGGCCTGTTCCTCTGCCGCAGCCTCCGCCGCGAGTTCCTTCTCCATCGCGTCGATGGCTGCGAGCATGGCGCGCTGGGCAGGGCCGTTGCCCTTCACGGCAAGCGCCAGCTGGTTGCGCATCATCGCCTGGATGGCCGGAAGGCGCATGACCTTGTTACCCTCCCGCACCGTGACCAGCCGGTAGGCCTCCTCCAGCGCCAGCGCCCGCGCGCGGCGGGCGCTCTGGGCGCGCGACCCGCCGCGCGGATTGCCGGACTGGCCCTT
>Ga0137362_10002213_pt1 | contig 12544 bp, 12 predicted proteins | sample MadtaG_2_FD_104801 | JGI IMG/M metagenome (GOLD analysis project Ga0137362, IMG submission 104801) | Vadose zone soil microbial communities from Angelo Coast Range Reserve, California, USA - Mad1_100_16 metaG | ecosystem: Environmental > Terrestrial > Soil > Vadose zone | place: USA: California... | reverse complement strand
TTGGGACAAGAATAATTTTCAACCGCGTATTGCCGTTGCCTGGTCGCCGGCTTTCAAAGAAGGGTTCCTCTCGAAGGTCTTCGGCAAGAACAACGAATCACAATTCCGAGGAGGCTTCGCGATTACCAACGATCAGTACGGATCGGCTCTGGCCGTTAACTTTGACTTGGCCAATGCTGTCGGATTCGTTTCCAATTTCACCACATCCGCTAATACCTTCTGCACCAGCAGCGCGGCGTGCCTTGCGCCGCTGTTCACCGGTTTCGGCCAGAATGTCCGCCCACTTCCGAAAGTGATTGTTCCGACCAAACTGAATTTCCCGAATCTTCAGCCGGCCGATAATTCGCGCCGCATCGAGACGACACTCGATTCGAAACTGGTCGCTCCGATTAACTATAGCTGGAACTTTACCTACGAACGCCAACTGCCGAAGGGACTCTTCATCCAGGCGTCCTATATCGGAAGGTATGCAAACAACCTAATCGCAAACCGCGACGTAATGGCGCTCAACAATCTGGTTGATCCGAAGTCTGGAATGGATTGGTACACGGCGGCGGGCCAGCTTGAAGTGCTCGGCTCTCGGGGTGTGCCGGTTTCTGCGATTGCGCAGATTCCTTACTTTGCCAACATATTCCCTTCAAACTTGGCCGCTCTCATCAATGCAAACTACTTTGGCTCAAATCAGTTGCCGACCACTATCAATGGGCAGCCGATAACTGCCACGCAGGCAGTGTACTTGATGAGGAATTGTCCGAGCTCGATCGGCTGCGGTAGCTTAATTGCACCGGGTTTTGGCAATGACTGGACCGATACGCAGGACGCTCTTGATGACGCGGTTGGCAAGAATCTTTTCTTCCATCCGCAGTACGGCGCTCTGGCGACTTACAGCAGCGTCGGACACTCACGGTATAACGCCGGCACACTTTCCATTCGTCAGCGTCTGGGAAACAGTCTGACTATGGATCTGAACTACACGTTGTCACACTCGCTGGATGATGCATCTGGCCTGCAAACAGGAACTGGATACGGTTCACTGTTTATCGAAAACGCGATCCGCCAGCATGACTGGTACGCGAACTCAGACTTCGATGTGCGCCACTTGATTAATGCCAACGCGATTTGGGAGTTGCCCTTCGGACGAGGGCGTCATTTCGGATCGCACGTCAATCGTTGGGCCGACGAGGCAATCGGCGGCTGGCGCATGACGGGAATCTTTCGCTGGAATTCGGGATTTCCGATCAGCACACCGTTCGATGATGCTCGTTGGGCCACAAACTGGAACGCACAGAGCAACAGCGTCCGGATTAAGTCGTTTGTATCATGTCCGGATCGTGGCGGTCTTGCCTCGCCGAAACTCTTCGGATGCGATCCCAACGGCATCTACCAGAGCCTGAGAAATGCTCTTCCCGGTGAGTCCGGAGAACGCAACACCCTTCGGCTGCCGGGTTATGTCTCTCTCGACATGGGCATTGCGAAGAAATTTAAATTGCCCTGGGGCAAGGAAGAGAGACCCCACACCCTGGAGCTTCGCATCGAAGCCTTCAACGTGACGAACACTCAGCGCATGGGATCTCTAACCGGCGGCCGAACCGGATATGGTATCGGTCTCGATCCAGCCGGTGAGCCCGCTGGATGCACTGGCGCGGGCTGTGTTGCAGCGCCGTTGTCAGCGCCGACTATTTGGTCGAACTTCAACGGCATTCAGGGCAAGCCGAGAGAAATGCAGTTCGGCGCAATTTACCGATTCTGAGCCTTTACAGGTTCATGAACTTCACCGAATGCGGGCTGGCGCTTTTTTTGCCAGCCCTTCATTCTTTGCGACGCCCATCGGCGTTTGCTAGCATTTGCGCACATCAAGCATGCGTTTCTTTCTTGCACTCTTGGTCGTGATCGCCGCAGGCATCAGCTCGCCGCTTATCGCGCAGCGCGATCCAGTTGTCGGCGGCAGATCAGGCGGCCACTCGGTCTTTGGAGACGTTAAGATCGAAGGCAAGCAAACAGCTAAACCCATCAAGGTCGATCTCACTCTTCTTACCGAGAGCAGAACGATTGTGGCGCGAGACACAGTGTCCGGTAACGGACGATATCGCTTCAACAATGTTCCTTCCGGAATATATGAAATCGTCGCTGAAGTCGAAGGCCAGGAAATAACTCGTTTCCGAGTCGATCTAACGTCGCCACTGGTTGACGAAAGGAGGCAGGACCTGGCTTTCGAATTGAAATCGATCGCGGCACCATCGTCAAAAACAACCGCGATTTCTGCTGCCGATCAATACGAAAGAAATTCCGCGAATGCCGCGTTGCTCGAGAAGGCCGCTGGGGCCATTGACAAAAAGCGTTATGACGAAGGCGCGGAGATTCTAAGTAAAATTGTCGCGACCGATCCTCGGGACTTTCCGGCGTGGACAGAGCTGGGAAACGTCCACTTGCTACAGAAGAAATACGCCGAAGCCGAAAACGAGTATCTGCGCGCTATTGATTTACACGCTGGATTTTTCCTTGCTCTTCTGAATTTGGGTCGGGCAGAAGTTGCCCAACAGAAGTACACTATTGCTGTCGATGTTCTTACTCGCGCTGTTAAAGCCCGCCCCGAATCAGCGGAGGCAAATTACCTTTTGGGCGAATCATACCTACAGCTGAAGAAGGGTTCGCTGGCAGTGGGCTATCTTAACGAAGCAATTCGTCTCGATCCGCAAGGAATGGCGGATGTGCATTTGCATCTTGCTTTGCTTTACAATGGCGCCGGCATGAAAGATAAAGCCGCTGGGGAATACGAAGCGTTTCTCAAAAAGAAGCCCGATTACCAGGATCGGAAGAAACTGGAAAAATATATCGCCGAGAACAAGAAGCCGTAATGTTTCTTGGACCTCTCGGTGTTGGCTCTTGCTCTTGGGCTAACCGATCAATCCCACCATCAATTCGCTCAACCAGTCAAAGTCGATTGGTTTAGTGACGTAGGCGTCAAAGCCTGAAGCCTTGGCTCCTTCTCGAAAGTCCGATTCCTGATGCGCGGTCACGGCGACTACTGGAATGGCGTGCATGCGGTCGTGATTTCGAATTTGCTTTGTTGCTTCCAGGCCGTCCATTCGCGGCAGAGAAATATCCATCAGAATAATGTCGGGATGCTCTTGCTGCGCGAGCGCGACTGCCTTTTCGCCATCCTCCGCTTCAATTAAGCGATAGCCGCGGCGCTCCAGCTCCAAGCGCATGAGGTAGCGCGTGTCCTCGTCATCCTCGACCAAAAGGATCGTTAGATTAGCGGGTGTCTTATCGTTCATCGGTACCAGCCGGTGACTCTGATTGAAAACATGCTCGGGCGCCGTTTGCTAAGCTGTACTATGAGGGTCAGTTGAGCCTATGCCTCTCCCAAAGGTGGTGTCAAGCCTAAAGGGATCCGATGCGGTTTGTTAAAGAATTGCGCAACTCGCGTTGTGAGGACAATCGCTAGCTTGTCAAGATCATTCTTAACGCAAAGGACGCGGAGAATTGCTTCTACTTTGCGTTTCTCTGCGAACACCTCAGCGCCCTCTGCGTTCAAGAAAATGGTTGGCTAATTCTCATGTCCGTGAATTGTGTAGGCCGTTCTCAAGGCGTCCATATCACGGAGGCTGGCTTTACAATTTCATAAGAAGAAGGAAAATCTAAACGAACCAGAACGGTGCTTTCATCGTTAAGCTTGCAAAGAGCGCGAGACTTCAGACTAAACCGAAAGGAAAGATCAATGAGACGTGTACTGTTAGTTGTAGTTCTAATCGTGGCAGCGGCTGTCCTGGGCCTCTGGCGAACCAATGGCGGAGTCCGTCAAGGTCTCAGTAAGGCAATCGGAATGTCCACCGATGACTCTCAAGGCGAGGCGCGCGATGAAATTCGCAAAAGCTTTCAACTTCAACCCGGCGCCCGAGTCGAAGTGCGAGACATTAACGGCTCAGTCGAAGTTCAAACGTCCGATACAAAAACTGCGGAAGTCTACGTGCTGCGCACCGGCAACAGCCCGGAAGCGCTCAATCGCCGCGAGATCATCGTCGAGCAAGTGACGAACGGCCTGGTGGTGCGTAGCCAGCAATCGCGCCGCCTTGGGTTTTGGGAACATCTCTTCGGCCATAGCCCTAACGAGCAGGTGACGATCAAGGCCCCGCGTCAGATTGCACTGTTACTGACCGGCGTAAATGGACGCGTGTCCAGCAGCGATATAGAAGGGGCACTGGAGCTGCGGGGAATCAACGGAAAGGTCGATTTGGGACAGGCTACGACTTCGATTCAGATTAGCGGCGTCAATGGAAACGTTGCGGTGGGCATGAAGCAACTCGGGGATGGCGGGGCTCGGGTGAGCGGAGTGAATGGCAATATTGAGCTGCGGCTGTCAAAGGATCTGAATGCCGACCTGACTGCCAGAGGCATGAATGGCAATCTGCGATCGGACATTCCGGAAGTGAACGTTGAAAGGGAAGAACACGGTTCGCGCTATGCTGCGCGCATCGGAAAGGGCGGCGCACCGATTACGATTAGCGGCATTAACGGCAACGTGAGGCTAATGCGCCAGGAAAGTTCAGCAACCGGTCCTGCGGCGAGCGATCAGAAATCGGCTCTGCAGAAGGAAGGGAAGGCGACGACAGAAAGTAAGGCCCGTTAAGAGATCTGAACAGTCAGTGGGCCAAGAATATGAACGAGAAGGAACCAACCATCTCCTTCAATTCCCAAGTTGAGTTAGCGGTGCGGAAGATGCGACTCGGTTGCGGAGTTTATCAAACATCCACGCTCCCAATAGCCAAATGGCGCACACTCCGACCATCACAAGTGAAAACCATTGACCGTATACTCCATCGGCAGAGAATTTTTCGGTGGCCCCGTGGATCGCATCACTGTTAGGCAATAGTCCAGCCTCTGAAAACTCATGAAATGAATAGAAGGCCACTTGGGCCATGAATAGCAACAGAAAGATCCCGGTCACTTGAAAAAAACGGCGCACGTTGATTAAGTGTCCGAACCGTGCCCATGCCCAAGCCATGCTGCCGGCAGCGATGAGTCCCAGCAGCGCGCCCCAAATCAATCTTGGACTGCGGACTTGCAGCAGCATCAGTGCGGTTTCCATTCCTTCACGACTTATCGTCAAGACCGTAAAGAGGAAAACTCCCGCGAAGGCCATCCATCCAGTTCGACGTCCGGAAACTTCGCCCAGGCGTTCTTCCATTCTCTGTTTCAGCTTAGGTCCGATGCGCCACATGTAAATCACGAGGGATCCGACCAACACGATCGCGACTACGCCTAAGATCGCTTCGCGCAACGACTCGTTCCCGAGAAACTGAGCGACTGTGCCGCCAAGGTACCTCTCGATCAATTCGCTGTTGCCGGTTTGCATTTGGAAGAGCAGGTAACCGAGCCCGCCGCTGATGGCCAGCGCCGTGGCGATCGCCCAATACACGGCAGGCGCCAGTTGCCTTTGCCCGGATTTTCTCAAGTAAGAAAAGATGACGGCTACGAGCAAGAACGACTCGAAGCCTTCGCGGAGAATAATGATGAATGACTGAAGCACGATTAGCGAAGCGTGAACTCGAAATTCTTCATCGCGCCAGAAGTTCTGGCCGCCTCGCAGTATGCCTCAAATTGAAAATGATTGTCAATTTCGGGCGAGGTGAAGAGCGAAGGGCAAAGAGTGAAGAGCAAAAGAGTCGAGGCTTGTCGACTATGTTCTGGTCCTTCGCGCTTTGCTCTTAGCTCTTTGCCGTTCGTTTACTCTGAGCGACGGTCAAAGATGGAGTTAACAACGTAGAAGGCGATCATGCCGCCTCCGATCACCGCGCAAGTAGCGACCGTGCGCCACAAAATATCGCTCCCCGCAAACTTCCAAATCGCGAGCAGGCAAGCAACTACCGCCACCAGAATGCAGGTGCTCGTCGTCCAGAACGAGATAGCCCTGACCACGTCGGGATTCAGGAAACCCCTTCGAATCTTGCGACCTTCGAATTCCTTCATATCATTCTACTGTGAGCTGGCCGGAAGGATGATCAAGTCTGCGCGTGCCGGTCCCAGCTCAGTGACCGCGCTGATGCGCAACGGAAGATGTCGCGAGTCGTCACCGACCCACATGCGCAGTTGCAATCGATCACTTTGCGGATCATCCGGGACCGTCAACTGCAACATAATCGCCGAAATCTTTTGACCATTAAGCTCGATCGTTTCTCTTCGTTTGGACTCGATCAGCAAAGTGCGCGGTTTACTAACCGCGAGGATGGAAATCGCATTTTTCTTTTGTGGTGAAAGGTCGAAGGTCCTCAGTGCGTAGACCAGCGAAAGCAAATCATGCGTCCCTACGGGAATCTCGATCCGCTGCTTCTCGTTCGTTGTTACGGCCCCACGATTTTGATCCAGATCATAACTTCGCTTCGCGTGATGCTTACCTTCGGAAAGTGAGAGTTCAGTTCGAAAGGGAAGCAGAGTCTCCGGGTCGACATAAGAAGTTATTTGGTCGTTCACCGCGAAGACCTTCATCAGCGAGCCAGTACTTTGCGCCGTCGCGGCAACCTGTAAGCCATCTCGATTGAAATACCGACCGCGAGCCCGAATGGCTAACGTGATGGAACCGACTGACTGGGTGGCGGCGCCCAAATAGACCTGATAGTTGAGTTGTTCCCCAACCTTGAAGGGAAGATCCAAAGGCGGCTTCGGGCGCTCATCGGGTGTTCGCGTCGGCGTTGGTCTGGGCGCCGGAATTATCTTCGTTCGTGGGCCTGGTCCTATGGGTGGAGGCACAATTTCCGATCCGGCTAGTTCAGCGCGAATCTCTCCCGCCGGATGTTTCGCGATTATCAACACCGGGACATGCCGCTCATCATTGCTAAAATACACGCGGATGTTGTAATCGGGTCCGCCCTTGACGTTCACCCGAGTTGCGATTGCATTGAACGAACCGACATTGGTCTTGACCCGTTGTTTGCCGCTTACTTTTAATTCCGCGTGGAACACTTCGTTCTCAGCGCGAACCGTAATGAAATACGAAGCGCCATCGACGAGTGGCATGGCCCGCGCGCGGTAAAGGGCGGAAATGAGATCGTAAGTTCCCGGAAACTCTCCAGTCCTCAGCCCGGAGGGAATGGCGTCGGCGCCTGCTGGTTGATTGTAATCGCTCGAGAACTCCGAAGCTCGATCTGCCCCGTGCACTACTTGCTGTGAGCGAAACGGCAATCCTGATTCCGGATCGACGTACGTGGTGTAGTCGTTATTAATCGCGAAGAGGGCTACGCTCACAACGCCCGAAGTCTCGACGTGGGCGCGCAGTTGGATGCCGTCGCGATTGAAAAAACGTCCACGGCCAGCCACAAACAATTCTACATGCGCGGCGCTGATGAAATGCGAGAAGTCAACGTTGTAGGTCAGGCGCTCGCCAACGCGGTAAGCGTTTTCATTGAACGGAGCTTGAGCGGCTTCGCTTCGTTGCTGGGCCACAATGGTGCAAATGAGCGAAACCAGCAGGGCAGTCAGTTGGACGAGTTTTTGTGAGAACCTCAGCGTTGCGTGCACCTCGGAATGATAATGGCAAGTTGCTGCATGCGCAACAACTCATTCCAACTGAACGCTTTGACTTGCCTTTAGTTCCGCTGATCTGGTGCGGGTTTATGCACTTCTCGCATCGCTGCATCGATATCTTCGACGATTTTTCGTGCGGCGCCCGGCGGATCTTCGGCATTCAAGATCGGCCGGCCTACTACCAGATAATCGGCGCCGGCGCGAATTGCCTCGGCAGCATTGAGAGTCCGTCGTTGATCCTGCGTTTCGTCTGCGCTCGAGCGGATGCCTGGAATGACAATCAAGAAGTCGCGATTAGCAACCGTTTCGCGAATGATCCCTATCTCTTGTGGCGAAGCGACGACACCGTCGAGCCCGCAATCGGCAGCCAGGCGTGTTAGTCGGGCGACCACCGTGGGCGGTTTATCATTGATTCCAAGCTGTTCCATGCCGGCTTGATTTAAGCTGGTTAGCAGCGTAACGGCGATTACCTTCGGTTTCATCAGACGCTCGCGTTCGGCGGTTTCAGCAACTGCTTCCGCCGTGCGCTTCATCATCTCCACACCGCCGGACGCATGAACGTTGAAAATTGAAACACCGAGGCGCGTCGCTTCGACTCCGGCAGCGGCTACGGTGTTTGGAATGTCGTGAAATTTTAAGTCAAGAAACACGCCGCCGCCTTTTCTGATGATCGCGCGCACGATGTCAGGACCGGCGGCGGTGAAGAGTTGGGAACCGATCTTGAACAGGCCGACAACGTCACGCAGCGAGTCGAAGAGGGGGACGGCACGATCGGCAGAATCGACATCGAGCGCGACAATCAGTTTGTCTTTTGCTGCGCGTGTCACGAGTTTCCCAAGCCCATCTAGTTTAGCTACAAGGCCACAGACGAGTATGCTAGTATCCAATGCGGAGGTAAAGCGATGAATGAGGCAGTGAATGTCGATATCACGCCGGAGCAGGCTGGGCAGTTAAAAGCTTTGATGGAACAATGCATCGAGGCGATCGACGCCGCCAACAAGCGGATGGATACGGATGAAGCTGAGCGCAAGCAAATGCAGGCTGAGACTCGCGTTATGCTTCAGTGGTTAAAGGAGAAGCTCCATGTGGAGGATGATTCTAAACTTCCTCACTAGTGTCTTCACCTTGACCGAGCGGCTCGAGAGGCAGGAACGAGGACTAAAGGAGGTAGAACGCGATGTTAAAGAGTTGACAGCCGTGGTGCAACGGCTCGTTATTGAACTCGAACGACTCTCTGAACGCGAAGCTAGCGAGCGAGAGAAGTTCATGCTTCGGGTCGAAAATCAACTACTCAAAGCCGGGCGTCAACTGCCTGCTTCAAACTCCAAGTAACGAAGACAAATAATTGACGACCAGAGCGCGCCGACAGTGTTTGTTGAATTAGACTAGGCCCTTTACGGTGTTCACCCGCGAGCCAACTGCCTCATCAAGCGAATTAAATCCTTCACGCTTCATAATTGCAGCGAGTCCTTCATTGATTCGTCGGGCAACGGTTGGACCTTCGTAGATGAGTCCGGTATAGAGTTGAATCAAGCTCGCGCCCGCGCAAATTTTCTCCCATGCATCCTCCGCCGTAAACACGCCACCGACGCCCACGATCGGCAATGAGCCACCGCTCAAACGATAGATCAAAGCGATGATTTCAGTCGAACGATCGCGCAAAGGCGCGCCGCTCAAGCCGCCTTTGCCGCAAGCTTCAATCTCAGCGCGTGGTGTTTGCAAACCGTTGCGGCTGATGGTCGTATTCGTCGCAATAATGCCCGCCATCTTCGCGCTCTTCGCGACTTCGACAATTGATTCAATCTGCGATTCAGTCAAGTCCGGTGCAATCTTTAGCAGCAGTGGTCGTCGCTCCCGGAGCGAAAATCGCCGAGCTAATTCTTCATTTCGCCGTTGCAGATGCTGCAGCAGATCGGAGAGCATTTCCGGCTGTTGCAAATCGCGAAGATTCGGTGTGTTCGGCGAGCTGACGTTGATTGCTATGTAATCGGCGACCTCGTAAATCGTGTCGAAGCTTTTAAGATAATCGCCGACGGCGTCTGAGATTGGGACGCTGCGTGATTTGCCGATGTTGACGCCGAGCACACAATCGGGCCGGCGCCGTTTGATATTCTCCGCCAGTTGCGCAGCGCCGCAGTTATTGAAGCCAAGACGATTGACGAGCGCGCGATCGCGCGGCAAACGAAAGATGCGCGGTCGCTGATTACCGGGCTGTGGCTCGCTGGTTACTGTGCCTACTTCAATGAAACCAAAACCCAAAGCGCTCAGCGCCTGGGCTGCGGTTCCGTTCTTATCAAAGCCCGCCGCCAGTCCAATTGGATTATGGAACTCGAGGCCAAAACGATCCAGCTTGCCAAAGGGCTCACTTTGAAATCGGCGCGCGACGAGGTTGCGCACTGGCTTGTTGGTAAGCGTTAGGGAAAGCGAACGTAAAGCAAGCTCATGCGCTGTCTCTGCCGGCAGGCGAAACAGAATCGGGCGCACGATTGAATCGTAGAGTGACAAGTGATGTGCCGGAGCAGTTTATCTTGTCTTCGGATTGCTTGTCACTCGTCACTCTTCTTGTTAATATATTGCGCCAGTGGAATTGACTGAAAAGGCTCGGAACATGGATGGCGCGCGCATGAATCGCGCGCTGGCACGACTAGCTTCTGAAATCGTCGAAGAAAATCACGGCATCAACGATCTGGTTTTGGTTGGCATCCGCCGTCGCGGAGTTCCGCTTGCCAACCGCATCGCCGATAAAATTTCCGATCTGGAGGGCAAGCGTCCGCCGGTTGGCATCCTCGACATCACTTTATATCGCGACGATCTTTCGACGGTAGGCGCCAAGCCGGTGGTTAGTGGCACCGAGCTGCCGGGAGATATCGAAGGGCGTTGCATCGTGCTAATCGATGACGTGCTTTACACTGGCCGCACCGTGCGGGCCGCACTCGATCAGTTGATCGATTTTGGCCGACCACGGCGGGTGCAGCTTGCGGTATTAATCGACCGCGGTAACGAACATCGCGAACTGCCGATTCAGGCGGACTACATCGGTAAACTAGTGCCGACGAAGAAGAGTGAGATAATCAAAGTGATGCTGACGGAGTTTGACGAAGATGAAGGGGTCGTAATCGTGGAGCGACCGGCAGCAGAAGCTGTTGCGTAGAGCGGCCCACGTGGCCGCTTTTTTATTAGGAAAGATGGTCTTTGTTCTTTGGTCTTCGTACTTTGATAATTGTGCGATCACTCGGATCGCGGGTTAAGAAATCGAAGATCAAAGACCCAAGATCAGAGACCACTCTCTTGTTATGAAACACCTTCTCGGCATCCGCGAACTTTCCGCAGATCAAATTACGCATCTGCTCGATACGGCCGATTCTTTCCGCGATATCTCAAAGCGTGAAATAAAGAAAGTTCCCGCACTGCGCGGTCGGACTGTGATCAATCTCTTCTTCGAACCTTCTACCCGCACTCGCACCTCGTTTGAAATCGCGGCGAAGCGCCTGTCAGCCGACGCGGTCAACATCAGCGTCTCCACATCCAGCGTTTCCAAAGGCGAAACGTTGCTCGACACCGCGCGCAATCTTGAAGCGATGGCGCCCGATTGCATCGTTATTCGTCACTCGTCAGCGGGCGCCGCGCAACATCTCGCTCGCGTGTGCAAGGCGGCGATCGTAAATGCAGGGGACGGCTCGCACGAACATCCGACGCAAGCTCTGCTTGACGCGCTGACGATTCGCGAACACAAGGGCCGCGTCGAAGGATTGAAGGTCGCCATCCTCGGAGACATTCTGCATTCGCGCGTGGCGCGTTCAAACATCTACCTGTTGTCAAAGCTTGGCGCCTCTATAAGCGTCGCTGGCCCGGGCACGTTAGTGCCACCGGAATTTGCCGGCCTGATTGAACAAGGCGTGCTGCTCGAGCGCAGAATTGAAGACGCAATCATCGGTGCTGATGTGGTGATGGTGCTGCGCATTCAGCGCGAGCGGCAGACCGATGCTTTCTTCCCGTCAATGCGTGAATACGCCGTGCAATATGGACTGCACCTTAGTCACCTGAATTTGGCGGCGAGCGAAGCGATTGTGATGCATCCCGGGCCGATGAATCGTGGGATTGAGATCGCTTCTGAAATCGCAGACGGCGGACGTTCATTGATTCTGGATCAGGTCACTAACGGTGTGGCTGTGCGAATGGCGGTGCTGTATCTGCTTGCAGGAGCAGGCCAAGACGGAAACGGACCGAGTAGTGGCGGAAGCATGAGCGATGTTGAGGCAGAGTCACGCGCGGCTGGTGGAGTGCGCGGCAGGACTCGAAAGGCGAAACGCGGAACTCGAAACTGAATTCAATGCGCTTACTAATTCAAAACGGCTACGTCATCGATCCTTCGCAAGGCGTCAACACCGGCGGGAATGTTTTCCTCGAGGACGGCCGCGTCGTCGGACTGTCTAATTTCAGCGACGGTGTACCCGAAGGCGCAGAAGTATTTGATGCGACCGGATTGATCGTCGCTCCCGGTTTCATCGACATGCACGTGCATCTGCGCGAACCGGGCCACGAGTACCAGGAAACAATCGCCAGCGGGGCAGCAGCAGCCGTTGCCGGCGGATTTACGACCGTGTGCGCGATGCCGAACACGAATCCTGTCAACGATAATGCCGCCGTGACAAGATTCGTAATCGAACAAGCTCAGCGCGCCGGTCTCGCCAACGTCTTTCCCATTGGCGCTATTAGCAAGACTTCTGAAGGCGCGGAGTTGGCTGAAATGGGCGAGATGAAAGATGCGGGCATCGTTGCCGTCTCCGATGACGGCCGGCCAGTGCCGACCGCGGGAATTATGCGTCGGGCGATGGAATACGCGCGCGGATTCGATCTGCCAGTCGTCGATCACTGTGAAGACAAGTCGTTGGCCCGCGGCGGCGCGATGCACGAAGGCCATTGGTCGCTGGTGCTGGGATTGCGTGGGATGCCTGCCGCCGCAGAAGAGGTCGATGCTGAACGCGATTGCTTACTCGCGGAGCTAACTGGCGCGCGCATGCAT
>Ga0137362_10002207_pt1 | contig 12549 bp, 10 predicted proteins | sample MadtaG_2_FD_104801 | JGI IMG/M metagenome (GOLD analysis project Ga0137362, IMG submission 104801) | Vadose zone soil microbial communities from Angelo Coast Range Reserve, California, USA - Mad1_100_16 metaG | ecosystem: Environmental > Terrestrial > Soil > Vadose zone | place: USA: California... | reverse complement strand
GCGCAGGCACCCGGCAATGCCCGTGACACTGAGGATTCGCAGTGGACCATGCCGGCCAAGAACTACGCTGCGACCCGGTACAGCGGTGTCGCACAAATCACGGCGCAGAATGCCCGCTCGCTGCGTCCGCTGTGGACATTCTCCACCGGCGTGTTGGGCGGACATGAGGGCCAACCGCTCGTCGTCAAGAACACAATGTACGTCGTGACCCCCTGGCCGAACGTGCTGTACGCGTTCGATCTCACCAAAGAAGGGTATCCGCTCAGATGGAAGTATCGGCCGGATGTCAGTCCGAACTCGATCGGCGTCGCATGCTGCGACTCCGTCAACCGCGGCGCGTTCTACGCGGAGGGAAAGATCATCTACAACCTCCTCGATGGTCATACCGTCGCCGTGGACGCGGACTCCGGTCGCGAAATCTGGAAGACCAAGATAGCCGAGGTTGCGGACGGGGAGACCACGACCATCGCTCCCCTGGTCGTCAGGGATCGAGTGATTGTGGGTGCCTCCGGCGGTGAGTTCGGGATCTACGGCTGGGTCAAGGCGCTGAACCTGAAGGACGGGCAGATCGTCTGGACTGCGCACAACATCGGTCCGGATGCCGGCATGCTCGTGCATGCCGATACGTTCAAACCGCCCTACGACAGCGGCGCTGACCTGGGCGCCCGCAGTTGGGCAAACGACAGCTGGAAGGTCGGCGGCGCTCCGGTGTGGGGATGGATGTCGTTCGATCCCGAGCTCGATCTCATCTACTACGGCACGGGCAACCCCGCCCCCTACAACCCGGAGCAGCGTGTCGGAGACAACAAGTGGAGCAGCAGCGTGCTGGCGCGCAGGCCCGAGGATGGAGCGCTCGTGTGGGCGTATCAGTTCACGCCGCACGATAACTGGGATTACGACTCGACGGGGGCGATGATTCTCGCCGATCTGACGATAGCGGGAAAGCCGACCAAGGCACTGGTGCATTTCGACAAGAACGGTTTCGCATACACGCTGGATCGAGCGACCGGGCGCTTGCTCGTCGCGGCGGCGTTCGCGCCCGTGAACTGGGCGAAGTCGGTGGATCTGGCCAGCGGTAGCCCGGTGTTCGAGCCGGCCAAGCAGACCGGGGCCTCCAGAGGCAATGTGAAGGACATCTGTCCGAGTCTCGAAGGAGGAGTGAGCCCGGCTTCGCCCGCGGCCTACTCGCCCCGGACGCATCTTTTTTACACGTCCACCAACAACCTGTGCATGGACTACGCGGCATGGCGCGCCTCGCACCTGAAAGGAACGCCTTTCGTCGGTGTGGATAGTCCGTACCTGGCGGGCCCCGGCGGCTACCTCGGCTCCTTCATTGCCTGGGATGCCGCGACCGGCCGCAAGGTCTGGGAGAACAAGGAAGCCTATCCCACCTGGAGCGGCGCGCTGGTGACCGCGGGCGATGTCGCGTTCTACGGGACACTCGACGGTTGGTTCAAGTCGATCGACGCCAGGACAGGCAAGGTACTGTCGAGATTCAAGGTGGGGTCGGGCGTGGTCGGTAACCCGATCACCTATCGTGGCCCCGATGGCAAGCAGTACGTTGCGGTCTATGCCGGCATCGGCGGGGATTGGGCGCTGCTTTCAGGAGACACTCGCTCCGATGATCCAGCCGATGTACGCGCGCCGGCTGATTACCTCAAGGATATCGGGCGTCATACCAGCCAGGGCGGGATAGTGTGGATCTTCGGCCTGCAATGACACCGACATATCGGGAGCGAGGTGCCACGCTGACGGTGTCGGTGTTGTCGTGCGTCCTGTTGGCGGCCTGTGAGCGCCAGCGTGCCGCACCGGCGCAGCACGCTGATTCGGCGCCGCCTGCGATCCGCTATGAGGCACATCTGGCGGCCGGAGACCTGGCCCCGGTCGGCGGTGCTCTGCAGAATCCGCACGCCGGCGATCCGGCAGCGGCACAGAGCGGACAGCAGTTGTTCACGGCGATGAATTGCGATGGCTGCCATGGGGGCGCGGGGGCAGGGTGGGTCGGACCCAGACTCTCGGACGGACGCTGGCGTTATGGCGGCGCTGACGATGAGATCTTCAACTCGATCTACTACGGCCGACCCAAGGGCATGCCTGCGTTTGGCGGCGCATTGGGCGCGGAAGGCGTTTGGGCCCTGGTCACTTACATCAAATCGTTGCCCGTGCCGGCGGATGTCGCGACGGAGTCGTGGGAAAAGCCATGAGCCGCAGGAGTGGATCGCCGCTCATGGGGACATTATATTGCAGCGGATTGCATGGCTTCGCCGGCGGCCCGTGGGCGCTGCTGCTGTCGGCCTCTTGACATCGAACGAACGACGGGAGACGACACAGTGAGCACGGCTGCAAACAACGTACAGGCCACCCCCGCCGGGGCAAGCGGCGCAGCGGCGGCGCTCACGCGCGGCATAGACTGGACAGGGGCTTTCTGGGTGGCGAGCGGCGTGCCGCCGCTGGTGCTGTTTTCCATCGGCGCGGTCGCTGCCATCGTCGGCAACGCTTCGTGGCTCGTGTGGACCGCCTCCATCGCCTTGGGGTTCATCCAGTCTTTTACCTACGCGGAGATCGCCGGGCTGTTTCCCGAGAAGTCCGGCGGCACCTCGGTGTACGGGGCGATCGCCTGGGTACGTTACAGCAAGGTGGTGGCGCCGGTCTCGGTCTGGTGCTACTGGATGGCCTGGTCTCCCGTGCAGGCGATCGGCTCGGGCCTCGCCGCCGGCTACATCTTGAGCGGACTGTTCGCGCCCGACTCCGTCGTCAACACATGGCAGCTGACGCTGCTCGATCTGGGAGCCGTCAAAAGCGGCCTCACGCTGCGGATCAACGCCGTGTTCATACTCGGGGCGGTGATCCTGATCGCCGCCAAGCTCATTCAGGACGGGGGGATTCTGCGCTCCGCGAATACCACCAAGATCTTAGGGATCTCCGCGATGATCCCACTGATCCTGATCGGCGTGCTGCCGATTCTCACCGGGGACATCGTGGCGGCGCACTTCTCGCCGCTGCTGCCCATCACGCACGATGCCGACGGCGCTGTCAGATACGGCTCCTGGGACCTCGCGGGCTGGACCGTGATCGCCGGGGGAATGTTCCTGGCCGCGTGGTCCACCTACGGCTTCGAGACTGCCGTGTGCTACACGGGCGAGTTCAAGGACCCGAAGACCGATACGTTCAAGGCCATCTTCTACTCCGGCCTGCTGTGCGTGGTCGTGTATACGTTAGTCCCGTTCGCGTTCCAGGGATTCCTCGGGCTTGGTGCGCTGGTCAAACCTCCGGTGTTCGACGCGAACGGCCACGTGGTCGAGCCGGCGGTGTACGGCGGCATGCTGGCTCCTGACATCTACAGCGGGATGGGCGTCGCGCGTGTGATGGCGAAGATGGTGCACGTGGGCGGGACGGTGGGCGGCGCGTTCGTCGTGATCATGCTGATTCTGGCGCTCTGTCTGTCGTTGATGACGTCCATGGCAGGATCCTCGCGGACGCTCTACCAGGCCTCGGTGGATGGCTGGCTTCCCAAGTACCTGTCGAGGCTCAACAGCCGTGGCGCGCCCAGCAATGCCGCGCTGACCAACCTGAGCTTCAACCTGCTGCTGCTGTTGATGTCCGACTACGTGTTCGTGCTCGCCGCTGCGAATGTGGGCTACCTGATCTTCAATTTCCTGAACCTGAATGCGGGCTGGATACATCGACTGGACCGGGCCGAGCAGCTGCGGCCCTGGCGCGCTCCGACCTGGATCATCGGCGCCGGCGCACTGTTGGCGTTCGTCAATGCTGCGTTCATGGGAATGGGCGCCGATGTCTCGGGAGCCGGAACACTGCGCAGCGGCCTCATGTTCGCCGCCCTGATCCTGCCTGTGTTTGTCTTTCGGCATTACATCCAGGACAAGGGCAAGTTCCCCGCGGCGATGATGGAAGACCTGGGACTGACAGGGAGCGAAAAGGTCGTAAAGCGCGCGGGAGTGTTTCCCTACGTCGCGCTGGCGCTCGGCGCATTGATAGTCTTCATCACGCACCGCTTGGCCAAGTACTGAGCGTTCAGGAGTGACACCATGGCATTGAGTTGGCGTACCTCGGTTCTCGCTGATCGCCATCGCGCGCTGGGCTCGAAGCTCGAGGACTGGAACGGCATGGGGAGCGCCTGGACGTACGCGAAGGACATCGCGCTCGACTACCTGGCGATTCGGACCAAGGCGGGCCTGATGGACGTCTCCGGCCTGAAGAAGCTGTATCTGGTGGGCCCGCACGCCTCGGCCATCCTGCATCAGGCGACCACGCGCGACATCACCAAGATATATCCCGGCAAGTGCGCGTATTCCTGCATGTTGAACGAGGCGGGACATTTCATCGAGGACTGCATCCTGTATCGCACCGGGCCCAATACCTGGATGGTGGTGCATGGCGCCGGCGCGGGGCACGAGACCCTCACGAGTGCCGTGGTTGGCCGCAATGCCGCCATGGTGGTCGATGACGATCTGCACGATCTGTCGCTGCAAGGGCCGGTGGCGGTCGATTTCCTCGCCAAATACGTGCCTGGGATTCGCGATCTGAAGTATTTCCATCACATGCCGGCGCTGCTGTTCGGTCGCCCCGTGGTGTTCTCGCGGACCGGGTACACGGGCGAGCGCGGCTATGAGATCTTCTGCAAGGGCGAGGATGCGGGCCTCATCTGGGACACCATACTGACCGAAGGCAAGAGCCTTGGGATCATCCCGTCGTGCTTCGCCACGCTCGACATGCTGCGGGTGGAGAGCTATCTGCTGTTCTACCCGTACGACATGTCGCAGACCTATCCCTTCGAGAAGGATCCCCCGGGCGATAGCCTGTGGGAGCTCGGGCTCGACTTCACCGTCAGTCCGGGGAAAACCGATTTTCGCGGCGCCGACCAGCACTATCGGCTCAAGGGCAAAGAGCGCTTCAAGATCTTAGGTCTGCTCGTTGACGGCAGTGTCGCCGCCGACGCGGGCGACCCCGTCTATGCCGGCAACAGGAAGGTCGGCGTCGTGACCTGCGGCATGTATTCGCCGCTGGCGAAGAAGTCGATGGCGATCGCCAGGCTGGATGTGCCGGTCGCCGTGCACGGGACAAAGCTCGAGATCCGCGGCAAGAACCTGAAAGCAGCAGCTACGGCACACACTCTGCCGTTTGACGATCCGGATAAGAAAAAACGCATGGCGGTCGGCTGAGCATCTTAGGACCGGCGCCCGCGACGGGCGGCTCGGGACCCGAGTCCCGCTCATCGCGTGAGCAGCATCGACGCACCGAGCGCCATCAGCAAGGCACCGCTCAGGCGCCCCGCCTGCCACGCGAGCGGCGCGATCCTCTCGACCAGAATGAAAATCGTCATCGCCGCGATCAGATAGATGTTCATCACACCGCCGGCGAACAACAGCAGCATCAACGCCCAGCAGCACCCGAGACAGTAAATTCCGTGGATCACGCCCATGCGCAAGGCGCCGGAGTTTCCCTGGCGCCAGTGGCGGGCAATGAATTCTGCGGGTGCGCGGCAGGAAGCCAGGCAGGCTCGCTTGGCTGGCGTGATCTGGTAGACGCCGGCGGCGAGCAGCAATGCGCCGCCAACAGCACGGCTACGCAGCTCCATCATTGGCGACAACAGCAGCGATGCGCTCAACAGTCGTTGCAGCGCGGTGGCGACCACGCTGAACCCGCACCATACCAACAGATAACCGCCTGCGAAGGCAGACGTGCGTGCCGTCACGTGGGTCCCGTCATGACTGCGCACCACCGCTGCATACAGGAGCAGGGTAGGCGCAGCCGACGGCAGCATCATCCCGGCCATCATCACGACCCACATCGCAACAAGGAGCGCGACGTGAGCGAGGCTCCAAGAGCCGGCCGCCATCCAGGCCGACACTCCGGTCATTGAACCGTACATGTCGCGCGCAGTGGGCACGAGCCACGCCCAGCACAGCAGCACGGCCGCCGCCAGCGCTGCAGCTACGACCAGACGATCACGGTTTACCGGTCCCACACATCCGCCACGCGCAGTGAAGCGTTACTCGCCTGGTCAGGGTACGACGCCGTGGGTAGTCCAGTGAATACGCGCCAGATGGGCGTGCGTTCCCTGGGCGTCGAGCGCGATCATGCCCGTGGCCTTCGATTTGCCGCTCACAAACTCGGCGCTCATGAATTCGAATCCGTGCGGCAACGTCACGCGCACGTAGTGCGTGGCTCCCGTGACCGGATTCTTGATCGGCTCCGCGCTTCCTTCCACGACTCCCGGCACATGCAGCCTCGCAATGCGCTTGTCGACATCGACGCTGAGGTCGATCGGCTTGACCAGCGTGGGCAGGCGCTTGGTGACGGTGGTCGAGAACACCTGCCAGATCAGTGTGCCGGGCTCTGTGTCCCGCCCATGCGCGATCGCCTCGAGCGCGGCTCGCTGGCGGCCGTCGGCACGCTCGTCGACGATCGCCTGGCATATACCGTTGCCGAGATGGATTGCCTGGGGCCAGGCGGCGAGAATTCCCCAACGCAGGCCATCAAGCGGCACATCGCCGAACTGCCCCTTGTCGACCTGAACGAAGCACAATGCGCGGCAATCGCCTTGCGTGGGCCGAGCATTGAACTGGCACGGACATCCCCAAGCGCAATTGCAGGTGTTGAACTCGACGCCTTCCATGGTCCATTCGGTGAAAGCCATAAGCGCGGCCCGTTGGATATGTTGCAGAGGTCTGTTACGTCAGGTCTCCGGTCGAGACTCATGTTCATTCTGGCGCGCGGTGGCGGTGCAGTTCAGCGCCCCCCGTTGTGCGAGTGCAACGCGCTAAGGAGCGCCTCGAGTGAGTCCAGCGGTGCAGAGCAGGTGCTGCCGTGGCAGATATACGCGATCGCGCTCTTGCCCGGCACTTTGTCGGCCAACGCCTCTGGCAGGCCGCTCGCATCGGTTGGTATCGCGAGCACGAGACGCCGCGGGGCATAAAGCTTCGCCAGCTCACGTCGCCAGGTATCTATTTCCGGCCACTCGCCGCGCACGATGATCGTCTCAGGTGGATTCAGCAGCTCCTCGAGTGCGGTGAGCAGGCTGGTGTGAGCATGGGGATATTTCTCCAGCACCGGCCACGCCGCCTTCAGGGTCTGCTCGGCCGCTGTCAGATAACGCGTCTCGCCGAGCAAGTGTCCCATGCGCAGGAGCACCGACGCCGCGATGCCGTTGCCGGCGGGCGTGGCATCGTCGCTGAACGATTTCGATCGATGAATGAGCGCCTCGTGATCGTCGGACGTAAAGAAGAAGCCGCCCACATCGGGATCGCGGAAGTGCTCAAACAGGATGTCCAGCAGCTCGCGCGCAAACGCGAGCTCGGCGCTTCTGAAGCGCACCTGCTGCAGTTCGAGCACCGCGTCCGCCAGAAAGACGTAGTCGTCCAGATACGCGTTCAGATGCGCGCGGCCATCCTTGTAGGTGGCCAGCAAGCGGCCGTCGCGCCACAGACTGCGGCGGATGAAATCGAGCGCCCGGCTCGCGGACTCGGCGAGATCCTCTCGGGACAGGACCCTGGCAGCAACCGCCATTCCGCGGATCATCAAGCCGTTCCATGACGCCAGGATCTTCTCATCGCGCGTCGGCCAGACTCGCTTATTGCGTACGGCGAGCAGCTTGGCGCGCGCCGCGGCCAGCAATGTCTCGACCCGCTCTAACGTGACGCCGAGATTCTCGGCAATCTGCTCGCTGGACTGAAACGCGTGCAGATGCCATCGCCCCTCGAAGTTGGGCGGCCGATCGAGTCCGAATCGTGGCGCCAGGGCCGCGTACTCCTCGCCAGAGAGCGCCCGGCGCACTGCGTCCCGGTCCCAGACGTAGAATTTGCCCTCGTGGCCTTCTGAATCGGCATCCAGGCTCGAGTAATAACCCCCTTCCGCCGATTGCATGTCGCGCATGACCCACTCCGCGGTCTCGACAGCTGTGCGCGCAAAGAAGGCATCGCCGGTCGCCAGGGTAGCGTCCGCGTAGACGGCGAGCAGCGCGCCGTTGTCGTACAGCATCTTTTCGAAGTGCGGAATCATCCAGTACTCGTCGACCGAGTAGCGGGCAAAACCACCGCCCACGTGGTCGCAGATGCCCCCTTCGCCCATCCTGCGCAGGGTGAGCGTCGCCATGTGCAACGCCTGCTGGTCCGGCTGCACCTCGTGCGCGCTCGCACTCCAGTCGCGCAGCAGACGCTCGATCGTCTTGGGGTGAGGGAATTTCGGCGCGCCGCCGAAGCCGCCGAAGCGGCTGTCGAATGTTCGGGCGAGCAGTTCCCGGCACGCCTTGATGGCCGCATCCGTGAGTTGCAGATCGCCCGCGGGCCGCGGCGGGTTGAGATCGGCGAACGCCGCCATGAGCGCGTCGTTCTGCGAGCGCAGTTCGCGTTCGTGCGCGCGATAATACTGGGCAACTCGCTGCAACAGATCCTTGAATGCCGGCAGCCCATGGCGCGCTTCCTTCGGAAAATACGTGCCGCCGAAGAACGGCCGGTGATCGTCATGTGTCAGGAACATCGTCAACGGCCAGCCGCCCGAGCGCTGCGTCAGCATCTGCTGCGCGATCTGATAGATGCGATCGATGTCAGGTCGCTCTTCGCGGTCGACTTTGATGTTGATAAATGATTCGTTCAGGAGATGCGCGGTCTGCTCGTCTTCAAAACTTTCCGCCTCCAGAACCGCGCACCAATGGCAGGCGGTGTATCCTACGCTCAGGTGTATCGGCTTCTTTTCGATACGCGCTCGCTCGAAAGCCTCTTCACCCCACGGATACCACTCCACGGGGTTGTGAGCATGTTTCTGCAAGTACGGACTGGTCTCGCAGATCAGGCGGTTCGTATACTTCGGCATCCCGTCTGCGTTGAAGTGCCTGATCTTCATCGTAACCGCCTGGCGCTGGCGCGTGACCGACGTGATGTGAGGACATCGGGGGAGGTGACAGCCACAGGATAGCGCGATCCTTGCCACAGCGATCGCCCCTTGCGAATTCGCGCCGGGGGAGATACCTCTACTTTTGTATACTTGGATTTGCCGCCTTCCCATTGAGTCCGAGTGAGCTCGAACCTGTCCCAATCTGATCCCGGAGACGATCCGCTACGCGTGCTGCGCCTGAAGCGTGGCGAGGAGCGCCGTCTCGCTGCAGGACATCTGTGGGTGTTCAGCAATGAGGTCGACACCGACAGCACGCCGCTCGCCGAATTTACCCCCGGCGCGCTGGTACAGCTGCGGTCGCACCGCGATGCCTTTCTTGGTTACGCTTATGTCAATCCGCACGCGCTGATCTGCGCGCGCATCCTCGAGAAGGATGCGGCGCGCCCCGTGGGGCGCCCCCTCATCGCGCACCGATTGGAGGTGGCGCTCGCCCTGCGTGAGCGACTCCATCGCGAGCCGTATTATCGCTTGGTGTTCGGCGAGTCTGACGCGCTGCCGGGGCTGGTGCTGGATCGCTACGGGGACCTGATCGTCGGCCAGATCGCCACCGCGGGCATGGAGGTGCTGAAGCCCGACGTCGAAGCGGCCGTGCGTACGGTGGTAAAGCCTGCCGGACTGTTCTGGAAAAACGACTCGGCCGCTCGCGAGCTCGAGCATTTGCCACAGGCGGCGGAAGTGGCATTCGGGGAAGTACCCACGCAGGTCGAGATCGTGGAGTCCGGGCTGCGCTTCACGGCCTCGCTCACGCACGGGCAGAAGACGGGATGGTTCTACGATCAGGCGGCCAACCGCCAGCGGCTCATACGTTATCTGTGGCCGGGAGCGCGCGTGCTCGACGTGTGCAGCTACGTCGGAGCGTGGGCCATCGCGGCGCTGCATAACGGTGCAGCCAGCGCACGCTGCATCGATTCGTCCGAGTCTGCGCTGGATTTTGCCCGGCGCAATGCCGCAGCGAACGGCGTAGCGCTAGAAACGCTGCGTGCCGATGCGTTTGAGGGGCTGAAAGCGCTGCAGGAGCAGGGTGAACGCTACGATGTGGTGATTCTCGACCCGCCGGCCTTCATCAAGCGCAAGAAGGACATCCCTCAGGGTCAAGCCGCATACCGCAAGCTGAACCAGCTCGCCCTCGGACTCGTCGCAGGGGAGGGGCTCCTGGTGTCGTGCTCGTGCTCGTACCACCTCGCCCCGGAGGACCTTGTCAGTGCGATTCAGGCGGCCGGGCGGCACACGGGGCGCTTCATACAGATCCTCGAGTCGGGCGGCCAGTCGCCCGACCATCCCGTACATCCTGCAATTCCCGAGACCCGCTATCTGAAGGCATTCTTCTGCCGCGCGACGTCCGAGGGTGCGACGCGTGCCTCGCGCGGCTAAACTTCACGCCCGATGCTGCAGTATCCAGGCTTCAACCCGATAGCCTTCGAGATCGGCCCGGTCAAGGTGCACTGGTACGGCATCATGTACCTGGTTGGCTTCGCCGGTGCGTGGTGGCTCGCGCGGCTGCGCGCGTCGCGGCGGGGCTCGACGTGGAAGCCGAACGACGTGGACGACCTCATCTTCTATGCAATGCTCGGGGTCATTCTGGGCGGGCGCACCGGGTACGTACTCTTCTATGGGCTCGGATTCTGGGCCAAGGACCTGTGGTATCCCATCAAAATCTGGGAGGGCGGCATGTCCTTCCACGGGGGACTGCTCGGCGTGATGGTTGCCATATCGCTGTTCGCGCTGCGTCGCGCCCGCAACATCGCCGACGTCTACGACTTCACGGCCCCGCTCCCGGGGTTGGGGCTCTTCTTCGGCCGCGTCGGCAACTTCATCAACGGCGAGCTCTGGGGCAAGCCCACGACCGTGCCTTGGGGATTCAACGTCCAGGGCGAGGTGCGGCATCCCTCGCAGCTCTATGAGGCCTGTCTCGAAGGCCTGCTGCTGTTCACCGTCCTGTGGTGGTTCACGTCGCGCCCGCGGCCGCGCTTTGCGCCCTCGGGGCTGTTCCTGCTCATCTATGGCGTCTCGCGTTTTGTCGTCGAATTCGTGCGCGTTCCGGACGAGCACATCGGGTACCTTGCGGGCGGCTGGCTCACGATGGGGCAGGTACTCTCGCTTCCCATGATCATCGCCGGCGCTGTGTTGCTCTCGTACGCCTACCGCGTGCGGGCACCGTCCGGCAACGTCGCCACCGCGCAATGAAGCAGTATCTGGAGCTCATGCGCCGGATCCGTGATACCGGCGCACGTAAAGGCGACCGCACCGGCACGGGGACGCTGTCGCTGTTCGCACAGCAGATACGCTTCGATCTCGCGCAGGGCTTGCCGCTCGTCACGACGAAGAAGATTCATCTGCGCTCGGTGATCTACGAGCTGCTGTGGTTTCTGCGGGGGGAAACCAACGTTGCCTGGCTGCGCGAGCACGGAGTAACTATCTGGGACGAATGGGCGGACCAGCGCGGGGAGCTCGGGCCGGTGTACGGCAAGCAGTGGCGCGCCTGGCTTGCGCCGGATGGACGCACCATCGACCAGATTGGCCACGCCGTCGAGCAGCTGCGGCGTGATCCGCACTCGCGCCGGATCATCGTGAGCGCTTGGAATGTCGGCGAGCTCGAGCGCATGGCGCTCATGCCGTGCCACGCGTTCTTTCAGCTCTACGTCGCTGCCGGGCGGCTGTCGTGTCAGGTCTATCAGCGCAGCGCCGATGTGTTCCTCGGCCTGCCCTTCAACATCGCGAGCTACGCCCTGCTCACGCACCTGTTCGCGCAACAGTGCGAGCTGCAGCCGGGCGAGCTCATCTGGACGGGCGGCGACTGCCACCTGTACCTGAATCATCTGGAGCAGGCGGACCTGCAGCTGGCGCGCGCGCCGTATCCGCTGCCGCGGCTCGTGCTCGGCAGACGCCCGCCCAGCATCTTCGACTACGCGTACGAGGACTTCGAGTTCGTGGGTTACCAGCATCACGCGGCGATTCCAGCGCCGGTGGCGGTCTAGATCGTGCCGCGCATCGCTGTGACGGCGCGGCAGCCGCTGATCGAAGTGCGCGGGTCGCAAGTGCACGGCCTGGGCGTGTTCGCCTTGCGCCGGATCAGGAAGGGCACGCGCATCATCGAGTACCTGGGCGAGCGGATTTCCCACGCGGACGCCGATCGGCGCTACGCGGGCAAGGACGCCAATGACAACCACACGTTCCTGTTCATCGTCGACGCGCGGACGGTGATCGATGCGGGGGTCGGCGGCAACGAGGCGCGCTTTGTCAACCACTCGTGCGATCCCAACTGCGAATCGGTGATCGAGAGCCGCTCCGTGTACATCGATGCGCTGCGCACGATCGAGCCGGGCGAGGAGCTGACCTACGACTACCAGATTCAGCGTGAGGACGACGATCCGCCGAACATGGATGAGATCTTCGCGTGCCGCTGCGGGTGCGCGCGCTGTCGCGGCACGATGCTCTGGCCGGCAAAGCCGCTGGCGCGCAATTCCCGCGGCAACCCGGCGGAGCGCAGGCGGCCCGCGCCGGTCCCGAAGTCCGCGGTGACGCAGCGGTCCGCGGCGCCAAAGACCACGTTCGCGCGCGACACTTCGGCCGAACAGTCAGCGCGGCGCCGCTGATGCGCGCAACTCAAGCCGTGAACGGCTCTCGTCGCTGGAGCTTGTC
>Ga0137362_10002205_pt1 | contig 12553 bp, 10 predicted proteins | sample MadtaG_2_FD_104801 | JGI IMG/M metagenome (GOLD analysis project Ga0137362, IMG submission 104801) | Vadose zone soil microbial communities from Angelo Coast Range Reserve, California, USA - Mad1_100_16 metaG | ecosystem: Environmental > Terrestrial > Soil > Vadose zone | place: USA: California... | reverse complement strand
GCTGACCGGAGAAATTGAAGTCGACGGGCACGCAGCTAGGCCCTCACCCCGTCCCTCTCCCAAAGGGAGAGGGAGACTCAGCAAGATTTGCCATCGAATTCTTGACGCATTGCGTTCAGCGGGCACAAGCTATGTTGGCTGAGTCGCCGATGCGGCGCGTAGCGCAGACTAACACCAACTTCCAATTTTCAACCGGCGTGTGCTCGACGGTGAGATGACTGACCAGATAAGCGAGGCGTTTAGTCTCCGCCCCTTGCCCGACCGTGAAGCGCTGATTCAAGTAATAAGGCGGAATGGACTGATAATTGAGAGTAACGCGCACGGAAACCGCGCCGCGCGTCTGGTCGTTAATCGGAATCCTGTACATGATTCTATCAACTCCGTGAGCGCCCGAGGCGTTGATGTAATCAGCATCACGTTCCGCGTCGCCGTGCGGCCTCGTGATCTCGGCGAAAGGTCCGTCCACTCGCCAACCTTTCGGGAGCAAGCGATTGTTCTTTACTGGACGATCAAGTCCGACGAAGCTGGTGGTGATCTTCCCTTCCGTATCGGCCATCAGCTCTTCGTAAATCTGAGCCTGGTTTTCCTCGGTGATAATTTGATAGTGCGGCTGGAAGACTTGCTTCCGCGTGGACGGATCATAGAAGAATTCCGTCGGCAGAACTTCGTCGCTGGCGCCTCTGACGATCGCGCCGACGCTGTTGGTCCGGCCCGATGCCCAAGTCACGTTTCCTTTTTCGTCCAGCACTTCGAACGTGATAAATGCGCGACGAAAAGCTACGCCTGAGGGCAAGCCGTGGCCCGCGAGATTTTCAACTTCAACCATCGCCTCAAAGAATTTGTCTTTTCGATCGAGCGAGGTGACAGAGATCTTCGCCGTCTGGTTTTTCGCCAGATAGCTGCTCGAGTTTTGCGCTGTCTCCAGACCAAGCGCGCTCTGGTCGAACATGTAATCCGCGGTTCTGATTCCCAGGATCTGCGGAAATTGCTGGAACATCATCAAGCCAAACTCGTTCAGACCAACCAGCGTATGACGTGAATACGGATCGCGTATGCGCAGCATGATCTCTTTGTCAGGCGCACGATAATCGGTATAGGGATAATTGTTATCTTCGATGTTGGCGATACGGGAGACGATTTTACGACCTTGAAAATCTGCCGGCATGTGACAATCCTGGCAGGTGCGAGCGGCCGCTCGATTGATCGGCTCGCGCTCGTTTTGATAGATGCTGTTCTGCCATTCAGGATAAGTCATCTGCTCATGAAATTCTTTCGGCTTGCCGTTCTTATCCACTACTTGCTTTCCTTGCTTATCGAAAACGGGGAGGATTACCGTGTGACAACTCCCGCACAACGCGGATGATTTAATGTGGTCAGCAAACCGCGGAGTTATGCCCATTGCGTTCTTCATCGGCACGGTAGCAAGTTGATCGTAAGGTCCGTTAACAGCGTTCGCGGGATCAAGTTTGAACTGGCCGGTGAAAGTCGCCGGCGTTCCCAGGCCTTCCTTCGCGATTCGATGACAGGCATCGCACGAGACGCCATCGCGCGCGAGCGCGCCGTACTTGCCATCGGGATCGTCCGGCAAAGCGAAAACCATGCTGTGTTTGAAGGGCTGATTCCTGTCCAGCTCCACTTGTCGCTGGCCCATTACCCCATGACACCGATAGCAGGTATTGTCGAAGAATTCCGTGCGCGAAGGATAGAGCGTCTTTTCGGATTCGAGCTGCGCGTGAAAGATCGGATCGCGGCCGGCCAGGCCCATCATCGATGCGCGCCACTCAGTGTACGGCGAAAGGTTGATCGGCTTCTGATTCGATTCGCCAAACGGATAGAGCATGTCATCGTTGGTGGCGGAGTGACAGCCCATGCACTGGCTGGAAGTAAGGAAGCCATTCGGGCCGCCCGCATTTGGAACAACGTGATCGAAACTTTCTCCGGGAAATGGCTTTAGCTGCTGCGCGGTAACATCGGGCATGCTCTTGAGTAGATTCAGCAAGTTCGGATTCGGTGAAGTTTGCGGAGTAGCGAAAGCGCTCCTGGCAATCGCCGGCGTTCGCGCAATCCTCGAGTGCATATCCTCCTTCTCCGGCGGCAGCGGCAACATCGTGGGCATTTCGACGTTGAAAGAGATAGGAGAGCCCTCGACATTCTTAACCGTACTGAAGGTTGATTCTTTTTCCGCCGAAGCATGGCATCGCAGGCAATATAATCCGAAACCTGAATCGGGATAATCGATCGACGGATTGGCGGGCGCGTAGTTGGGCGCATGATATGACCAGTACCAGCCGTCAAACACCGCCTTCTTGTCTTTGACCATTACTGTCCAGCCAGTCAGTTTGGCGTCCTGTCTGGCGGGCGAGGGAAACATTTCCTTCACGATCATCGCACCGTCGGGAATCTCCCCCTCGCGATTGCGGAATTTCAGCCACTCCCAAACCTGCGATGAATAGAAGACCTTGACCGCGTCGTGCGTGCCGTACGACAGACCTCCAATGAATGGTCCCGTATTGCGTATCTCTGAATCAGCCACCCAGCTTTTGTAACAGCCCTGATCGAGAAAAGCGTAAAGCAGCTTTTCAAATTTCTTGGTGCCGGTGTCGCTGGCGTTCGGAAGTGGAAACGCGATGTCGCACCTCGTCGGCGGAGCGGGCGTTTGGTTGGTTTGCTGTGTTTGGCCGATCGTCGAGAAACGGTCATCCAGGCTCAGATGAAGTACGAGGAAGAAAAGGAAAAGAGGGACTCGATATTTCATCGGTATAATTTGCAGTTATGATCGCACTTAAAAGGCATCGAGCTAAGAGCGTCGTTGCTTTAAAAATCGCGGCTGAATACTAAACCAGAAAGTGCTATCTGAGAAAGAGACTGCGAAGAAAAACGCGAAAGATTTACTTGCACGATAATGTGACGGATGGCAAGATTGCGCCCTATCTGAAAATATTAGCGGGCCGCACGGGGACGACGCCTGCCAATGATCGCCTATGGACTATACATTTTGGTTGGGACATATTTCCGGGCATCTCGCGTCCGTTCTCACCATGGTCGCGTATCTCTTAAAGGACATTCTTTGGCTGCGTCTGCTCACGATTCTTTCTTGTTTTGCCGGAATTGCTTTCAACTATTTTGTGCCGGCAACTCCGCTCTGGACCATTATCTATTGGAACGTTTTGTTTGCCGCCATCAACATAGTCCAATGTGCCATTATCATTCGCGAACGCAGCGGCATTCAGTTCACAGACGAAGAGAAAGAGCTGCACGAAACGCTTTTCAAGAACTTCGCGCCGTTCGAATTTATGAAATTGATGCGCATCGGAGAGTGGCGGACAGCCAAGCCGGGTCAGGTACTCACCACCGAAGGCCAGCCATTAGCCGAAGTTATGCTGATCTACGACGGGCGTCTCGGGGTCGAAACTAATGGCAAAGAAGTCGCCCAGTTGCAGGATGGAAACTTTATCGGCGAGGTCAGTTTCATCAGTGGCGGCGCCGCGACCGCGACCGTGCGCGCATCGGAGCCAACGCGGTACGTAAGTTGGTCAAAGAAAGAAATCGAGAAACTTCTGAATCGTAATCCCAGCATGAAATTCGCAATGCAGGCCGTATTCAGCACCGACCTGAGCAAGAAGCTGGCGCGCCGCGCGCCTACCTTTCAAGGCAAGATACATCTTCCGTCCTAGCCGATGAGACCAAAGAACAATCGTCCGAGACGCGGTAGGCACGCCTCCGGCGTGCAGCGCGCCAGAGGCGCGCGTACCCGGGTCGGAGTCGACACCGGCGGCACCTTCACTGATTTTGTTTTTGAAGCCGAAGGGGAACTGCGGATTTTCAAGCTCGCCTCGACTCCCGACGATCCTTCGCGCGCGATTATCGAAGGTCTGAGACGAATCGCTGCGGAGACGGGTTCGCGCCTAAGCGAAATTGAAGTTGTACATGGAACGACGGTGGGAACCAATGCGCTGTTGCAACGGCGCGGCGCGCGCACCGCATTAGTGACGACCGCGGGATTCGAAGATGTGATCGAGATTGGTCGTCAAGCGCGGCCCGAGCTTTACAACCTGAACGCGGTCAAGCCGCCACCGTTGGTTCCGAGTGAATTGAGATTTGGAGTCGGTGAGCGGGTGGCGGCTTCGGGCCAAGTCCTTGAGGCGCTGAGTGATACGGAAATTAAGGGGTTGGTTGAGAAGCTTCGACAGGCTGGATGTGAATCGATCGCCGTCTCGTTGCTCTTTTCCTTTGCTCGTCCCAATCACGAACAACGAGTAGCGAAAGCGCTGAGAAATTTAAGTCTGCCGCTTTCAATCTCGCATCAAATCCTTCCTGAATATCGCGAGTACGAACGAACTTCGACGGTCGCGGTCAATGCTTATCTCCAACCGTTGATGAGCCGCTATCTCGCGCGGCTGAGCGAGAGCGCCGCCGAAGAAACCAAAGTTCAAAGGCCAAAGGCCAAAGATCAAAGATCATCTTTTCGTTTGCGCGTCATGCAATCATCCGGCGGCAGCATCTCCGCTGCCGCCGCCGCCGAAGAACCGGTGCGCACTATTCTCTCCGGCCCGGCGGGTGGCGTTGTGGGCGCCTTGCGGGCGGCGCTGAGAGCCGGTTTTGAAAACATTATTACCTTCGATATGGGCGGCACATCGACGGACGTCGCCTTGTGCGATCGCCACGGCATGCGTTTGACTAACGAGGCAATCGTCGCGGGCGTCCCAGTGGCCGTCCCAATGATGGACGTTCATACCGTCGGCGCCGGCGGTGGATCGATTGCGCGCGTCGATGAAGGTGGATCGTTACGCGTGGGCCCGGAATCTGCCGGAGCTGATCCTGGTCCTGCCTGCTATGGCAAGTCGTTTCTGTCGACGGTCACAGATGCGCACGTGGTGCTCGGTCATTTTCCAGGCGCTGCGTTGCTCGGCGGCGAATTCAAACTCGATGAAAAGCGGGCGCGGACCGCTCTCGACATGCTCGCTGCGGAAATGAGCAGAGCCGCGCAAAGAAAAGTGAGCGCGATCGATGCTGCTCAAGGTGTGCTCGATGTCGTGACGACGAACATGGAACGCGCGCTGCGCCACATCTCAGTCGAGCGCGGCTTCGACCCACGCGAATTCACGTTGCTTCCCTTCGGTGGCGCGGGAGGCTTGCACGCTATAACGTTGGCGCGGGCACTGCAAATTCCTCGCGTACTCTTGCCTTCTTCGCCTGGAGCACTGTCGGCAATTGGCGTTGTGACTGCCGACGTCGTTAAAGACCAAAGCCGCACTCTAATGCTCGAAGCGTCGCGCGGCGTCGCGCCAAAACTTGAGCGCGTGTTTCAGGATATGGAAAAACAGGCGCACGCCATTCTCCGACGTGAAGGGTTGGAAGACTCGAAACAGCGTCACGAACGATCTCTGGCCGCGCGCTACCAGGGCCAGTCGTTCGAACTCCACATCAACCAAACGCGCGGTGACATCGCGACGGCCTTTCATCGCGCGCATCGCGCACGTTACGGCTATGCACAGGAAAAGAACATCGTCGAGATTGTGAGCGCGCGCGTGCGTTCGATCGGCATGGTCGAAAAACTGAAGGCTCGTCGTTCAAGCGCTCCGTCGTCAAAGAGTTTTGCTAACCCGCATGATTTCGCAGAAACATATTTCGATCGAAAGAAATTGCGCGTCGCTGTTTATCGGCGGGAAGAGCTTCCCGTCGGCTCCAAATTGCGTGCGCCCTGCATTCTGACGGAGTATTCGGCAACCACGTTGGTTCCCGATGCAACCGGAGCGGAACTGGATTCTTATGGAAATTTGACAATCGATCTCAGGAAATCGTCAGCATGATTTTTGAGATCAACTTAGGTAACCTCATGGTCGGGAAGGATGGCTTGCCCCCGCTGTTCTTTGTTGGCTAACCACAATGACAAGGGATCAAGCGGGGGCAAGCCACCCTTCCTGACCATGCGGTTGCTAGACTTGAGTACTCGCCGGCAACGTTTTTTTTGATGAGGTAATGAAGAAATTCGATCCTACAACGCTTGAAATCTATCGCGCGCTCTACACTTCAGTAGCGGAAGAGATGGGCGTCGCGCTGCGGCGCACGGCGTTCTCGCCGAACATCAAAGAGCGGCGAGATTATTCGTGCGCAGTTTTCGATTCATCGGGCCACGTGATCGCGCAAGGCGATCACATGCCGGTACATCTCGGTTCGATGCCGATGGCTGTCGCCGCGGCTTTGCGCGCAGTTGAGATCGGCCCGGGCGACGTGGTCGCGTTGAACGACCCGTTTGCCGGCGGCACGCATCTCCCGGATGTAACGTTGGTGACGGGAGTGTTCGGCAAGACAGCAGGCGGCAGACGGCGGACGGCAGGAAAGAAGAAGCGCTCTCCTGCGTCCCGGCTCCCGCCTCCTGCCTCCTGTCTTTTCTTCGTCGCCAACCGAGCCCACCACGCCGACATCGGCGGCGCGACGCCGGGTTCGATGGGTCTGGCGACCGACATTTATGGTGAAGGCGTGCGTATTCCCCCAATCCATTTGGCGCGCGGCGGCGAAATTTGCGATGACGTGATGAAGTTGATTCTCGCGAACGTGCGCAGCAACAAAGAACGGCAAGCGGATTTTGAAGCTCAGATTGGATCGCTTAAGACTGGAGAGGCGCGTCTGCTCGAAATTGTCGCACGTCGGGGCGCGAAGGAAGCAGGCAACTACGCAGCGCATTTGATCTCGTATTCATGGCGCATGATGCGTCACGCCATCAAGGCGATTCCTGATGGTAGCTACGAGGCCGAAGACGCGCTCGATGACGACGGCATCAAGGAAAGTGAAATTCCGATTCGCGTGCGCATAACGATCAGAGGCGATCGCGCGTTGGTTGATTTTACCGGCAGCGCCTTGCAGGTGGCCGGCGCGATTAATGCCGTCGAAGCAATCACAGTCTCGGCAGTCTCGTACTGCTTCCGCTGCCTGGTCGGCGCCGATGTGCCGGCCAGCGCAGGGCTGATGGAGCCAATTGAAGTTGTCGCGCCGAAGGGAACGATCGTCAATGCCAATCATCCGGCGTCAGTTGCCGGTGGAAACGTAGAGACGTCGCAGCGCATCGTCGACACAGTATTCAAAGCCCTGGCGCAAGCGATTCCCGAACGCGTTCCGGCTGCGAGCCAGGGCACGATGAACAACTTGACGATTGGCGGCATCGATCCGCGCACGGGCGCAGAATTCTCTTACTACGAAACTGTCGCCGGCGGCATGGGCGCGCGGCCTTCGCTTGACGGCATGAGCGCCACGCATACGCACATGACTAATAGCTTGAATACACCTGCTGAGGCGCTGGAGTATGCTTATCCCCTGCGCGTGCGGCAATATCGTATCCGCGAAAGTTCGGGCGGAATCGGCAAGTACAAAGGAGGCGATGGAGCCATTCGCGAGATCGAAGTACTGGCGCCCGCCCGCATGTCCTTACTCTCCGATCGTCGCAAGCGCGCGCCTTATGGATTGCACGGCGGCGCAGACGGCAAACGCGGCCGCGCCTTTATCATTCGCACCGATGGAAGCGAGGAAGAGCTAACTTCAAAAGGAAGCTGGCAAGTGGAAGCGGGCGATCGTGTGCGCATCGAAACGCCCGGCGGCGGTGGTTTTGGGCGGCCGTTACAGAACCGCGAGCGGTAGCGACCGGCCCTCCTCTTTATTGAAGAGCCTGTCCTGTGAACAATAGAGGCCGGTCGCTACCGCTCGCGGTTCTGTAACGGTGCGTTTTGGAAAATGAACGACTTGGATTAGACTGCGCCGTTCGGCAAATCAGAATCGGATCTACGTGATCGAAAATTCATGAACACTTCAGCAACGATGATCAGAAGTATTGAGCCAGATGAAAACGAAGTGCCGGCTCGCAAGGAACATCCCGGAACCGCGCGCGCGGGTTGGATTGAAGTAATCGTCGGCTCGATGTTTTCAGGCAAATCCGAAGAACTGATTCGCCGTTTGCGGCGCGCGAAAATTGCGCGACAGAAGATCCAGGTGTTCAAGCCTGAGATCGATTCGCGCTTTTCCGACAATCACATCGTCTCGCACTCTGAGATAAAGCACGAATCGGCCAATGTGCGGACCGCGGCGGAAATTCGCGCGCGGGTAGAAGCTAATACCGAAGTGGTCGGCATCGATGAGGGTCAATTCTTCGACAACGAACTAATCGCCATCTCCAACGAACTTGCCGAACGCGGAGTGCGCGTGATCATCGCCGGATTGGATCAGGACTACACCGGCAAGCCCTGGGAGCCGATGCCGCAATTGCTCGCTGTGGCCGAGTACATCACCAAAACCCACGCGATTTGCGTAAAGTGCGGCCAGCCCGCGAACTATTCGCAACGCATCTTCGAATCCGAAGAGCGCGTCGCGGTGGGTGCTGCCGGGATGTACGAAGCACGTTGTCGCCAGTGCTTTGTTCCGCACGCCGACGCGCCGACCATTCATCCTGACTATTAATGGCAGTGAATTAACCGATCGTAATCGGAAACGGCAGGAAGCAAAGCGCGAACACGATTAGTGTGATGACGCCGATGATCGTTCGGGCGAGGCCCAGCGGCTCCATTTGTTCCGGTTGTGGATGGCGCACGCGCAGCATCACGGCGAGCAGCACAACATAAAGAATCATAACCGGACTTCTAAACCACAGCCAGCCGAAGACTGTGGTTATCAACATCAGTACGAAGGCAACGCGGCCGATCCACCAATGCGCCCGCTGGCCAAACAGCGCGAAAGTTCCGTGTCCGCCATCGAGTTGGCCCACCGGCATCAGGTTCAAAGCCGTCACTAACGAGCCGACCCAGGCCGCCAGATAAAAAGAGTTCACCACCGAGTTATCCAGATTGATTCTGAACACTCGTGCGATCAAGCGAAACAGCAGTGGGTCGTTGAAAGTCAGTTCAGGCACGTCGCCGGGCGGAATGTTCAGGTGATGTGCTGTCAGGACGCCGGCGAATGCAATCGGCACAATCAATATGAAACCTGCTAATGGCCCCGCGAGTCCGATGTCGAACAACGCCCGGCGCGAGGGCACCGGCGATTTCATCCTGATGAATGCGCCGAAGGTTCCGGGAATCAAAAGCGGTGGTTGAGGAATAAAGAACGGCAAGGTCGCATCGACGCCGTAATAACGACAAAAAAGATAATGGCCCGATTCGTGCGCCGCCAGAATCGCGAGCAACGAACCAGAAAAGATCAAGCCCCGTCCGAGGAAATACGGATGCGCAAACGAGTACGATAACAATCCCCAAATCGCCGATAAGTAATAGCGTGGGATCATGAAAAGAATTCCGATCAAGCCGGCACCGCCATCAGTTTCCGCACCATGGTCGATATCCGGTCCTGCCATCATGATTCCGCATATCGTCGTCGTTCCGGCTGTGATTAGAAACAGTGCCGCGTGCAGCATCCACTGTCGCGCGGTTGGCCTTGCAATACGGCGCGAACCAATTTCCCTTGCCTCGGGGAGATGGGAGAGTTTTTCGGCTAATTCAGACATGTATCAATCGCAACGAGCAGGAAAGTTAGAATAGATGCGGTGGTATGAGGTTGCAAATGCAGCCAACGTGAACGGGATTTATCATCGTGGTAAGAAGGAGATGCTGGAAATGCTTGTCGCTACTTCCCAAACAGCCCTTAAGCTTCGCTATCTTCCTCGCCGTTTCCTTCGTGCGCGTGCAGTTCCTTTCCCGGCTTGAAACGAATTGTCTTGCCCGTAGGAATCGCGACCTCCTGGCCCGTACGCGGATTTCGTCCGACACCGCGCTTGCGCGGCTTTACGATAAAGACGCCAAAACCCCGCAGCTCGATGCGTTCACCGCGGGCCAGCGCTTCCTTCATCGAATGAAAGAGCGCGTCTACGGCTTGTTCCGCCTTCAATTTCGGGATGCCGGTTTCGTCGGCAAGACGATTGACGATATCAAGTTTAATCACGAACCTAGCCTCCAATGGTGTCGATCGATAGCTGACGATTCGGGAGGAGAATTCTTCTTTGAACCGCGTGTCGTGGATGATAGAAAGCGGCGATGATAACTGTCAAGCTTTGGTAGGAATGGAGATCGTTTGACAAGGCCAGCAAACGACGGATAACCTCGATGCGATGGAAGTGATCCCTTAGGTACGCATCGCTTCCAAGGTGCTGGCTTCGATCAAAGACCGACTGATGACGATGGCACGCTGGAAGCGATGCGTACCCAGGATTTTCCAAGACGAAACCTATGTTTGGAAAACGATTCAACCAACCGCCGCCGTTCGGCACCGTCGACGCTGACGACGATCGCGACATCGAAGTGTATCGTCCCCGGGAAGCGGCGCGAAAGCACTTGTGGCAGGAATCACGTTTACTGGTTCGCGATCTGATTTTCGCGCTAATGCTGCTGGCGCTGGTGATGGTGTTCATCATCCAACCCGTCAAGGTCGAAGGCACGTCGATGCTGCCTTACCTGCATGACGGCGAGCGCATCTTTGTCAACAAGCTGATCTATTACGACGATTATCGCTGGGCGCCAAAGGTCTATCGCGGCGACATTGTAGTGTTCTGGTTTCCCGACGATCCTTCCAAGAGTTATATCAAGCGGGTCATCGGTTTGCCGGGCGACACGGTCGAAGTGCACGAGGGCCATGTGCGCGTGAACGGTATCGATCTGGATGAGTCATATCTGAATCAGCAATTGAACATGTCACACGCTAGCCGGCCGCCGACTTACGTCAAGCCGGGATATTATTTCGTCATGGGCGACAATCGGGACAACTCGAGCGACTCGCGCATCTGGGGCCTGGTGCCGAAGAAATACATCTATGGCAAAGCGTTGTTTCGCTATTGGCCCCTAAACAACGCTACCGTAATTTCGCATCCGAACAATGACGGGATTCCACCGGGTTCAGGTTATCGACGCGATGCATTCAGTGCACCTGATTTGGATGAGCGGTGAAGTAGCATAGACTTCAGTCTGTGATTGTGAAGTCAGCTACTCGAACTAAAAACACAGACCGAGATCTGTATCACGTTTATGACTGACTGGCTGCGATTGATCGCGATGATTTTTTACGCACCGTTGCGCGGGATGCGCGAAGTGCGTGATCGCGGCGCGCTGATGCCGGCGATTATTTGCGCTTATCTTTCACAGGTTCTTTACCTGTTCGCAATTCAATGGCTCGCCGGTAACAGGGCCCTTCTCGTTCGTCCGCAGGTAATTGGCGGCAACTTTTTTCACGCGGCGACGTCCATTTTGCCGTATGCCGTCGTGTTCGTCCCGCTGTTCGCTTTGGTGGCGAACTTGTTCGACCGGCGTGGCAGCTTTGGTCTGGTGCTGCAACAGGAATACGCCTCGTTGGGTTCAGTAATCTTTTACGCGCTGATGGCTGCCAATCTGGTCGCGATCCTGATTTCAATCTTCTTTCATTTTAGCGGCGTGCAGGCTGCTTACGTGGCCAGCTCGATGCAATCGGCGGAGCAGATCAAGTCGCTGCTCAAGCTGCCGATGGAAGTGCAGCAAGAGTTGGACAGAGAGTTGCGCGATCCGGTGTTTGTGGCCGGCAGCCTCTTTCGCACGGTCAAAATAGCAATTTTCACAATTGGCGCGCTCGAATCCGTGCGCAAGGTTTTTCGGCTTTCCTTCTTGCGCTCGATCGCCGTCGTCTCGTTGGGATATGCCGCGGCGTTGTTGCTCTCGCCGATTTGGTTGTTGCTGTTCACCAGAATTATCGGCTCGCCGTTCCTCCTCCTAATGCTTTTCTTCTTATTGCGCGGTTACTTCAGCGGTATCGTCAGCGAGCAACGCGCGCGGGCGGCTTTCAAACAGAACCTGGAAGCCGCTACGATCAATCCGCGTGATTCATCCGCGCATTACAATCTGGGCTTGATTCATCAGCAACGCGGCGAATTGGACCAGGCGCGCGAGCGCTTCCAACGCGCGATCGAGATCGACACGGACGAGTTGGATGCTCACTATCAACTTGGCCGCATCGCCCGCGCACAGAACCGTCTGGCCGAAGCTATCGGACATTTCGAGCAGGTCGTGCAGCGCGATCAGTCGCATGCGCAACAGGAAATCTGGCGCGAGATCGGGGCGACTTACATTGCCGCCGGTCAGTACAGCGACGCCCGCGATGCGCTGGAGAGATTTTTAGATCGGCGCGAAAACGATCCCCAGGGCCTCTATCTAATGGGCCGCGCTTATGCGGGCCTCGGCGATCAGCAGGAAGCCGCAAGTTCCATGCAGGCGTGTATCGACGCGGTTAAGACTGCGCCTGCCTACAAATACCGGATCGAGAAGCGCTGGTTGAATGAAGCACAGCAATTCCTGAAAGGCAAGAGGCAGGAAGCAGTAGGCAGCAGGCAGTGAGTACGAAGGCCCGATAATCCAAAGCGTGGGCTTCAGCTAGCCTTAGAGTTCACCGATCGACAGTCATGGGAAACAACACCGCAGTTGCCGAAAAATTTACTTCCCCTCAGTTAGCGCTGATGCCTGATGACGGCAAGCGCTACGAGATCATCGACGGAGAACTCTACGTGTCCAGACGGCCGAGTTACGAACACCAATACACCTGCAGTCTTTTGATCCACTTT
>Ga0137362_10002204_pt1 | contig 12555 bp, 11 predicted proteins | sample MadtaG_2_FD_104801 | JGI IMG/M metagenome (GOLD analysis project Ga0137362, IMG submission 104801) | Vadose zone soil microbial communities from Angelo Coast Range Reserve, California, USA - Mad1_100_16 metaG | ecosystem: Environmental > Terrestrial > Soil > Vadose zone | place: USA: California... | reverse complement strand
GTCGGTCTCGGCCATGGGGCGTCCGTCTGAGGTCGGATAAACAATTTCCCGAATCCCAGTTGCCATCGCTCACCTCCGTCGTGGCCGGCTTTCCTCATGTTGAGGCAGGAATTTTACTTCGCTGTTGTTGTTATCGTAGCACGTCAATTCGAGCGTTTCCGGTGCGATGCCGGCGGCGCCGGTGATGGTGACTTGAATGCGGCCCGGCTCCTCGAGCTGGGAGATTTCCTTACGTTTTTTGTTGAGAAGATAATGAGCGACATCGTCGGCGACCCGGACCTGGATGCGCTGGATGTTTTCGCGATGGGCCGCGAGCTGGAGCATCCGCATCACGTCGATGCTCATGCTTTCGCAGGTCTTGACCTGACCCGTGCCCTCGCAATGTGGACAGTCGTGATAGACGCTGCGTTTGAGCGACGGCCTGATGCGCTGCCGAGTCATCTCGATGATGCCGAAGGGGGAGATCTTGAGAACTTTGGTTCTGGCTCGATCGCGTCGAACGGCGTCACGCATGGCCTTTTCGACACCCCGGCGGTGCTTCTCTTCACGCATGTCGATGAAGTCGTTGACGATCACGCCGCCTAGATCGCGCAGCCGCAGTTGCCGGGCGATTTCCTTGGCGGCTTGCAGATTCATCTGATAGGCGGTCTCCTCGGCATTGTTGTCGGCTCGGAAGGTGCCGCTATTGACATCGATGGCCACCAAAGCCTCGGTTTGATCGATCACGATGGACCCGCCGTGAGGCAAAGGCACATGCCGCTGCTGAATTCGCGAAATCTCATTCTCAATGCCGTACTTGTGAAACAGGGGCTCGGAGCCTTCGTAGTGCTGGATGCGGCTGGCATAGCGCGGCATCACGATTTGCAAGAACTCCTGGGCGTGCTCGAAAGCCGCCGTCTCATCGACCCAAATCGTGTCGATTTCGCTGGTGAAAGTGTCGCGGATGGTCCGCGTGATCATGTCGCTTTCTTGATAAATCTCGGAAGGGCCTTTAAGCTTCTTGATTCTGCGCACGACGACTTGCCAGAGGCGGGAAAGATAGGCGAGGTCGCGTTGCAGCTCTTTCTTGGTCCGGTCAAGTCCGGCCGTGCGAATAATGAAGCCTAAGCCTCGGGGTGGCTGAAGCTCATGCAAGATTTCTCGTAGCCGGCGGCGCTGCTCCTCGTCGGCAATTTTGCGGCTGACGCCGATGCGATTGAGCCCGGGCATGAGCACCAGATACCGGCCGGCGATGCTGATATAAGTGCTCAAGGTCGGTCCCTTGGTGCCGATGCCCTCTTTGATGACTTGGACCAGAACCTCCTGGCCGCGGCGGAAGATGTCCTGAATCAGGGGCTTGGGTCTGCCGAATCCCGGTCGGCCGAAACCCGAACGACCTTGCATGGGCCTTCGTCCGCGACTGCCGCCACGCCGATCGTCGCCGCGCTTGTCATCGCGAAAGGACCGAGGTCGACGAGGCCTCGGTGCATGATCCTCCGTCTCAGGCCGAACATCGTCGTCGCCAAATTCTTCGCCTACCCAGTCATTTTCAGGAAGCTCTTTTGCTACCTCAGCAGCTTCGGTCAAAGGAGTCGCCAAAGAAGTTTCGTCCGGTTGGGCGTCCATATCCGTCTCGACTGCGGGAGTCTGTGGTTCGTGCCTTTCTTCCGGCCCGCTACTTTCTTGATCAGAAGTCGATGAGGGCCGGGGAAAGAAAATGTCGGCGTCCTGGGGCGTCACTTCAACTGGATCCGGGGGAGCATCGTCTTCTTCCGTGCGGCGCTCGGCCGAATCCATGTAGCGCGGGCGATCATCGGAGGGAGGTGAACCTTCCGCGTCCGAATCTGGTGAAGGCTCCGGGCCTTCTTCCGCGTCTTGCCCCGAGAAAGAAAACGATTGGATGTCCATTTCCTCGGTTAAGTGGTGAGCGACCCCCGGTTCAGTCGGAAAAGCGGTGTCGTTTTCCTGAGGCGTTTGCGTGCCTTCGATTCCATCTTCAGGGGCCGGACCAGATTCTTTTTCGAACGGGGACCCTTCGGGGAAGGCGATGTCCGGCTCCTGGTAGCGCCGAGGTCGTCCTTCCTGGCGGCCTCGCGAGCGACCGGCTCGTCCGCCGCGCTCGCCGCGCTCGCGCCGGCCACCGTTGTCTCGTCGGCCGTGATCCATTAAGTGCCGGTAATAAGTCGGCTCGACGTCGGAGACGTGCAAGAATCCGTTGCGACCGACGCCGAAGTCCACGAAGGCCGCCTGGATGCTCGGCTCGATATTGACAATCCGGCCCTTGTAAATGTTGCCCACGTAACTCTCATGGCTGGTGCGCTCCACGTACAGCTCTTCGAGGACGCCGTCTTCGACAATGGCGATTCGACATTCCTCGGGTTGCAGAACGTTGATTAGCATCTCTTTTTTCATAAGAACCCTTTCAGCGATTCACAAAATTAGCAGCAGGCGTTGGCCTGCTTGGGTAAATTTTCGTCAAGTAATTCCAATTTGGAGCGCTCCAGAACGGCGCCGTCAGAGAGCAGCTCGCCCAATCCCAGGAGTCGGAGAATTTCGTCCGGTCGGGCAGTTCCTTGCGGCGTGACTTCCAAATCCATTTCCAACATTTCATCCCGGAGATGCAGGTCTCGAATGTAGCCGCGAACGTCCAGACGGCGTGGCTGCGGCCGAGTTCGTTCCACCCAACAGTGGGGGTTGGCAAGGAGGGAGGCAATTCGTTCCGGAAGTTCCGCCTGTTTATCCAGTGGGATTGGAATGCGGTAACAGACTTGCCTAACTTGGGCAGTGGATTTTGGATCAACGCGGCCGATTTGCAGCAATTCAAGTCCGCTGGGAGCTTGTTCCGCTAGTCTCTGCAAAATTTCACTGGGCGGCAATTGCTCGTTCAGCTCCAACTCAACAACTTCTTGTTGCCCGACAATGCCCAGACCCAACGACAGAGCAAAAACGAGTCGCGGCTTGGGACTGCAGCCTTCGGGAGCGTGAAACCGCAGGTTGGCCCCGCGCAGCATGCGCTCAAAGCAGCGAATCAAGCCATGATGGCTGACCAGGCGAAGCTCGCCGCCTTTCCGAAATCGAATTCGGACTTTGTCACGAACCATGCAGAAGCACGACCGTGGCAAACGGAAGGTCGAAGACCGCGAGCGCCGAATCCAAGAAGCGGAGAACGGGATGCATTCCGCCGGCGATCGGCCTTTGAGCTTCGGTTTACCTTTGGAACCTAGGCGTGCGGGAGCACTTCAGCTCACCACCTCAGGGAGGATTCGCCGAGTCTGTTCCCGCAAAAAATTATTCACATCGCGTGCCGTCTCCATGCGGAGCGCTTCCTGGGCAACTTGGGCGGCTTCGGGAATGGAAACGGAGCGGATAATCTTCTTAATCTCCGGAATGTTATGGGGGGTGACACTCAGTTGTCGTAAACCTAATCCCAACAATAATATTGTATAAACTGGCTCGCCGCTCATCTCGCCGCAGACGTTCACTTCCACGTTATGTTTGGCCGCCGCCTTGACCACCAGATCAATGAGCCGCAGGACAGCCGGATCGCCGGCGCTATAGAGCGATGCCACGGCCTCATTCGTTCGGTCCGCGGCCAGGGTGTATTGAATCAAGTCATTGGTGCCGATGGAAAAAAAGTTCACTTCTCGAGCCAGGAATTCCGACATGACCGCCGCCGAGGGCACTTCGATCATCGAACCCACCGGCAACTTGCGATTGAAGGCAATTCCCTCTTCTTCCAGATCCTCCTTTACTTCCGCCAAAATCATCTTGCAGTGCCGCAGCTCCAACAGGGTGCTCACCATGGGGAACATGATGCGCACGTCGCCGAAAGCACTGGCCCTTAGAATGGCACGCATTTGGGTTTTGAACAAGGTCAAATTCCGCAAACAGAGCCGAACACTGCGCAAACCAAGAAAGGGATTGCGTTCTTCCGCGACCGGCTCGGTGCTGGTCGAGAACTTGTCGGCCCCCAAGTCCAGGGTGCGAATCACCACCGGTTTGGAGCCCATGGATCGAAGCACGGTCATGTAGGCGTCGAGATGGTCGGATTCACTCGGGTCGGATCGCTTGCCCAAGTATAGAAATTCAGTGCGGTACAGACCCACTCCATCGGCGCCCCGGTCGATGCAGTGGATAGCCTCTTGGGGAAACTCGATGTTTCCCAAGAGCATGATTCGGACGTTGTCGCGGGTTTCGGCGGGTAAATCGCGCAGCTCGCCGAGCTGCGTCTCGAACGTGCGAAAACTCGTCCGGGTCTTTTCATAGCGCTCCAGGGTTTCCTCATCCGGATTGAGGATCAGTACCCCGCGATTGCCGTCGACAATGACTTGGTCCCCGCCCGAAACGTCGATGACAAATTTGCCGAGACCGACCACGGCGGGAATCTCGAGCGCGCCCGCCATGATCGCGGTGTGACTGGCACGACCACCCGCTTCCGTGGCGAATGCAAAAACCTTGGTAGGATCCAAGGCGGCTGTTTCACTGGGCGTCAGATCGTGAGCCAGCACAATGACCGCCTCGGTCAAGTGCTGAATCTGCTCGCGGCGGTGGCCCAGCAGGTTGCGAAGAATCCGCTTTTCCATGTCGAAAAGATCGGAGGCGCGGCTGGCAAAAGTGCCCTGATTCAGGCTTTCCAGAGTTTTGGCATGGCGGCGCATCACGCGGCTGACGGCGTATTCCGCGGCATGACCTTGTTCTCGAATCAATCCTTCGATCTCGCCGGCCAGCGTCGGGTCTTCGATCATCAAGGCATGGGCGCCGAAGACGGCGCCATACTGTCGGCCTAGTTTCTCCGTGACGGCTTCTTGGTTTTGCCGCGCCTCCGCGGCCGCGGCGGCCAACGCCTCGTGAAGCCGAGTCACTTCTTCTTTGATGCCGTTTTCTCGAATCGACCGCTTAGGAATCCGGAACAGCTCCGTATCCAGCACGAGGGCTGGACCGATGGCCACACCGGGAGAAACCGGAATTCCGCGTTTAATTTCCATATGGTGGAGTGAGTGGTGAGTGGTCGGTGGTGAGTGGTAGGAATTCTTTGGCACTGCTCACGCACTACTCACCCACTGACAAGTCACCGCTCATTTATCTTCTGTTTTTAGGGATCAGGCAAGTCGTCGGCCGAAGGCGCCTCCAGGATTTTCACTAAAGGCTCGATAGCTGCCTCGGCGTCAGGACCGGACACTTCCAAGGTCAATTCCGTGCCGCGCTCGGCAGCCAAAAACATCAGCTCCAGCGGACTTTTGCCGTTGATCCGCTTGTCGTCGCACAAAATCACGACCGTGCTCTGAAAGCGTCCGGCGGTCTGAGCGAAAAGCGTTGCCGGCCGCATGTGGAACCCGTGCGGATTCGTAATGGTGACCTTGCGTTGAAGGATCTCGCCACTCATGGCCGGTGCTTAGTGCGTTGGATTCTCCCCCTCTTGCAACAACTCCCAGATGGCCTCCCGACTGGTCGCTTGCCGCAGCGAGCGCACAAACCCGTCGTCGCGCAAGCATCGCGAAACGTTTTCCAAGGCGCGTAAGTGGTCGCCGGGACGATCCTGCGGCGAAATCAAAAGCACAAAAACATAGACCGGTTCTCCATCCAAGCTATCAAAGGCCACGCCTGATTTCGATAAGGCGACCGTGCCGATCAATCGGTCCACGCTATTATGCTTGGTATGTGGGATGGCCACGCCCCGCCCGATACCGGTCGAGCCCAGCAATTCTCTTTTGAGAATGGCCTTCACAATATCTTCCGGTTCCCCGCCCTTGAAATAACCGGCCGCTCGCAAATCCCCGACCATCTCTCGAATGACACCTTCCTTGGTGGTAGCCGACAGCTCCGGGCCAATCGCTTCGCGAACCACAAAATCGCTCATGCGCATAACTTATCTCCCAACGGCGTCAAGATCTGAAAAGCAGTGAGTCATGAGCAGTGATGGAAGTGACCGGCTCAGTACTATTGCCGAAAACCGCGAGTCACCCGGGCGCCGATTAGGATTCAACATAGACTCACAACTATCCGTCATTCTTCAGGGGTTTCTTCAAGGGTTGGGGCGCCTGCAATCTCGCCGGTAGACGGCCTGCGACGGTGATCTTGGATTTTTTCTTTATATCGACTCAACTGCCGCTCCAGCTTGTCCATGACCAGATCGACGGCGGCCAAAATGTCGCTATTCACTTCGCGGGCGACAAAATCGTGCTTGTGCTCCGCCGAGACCAGGAATTCCACGACTTTCATGTCGTTTTTCAAATCCACGGTAACTTCAATCGACGTGAGCCGTTCGAAATACCTCAGTAATTTCTCAGCCTTTTCTCGAATGAAATCTTGGGTCGCTTCCGCCAAATGTCCGTGCCGCGCGGAAATTTTGATTTGCACAGTCCCAACTCTCCCTTCCCGTTGGTTAGCTGCTGGGGCGGCTCCGGGCGTTTGATCTTTCTCCTGAAACCCCAGCCAACGTTTTTTGATGCACTAGCGCTGGTCGGATGCTTCCATAGTTGCCAATTCTAGCCGCCTTGACGACGATGTTCAATATAAAGCCTCACGGCACGACAAGGCACAAAGAAACGAAAAGACTAATTCCAAGAGGAAAATTCCAAGTCCGACTTTTGGAATTTGGGATTTGGAAGTTTAGATGTGTGACTTCTACTGGACCGATGAAGTTATCCGCCTAAAATAAGAGAGCAACCGCGCGGGGGACTGTAATGGCTCGATTATTCCTTTCGCTATCGCCCTAAACTCAAGGAACCATCCAGGCTCGATCCATTCTGTTTAAGGAGAGTGCGTTCATGCCAAGCAACAAGCAAATTTCGGGTTTTCTGGAGAACAAGCCCGGACGGTTGGCGAACGTTCTGTCGGCCCTGGCTCGCGACAAAGTGAATCTCAATGCCTTAACGGTCATGGCCAGCCACGAAACCGGCGTCTTGCGGTTTATCACGGACGATCTGACCAAAGCCCGGATCGTGTTAAAAAACACCGGCGTGCCCTTTTCGGAAACGGACGTGGTGCTTTTGGAGCTGCGCAATTAACCGGGCGCCATGGCTCACGTCTGCGAAACCTTGGCAGGTCAGCACATTAACGTGGAATACGCCTACTCGGGACCCGGGGGACGCAACGGTAAATCGATTGGGATTTTCAAAGTGACGAATACGGAAAAGGCGTCCAAGGTGCTGGCTGCCCCTAATAATATGACGCGCCGTCGCATGGGCCGCCGGCCTATCCATACGCGAAATAGCCAGGGCGCCAACTATTAGAAAACGCGGCCTTGCGAACCCGCCGCTAAACGGCCTGATGCAATTCCTTGGCACTGGTGTCCTGTTCGGCCTTTTTTTCTTCGCCCACCTGTATCGAAACGGCGCCCAAGCTGGCCAACGCGTCCACGAACTCCTCGAAGGCAGTGATGGGGGCCGAGCCGAAATCAACGACCCACATCGTGACTCCTCCTCGGACCTGGGGATCCGCCAGCCGATGAACCACCTCTTGCAACTCTTTTTTGAGAGGAGATTTCAAATCAAATTCGTCGAACCATTTTTCATACCAATCGATGAGAGGCAGCCAATCCGTCCGCCCGGCCAGTCCGTCGACCCAAACCCGACAATCTTCCCAACGAAAAGGCGCCAGGCATATTCCCAGATTCGGGGTCCAATCCACGGTGACCAGATCAAAATCCAGGGGCTTATCCGTGCCAACGGTGACCGAATCATTGACCGTAGTGGATCGAATGACCAAGTCCATGCGGAGGGGCAGATTGAGTTGTCCCTGCCGGCCCACTTTGCCGTTGGTTTGGCGGAGTGCCGGCTCGACGATGATCTTGGAATTGGGTAGGCGACGCTTCTCCTTGATCATCTCGTGAAAATCGTCCAAGTAATAATTCCGAACTTGATGAAGCAGTTCTTGCACATTTTCCATCTCGCACCTCATGCCTGAATCGTTGTCGAATCGGACACCTTTGGCCGCGGGCCGAATCCTCGTGACTATAGGGCGATCAGGGCGAGATTTGACTTCTTCCGTAAAGTCTAACATGAAAAATGGATCGATGAGACGTTTGGGCACCATAGATCCGGTAAAAATGGTCCGTCCGCTATTCGTAAAGGAAACCGGCTCTGCGATAGAAGCCGGTTTAGCGGTCGGGTTTCGCCATTTTCGAAAGTCGGAGCTTTCCGCTTCACCGCCTGTTGCTCTTGCCTTCGTGGTATGCTCCAATATCAGGTGGTAACGTTTACTTGAGCCAAATCTTTCAAAAATCGTTACCAGGCGTAAAAGGGCGCCCGTCTTTTCCGGCTGGGCGGCAAATGCGGGAGGGAACGGTAATGGGAAGCGACATGGTAGTTGCCCTTGGACCGGCCACGGTCGATGGCCAAACATTATTCGGCCATAACTCAGATCGCTCCTGGCAGGAGCGGCAGTCATTCTGTCGAGTTCCCGGGCGCGAGTTCGCTCACGGCGAGAAGGTGGCCGGCCTCGGCTTGCCCCAAGCCCGACATACCTACACCGTTCTGGCCGCACAATCGGAAGATTGTTGGGGCTATACTCAGGGCATCAACGACCAAGGAGTCGCGCTCGGGTGCGGCGCTCTTCGGAACAAGATTCCTTGCACTGGGCCCGGTTTGCTGGAAACCGATTTGGTGCGGCTCATCCTCGAACGGAGCCGCACGGCCCGCCAAGGAGTCGACTTGCTCACGGACCTGGTGGGCCAGCACGGTCAGGGCAATCGCCCCGGTCCGGATGCAACTCGGGACGAAGGCGGCGGGTCGTTTCTCATCGCCGATGCCAAGGAAGCCTTCGCCGTGGAAACGGCGGGGCGGCACTGGGTGTATCAAGAGATCAGCGAAGTTCGCGCGGCCGGCAACGCTTGCATCATCCGGCAGGACTGGGATCGCATCTCCCCTGGGTTGTCGGACTATGTCAGTAGTCAGGGCTGGTGGAAGTGCGACGGCAGCAAGCTGGATTTCGCCGGCGCCGTTACGGAAAACCCCATGGGGCACGCCTCCGGCCTGCGCCGCTGGGGGCGGGCGACTTTGCTTCTCGAACAGCAAAACGGGCACGTCGACAGCTCCTTTGTGCGCCGGGTTCTGAGCGACCATTACGAAGGTACAAGTTTTGAGGTCGATCCCTTGGCGTCGGTTCAAGGCCCTGTGCCGTTGTGCCGGCATGGAATGGGCAGCAACTCTTTGGCCACCGCGACAAGTATGGTTGCCCAAATCGGTGGTCGAAGCAATGCTTTGAACATTGTGTGGTGCGCTCTCGGCCCACCGTGCACGAGCACATACTTTCCACTGTTCTTGGAGAGCGATATTCCAGAGTTGTTTGCGGGTCGTACGGTGGCCGCGGAAAGTCTTTGGACCCGTAGCATTCATCTGAACGAGCAACTTCAGGCCGATCCGGAGCGGCGAGGGTTGGTGCGGGAGACGCTGGGCCGGCTTCAGGCGCGATTGGATCAGGACGCCGAGGAATTCGCTTGCGAAGGCGCCTTGCTCAAACACAAGGGCGCTTTTGCCGAAGTGCAACGATTAGCCGGCTTGGCCATGCAGCATAGCCTCGAGCTATATGAATCGGCGATGGCTTCCCTGCCTTTGGCGGCCGAGACACATTCGGTATTGGCTTAAACCATGCAGCCCTGGTTTCTAAGCGGCCGTAAGCGAATCGAGCCAATGCCGTTTGAGGTCGCCTGTGTCTGCGGGCAATCGATCAAAGGAACTCGCCAAGAAGCACATCAGGTGATGGCCTGTCCCGGATGCGGACGACAAATATTCATCCTCCCACGAAGCCCGTTGCCTGCCCCGCGCGCGGTCGAGGGTCGAAGACCGAGCGTTGAAGATCAAGGAAGGGAAGCACGATCAATCCGGTACCCATGGTTGGCCGGCGCTGGCGCATTTGCCATTGCGATCATCACCTTGGCTATCGTCTTTCAGCTTTCCAAAACCAAGAACTCCAATTCCGGCCGCGATCCAGGAACCGTGGCCCAACATTTCACGGATGGGGCCAAGCTCTTGAGTCAAGGAAGATTCCATGAAGCGATAACAGAGCTCGATGAAGCCCTGGCCCTTCGCGAAAAGCAACCCGACGCCTTATCCGCGGCCGACCGGAAATCGCTGATTCAGGCGCATCGGGAGGCTCATCTCTATGCCGATCTTCTTAACGAGTCCGTGGAAGACATTCTTTTTCAGGCCGCGGCCGAGCCGGACGACCAGGAATGGCAAGCGGCTTTTGCCGACCGTTACAAGGGAAAGGGCGTGATCTTCTTCGCGGGGATCCGCCGCGACGCCTCCGATCGTTGGGTGCTGGATTACGACCTGTTTGTGCGGGACAAGCCGGCGCGGATCGATTGGGAGAATTTGCAATTGCTTCGCGATTTGCATCTCAACCAGCCGCAAAGCCTGCTTTTGGGAGTAAGGCTGGCCAATATCGAGCCCGAAATTGGCGGCACCTGGGTGGTGCGTCTGGAACCCGGCAGCGGAGTGCTTATCACGAATGCCGAGGCTATTGGCAAAGTGTCGTCTCGCCCGCCGGAAGGATTGGAGGAAGTTCTCAAGCGGCAAGCGGCCTGGCTGGCGGAGATGCCTTAACGCCCTGCCCGCTTTGCTTCCAGTGTCTATGCTCATAAAACGGACAGAGGACTCTCCAAAAAGAGAAAGGGAATATGAGCACGTTTATCTCGGAGACAGCAGTGGTTCACGTACCGCCTGAAGTGAAGGATCTGGCGTCCTTTCGACGCTGGGCTCATTCCGACCGATTTCCGGAAGAAGGCCGAATCTGCTTCCTCAACGGAGAGGTTTGGGTGGATATGAGTAAGGAACAGGTATTCACCCATAATCAAGTCAAGGGCGAGGTTTCAAGAGTCTTAAGCACCCTGGTCCTCGAATCCGATCTGGGGCGGTTTTTCCCCGACGGCATGCTCCTGACTAACGTCGAAGCGGACTTATCGTGTCAGCCGGACGGCATTTTTGCCTCGAATGAAACCTTGAAATCAGAGCGATTACGTTTCGTCAAAGGAGTTCGCGGAGGTTATGTCGAGTTGGAAGGAACTCCGGACATGGTGTTGGAGGTCGTCAGTGAAAGCTCCGTGGAGAAAGATACGGTCATCCTTCATAACCTTTATTGGGAAGCTGGAATCGCGGAATACTGGCTGGTGGATGCGCGGGGCAAAAGCTGTTCCTTCGAGATCTTGATTCGGAAATCGGATGGCTACCATGCTCCCCGCAAGCCGGGAGGCTGGATCAAATCCGCGGTCTTCGGAAAGTCCTTCAAACTCACGTGCGAAATCGATTCCATCGGCCATCCTAAGTATCAACTGCAGATGAAGTGATCCTTATTCAGAATTCAGAGAAGAATCATGCAAAATCACAACCAATCCGGAACGCGCACCGAAACCGACAGCATGGGCGCCATCGAGGTTCCCAACGACCGCTATTGGGGCGCGCAGACGGCCCGGTCGTTGATCCATTTCGCCATTGGGCCTGACAAGATGCCCCGGACTATCATTCGGGCGATGGGGATTCTCAAAAAGGCCTGTGCCGAGGTGAACCGCGATCTGGGCAAGCTGCCTCCCGACAAAGCCAAGCTCATTATCCAGGCCGCGGAGGAGGTCATTGAAGGTAAGCTCGACGATCATTTTCCCTTGAGCGTCTGGCAGACCGGCAGCGGCACGCAGTCCAACATGAATGCCAACGAGGTGATCTCCAACCGAGCCATCGAGCTGGCGGGCGGTCAAAGGGGCAGCAAGAAGCCGATCCATCCCAATGACGACGTCAACATGTCGCAGTCGTCCAACGATACATTTCCCACGGCGATGTACATCGCGGCCGCGGAGGAGTTGGGCCAGCGACTGGTTCCTGCATTGGCCCATTTGCGCAAAGCCTTGGCCGACAAAGCGGAAGCATTCGCCGACATCGTCAAGATCGGCCGCACGCATTTGATGGATGCCGTGCCTTTAACGCTGGGGCAGGAATTCTCCGGCTACGTGGCACAAATCGACGACGATAGCAAAAGAATTCACAACGTACTCCCGCATCTCTGCGAGCTGGCCATTGGCGGCACGGCCGTGGGAACCGGCTTGAATGCGCCGCCCGGTTTTGGCGAGAAAGTAGCCGCGCGCGTCGCCGAGCTGACGCGCTTGCCGTTCGTCTCGGCTCCGAATAAGTTCGCGGCGCTGGCCGCTCACGACGCCTTGGTGATGGCGAGCGGCGCTCTCAAGACCCTGGCCTGCTCGCTCATGAAAATCGCCAACGATATTCGCTGGCTCGGCTCCGGCCCGCGCTGCGGACTCGGTGAATTATCGCTGCCGGAGAATGAGCCGGGATCGAGTATCATGCCGGGGAAAGTGAATCCCACTCAATCAGAAGCCATGACGATGGTGTGCTGCCAGGTGTTCGGCAACGACACGGCCATTTCCGTGGCCGGGTCGTTGGGCAACTTCGAGCTGAACGTTTTCAAGCCGGTCATGATTCATAATTTCCTTCATTCGGTCAGCTTGCTCGCCGATGCCTGCCGCTCCTTTACCGATCATTGCGTGGTTGGCATCGAGCCGAATCTCGAACAAATTGATCGTCACCTGAAAGAGTCGTTAATGCTGGTCACCGCGCTCAACCCCAAGATCGG
>Ga0137362_10002202_pt1 | contig 12556 bp, 11 predicted proteins | sample MadtaG_2_FD_104801 | JGI IMG/M metagenome (GOLD analysis project Ga0137362, IMG submission 104801) | Vadose zone soil microbial communities from Angelo Coast Range Reserve, California, USA - Mad1_100_16 metaG | ecosystem: Environmental > Terrestrial > Soil > Vadose zone | place: USA: California... | reverse complement strand
GCCGACTCGCGAGAGTTTCGACGCCACCAGCCGGAGCACTTGGTCGCCGGTCTCGTGTCCATAAGTGTCGTTCACGCTCTTGAAGTGATCTATGTCAACCGCGGCAACCGCGTACGGGGCCTTCAAACGGAGCAGAGCGTCATTGAAGGCGCGGCGCGAGGAGAGGCTGGTGAGCTCATCTCGATAGGCAAGGGAATAAGAATTTTCGATGATCGAGCTGGCCAATGCCAAAGCGGCGGTCCCGAAGTAAGCGGTGCCAATCTTTCCCGCGCCGCCCGCATTAAGTCCCAGCCATGCAGCAATCAAAGACCAGAACATACCGCTTTCAGTTGGCTTGTGGAAACGCACCAAACGGACTATCAGCAAGCCGAGCGCGGCCACGAAAGCCAACAACGCTGGTTGCGGCAGGGGATAGTGAAAAGAGCGGACCAGCGAGAAGTGCAAGAATGCCGGCATAGGTTGTTCGGGTCGCGATGCCACGCCTACGAATACCGATTCGAAGAAGAGCAGCGCCAGAAACCAGCTCAGGGTGCGGCCCTCAGAACCTCGCTCAGGAAAGAAGGTCAAGAACACGAAATTGAGCGGGAGTAGTAGGGCCACCGCCTCAAACGCAGTGCGCCCAGGGCCGGTCAAAACCGTGTGGCCTTGGACAACGCGCTCGATGGCATGGTGCGCCAGCAGAAGAACGATGACGGAAAACAGAATGCGGGTGGAATGAAATCGCCATGCCAGCAACGCCGCCGCAATGCCCACCGCGTAGTAGAAGAAAGTGACGCCAGGAGTGGAAATCGTGATCCATCGAGTATCGAGCAGAAGCACTGCGCCGAGAAGGATGAGTCCTCCGGGCAGAAAGATGAACTGGATGGTGCGCTTGTTTAAAAACTCCATGAGGCTACTCTAATTATCCTCTCGCAGCTCAGTGCGCGGGCGAGTGGCGGCGGAGGTTCGCGAACGCAAGAAATCGGGCCACGGATTTGTACGGATTCATGCGGATCAAAATCCAAGAGATCAACCCCAACCAGCTATGGAATTTCACTGATTAACACGGATTCGCTTGGAGTTGATTTCTTTAAGCTTGATTTTGCTCGAATCCGTGTAGATCCGAGAAAATCGGTGGCCGGTGTATTTGACTCTGTCCGCAGAGCCATTCGTGCCTTGCCGCAACCTAGCGCGTGCCGTAGAAATGAAACGGCTCTAATAACCCTATGCGGTTTCTGATTGCAGAAGATGATGCCGCGTTGGCAAGCTTTGTGAGAAAAGGTCTCGAGGCGGAGCATTATGCCGTCGATGTCACCGGTGACGGGGAGCAGGCGCGGGCGATGGCAGGCGAGATGGACTACGACCTGTTAATGCTTGACCTCAACTTACCGCGCGTCGACGGCGTTTCCATATTACGACATCTGCGCACCCGCAAACCCAGCATGCCCATCCTGGTTTTGACCAGCAGAAATCGCGTGGAAGACCGGGTGCAATGTTTGGATTTGGGCGCAGACGATTACATGGGGAAGCCTTTCGCTTTTTCGGAGCTTTCAGCCAAATCCGGGCGCTGCTGCGCCGTAGTCATCTGCCAGCGGCTTCGGTGCTGGCGGTAGAAGACCTCAAGCTTGATCGGGTTGAGCGTAAAGTCGAACGCGCCGGCAAGAGGATTGAGCTTACGTCGAAGGAATTTGGATTGCTCGAGTACCTGATGTTGAATGCCGGCCGGCGTCTTACACGGGCGATGATCATCGAACACGTCTGGAACCTTTCTTTCGATACGGGCACCAATGTGATTGATGTCTATGTCCGCAAAGTGGATGATGGATTCGGCCGGCGGCTAATTCATACCATCAGGGGCGTGGGGTACGAACTGAGTTCGCGGCAGGACGCGGTGTGAGCGTCCTGTCTGAGCGAAGAGAAGTACAGATTTTGTAGAGACGTAGCTTCGCTACGTCTTAGACGTTGCAAGGCAACGTCTCTACCGGAGTGTGTGCACCAAGAAAGGCGGGCGAGGGCACCCGCCCCACACAATCACCCACCCTTTATCTATCTCGCCGCTAGTGCCGGTTCCAGCTTGCCGGATTTGAATGTCTCGTAGCGGTGGTTGATTTCTTCCCAGTTCACTACATTCCACCAAGCCGCCAGATATTCGGGACGGCGGTTGTTGTATTTCAAGTAGTAGGCGTGCTCCCAGACGTCGTTCCCGAAAATCGGATATAGGCCTTGGGAGATGGGGTTGTCCTGATTCGGTGTGCTGATTATTTGGACCTCGCCACCCGGTTTGCCTGCGAGCCAGACCCATCCGCTGCCGAATTGTTTCACTCCGGCGTCGTTGAACTTGGTTTTGAAGTCGTTGAAATTGCCGAATGTCTTCTTGATCACATCGGAGACAGGCCCGGTGGGATCGCCTCCACCTTTCGGTTTCATGATTTTCCAGAACATGCTGTGATTCACGTGGCCGCCGCCATTGTTGCGAACGGCGCTACGGATGTCTTCAGGGACCGAACTGAGATCGCGAATCAGATCTTCTGGGCTTTTCGAATTTAAGTTGGGATGTTTCTCCAGCGCCGCATTCAAATTTTTCACGTAGGCGCCATGATGCATGTCGTGGTGCAGCTTCATGGTCTGCGCATCAATCACGGGTTCGAGGGCAGAATAGTCATACGGCAAAGGGGGTAATTCGTGCGCCATAATTCTTCCTCCTGGTTGTAAAGATGATTAGCTCAACAAGAATGATTCATGAACGACCAGTGGTTAGTTGCCAGTGGCTAGTTGTCAGTTCGGGTGTCCAAAGATTTCTTCTGGACCACTAATCTTACTGGCCACTAATCACTGGCCACTGACAACTTCTTCTATTGTCCACGAATCACTGCGGATTTGCACGTAGCTGGTGTGAGCTCAACGGGTGGAAAAGTGCGAGACGAAGTGGCCCTAGGCGGTGGAGAAACTTAGTTGGTAAAGGAGTTCCGTTTCTGCCGAGTCTCGCGACTAAGCAGGACACGATTCAATTCCTCTACCAGGCGGATGAGCTTTTCTGGATCCTGCTCACAACTGGCTGCTTCCGAAAGCGCGCGCCAATCTTGAACCTGAGCTTCCATTGCATCACCTCGAAAAAAGACTGTGTTGCCCTGGTAAGCTGCATTTCCTGTGCCAAGGTAGGCCAAGCTGTGTTTTGTGTAGGTTAGCGGAGGTTCGTACCTGGTTTAAAACCCTTCGCAGTGGGTAATAACTTCCAGGCAGAGGCAGTAAATCGGGGGTGCTACTTACGTCCCAGGAAACGGATCCTGGCGGTAAAGGCGCGCCGGTCGAATCCGCTGAAGGTCAAGAAATTGGGTGAGCCTGCAACGTTGTTTACCACAAACGCGTTCTGCCGATTGGTGATGTTATCGAATCCGCCGCGCAGTGCCCAATAAAAACCGAGAGAATGGAATCGCTTTTCAAGGTGCAGGTTGAGCGCGAAGTATTCTGGAAATCGATGCACGCCCGGAGGCTGGACCAACTGCTGCTGGGAGTTGATTACGGCGAAGGGGAAACCGGTCCGGGCTTCGCAGGAGTAGCCGACATCGAAGCCTTTGATCAGAGGCAGCCATCCCCAGGAAATGAAGCGGTTGGGAGCGTCCCACGGATAAGGTCCTGCGACCTGCGGGCTGATGGTCAGATTATCGAGTGAGTAGTCGAGCACCTGGTTCGATTGCGATTTTGAGCGAGTGTAAGAAGCGGTAATGACGTAGCTCTTGCGAAATGTGCGGCGCAAGTCAATTTTGAAAGCGTCGTAGCGGTCGCGGCGAGTATTCTGTAGAAAAAAACTGGCGCTGTTCACGTTGTTGTACACGAATCCGTCCGAGCCATTCCGCTGAAGAAATTCTGCTTTCAGAAAAATTTGGGCAGGAAGTCTTCGCTCTAGCGCCACACTCCAATTCACAAAACGCGGTGCGCGGAGGGCGTTGAGATTCGCGGCGAACGTAGTCAGGAACGTCGATGTGGGGTTTCCCGCGGGGTCGTAGAAAGTGTCGCTTCTCGACCCAGCGAGGGGTGCAGCGATCAGAGTCAAATTCGCCGATTCATAGACGATCCCGATTCCCGCCGAGATTTTGGTGTTGCCAGCTGCATCGAGCACGTAAGTTCCAGCCAGCCTGGGCGAGAACAGAGGCCGGCGAACAATTTCGTCCCAATCGAAGCGAATTCCCGGTTCAATCAAAAAACGCGACTTTGGGAACCAGCGGTCCTGCGCATACCCGCTGAGTTCGGTGTTGTAAATGGCAGACGGCCCCCCGCCGGAAAAAATCGAACTGAGCGCGACCGAGCCATCGCTTCGCAGCGATAAAATCGGGCTCCGCGAGAATTGCTGGTGGTAGGCGAGACGATCGATGTCCGCACCGAAAACGAAGTCATTGCGTCCATGCCAGTCGCGCGGAATGTAGAAGCGCACCAGCGCTTGCCAGCGGTCGGCCAAGGTTTGGGCGTGAAGGTAGTAATTTCCTTGTGCGCGGTTGGGTGTGAGCACGTATGGCATGCCACCAAGTGGGGCTTGCTCGAAGCCGTATTGATTAAATGCGAAGCCTGCTTCGAGCAACTTCTCGGCGGAAAAGGAATGCTGCTCCTTAATCGTGGCTACGTAAGCGTTCTCGCTGTCTTCCGGTGTGGTGGTCGCGGGAGCCAGGGTTGAAAGTTTGAAGTGGTCATCGTGCAAGCGGTTCATCAGGAAGCTCGTAGTCACAATGTCGCTGCGAGTTAAATTAGCTTGCACTTTCGCAAGGTTGCCGAAGCGCCAGACGGTGTTTGCATCTTCGCCGCGTGGCAGATCCGGCACCACTACATTGTCGTATTCGCCGTCGAGGCCGTCGAAGAACCAGATTCTCCCTTTGTTGATGGGCCCGGAAAGAGTGAAGCGTGGGTCAACTTTGTCGAGGGCCCAGCCTTTTTTGTTCTGGAAGGAAGGGAAAAAGTTTGTGGCAGCAAAACGGTAATGATCGTCGCCAATTCCGGTCTGAAGATCGAGGACTCCAGCCGGACCTTTGCCATATTGGGCAGGCAACCGGCTGGTTTCTGCGCTTACCGAGCGCAGTGCGTCAGTGCTGACCCGGACTAGCAACTCGCCACTAGCGGGCTGAGTCACATTGAATCCGTCGAGCAGGGTCACCATTTGGTAGGTCTCAGAGCCAGCCAGGTGTGGCTGTGCCTTCTGGTCCAGCACTACGCCGGGGATAAAGTTCAGCGCGTAACGGTAGTCGCGGGTGTTTGGATACGGGATGTTAGTAATATCAATCCCACTGAGTTGTTCCTGGGACGAAACTTGGGAAGGATCGATTGCAGGAGAGGATTCGACCACGTTTACGGTTTCGCGCACCTCGTGCAGATGAGTAAGAGTGATCTCGAGGATGCCGGATTTCTGCACCGCGGGCAGAGCGAAAATGTAGAAGCCCTCCTTCTCGACGGTGAGCCGGGATTCTTCGCCAGGCAGGCTCTTAAATTGGCAGCGGCCGACAACATCGGTTTCGCACTTCCTTGAGCCACCCGGGCCATCAAGCAGCACACGCGCCGCAGCCACTGGCACGTTGTTTTCATCGCTGACTGCAACTGTCAGGGGATGTGCTTCCGCGGGCTGGGGTGAGGTGCCGGTTTGCGCAATACCACCGATAACCAAAAATGGCAGGAAGAGTAGCGACGATGGCAGTCGGGTTGTCACGCAACTTTTTTCAAGCGATCTTTCAAACGGCTCGGAAGTGGCGGGACTCGGGTAAACCCGCGTTCCATCCAACTCTACATTTTTTGGGCAAAACTTAGATGCATTCTGCTCTGGAAGGTGTGGTCATGGGCCGGTACTGTTACTCTGCTGGTGCAGAGGGATTGAGGCACAAGGGACTAGTCATTAACAATCTAAGCTAAGAACCCCAGCAGTAAGAATCTTTTTTAGGATCAGCGCGGCTGGAGCGGAGCGTCCAGTAAGAAGAGAGAGTCGCCAATGGGCACAACTCGGACCGACCCAGCAATGCAGCGGCGCTTCCCGCGCTACCCCCTCGATATTCGAGTCTCCGCTAAAGTTTTTCGCCCGGAGGCTCCGATCGAACTTTGGGGCCGTTCCATCGAGTTCGGACAGGATGGGATCGGAATAACCCTTACCGGTGAGCTGGTACCTGGAGAAGTGGCGACCCTTGAGCTTTCGCTGCCCGGTAGCGGAACGCCCTTGAAGTTGCGGGCCTTAGTCCGGTACCGTGACGGGCTGCGTCATGGATTTGAGTTTCTCGCGCGGGACCCATTGCAGCGGGAAGCCATTAAAAGGACAGTCGAACTGCTTGCGCTGGGTCGGTGAGAACTAGGGGTAGCGCGATGAGTGCTTTTGGCATTTAGTCCTTTAAACCTATTCGCAAGAAACCTTAGAGCCTTCCTCATCCCGCGGTCGGTGCGGAGAGCCTGCGTAACTTTTCGGCCATGCCGGAATCTCTTACATCTAAGATAAGTAGAGCTGCGTACATTCATCAGGGAGCTGTCTGTGCTAATCAAGAAACCGGCGGATGTTAGGTCGTCTGAGATCACGTGCAAAGAACTGTATTTGAATCGCCGGAAGTTTCTGTCGGGCATCGCATTGACCGGTGCTGCGGCCGCTACCGGAATTGGACTTAAGGGCCTGCTCGCGCCAGCAGCCGCCTTTGCGGGCCAGAAGATTGACGGCATCCAGAAAAGCGCGTTTTCCACGAATGAGAAAATTACGCCGTTCGTGGATGTAACGCACTACAACAATTATTACGAATTTTCGACTGAGAAAGAAGAGCCGGCCGAACTGGCAAAGAATTTCAAAACGCGGCCGTGGACAGTAACCATAGATGGAGCTGTTAAGAAGAAGCAGATCTTGGATGTGGACTCGATCATGAAGTTCGTGCCGCCGGAAGAGCGAATCTATCGTCATCGCTGTGTCGAGGGATGGTCCATTGTTGTGCCTTGGATCGGATTCTCGCTGAGTGAGCTGATTAAGCGAGCCGAGCCGTTGGGCAGGGCAAAATTTGTGGAGTTCACGACAATCTTCGATCTCAAGCAGATGCCTGGCCAGAGACGCGATGTTCTGGAATGGCCGTACGTTGAAGGGCTGCGTCTGGATGAGGCCATGCACCCGCTGGCGCTTTTGTGTTTCGGAATGTATGGGGAAGTTTTACCGAATCAGGATGGCGCGCCGCTGCGGGTTGTCATCCCGTGGAAATACGGGTTCAAGAGCGCCAAGGCGATTGTGCGGATACGATTCGTTGAAAAACAGCCGATGACGACGTGGAACCTAGCGAACGCGGCGGCATATGGTTTCTATTCCAACGTGAATCCTGACGTCGACACTTATCATAGCCAGGCATCTGAGCGACGGCTCGGCGAGTTCCGTCCGCGTCGCACGCTGATGTTCAATGGATACGATCAGGTTGCGGGATTGTATTCGGGAATGGATTTGAAAAGGAACTACTAGCTGCGAGCTTCTAGCCACTAGCTTCTAGCGAGCCACCGCAGCGTTGGTGGCTAGAAGCTAGGAGCTAGAGGCTAACAGCATTTCGGATGATTCGTTGGATCAAAGTCGGGGTCTTTGTTGTCTGCCTGTTGCCGTTTGCCATGCTGCTGTGGAAGTTCTTTGGCCCGATGCCTCGTGACCTGAGTACGTGGGGAGTCGGCCTTGGCGCAAACCCCATCGAGAAAATTACGCATGTGACCGGGGACTGGACTCTGCGGTTGCTGCTCATCACTCTGGCAATTACTCCCCTGAGAAAGCTGCTGAGCCTGCCAGCTTTGATCAAGTTCAGACGCATGCTTGGGCTGTTCGCGTTCTTTTACGGCTGTCTGCACTTCACCACCTACATTTGGCTCGACAAGTTCTTCAATCTCCATGAAATGCTGGCCGATGTCGCCAAGCGTAAATTCATCACCATTGGACTCACCGCGTTTATTCTGCTGATCCCGCTGGCGGTGACGTCAACCGCGGGCTGGATACGGCGTTTGGGCGGGAAGCGTTGGCAATCTTTGCATCGGCTGATCTACATAAGCGCCATTGCTGGTGTAATCCACTATCTGTGGCTGGTGAAGGCCGATATTCGCGAGCCCCTGGAATATGGAGCGATTCTGGCGCTGTTGCTCGCGTACCGCGTTGTTGTGTGGGCACGCCCACTGATGAAGAAGCCGATTTCGCCAGTTCGGATTGAAGCGACCGCGAAATGAGCACCCACTGGGTTACAAGCCCTCAAATCTTTACTCAGAGCAAACAACTTTCCTTGGCGACCAGGGTTAGAATTCCTGAATAGATCCTGCAACGAAGTCACTCTAGGGCCAAGGAGCACGCGGTTGTATTCATCTGGATCTCTTGCCATCAAGTTGTGTTTTGGTCTGACCACACTCTCGCTGATAGCGGCGGTGGGATGCGGTTATGGCAATGGCGTGAATTTGTCGCACCCATCAGGAAATTATTCCAACGCCAGCGTAATCGGCACTTACGTGTACCAGATCGAAGGGTTTTCGCTGTCGAGCGGGAGCCCTTTTCGCGAGGTTGGAGCGTTTACCGCCGATGGAGCGGGACATATCACCGCTGGAAGTGACGATACCAACTTTAACTCCGGCGGCCTGCCGGTTAGCTACAGCGGCTCTTACTCCATTGGCAGCGATGGCACTGGTTCCATCACCTTCAATGCAACGGTTTTCGGTCCGGTCAACTTGTTCGTAACCCTGGTGAATCCTGCGAAGATTTTCCTCATGGAGGGAAACAATCCGGTCGATGGAGCAGGTGTTGCCGAGTTGCAGGATTCAAGCGCTGCTGCCTCCACTCCCAATGGCACGTTTGTTTTCCGCCTGCACCAGCCTGTAAGCGCACCGTCCGCCAGCTCATCGGCGTCCGATGTGGGTGCGGTCACAATTGCAAGCGGCGCTGTGAGTGGGCAGATGGATGAGAGCCTGGGAGGAAGTAGCGGGACGTTTAACCTGACCGGTGGATCATTCAGCGCTCCGGGCGCACTGGGACGCGGCACCGCGACGTTTGTGGATAGTGGGCCGTTCACTACCAGCCTGATTTACTACACCGTAAATAGCGGGAAGATTGCTCTTTTGGTCAGCAATGCCGGCGCCGTCGGCGCAGGAAGCGCCCAGGCCCAGATCGGTGCTGTGGGAAACGGACTCTCCGGCAAATATGCTTTCGGCAGCAGCGGAGAAACCGGTGTGCCCGACGGAGTGGGAACAGTTGGGCAGTTCACCGCCACCGGTGCGGGCGGCACTGGGACGATTGCAGGCGTTGAGGACGTAATGCGGGATGGCAGCTATTCGTCGAGCGTGGCGTTGTCGAGTTGCTTCAGCGCGAGCTCCAACGGTCGCGTGGCGATGTCAAATCTTTCGGGATCGACTTGCTCGGGGACAACTACGCAGGTCTTCTGGATGATCAGCCCATCGCGAGCATTTTTCCTGAACGAGAGTGCGGGCGCGGTCGAAGATGGCGTTGCCGACCTGCAGACTACGAATTCTTTTTCGGCTTCCACGCTGAAAGGACAATTCGCGATGGTCATGAATGGAGTTGACTCTTCAGGCGAGGTCCTGGCCCGGATTGGGCCGCTGCAATTCGACGGATCGAGCAGGTTGGCGCTGACCGAACTGGTGAATCCCTCGAATTCAGGAGTGACGAGTCCAGGACCGCTTTCGGGGAATTACAACGTTTCTGCCAATGGCCGCGTACAGGCCAGCCTCGGTAACTCCAGTTTGAACTTGGTAATGTATGCCGTCTCAGGTTCGGACGCTTATGTCTTGCAGGTTGATTCGGGGACGAACACGGCGGGGGAAGTCAGTTTGCAGCACTGAACTTAAGCACTCAGCATTCAGCATTCAGCCACACCCGCTGAAGTAACTTAATTGGGTACGGCGACCGACTTCTTGCGTGCCTTAAGGCGCACCACTTGGTCGAGCACCCGCTGCGCAACTTCCCATTTGCTGGTTTCCGGCACGGTAATTGTTTCCGCACCGGTGATGATGGTCACGGCATTGCATTCTGAGTCGAAGCCGATGCCCTCGCGAGAAACGTCGTTGGCCACGATCGCGTCAAGGGATTTCGAGACGAGCTTCTTACGGGCATTCTCAATCACGTTTTGAGTTTCGGCGGCGAAGCCGATCACGATTTGCGACGTCTTGTGGCGCGCGATTTCACCGAGGATGTCGCTTGTTGGCTGGAGCTCGAGCGTCATCGGGCCAACGCGCTTGATCTTCTGATCGGGCGGATGCCTCACTGTGTAGTCGGCAACCGCAGCGGCCTTGATCACGATTGAGGATTGCGGCAACAGACCCAGCACCGCCTCCTGCATTTCGGCGGCCGACTCCACGCTGGTCACTTCTGCCGACGAAGGAGGCTTGAGGGCCGTGGGCCCGCTCACCAGCAGCACTCGCGCGCCCCGGCGAAGCGCGGCTTCCGCCAGCGCGTATCCCATGCGACCGCTGGAGCGATTAGTGAGATAACGCACTGGATCAATTTTTTCGCGCGTGGGGCCGGCAGTGATCAGAACGGTTTCGCCAGCGAGGTCCTGCGCTGCGCCGAGGGCTTCGAGCGTGGCCGCAACAACCGCTTCATTTTCAGCAAGGCGTCCTGGGCCAGTCATTCCGCAGGCGAGATAGCCGCTGGCAGGTTCGACAATCTTTACCCCGCGTTTGCGCAGGATTTCCACATTCTGTTGTGTGGCCGGATGGTTCCACATGTTGACGTTCATGGCAGGAGCGACCACAACCGGTGCGGTTGTAGCCAAGTAGAGGGTCGTTAAAAAATCGTTGGCAATTCCCTGGGCAAACTTCGCCAGAATATCCGCGGTTGCGGGAGCGACAACCAAAGCATCAATGGATTGGGCGACGGCGATGTGCTCGACCGCGGAATCTATATTTGATTCGGCATCGGCGGCCGCTCCGAACATTGAGGTAACCACTTTGTCGCCAGAAAGCGCTGCGAAGGTCAACGGGCGAACGAACTCTTGGGCGGAAGCGGTCATGATGACTTGAACGCGAACGCCGCGGTCTTGCAGCATGCGAACAATTTCGGTTGCTTTATAGGCCGCAATTCCACCACAGACTCCGAGAGCGACTTTCATATATTTGTGATCGTAGAGACGTAGCTTGCTACGTCTTGCCAGTACGGTAGATGCAGTGCGACAAGGAGACGTAGCGGAGCTATGTCTCTACCGCCATCTAACTATCTTGCCCGATGGCCTTGTCGAGCATTTCGCTAGCGACGTCAACCGGCGAGGGTGGGACTTCAGGGATGACCCACTTCACTTTGCCCGCCTTGATCTCGTCCTGCGCAATTCTGCAGGGCTTGCGGGAATGGGTATCGATCACCGGCGGCGCTCCACCCTGCAGTTGGCGGGCGCGACGCGCGGCCACCAGGATGTACCGATAATTACTGTCAAAACCATCAATCAACTTCATAGAATTCTCCCTGCATCACTGCCCGCCTCGAGCGGCGGTTTCTCGGAAAGATTGCAAAATAGGTCGAAGCCTCTCGCGCATTTTCTCGAGGCGGCACATCTCCGCTTTTGTACTCAGAGCCGCGTCGGCCTTTCCGCCCCGCTTCAGCCGTTCTGAAAGAAGAATGGCTTCCAGCAGATCAACGGAATCCGGCAGGCGATCGTTCACCAGAATATAGTCGTATTTAGCGTAATTCTCAATCTCGCGACGGGCGGTGCTGAGGCGCCGCTGAATGGTTTCCTCGTCATCTTGGCCGCGTTCACGCAACCGACGCTCGAGTTCGCTACGATTCGGAGGGAGAATAAAAATGCTCACTGCCTCGGGGAGCTTCCGTTTGATCTGTTCCGCGCCTTGGACATCAATATCCAGCAGCAGATCGGTGCCATCGGTTTCCGCTTTCCGAAGAAACGTGCGCGCCGTGCCATAGTAGTTTCCAAAGACCTCGGCGTGCTCCAGGAACTCGTCATTGCGGACCATCTTCTCGAACTCTTCACGTGTGATGAAGTAATACTCGCGGCCGTTCTCCTCTACGCCGCGGAGATTGCGAGTGGTGTAGGAAATCGAGAACTCTAAGTTGGGAACGATGTCCCGCACCTTTTTAACAAGCGTGGACTTACCTGAACCTGAGGGCGCGGAGATGATGAAGACCGTAGTCATTATTCGATGTTTTGCACTTGCTCGCGCGCTTTTTCGATATCGGCCTTCATCGCCAGTCCTGACTCAGTAATCCGGACGGCGTCTCCAGAGAGTCCAGACGTTTTTGACAGCAGGGTGTTGGCCTCGCGATTCATTTCCTGAAGTAGAAAGTCCAGCTTCTTTCCAACCTCGCCCGGCGTATCCAAGAGCCCAAGAAAATGTTGCACATGGTTTTCCAAACGGACCAGCTCTTCTTGAATGTCGCTGCGGTCGGCGAGCAACGCGGCTTCCTGCAGGATGCGATCGGGATCAACCGACGCCCCCAGCCATTCCTGCATGCGCGATCGCAGACGCTCGGAGTAAGTCTTCAGCACGGTCTCGCGGTGCTTGCGTACTTCTACGCAAGCGGTTTGCAGGTGGGCCATTCGTTCGCGCAGTTCGCGCTCCATGCCGCGGCCTTCTTCTTCGCGCATGCGATTGAGTTGGCGAAGGGCTT
>Ga0137362_10002201_pt1 | contig 12561 bp, 7 predicted proteins | sample MadtaG_2_FD_104801 | JGI IMG/M metagenome (GOLD analysis project Ga0137362, IMG submission 104801) | Vadose zone soil microbial communities from Angelo Coast Range Reserve, California, USA - Mad1_100_16 metaG | ecosystem: Environmental > Terrestrial > Soil > Vadose zone | place: USA: California... | reverse complement strand
ATGACAATCACGGATCGACCTGAGTAATCGACGCGTTTGCCGAGCAGGTTTTGGCGGAAACGACCACCCTTACCTTTCAGCATGTCGCTCAGCGATTTCAGAGGTCGATTGCCGGCGCCAGTCACGGCGCGACCGTGTCTGCCGTTATCGAACAAAGCGTCCACCGCCTCTTGGAGCATTCGCTTTTCGTTGCGAATGATAACGTCAGGTGTTTTGAGGAGGAGGAGGTTTTTGAGCCGGTTATTACGATTAATGACCCTACGATAAAGATCGTTCAGGTCGGACGTCGCAAAACGGCCGCCTTCGAGTGGAACCAAAGGACGCAAATCCGGTGGAATGACCGGCAAGACGTCGAGAATCATCCACTCGGGGCGCGCGTGCGAATTCTGAAATCCTTGAACCAACTTGAGCCGCTTGGCTAATTTCTTTCGAATCTGCTTGCTCTTCGTAGCACCCATCGCTTTCTCAAGCTCTTTATTGAGCTTGTTAAGGTCGATCTCGGCCAACAGTTTCCGGATTGCTTCGGCGCCCATGCCGGCAACGAAATCTTCGCCGTATTGCTCCTGCGCCTCGCGGTATTCGACTTCATTGAGCAGCTGTGTCTTCTGCAGTGGCGTCTTCCCCGGATCAATGACGATATAATCCTCGTAATAGATGACACGCTCGAGTTGGCGGGCGCTCATGTCGAGCATGAGCCCGATCCGCGAAGGCATACACTTGTAAAACCAGATGTGCGAAACGGGCACCGCTAATTCGATGTGTCCCATCCGTTCGCGGCGGACGCGCGCCAGCGTAACTTCTACGCCGCACCTGTCGCAGATCACTCCCTTGTGTTTGATCCGCTTGTATTTTCCACAGGAGCATTCCCAATCGCGAGTTGGACCAAAAATGCGTTCGCAGAAAAGGCCACCCTTCTCCGGTTTGAATGTGCGGTAATTGATCGTCTCCGGATTTTTGACTTCACCTTTACTCCACGACCGCATGGTGTCGCTCGACGCAACACCGATCGCGACTTGATCAAAACCCACTGGGCGCTCTTCACCCACTAACTCACGCCAGGAATGTTCGTTCATGATTTTCTGAAATGATTGTTAATTAAAAATTATGCGACGCTTTCCAGAAAGCTCGGCGGCTGCCCGCCAACCTTCACGTCAAGACCGAGGCTCTGCATTTCTTTGATAAGGACGTTGAACGATTCGGGCGTACCCGCTTCCAGCGAGTTGTCGCCTTTCACGATCGATTCGTAGATCCGGGTTCGGCCCTGCACATCGTCGGACTTAACGGTCAGCAGTTCCTGTAAGGTGTAAGCGGCGCCGTACGCCTCAAGAGCCCAGACTTCCATTTCGCCAAAGCGTTGGCCCCCGTATTGCGCTTTGCCGCCAAGCGGCTGCTGAGTAACAAGCGAATACGGTCCGACTGCGCGGGCGTGAATCTTGTCCGCGACCAGATGACCGAGCTTCATCATGTAGATGTAGCCCACCACCACTTCCTGATCGAACGGATCACCAGTGCGTCCATCAAAAAGCCGCGCTTTGCCGTTGTCCTGCACCCAGGTGAAGCCCTCCTTCTTCCTGGCGTCATGCAAGTATTCGCCAATCTGTTTTTCCTTGATTCCATCGAACACCGGGGTCGCGACTTTGAATCCGAGTGCCTTCGCAGCAACGCCCAGGTGCGTTTCTAAAACTTGTCCGACATTCATGCGGCTGGGAACCCCCAGCGGATTGAGCACAATTTCAACCGGTGTTCCGTCTGCCAAGAAAGGCATGTCTTCTTCAGGCACGATCCGGGCGACGACGCCTTTGTTGCCGTGGCGTCCCGCCATCTTGTCGCCGACACTGAGCTTTCGCTTGCTCGCGATATAAACCTTCACCTGCTTGATTATTCCCGGGTCGATATCGTCTCCGCTCTCTACCCGGTCTGTCGCGCGATCGCGTTCGAGCTCCAGCTCCGCAAACTTGTGCTCGTACGAGCCAATGATTTCACGGATTCTGTTGCGGATCGGACTCGGATCGATCTCCACGTGATCATGCGCCGTCGCCAGTTTGCGCAACAGTGTTTTGGTGATTTTGCGATTGGCTGGAATAATGATCTCACCGTTCTTAGCATTTACGACGTCGAGCGGGACTTTTTCGCCCAGCAGGACATTCGAAAGCGAATCGGTCAATTGCTCAATCAGCGCTTCTTTCTTGCGCTTATGCTCTTCGCTGATCGTTTTAAGCTGTCGTCTGGTTTCCGCCGGCGTGAGTTTTTCGCGTGAAACTTCGCGACGAGACGAGACCTTTACGTCCATCACGATCCCGTAAGTGCCGGAGGGGACGGTAAGCGATGTATCCTTCACGTCCGCTGCTTTCTCGCCAAAAATCGCGCGAAGCAGGCGTTCTTCCGGCGCCAATTCAGTCTCGCTCTTCGGTGTAATTTTTCCAACCAGGATATCGCCCGGCTTCACTTCCGCTCCGACCCGCACTACGCCATCCGGGCCGAGGTTGCGCAAAGCTTCTTCACTAACATTGGGAATGTCCCGCGTAATTTCCTCCGGACCGAGCTTGGTATCGCGGGCGCCAATCTCGAATTCGTCGATGTGGATGGAAGTGTAAACATCTTCCTTCACCACCTTTTCGGAGATCATGATCGCATCCTCGAAGTTGTATCCGTTCCAAGGCATGAATGCGACGAGCACATTGCGTCCCAGCGCAAGCTCCCCACGATCGGTGTTCGGGCCGTCTGAGATGACTTGACCGCGTTTCACGTGCTGGCCCTTGCGGACGATCGGCTTCTGATTTACGCACGTGCCCGCGTTTGAACGCATGAATTTGCGGAGTTCGTAAACGTAAATCCCAGCTTCCGGGTCGGTCTTAATTTTCCTTTTGCTCTCGGGCAGGTGACCATCTTTGGTGACAACAATTTGATCCGCTGTGACTGAAGCGACCTTGCCGCCGTCGATGGCTAAAACAACCGCGTGAGAATCTCGCGCCACTTTTTCCTCCAGCCCTGTGCCGACGAACGGCGCCTCGGAAACGATCAGCGGCACTCCTTGACGTTGCATATTGGAACCCATCAACGCTCGATTGGCATCGTCGTGTTCAAGGAATGGAATGAGGCCCGCTGCCACCGAAACGAGCTGCTTCGGCGACACATCCATGTAATTCACTTTCGCGGGATCGACTTCAAGAAAGTCGCCACGGTAGCGAATAGAGACTTTTTCCCCGGTGAAATGTCCCCGTCCGTCAATGGGCGCATTAGCTTGCGCCACGAGGAAATTCTCTTCGCGATCTGCGGTAAGATACTCGATCTCGTCCGTCACGCGGCCCTTTTCCACCTTCCGGTAAGGCGTCTCGATAAAACCGAACTCGTTGATGCGCGCAAAAGTGCTCATCGAACTGATCAACCCGATGTTTGGCCCTTCCGGAGTCTCGATCGGACAAATGCGCCCGTAATGCGAAGGATGAACGTCGCGCACTTCGAATCCGGCACGCTCGCGGCTGAGACCTCCAGGTCCAAGCGCCGACAACCGGCGTTTGTGCGTCAACTCCGCGAGCGGATTTGTTTGATCCATGAACTGCGACAGCTGCGAACGTCCAAAGAAATCTCGAATGACCGCGCTTAGCGCCTTTGGATTAATCAGCTTCTGCGGCGTCATCCCATCTACGTTGATGTCGAAAAGGGTCATGCGCTCTTTGACCAGACGCTCAGTGCGCGCCAGACCGACGCGGCATTGGTTCGCCAGCAATTCGCCCACAGTGCGGACACGGCGACTGCCGAGGTGATCGATATCATCAAGCGTACCCTCCCCGCGACGCAAATTGATCAAATACTTGATCGCCGCGATAAAATCTTTGTCGGTCAAAATGCGCTCAGTGGAATCGACGTTAATTCCCAGTTTCTGATTAATTTTGTAGCGGCCGACGCGCCCAAGATCATATTTTTTGGGATCGAAAAAGAGCCTTTTGAGCAAAGCGCGAGCGTTGGCAACAGTCGGCGGATCGCCTGGACGAAGACGCCGATAGATATCCTTGAGCGCTTCTTCCTGATCGTGCGCCGGGTCCTTTCTAAGCGCCTTCACGATTGTGTCGTCATTCGAGATATCGATAACTTTCACCTCGTGAATCTTAAGTGCCATGATTTGGCGGACCGTTGCCAGCGTGAGCGGTTCGAAAGCGCGGGCAACCGTCACTTCACCGTCACGGATTTCCGCGGTCAGCACTTTGGTAGCTAATTCTTCTTCGTCGAGTTTGTCGCTGAGCTTTAGAGTCTCGATATTATAGAAGAGCTTAATCACGTCTTCGTCGGAACCGTAGCCGAGCGCGCGCAGGAATGTAGTGGCGAGAAATTTTCGGCGCCGCTTGCGTCGATCGAGATAAATGTAAAGAAGATCAGCCGTATCAAATTGCACCTCAATCCATGAACCCCGGTCGGGGATGATCCGGAAGCTGTAGAGCACCTTGCCGTTGACGTGAACGGTCGACTCGAATGCAATTCCCGGGGAACGGTGCAACTGGCTTACCACCACGCGTTCCGCCCCGTTGATCACGAAAGTGCCCTGAGGCGTCATGAGCGGAATTTCGCCCATGTAAACCTTCTCTTCCTTCGTGCCTTTTTCTTCTCGCAATTGGAAAGTGACGTGCAACGGCGCGCTGTAGGTCTGTCCTTCGCGCTGTGCTTCTAAAGCGGCTAGCTTCGGCTCGCCAATATCGTAATGACTGAAATCGAGCACCGCCTTTTCGTCGTAGCTTTCGATTGGGAAAACTTCTTTGAAGACAGCCTGCAGGCCCTGATTCTTTCGTTTCGAATAGGGGACGTCTTTCTGCAGAAACTCGACATATGAATTGGCTTGAACCTCAATCAGATTCGGGGGTTCGATGCCTTCCTTGATGCTTCCGAAGTAAATGCGTTCTGACATAATCAACTAGACCACGAGCTAAAACCTCGCAGCGACCACACAATGGCGGGCCGACGCGGGCATGATTTTACCGATTCACCGATAAGCGAGGGACGTAAAAATAGCACCGAAACAGCGGCCTGTCAAATTGAAGACCCCCTGTCTCGCTGCCAGTAATGTGCTTTGCCTCTTAGCGCCGGGTTAAAAATACCTCTACCTAGCTTTTAACCAAACCTGATCTTACTCCGAATCCGCCGCTGCGCAACCCTTTTGTGCTACACCAGCGATGAAAAATCGAATATTTATTTGATTTCTACCTTTGCACCTGCGGCCTCGATCTTTTTCTTAATCTCGTCCGCCTCCTGCTTCGTCACGCCTTCCTTAATTGTTTTGGGCGCTCCTTCTACCAGCGCCTTCGCTTCCGCCAGGCCAAGGCCCGGGACAGCGCCGCGGACCTCCTTGATCACAGCGATCTTATTGGCACCCATTTCTTGCAGGATGACGTCAAATGTAGTTTTTTCCTCGGCCGCTGGAGCCGCTGCTCCGCCAGATGCGCCGCCTGCAGCGGGACCCGCCGCCACTGCCACCGGTGCGGCTGCGCTTACCCCCCATTTTTCCTCAAGCTGCTTGACCAATCCAGCAATCTCCAGCACCGAAAGGCTGCTGAGTTGCTCCACCAATTTTTCTGTATCTGCCATGTTACTTTTTCCTCCAATTGCCGCCTCCGAAAGCCTTCGAAGAATTAAGATCGACAGCCGCCGACCCGGTCAGTTTTCGTTTCGTTACTCGCACCGCCAAAAGCGGCGCGAAATCTTTATGCGCTTGCCTCCGCAGCGTTTGCTCGCTTTTGAGCTTTTGCATTCAACAACCGCGCCAACGCTGCGCCGGGTTCGTTCAATAGACGCACCAATCGTGTCGCCGGCGATAAGAGCAATCCGAGCAATTGCGCCTGCAAAACGTCCCGCGCAGGCAGTTCCGCTAATGTTTCCAAATCCACCGTGGAAAGAACCGAGCGATCGACAAAACCAACCTTGAGGACCGCAATCTTAAATTCGGTTGCAAATGTCTTAAAGATCTTTGCCACTGGCGCGACGTCTTGATCGCCTGTGACTACTGCAGTCTGGCCTACCAACTTGTCACCAACGTCCGGAAAACCGGAATCGGCCATGGCACGTTTGAGGAAATTATTTTTGACCACGTGCATCTCCGCGCCCGTTGGCGCCAGGCGGTTCCGCAATTCGCTGAAATCAGCGACCTTCATGCGCTGATAATCGGTCACCAGCACGTACGGCGAGCGTTTCAGTTTCTCGGACAGGTCTGAAACGATACTTGTCTTTTCAGGTCGCATATTTTTGGTGTCGAGTCGTTACCCTAGACGTTCAAGTACGGTGCTGGATCGACGCGGACTCCTGGGGACATAGTCGCACTGATTGTCATGCCTTCAAGGTAGCGACCTTTCGCTGTCGCCGGGCGGGCCCGCACCACCGCTTCGATCACTGCATTTCCATTTTCCACCAGCGCCTTTTCTTCGAACGAAAATTTGCCAACGGGCACCGCCACGTTGCCGTTTTTGTCGAGTTTGAATTCTACTCGGCCCGCTTTCACCTCCTGCACAGCTTTCGCAGTATCATCGGTCACGGTCCCGGTTCTTGGATTAGGCATCAGGCCGCGCGGCCCAAGCACCTTGCCCAGCTTCCGCACTTCAGCCATCGCCGCAGGCGTAGCGATCGCCACATCAAAGTCCTGAAAGCCTTCCTGGCACTTCTGAATCAGGTCTTTCATCCCGACAAATTCGGCTCCGGCGTCTTGAGCCGCCTTCGCCGCCTCACCCTCGGCGAAAACAAGTACGCGCATCTGTTTTCCACTTCCATGCGGAAGCGGGCACGTCCCTCGCACCATTTGATCAGACTGCTTTGGATCGACGCCGAGTCGGAACGAAACCGTCACCGTCTGATCAAATTTTGTCGGCGGAAACTTCTTCAGGGTCGAGACAGCATCGGGAAGGCTGTACGTCTTGCCTCGATCGACCTGTTCAGCGGCTGCGCGATAACGTTTGCTTCGATTCGTTTGCATTTTTTGTGCAGTTCAAATGCCCGGTTACCTGGAACGGCAACGAGGCTCCTGCTTAGCAACCGCCCGCCTCAATCTGGCGAGCGGACACGGAATTTAACGGCGATCTTCGCCTTGTCAAAGCCTTAGACCAATGAATCGCAACCGGCGCGTCAATCGACTGGGGCTGCGACGTCTGGCGGCGTTGTCGATTCGGCGGTTCCGTGCGCTGTCGGCGGGCCCCGCCGGATAATTTTGCCCTCCTTCATCACGAACAAAACGCGCTCGGTTGCAGTGATATCGGAAGTCGGATCGCCCGGCATAGCAATCACATCGGCCAGTTTCCCTTTTTCCAGCGTGCCCACTTTCTGCCCGATCCCGAGAAGCTCGGCGTCGTTTGCAGTCGCGCATTTCAATGCGTCGATTGGTGTCATTCCGAGATCGACCATTACTTTGAATTCCTTTGCGTTTTGCCCGTGCGGAAAAACTGCCGCGTCCGTTCCAAATGAAATCTTCACGCCAATCTTCACTGCGTTGCGGAACATATCCGAGCGCGCTGCCGCTGCGGCTTTGGCTTTGGCCTGTAGTGCCGGCGGGTAATTGTCGATCTTGCTCATGATCCATTCGGTGGCCATGAGCGTGGGCGTGAGAAATGTTCCCTTTCTTTTCATCATCGTCAGCGTTTCTGGTTTCATAAAAGAACCGTGTTCAATCGAATCAACTCCCGCCTCAATCGCCTCGTGCGCGGCCTGATCGCCGTGACAATGCACAGCCACTTTTTTGCGTAAGCGATGCGATTCGTCGACCAGCGCAGCCATTTCAGCCGGCGTCAATTGCGGAGTGTCGACTTCGTCGGCAAGTGAAAGTACGCCGCCCGAGACTGCGGCCTTGATCACATCCGCGCCATTCTTCACCTCAAACCGCACCGCCTTTCGAATTTCGTCAGGGCCATCCGCAATCCCGTCAGTGTAATCCGGCTCGCGTCCAAAAAGAAAATCGCGAAACCCGCTGGTGGGATCGAAATGTCCGCCTGTGGCGCCGATGCCTTTCGTCGCGACCAGCATACGCGGGCCGACAATCACGCCTTTGTTGATCGAATTGCGTAGCGCGACATCGACGAACTCGCGGCTACCAACGAAGCGGCTGCCAAGATCGCGCACCGTAGTGAAGCCCGCTTCGACAGTGGCGCGCGCGTGCGTCGTGGCGATGATCGCTTGCTCCGAGACATTGAGGTCGACCTCTTTCAGCCGGCGCAGATTGTAATCTCCGGAGTAATCAAGCGTCAGATGCGTGTGCGCGTCCATGAAACCAGGCGAAAGCGTCGCGTCACCGAGGTCGATGACCTGCGCGCCACTGGGGATCGGCAAATTGCTTCCTGCATCGGCAATTTTGTCGCCCTGTATGATAACGATGGCATTTTGAACCAGAGCGTTCGATTTGCCGTCGAACATTCGCGCGGCCTTGAGTGCGATTGGCTGATCGGCCGCGTGCACCGACACGTCGAAAAACAGGAAAAATAGAAGAATACGAAACGTGATTCTCATCCCGCTCGTTTAGAAGCGATGTGGGACGCTGGCAAGAAAGGAATGTGCAAGTGCCGCAGGCTAGTTCCCAATACAGCGCTAAGGCTTGCGCAGTTTCGCCTCGCTTTGCGCAAGCCCTTCTCGCGCCGTGGCCAGTCCAGGATTGAGTGCAAGCGCCTCCTTGAATGCGACAATGGCGCGCTCGTGCTGATTGAACAAAGCGAGGTAACGTCCGCGATTGACCAGCATGCTGGTATACGTGGGCAACACCTTTAGGTTAACAACGTCATCTTTCTCGAATCGCACCGTCCCATCAGCCAGACCGCGGGTCTGGAGGTATGGGTCTGGCGAATCGTGAAAACTCTGATCAGTCGCGAGGTTAAAAATGAGGCCTTGCGGAACAAGTTGATATGTTTGAGGGATCCATTGGGTCAGATCACTGTTCGTTTGATTGGCGGCGAGCAGCTCATTCGTTATGTAAACCGGCGCGAACCTGATTTCGTTCGTCACGATTGACCGAACCATTTCCGAAAAAGCCACGCTAATCTTTTGAGTGAGCGGCTGGCTCCGGGCGAAAGCCCCGGGATCGCGCTCCCATTCTTTGAGGTCCTCAAGATATGTATCAATCTTCTCACGTGACCGATCGATCAAGCTAGGATAGGCGTGTCTTAGATAATCGAAATACCACGAACGACGCAGCAGATTAATGTCGACAACTTTGACGTCGGGCCGGCGTCGCTCCACTTCCTGTGCATAGAACATCGGCGACACAACCTGCCAGTCTTGTGTGAGCAAGAGGCCATTGGGCTCGATTGTGCTGAGTAGATTTTCGACATAATCGTTTGCGATAAAGTAGTGCCTGCGATTGTTGAACGGCCAGTTTGCCGCGAGCGCTGTCGCAGATGTGAGTAGAACAGCCATTGCAGCAACCCAGTATGTTTTTTGTGACGCAATTGCCTTGGACGCGGTCTGCTGAATTAACCAACGGATACCGAACCCGGCGGCAATCGCGAAGGAAATGAACGTGGGCAGATAATACGCATCCTTGTCCTCTGCAATTTGGTAGCTGAGATCGTACGCCAGGTTCGAAATGACGATGAACAACAGAAACCAAAAAACCGTGCGATCCTGCCTGAAGGAACTCGCAAACCCCACAACAGCCACAACGAGCGGCAAAGGCAGCCACGCAGGTCCGAATTCCCGCAGGAGCATTCGGCAAAATTCAAGGAACTGCGTTCCCACCGTCGATGGACTGAAGGAGAGAAACACCCGGTATTGGCGACCAGTTACATGCCACCAAATTTCTTGCAGTGAACGTGGATTGCCCCAGTTAATGACAGGTGATCGCGATGCCGCAAACGGCAAATAGGCGTAAACAGCGATCAGTCCGGCAATCGATATCAGCGCCGCATATACCAGTCGTCGGCCTGTGAAGAATCTCAGCCCCTGCGTTCTGTAAACGATCACTGCGAGAGCCGAAAGTGTCAGTCCTACCGTGACGTGATGCACGCCGAGCGCCAATCCAAACACGAGAGCGGCGGTATAAAGCCAACTGTCATGTGCCGCAAGCGCCGCGCCAGCATTCCCTTGGTCCGCGACGATGCGCCGCCGCCAGCGAAGCAGCAGGAAAAAAACGGTGAGAATTAGGAGCGTGTTGAGAGTGTAAACTTCGGTGATCGTCGCGTAGGACCAAAGGGTTCGGGAAAAGGCCATGAGCAAGCCCGCGCCGAGCGCAGGCGCGAAGATCAACAGCCGGCTAACGCCCGAGTCATCATCCTCTCTTCTCCTATGCGCGCGTTTCTGCTTCGACGTGGAGAGATATGAACCTGTAATCATCAACTCCGCGACAACTAGAGTCAGCATCGCAGATGCCAGCGCAGCGAGAAGAGCAGACGAAAAATTGATGCGACGCGCAACGTCTCCGAACGGTACCAGCGATGCGAGATGCGCGAGCATGACCCACAGTGGGAAGCCGGGTGGATGCGCGACTCCGAGCCCTTGAGCAGCCACTATTAATTCGCCGCTGTCGACGAGAGTAACCGTGGGAGAGAGCGTCCAGCTATAAAGAAGGAGCGCCACAAGAAACATGGTCCCCGCGCAGAGCAATTTCGGTTGCGACAAACGAATTGTCCCAGCAGCATTCATCTGCCGATCCAACGTCGTCGGTCGGTTCAGAGCCGTCGCTCGGCCGGAATTGCTACGCCTCTGAGATTGCTTGTGTCTGGAACGCCCGCGAGCCACCCGCTTATCGTCTCGCAAACTCGGTTTGCTGTAAACGGCGGATGCATCGCCATTCGTTAATCCGAAATGCAACTTTCTTGTCTCTCCAGCCCTTCTTCGGTTGAATTGACCAAGATGAAATTATCGATCTTAGCTGGGCTGCTCTGCGTAGGCTTCACCACAAACGTCACTGCACAATCTCCCACTCCAGCGCCATCGCCATCGCAAGCTGCCGCCGACTACAATCTCCGATGGGGCGTAAAGATTCCCATGCGCGACCAGGTCGAACTGAACGCAACGTTGTATTTGCCGAAAACCGAGGACGGATCGCAGCCGAAAACGCCGGTGATCTTCACGCTCACGCCCTACATCTCCGACACCTACCACGAACGCGGCGCGTATTTTGCATCGCATGGATACGCGTTCGCGCTCGTGGACGTACGCGGGCGCGGAAATTCTGCCGGTGAGTTTGAGCCGTTTTCAAACGAACCGCGCGACGGACACGACGTAGTCGAGTGGCTTGCGAAACAGCCATTCTGCGATAGCAAAGTTGCCATGTGGGGCGGGTCTTACGCGGGATTTGATCAATGGGCGACAGCGAAAGAATTCCCGCCGCATCTGGCGACGATCGTTCCCGCCGCCGCTGCGCATCCTGGCCTCGATTACCCATCCTACAATAACATTGGGCTGACTTATGACGTGCAGTGGTTCACGCTCACCAGTGGCCGGGCAGCACAAAACAATCTTTTCGGTGATCAAAAGTTCTGGCGCACGAAATTTCTCGACGGTTATAAAAAGCACGTCGCTTTCAAAGACCTCGACACGTTTATCGGTAACCTCGAAAAATTTCCAGCGTATCCTCAAACATCCCATGATCAATGCGTACTATGATGCAATGCTCCCGTCGCGTGAACAGTTTCAAAAGATCACACAGCCGATACTGACAATCACGGGCCAGTACGACGGTGACGAACTGGGTGCGCTTACATTTTATCGCGATCACATGGCCAACGCCTCGCCGGAGGCGCGGGCGAAACATTTTCTCATCATCGGCCCGTGGGACCATGCGGGTACACGCACGCCAACCGATGAAGTCGCCGGGGTAAAATTCGGGCCCGGTGCGATTGTGGATCTTAATGATCTGCATCGCCAGTGGTACGACTGGACGATGAAAGCCGCACCGAAACCGGCATTCCTCAAAAATCATGTTGCATATTATTTGCTGGCGCCGGGCAACTCCGGCGCGAACGGCGACTGGAAATACACCGACGATTTCGCCGCTTTAATCGCCAATCCGAAAACATTTTATCTCGCTTCGAAGAATGGCGATGCGAACGGCGTTTTTCGCTCTGGCGCACTCAGTGAAAACCGCCCAACCGACGGCGCCGACCGATTTACGTACGATCCACTCGACACACATCGCGGCGAGTTCGTCGAAGGAATCGAACCAAAAGAGAAAACCGCCGCGATAGATCAGACCTTTGCGCTAAACATCGGTAGTGATGGTTTAGTTTATCATACCGATCCGTTGCCGAACGAAACGCCATTGATTGGTTGTCCCGATGTGACGTTATGGGTCTCGATTGATGCTCCCGATGTCGATGTCGAGTGCGATCTTTACGAGATCCAGCCGGACGGCACGAGCATTGCGCTGTGGAGCGATGTTCGCAGGCTTCGGTACCGCGAATCAATGCGCCAGGCAAAGTTAGTAACACCAGGTGAGATCGTGCGCTGCGATTTCAATCCCGGATTGTTCGTCGCGCGGCGATTAATGAAAGGCAGCCGCCTGCGCCTGGTCGTGACCGCGGTGAATTCAATTTCTTGGCAAAAGAATTATTGCTCCGGCGGAGTCGTTGCCGAAGAAACGGCGAAAGACGCGCGCACCTGTCACGT
>Ga0137362_10002197_pt1 | contig 12574 bp, 16 predicted proteins | sample MadtaG_2_FD_104801 | JGI IMG/M metagenome (GOLD analysis project Ga0137362, IMG submission 104801) | Vadose zone soil microbial communities from Angelo Coast Range Reserve, California, USA - Mad1_100_16 metaG | ecosystem: Environmental > Terrestrial > Soil > Vadose zone | place: USA: California... | reverse complement strand
TGGCCATCGTCGGTTGACAGTGGCCGCCGACCGATCCGGGTCGACCCCCTCAACTCAGGCGTCACAACGGGCACGCCCGCGTGTTACGCAGGTCCGCCTGAGAACCTTGAGCGAAGCTCAAGACAACGTGACTGGACGGCAGCCTCGCACGGTGCGGGCACGCGAGCGCGCGAAGCAATACCGCGCATGTACCGCGGGGGGCAGGCGTGTGGATGATTCAGTCCGCAGGCGCGATGAACGGGAGCGACGACGCTGATGAATGATCGTTGGCTTGCTGCATGAGCGCTGACGGTTCGCCATAGGCGAAGTCGAAGTCGGCTGCGATTCTAAATTGGGTGTCTGGGTCCAACACCCGGGGGCGCTATTGAGCGAGCCCGCGCCCGCGTCAGATCATCCTGGTCAGGATTGGCCTGCCAGAAATTTTTACAAAATAGAAATTCCGAACTGATGTTCGATTTAAGTTCTAGGGATATCCCGGATTTCACGCCATTCAGAGCCGCGCGGCGTAGATGGCTTAGTGTCCAGTATCCTTGGAAGCCATGGCACTATACTCCGATCCCACCGCAAGCATATCAAACCAAAGAGTTATCGTCCCTTAATGAGTAAGGGTGCGGGGCGTTGGATCAGGAGTGCCCCGCAATTTCCCTACGGATACCATCCGTACCGCCTAATGCTGCGGCTGTAGCGCTATCCCACTTGCAGCTATCTGCATAAGTCAAATGCCCGCCTGACCAGGTCTGCCCGTGACCGATGGTTGTTAACATGGGTATCATAAGGCGCGATGCTCAGCCCTGAGGGGCACTATTACGCTGTTCTCCCGCTCAGTCCGCTCGGTGGACATTCGCCTCCACTGTCCCTGCTGGATGTGTTTTTCGAGGGCATCGTTCATAGCCTCACAAGTTTCGTAGAGTTTCAGACCAAGAATCTTGCTGCGACCGACCGCCACGCATCCGGCGGGACTGCCATCAATCCACGAATACAGCTTGCACAGATAGACGTCGCCGCTGCGGCGGACGATCTGGAACTGCTGGTCGATATCGCCGTCCTCGTCGTAGGTGTGCGCCCACATCCCGATCAACCCATCAGAACTCTTGGCATTCAATAATGACTTCATTGTCTGTCCTCCTATTAGTCGTCTTGATTATCATATTGTCCTGGCGTTGGGAGGTGGAGCGGGGCCTGTTCCTTTTTCTGCTTCGCCGTCTTCGTCCCGTATTTCTCCATGAACTGCGCCCTCACTACCTTGCGGGCAGACAATCTGGATTGATTCAATCGGTCTCGCTCGTCTCTGGTAGGGGTGATAAATCTGCCGCCTTCAAAATAGCCACTACCATCAAACCGTTTGTCGACCCGTCTAAGCGCCTCGTTCAGCCTACTCTGCAACTCAAGTGATATGCCGTGTCTGATCTCGTAGCGTTCGGCTTGGCTATAAAGCTTGCCGCATGTCGGACAGCGCGTCGGTGTCTTTTCGACCTTCTTGCCCTTATATCGCCTCATTTCTCCCTCCTTCCTCTACAAAAAATTCACAGCCCCAGATGGGTAGCGGGAAGTGCGGAAAGTGTATTATTGTACCATCGGTATTTTGACCGTAGGTATTCTAGTGTGCTACGCGCACTTCCCGCTATCACACTTCAAGAGCAAACGGATTCACCTCCCAGCGATGCTTGGCGCGGCCTCCGGTCTGCATTGTGGCTTTTCTGAGCCATCCCGACTTCTCCAATCCTTCGATCAGCCGCTGGCTATCGTCGGCATCCAGCCTCTGACAGAGGGCGTGTCGACGGATATTCTCACGGGATACTTCCCGTAGACCGTGCGCTCTGATCCAGTTCATAACGGTCCGGGCATTCTTGTGACGGTCGTTCAATCCGATCTGACTCAGGACCGTTTGGGCATGGGGCCAGAAAAACTCTTTCCAGAGCCGGATCGCGTCTTCCACGAACTCGACGCCGATGGTCTTGGGTTCCAGATGCCCAACGATACTGTTGAACCCGGTACTATTGGGATCGGACTTCACGATCGCCCAGGCCATGTAGGCCAGTGTCCCGGCGAGTCGGAGCACGTTGGTTTCGCCTTTGACGAACCATTGCTGTTCCCTGCCATATAGGCTGCGCTTGGTGGTGTCCGACCACTTTCGGAAGTCCTCGAACACCGCGATGGCTTCGTCGGACAACCAAACATCTACTGGTGCGAAACTTTCCCCCTCCTCGTCTTCAGCAGGCAGTCGGATCAGATGCGTTAACGCATTGATCAGGGCGGGTTCGAATTCGTCGGCGTCCTTGCTGAGTGGCTTATAGTCCGGTGTCGACAACCATACGTAGAAAAACCTGCCGTACATTCCGTCTTCGTCACCGTCGAAAGCGCGGGACAGTTTGTCAGGCTGAAATCCCCCGACCACACCAATCAGCAGATGTTCGACGATAACGGAACCAGATTGCCGTTCAACGATATGCCGACCCCCATTCCACGCTTCCAACCAGAACGGTCGATCAGAACCTCCGCTATACCTGCTCATATTGGCGAACAGTCCGGCCAGTTCATCCCGTATCAACATGACGCCACGCGGCTTGACGTGAAGCAGGGACGACAACCGTTCGATCGTAGGATCATTCGAATACAGTCGTGGTTCGATGAATCCACCGGGATCGATTGCCTCAATTGGCATAGTAGGAGGTTCCTGTGGCGGACAGGCGTTAACCGCAGCCTCCCGTTCTGCCTTCCATCGCTTCATCACCTCCTTGGCATTCTGTGCCCGCGTTTCATGGGTCAGTCGTTTCTTCGTGACTTCGGACTTGTTGTTCTTCTCGATCTGATCGAGAGCACGGGTGGTAACTCGAAGTCCTGGCGTCTTCCGATCCCCACTGTCGGCAACCACACAAGTCCACATCGTGAAAGGTTCGGACCAAGCCTTTGCGGCACGAACTCGACGCGCTGTCCCAATCAAACTGGATGCGATACCAAGTAGAGGAACGACAATGTGTTCGGGTAGAACCCCTGCCCCATGGGCCAGCCGTAACACCAAGTCCTGCCAAGCTGGCGCTAGAGTGTCTAGCGGGAAGTGCGGCAAGTCCCCGCGACGGTTGTCTAGTAGTGACCAGTCCGGATCTTCCCAACTATGGATACTCGTGGGCTGTTCTGGTTTCGCTGCAACACCCGGTCGATCCCATCCCTTATTACGGGCACCAGCGATCATTGGCGTCAAATCTTCGTCCCTGTGGTCATCGATACAGTAGGGTGCACAAGCCATCCGGATGGCGGGATCGGTCCATCCATAACCGATCATGGACGCGATGGCCTTCAGCATACTGTTATGCCACTCGCCGGAACGCTGACTGAGTTTGAGCAGCGCGATGATTTCGGATTCGGTTCGGCCGCCGTCTCGATGGTCATCATGACTATTCGATTGCGGACGCGGCGCTTCACCAACGAGACCTATCAAGTCGTCGATCCGGTACGGCGTCGCATTCTTGTTGATGAACAGCGTCACCACTTCGGCGATGTATCCCCGTCCCTTCTTGTCCTGTGTCGGATAGTTGACCGTTCCGGCCAGTCTCATGACGCGAGAAACATTATGCACGGCATCACTACCGAGTAGCTTCATCAAGGATGTATTCGCGGCCTTCAACTTCTCGGGACTCGGGGCATCATTCAGTCCGAAGTACAGATGCGCCCGCAGATGCGGCGTTCTACCCGTAATGACCGTGATCGACGCAATAAGATCGCGTTCTTTCAGAATGATCTGGACGCGCTTGGCGTCGCCTTCACCATCGAATTCGGCCCAGGATTTGGCTGCTGTGGTGACGTTTTCATCCTTAGCTCTGCCGGATTGGGGACGATCGCCACTTCTTAAGGCCACGCCGACATACATGTTATAGCCCGCGATGTTTTTTTCTTCCGCGAATGTCGTTGCTTCTGCCAGTTCAAACACGGTGAATGTTCCAGCCGCGTTGACAGCGCCATCCAAGATATCGGGATGACCGAATGCGATCTCGAACCATGCATCAGGATAAGGTGCCACAAATGCCGGCGCGAATAGAGCGTAGAGATGCGCCGAAATGTCGGACTTGTTGGGGGCTAGAACGCCTCCACCCTTGAGGCCACCCGCAGCTTTTTGGCTACGTGGCATATCGTTGAACACAGGCATGTGGTGATGCACATTTCTGGCTTGAGAGAGATATGATTTGAAGATGGTCGGGGCTGAAATCCATCAGCCCCGAAACGTCATGCAGGGGTTACTTAATCCGTCCGCACCGATATCCGTTACCGTCTCGGACTATGGAAAACTTCATCTTGTTACGTTTTCCATAGTTGGATGCCGAAGCCCTGATCCGGGCAATCAGTTGAAAGGAGGGCTCTGGAATAAAGAAAGATTGCCCGACCTTCATCTGACCAAACTGATACCTTTGCCGGACATTGTAGCGAGAACTACGTGGCGGAACGGGCTTGTTCTCGATCTTATATTCCGTCTGCCCATTCATCAGTTCGTTCTTCATGGGGGTTAAGCGTCGAACGGTGGTTCTTCACTGTCATCCGCCGCAGCCGATGGCGGCGGCATCGAAGTCGACACCGGCATTTTATCTCGTGCGGTTGGCATCCGAACCCGGATGACTCTGTGCGTCTTGCCCTGGAAGTCCTGTGTCGTCGGGTACAGGATGACGATTTTCCCCGCCCAATCATCGCTGTCATCGCCAAGAGCGTCGGCGAAAAAGGTGCTTACGATCTTGTTTAAGGCATGAACCTTTTTCCAACCCTTATAGGTGATGACCAGCTTTAACTCGGCGTCGGCACCGATACCGAGTTTTTCTTGCATGGCACCTTGGATCACAACCTTCCGTTCTTCGCCTTGCAGATCGGGTTCTTTCAGAAATCGAGACGGATACATTTCACTAACTTTAACCATTTTACATTCCATTGGGGCTTGCGTTGACGATGCCGCACCGAAATTGAATTCGGGGGAAAGCGGCTGAACAACAGCATCAGGCCAACCGCCGTAACGTGTGACGGTATCGACCAAGGCATCAGCGGCCAGCGCTGGTAGCCATCCACGGAACTTGCCGCAGAAGGCGCAGTCCAACCTCGCAGCATGGGGTCCGGCTCCTTTACCGATCACCGCTGCTACCGACCCGCACTCGCATGAACCGTCCGCTGGGCGGTTCAATTCGATGGTCAGGCCGAGGATGGGGATGATGCTGTGGTTCATAACGACGGTATGCGCCGACCCGATTCAGGGCGCAACCAGCGCCAATTAAATCAAGTCATTGATAAACATACATATTTCCGTTTGGCCTGAATCTCAACGGATTTTAGCCACATTTCAAACTAACAATTAACTACCCGTAGTACAAAACGGTATCGCTATGTCTACACCTAGTAGGTAGACTGCCACAAATTGCCACAGTTCCATCACGAAAACGTGATTTGGGGCTGTGGAAACACAATTGGCCTTCGGGCGATGTCGATGCATCGACAATCAGTTCAGGCCAGCCAATTGCCAATACCGTGCCACTCCTTGTCGACCAAGTTGCACACGCGACCGTATTCCGGATCGTCGTAAGGTTTCGCGACTTCATCCAGAACCCGCTTCATCAGAACGTCGCCACCCAATCCATTAAGGTCCTCACCGGCTTGCCGGATGATGTCCTGATCGTTCGCCTCTATAGCGTGAGCCAAAACCGTCGTAATCGCGACAATCATTTCGGCTTTTTCAGCGTCTGTCATCGTCATCTCCATTATTCAGTTCAGCGTTACACCTTCAAACTCGACAAGCAGTCCGTTCTCGCCAACGTCGGTCACGGAATATCCTGGCACTAGTGGAATCCATGTCTTGGCTTCGGAAGTATCGGGTCGGCCACGTTCTGCGATTTTTACGCCGTCGTGCACCATGTACAGATGCACTTCGCCATCGGCGTCTTCTTCCACTTGGAATGCGCCTTCGTGTTCTGGTTTCTTCGCCATGATCTTCTCCTTACGAGCCGCCCGCTGGCGGCCACTTCGCTGATAACTGTTCATTTTGGTTTCGCCCTCAGTCCCAACTCGACGAGTCGTCTGATCGCTTCGGCCCTCGACGGCAGGTCTTCCTGTTTACGTCGCCAAGCATCGACGCCCTGAAAAAAATCATCCGGTATCCGAAACTCGAACCGCTGTGTCAGTTCAACGTTCCAATCCGTTTTGTCTTTTTCCGCCATGGAACCCTTGCCCTTTTCGTTGGTTGTACGTACATGCCGTAATAGTACGGTAGAACCGGGCAAACCGCAATAGGTGTCTTTGATCTCCTTCCCCTCTCTACTTCGTAGAGGGGAAGGAGATCAGGAGAACGAACATGCAAAAGATCGCCACGGTGGCAGCGAACGACGACGCCAAGCTGGCGGCGAAGGTTGTCGCTGCCATGAAGGCGTTCGACACTGCGGATGCCACAAGAAAGGAGAAGGCGATCGCCGTGGGCACGCTGCTCGCCGAAGCCCAGAAGCGACACCCTGACCAAAAAGGCTTCGGGGCGTTTCTCGTGCTGGCAGGTGGTATTCAACTTCGTCGCGCCCAGGAATTGATCGCCATCGCTGTCGGGCGCAAGGGCTTCGAGCAACAGCAAGTCGAGAACGCCGCCAAGCAGCAGCGGCATCGGGACAAGCTCAAAGCCGAGAAGATCGAGAGGGAGAAGGCCAAGGCTGCCCTGCCGAAGCCGGAACCGAAGTCGAGAGACGAGGGAAGGCCGGAACCGACACCAGCCAAGCCGGAGGCTGATGCGTTACGTAACGCACAAACTTCACAAGAGAAGTTAGTGGTCGATGTCGAGGACGGCCAACCCCCGTCATCACGCCGGCCGACCTTCGAGCACGAGGCAATCCAGTGGATGCAGGATTGCGAAGCAATCCACATTGCGGCTGTCATGGTCGATGCACTGAGCGTGGAGAAAGCCAAGGAGATCGTGGGCCGCATCAACAAGCACTGTCAGGAAATCGAGGAACAAGAGTTCATAAAGGAACGCCGCAAATGGAACAGAAAACGCCGCGGGAAAAACTGATCGACAAGGTTAAGGCCCTGTTGGCCAAAACGACAGAGAGCGGCTGTACCGAAGAAGAGGCGTTGATTGCGCTCGCCAAGGCGCGTGCCTGGATCGACACGCACGAAATCAGCCCTGACGAGCTGCGACTCAGCCGGGAAGAAAAAGCGATCCTTCACAACGAGAGCGAGGCAGAAGCGCGGGATACCCACAACATCAAGTGGTTGCTCGCCAATGCTGTTGGACGCTACTGTAATGTGCGGATTTATCGCACTGGTTCCAAGGGCGGACTTACCTTCATCGGGTTTAAGTCGGACATCGAGTTCGCAGCGTGGCTGCTCGATCATTTGTCTGACTTTGTGCACGGTGCCCTGTTCGAATTCCTGCTCGATTGTTTGGCCCCAGATGGGAAAGAACGGAAACGGGAAATTCGCGGATTTGTCATTGGGTGCACTGAGCGTATCAGTGATCGCATCATGGAGATGTGCGATCAGTCAAAGACCGTGGGCACCACGAACGGCAGGGCGTTGGTTGTCGTCAAAGACAAAGCCATCGAAGATTTGATGAAGACTGAGGGTATATGTCTTGGACAGAGCAGCAGCCGCGCTGGCTTTAGTGATAGTGCGCGGGCCTCTGGTCAAAGTGCCGGCGATCGAGCCAGCTTCGGCAAGCCAGTATCTGGCCCCGGTGCGACGCTGCGGCTTGGCAAAAAATAAAACTTAGGGCCGATCAATAATACTGGCCATCATCGTCGCCAGCTTTTCGAAGGCATCAAGTTTTTCACTGATGTATTGATGGCGGTTATAGACGCCTGCAACTCCCGCCAGCTTATGGCCCAGGCATTGCTCCGCAACTTCGTTGGACACTCCGGCTCGCGCCAGCAATGAACGGCTCGTTCGTCGCAAGTCGTGGAGACACCAATTGTCGAAACCGCACTGTTCATCGATCTGGGATTTGAGTTGCGAGAACCCACCAAGCGGTCTTGTTCTACGGGTAAAAATATAGTCGACTGTCCTCTTGGGCATGGATGCCAAGATATCCTGCGCCGCCCGCGATAGTGGCAATACGACATCTGCTTTACCCTTGGCTCTTGCCGCTGGAATAGTCCAGACCCGAATGGATGGAAGCAGGGTGTGCGCGTCCACGCCATCCGTGATTTCGCTACGGGTCATGGCGGCGGCTTCCATGCGTCGGCACGCGGTCAACAATATGAACCTCAACATCGGCTTGAACGGCTCTGTGGTGCCCGCTGTAGCCTTCCACAAAGCACGTATCTCGTTGTCATCCAGAATATGGTCGCGGGCATGGTCACTGGCTTTTGTTCGTTGCATCCCGCGAACAACCGGGGATTTGAAGTTGTCATCGTGGCCGTGAACCTCGTACCAGTTGAAGGCCTTCCGGACATAGGACAATGTTCTGTCGGCCATCACCTCGCCGTTCTCGTCGGCGATTTCATCGAGCATCCGAGACACCATCGAGCGTTTCAAGTCATAGATACCGACGTTCCCCATCCGCGGCTTGACCAATCTGTCGAGCGCTTGCCGGACGAGTTTCTCGCTGCGCAATTTGCCTTCGACGTAGCGCGTCATCCAGATGTCCAGCAACCCGCCAACGGTTAACTCTACCGGCTTGGCTTTCTCTTTCTGCGTTCGTGTTCTGGCTGGTGCCGGATCGATCCCATTACGGATTTGCTCGACACGCTCCTGCGCCTTGATGATGGCCTTGATCACCGTGAAGCCGTTGTCGTGGCGGCCAAGGGTGTCCAAATGCGCTTTGCCTTTGTGGCGATAGAACAGGACAAAACTCCTGGCACCGTTGGCGGTGACACGGACTGCGAAACCAACCGGACACTCTTTCCCCTGCAACCTCGCGTGCGGGAAATGATGCAGCCGATTGCCCTTTGCCGGGATCGGCAGGGTCTCGACGATCGCTTCACTGATCTTTTCCATGGTGGTTTCTCCATTGTTGTGTCGGCACGGTGTCGGCAAACTTGCCGATGCAGCGAGGCTGATGGTTGGCTGGGATTTGGAACTTGATACAGAAATAAAGTCAATAAATATATCAAGTTACAGTGGTGTTGCTGAGGGGATACAGGGGCTTAAGAAATGCCACACCCATGACAAGGTCTCAAGTGAAGTATTTGCCAGCGCCGGCGCCAAGGCCGCGTCAATCAGCTTTGCGGATACAATGCCGAAGCTTGCCGAAGGCAGTATTAATGCGGTGCTGTCGTCGGGAGACGGCGGCAGCGGTCGCAAGCTTTGGGAATTTCTGCCCTATTTCAGCGAAATTACTTATTCGCTGCCGCTCTCGGTCGCCAGCGTCAACCAGGCAATCTACGACGGACTGACCCCCGACCTGCGAGACGCGGTCGACACCGCCAGCCGCCAAACCGAGATTGAATTGTGGTTAGCCCTGTCGACCCGGCTGCAAGAGAATTATCAGCGAATGCGCCAGAATGGCGTCACGATTGATTCAAGCCCTGCTCCCGCCGTCGTCGCGGCGCTTCAATCTGGAGCGGCGGCGGCGCAGCAGGCCTGGTGCACCAGATCCGGACCGACCTGCCCACGGGTTCTCGAAGCCTTCAAGGCCGGCAGACCGTGAACTGCGTCGATCGCGCAGCGAGGGCTGCGGCCGGCTAACGAGTTGTTCCGCCTTCCTTGGAAAGGTCGTTCAACAGTTTATCCAGCGCCTGGTTTCCGGCATCGTGGGCGGCTCGATAGGAGCGATAGCCATCGCCGGAAACCTTGACGCCCATGGCCTGCCTGCGGCGCTGGATCTCCCAACAAAATGGATTTGCACCATCGCCGCGGCGGCTGACGACGACAAAATATCTTCTGTTTCGATTATCGGGATGCATGCCGTACCCAACCGCCGGCGCCAAGGCGGTTCGCTCCCGATCGGCGGTCTCCGTGAACTCTACGCAACTGTCGATGGCTGTTCGGTTGGCCCATGGGCGGCCGAACTTCAGCCGGCCGCCCGCTCGATATCACCGCATCAGCTCCAGTCACTTCATCGCGTCGTAGACCGCGAAAGTATAGGCGCCCTCGGGCTTTTTGGTAATGACGGGATCCGATCCGCCCGACATCAGGGTGGCAACCGTGCGGTCGTAATCCTTGACGTCGAGCTTGCCGTCGGCGGCGCCGAGCAGCTTGCCGATTTCGGTCATCATCCGCTTCTGGTCTTTTTCGGTTTTGGCGCCGGTGGAATCGCCGGCCAGGATGATCTTCACGGCCTCGTCCGGATTCTTCTTGGCGTAGTCCCAGCCCTTCATCGAGGCCTTGACGAATTTCGCCATCTTGGCCACGAACGCCGGGTCCTTCAGATTCTTCTCCAGCACATAGAGACCGTCCTCCAGGGTCGCGACGCCCTCGTCTTCATATTTGAAGACCACCAGCTGGCTCGGCTTGTAGCCACCGTCGATGACCTGCCAATATTCGTTGTAGGTCATGGTCGAAACGCAATCGGCCTGCTTCTGCAGGATCGGGTCGACGTTGAAACCCTGCTTGATGATCTTGATGCCGCCGGCGGAGCCGTCGGTCTTGTAGCCGAGCTTCGACATCCAGGACAGGAACGGATACTCGTTGCCGCCATACCAGATCCCGATGGTCTTGCCCTTGAAGTCCACGGGTTTCTTGATGCCGGTATCGGCGCGGCAGGTCAGCATCAGCCCGGACTTCTTGAACGTTTGCGAGATATTGACCAGCGGCACGCCCTTCTCGCGCGATGCCAATGCCGACGGCATCCAGTCGACCACGACATCGGCGCCGCCGCCGGCGATCACCTGCGGAGGGGCTACGTCCGGACCACCCGGCTTGATCGTGACGTCGAGCCCGGCGTCCTTGTAAAAGCCCTTCTCCTTGGCCACGAAGTAACCCGCGAACTGGGCCTGCGAGACCCATTTCAACTGGACGGTGACCGTGTCCGCCGCCTGCGCAGTCGCCAACGACAAACCCATCGTCACGCCCGCTGCGAGTGCCACTATATTCTTCATGCAATGCTCCGAAGCTTGAGAACCGCCGAGTCAGGTTCGATAGGATGGATGCCAAAAAGTGGTCGCGCGCTCGGCGAGCGCGACTAGTCCGTAAAACGCCATTCCCGCGATGGCGGCGAGAGCGATTTCCGCCCACACCATATCGATCGCCATGCGTCCCGCTTCCGTTGAGATGCGAAAGCCGATTCCCTGCGTCGGCGTCCCGAAAAATTCGGCGACGATCGCGCCGATCAACGCCAGCGTGGCGTTGATCTTCAGGGCGTTGAAAATAAACGGCAGCGCCGCCGGCAGATAGAGCTTCATCAGTGTCTGCCGATGATCGGCACCGTAGGATCGCATCAGGTCGCGCTCCATATGGCCCGATGCGGACAATCCGGCGAGCGTATTCACCAGCATCGGGAAGAACGTGACGAGGGCCACGACCGCGGCCTTCGACGGCCAGTCGAAGCCGAACCACATCACCATGATCGGCGCCACGCCGACCAGCGGCAACGCCGAAAAGAAATTGCCGAGCGGAAGCAGGCCGCGACCGAGAAACGCAAAACGCTGCGCGACGATTGCGACCAGCAGGCCCGCACCGCAGCCGATGACATATCCGATCAATACGCCGCGAACGAAGGTCTGGACGAAATCCGCACCGAGCGTCGGCAGCGACGATACGAAGCGGGCCGCCGCGGCACTTGGCGAGGGCATCAGCACCGGTGGCACGCCGAAGCCGCGCACCAGCACTTCCCAGAGATAGAACACCACCGCTCCGAACAGCAGCGGAATTGCAAGGCTGAGGGTACGGCGCGATGCGTCGCCGCGCGGACGCATCGTAGCAAGCTGGATCACGCAAAGTGCCGCGCCGAGCCAGACCGCAAGCATCATCGCCCAAAACCCCGCCGCGGCCGAGCCGCCGACGCCGGGATCGCGCAACAAGGCCAGCGTGATCGCGGCTCCGCATAGAACGCCCGCGAAACCAGGCGCGATCGCCCGCGTCTCCCCGGTCCAGGCGGCAACCGCAAACAGCAGCGCCGAAGCGAGCGTCAATGCCAACCATATCGGCCGCGCCGGCAACGCAGCAACCGCCTCGCTCGAGAGCGGCAGGACCACGGCGCACAGCATACCTGCCGCGGCGAGGATAAATCCCAATCTGAGCCTGCGCGGATTCATGACCGTGCACCCATTCGCAATCCGACCATGCGCTCGGTCAGGTCCACCAGTCCGATTAGACCCGAGGCCAGGATCGCCGACGCCAGCAGCGCCGCCCATATCTGGATGGTCTGGCCATAATAGGAGCCCGCGAGCAGCCGCGCGCCAATACCGGCCTCGGCGCCGGTCGGCAGTTCGGCCACGATGGCGCCAATGAGGGAGATGGTGATCGCGACCTTGAGGCTCGCGAACAGATAGGGCACGGCCGACGGCCAGCGCAGCTTTGCCAGCACCTGCCGGGGTGACGCCGACCATGTCCGCATCAGGTCGAGTTGCATCGGATCGGGCGCGGTGAAACCCTTCACCATCCCGATCGTGATCGGGAAGAAACACAGATAGGCCGAAATGATCGACTTCGGCAGCAGGCCCTGCAATCCCGCGGCGCCGAGCACCAC
>Ga0137362_10002196_pt1 | contig 12576 bp, 13 predicted proteins | sample MadtaG_2_FD_104801 | JGI IMG/M metagenome (GOLD analysis project Ga0137362, IMG submission 104801) | Vadose zone soil microbial communities from Angelo Coast Range Reserve, California, USA - Mad1_100_16 metaG | ecosystem: Environmental > Terrestrial > Soil > Vadose zone | place: USA: California... | reverse complement strand
GGTGAAGGTCCACGCGACGGCGATCACCGGGATGTTGATGCTCGGAAAGATGTCGGTCGGCGTGCGCAGGATCACGAGCGGACTCAGCATGAGAATCAGGAGCGCCAGGACAATGAACGTATAGGGGCGACTGAGCGCGACTCTGACAATCCACATATTTCAGCGGCGCGATCGGCCTTCATCGCTGACCGTGGCGGCCGGGCATCCCAGATCGGGCCACGTGGTGGTGAGTCCCGTGCCCAGCATCAGCGCTCTCGCCGAATCGTCCCGCTTCATATTCTTCAGAGGGCGGAGAGTCCTGGACCGGTGCAAAGCCGGTACCGGCACCCAAGTTTCCGGCAGCTCTGCACGTTCGGGTAGTACGCCCCCGTAGCTCGGCAGCAGTACCGCGAACGAGGGCAAGCGCTAAATGATCTCCAATCCCAAGGATTCATCCGGGGGCACCATGATTTCCCGCACGGTCGTGTCCGCAAACTCGAAGACGTTGTGGGCCAGCTCTTCCTCGACCTTCTCGAACACGCCTTTGTGGAGACCGTCAGGCGGCGTACCGACTAGCGCATTCTTGCCGAATTTTTTGCGATCGAAGTCACACCGCTTCCTTGCGCTCGTCACAACAAGAAGTCAGGTGAAGTGCACGAGCACACAGGAGGAGAGTCATGAACCGAAAGGGTCCAATCATAATGACGGTAGCGCTGCTGCTCGGCGCCGTGGTCACTCTGGCGCTGCCGGGCGTGTCGGTCCGGTCGGCCGCGGCCGCCGATGAACCCCGGGCCGCTGCGCACGTGAGCGCCGGGACGGGGTTGGTTAGGGCGATTGATGCCGGCACGAACACTCTGGTGCTCGAGACACGAAGCGGCGCCCAGCGAGTCCACGTCGCTCCCGCTGCCACCATTCGTGATGATCATGATAGTCCTCTTGCGCTCGGCGAGATCAGGCCGGGGGATGCCGTCGCCTATGAAGGCGCGGACAGTGCCGCCACCGTGCTGCACGTTGCACGCCAGTTCTGGGCTATACCCAGCGAAGGGTGAACGGTCCAGCTGCGTAGCAGATCAGCTGGTGCTGCCCCGCCCACGCCTCGATCAGCGTGCCGTCCACGGCGAAGTGCTCGTTCGAGATCAGGTGCGCTTTGGCGCGCCTGGGCCAGCACCCGCTCGAAGAGCGCCTGCGCGATGTCGCCGGCCAGCAGCCGCTCCCGGTTCTTGGTGACGAGCGAGCCGGCGACGCCCGCGACGCGGTAGCCGATGAGGCTCACGATCAGCAGGTAATGCGGGTTGCATTGGCTGCCTCGTCGCTAAGAAGGGCCAGGGCGGAACGGCACATGCCCCCACTATGGCGCAGTAGTGTCAATGAGGGGTCCCGGGCAGCCGCCATCCGCTTGACATCTCTTGAATCATGCCGTACATAGCGGTTGTTTAAGTCTCGTTTCGTCAATGAGCCGCCTAGCATGGCGGGAGAAGGCCACTGTTGTGAAGGTCCCGCTCGCTCGTCCCAGCGCCACCGTAGCAACGATATCGGCCTAGCCAAGGCGTTCCGCACCAAAGGCAAGAATCGGTGACGTAACGGCTACACCAACCATCTACGTCACGCAGAGCTCGGAAGACGCAGAGGCTCTGGCTGAACACGCGATCTGACTCGTGAGTACGGAATCTCTCCCGAAACAGCCGAAAGCCGCGAGAGGAGTTTCTCATGCTGCCCAGACTCAACGCTGATCCTAACGCCCAGGTCGATGTCCAGCAGACTGAGTTCTCGCACGACGTCCTGGGCCGCTGGTCCTGCAGCACGTGGCCAGAAGTGAGCGGCAATGGCGGTGACCCATTTGACGTCGTCGTGATCGGAGCGGGGATGTTCGGCGCGTACATTGCGGACAAGCTGTATCGCCGAGGCGAAGATGTTGGTCTTCGAATCCTCGTCGTCGAGGCTGGTTCGTTTCTCCTTCCCACCCACGTGCAGAACCTGCCTCGATTGGGGCTCAACGCCCCGGCCCCGCAGGTGGTGGCGTCAAATGCGCAGGATCCCGGATCGCAAAACTTGGTTTGGGGGCACCCGTGGCACAGTAACCAGGCATTTCCAGGCTTGGCGTATTGCCTCGGAGGCAGATCGCTCTTCTGGGGCGGCTGGTCACCGCGACTGACACCTGCCGATCTTGGCCCGCGGCCGGCGGCCGAAGCAGCATGGCCGACCGATGCCGTCACGTACTTGACGGGACACTACGACGCGGTTGAAACCGAGATGGGCGTCCAGCCCACGACCGACTACATTTCCGGGGCGCTCTTCGACCGGTTGAAGGCTCGCTTCGGCGCCGTCATCGGTGTGGGTCAATCGCTCGAGGATGCGCCGCTGGCAGTCCAGGGACAATCTCCGGAGTCGGGTCTGTTCGCGTTCGACAAGTACAGCAGCGCTTATTTGCTGTTCGATGCGATCCGGGAGGACATCGGGCGCCGCTGGCGGAACAATATCGATGCATGGCGCCGGTTGATGCTCCTGCCGCGTACCCAGGTGGTCCGCCTGCAGATGCTCGGCAACCGAGTGACTGAACTCGAGCTCTCGGTGAACGGTCAGCAGCAGTTCCTGCGGGCGCCACTGCTCTCCGACAGCTGCCAGGTGATTCTAGCCGCGAGCACGATCGAATCGACGCGGCTAGCGCTGGACTCACTGCCGGCTCCAGCGCTCGGGGCGAACCGCCGCATGGGGTCGAACCTGATGGCCCATCTGAGAAGCGACATCACCGGCCGAATCCGGCGCACGGCGATTCCCGGCTTACCCGCCACCGCCACCGATCTGGAGATTGCGGCGATGCTCGTCCGCGGCACGACAAGCGACGGGCACGAATACCACTTCCAGGTCACTGCAAGTGCCGGGCGTGGTTCCGATGACAATCTCTTTACTTCGGTTCCCGATCTGGACCTCCTGGACGCCATTCGCGCGAATCAAGATCCGGCCTGGATACCGATCACCCTCCGGGCGATCGGTCAAATGATCGGCCATCCTAGCTCTCAGCCTGGGGACACGAAACAGAGCTGGATCAATCTGGCATTGCAGAATGACCCCCACATCAATCGTCCTCGCGCCTGGGTCAATCTCGATCCTTCGGACGCCGATTCGACGGCGTGGAAAGAAATGGAGGACGCGGCCGTCGCGCTTCTGAAAGCGGTCGCCGGAAACCCGGCGGACGTCCAGAACATCCAGGTCAACCGGAATGCGATCGGGAGCACTCATCACGAGGCTGGCACGCTGTGGATGGGCGACCCAGGTCAATCGGTGACGGACTCGTTCGGCAAGTTTCACAACGTGGCAAACGTCTCCGTGGCCGGGCCTGCCCTGTTCCCTGTCATCGGATCCGCAAATCCCTCGCTCACGGCGACGACCCTCGCCCGCCGAACGGCGGACGCGGTCGTTGCGAATCAGACCATTCCGCCCAATCCGGCGTTCACCCCATTGTTCACCGGCACCCGTCGCGGCTGGCAGATGTCTGGCGGCGGCGACTTTCTCACGATCTTCGGATCGATCCTCGAGGCGCAACCGAACGGTCTGGGCGTGCTCTGGTTCACGCGCGAGGTATTCAAGAACTTTGTGCTCAAGGTGGATTGGCTGTCGTTCAACCCCACGACCAACATCCCGGGTGGCCGTGCCGACAACTCCGGCGTGCTGCTCCGCTTCCCGGCGCTGAATGCCAGCGATCCGGCCAACGATTGGAAGCTAGCGTCGGACAAGGGCTACGAGATTCAGATCGATGACATGGGGTTCAATCCGGACAACGGCCAGAATTTCAGCCCGCTCCACCAGACGGGGGCGGTCTATGCTCTGGAGCCCTCCACCAGCCTACAGTCCAGGCCCGCGGGGCAGTGGAATACCTTTGAAATCGAGGCCACCAGCACCAGCATCAAGGTGACGCTCAACGCTAAACTGGTCACGATGTATACAATCCCGCCCAACACCTCACGACTGGCGGAGGGCCACGTTGGATTGCAGTGTCACACTGGAAATGTCCAGTTCCGCAACATCATGATCCGCTCACTCTGACGCGAAAGAGCCTCGCGTTCCCTTCGCATTGCCGATGTGGGGTGGTTATGCTTCCCCGGCTTCGTCAGTACGAACCGCGCACAGCGACGTCACTCGCGTCGAGAATTCGTCAGGACCGGAGCGGGCGCAGGCATGGCACTCGTCGCCGGGAGAGGCCCGGCGAGGCGCGTTACAGCACATCAGCGATGCACACCACGCTCTTCTCCGTACAGGGCGCGGTGGGCGTCACTTCAAAGGAGTCCCGGTGATCTCCAGGTCGGCGAACTCGGTGATCGAGTCGGCCTTGGTCCATAACCCAACCCAGCCGTCCGCGAACGTCTTGTCCTCATGGTCGAGAAGCCGCGTGCCGTCGAGATAGGCCGGCGGCGCGGCCGTGGCGGCGACGGCAGCCTTCCTTCCGTCCTTCATAATCATGCTCGTCATTCTGCCCGTGCTCGACCGCGTCAGACAGCTTGCCTGGATGAAGGCCGTGATGAAGGGCATGTCTCCAGCGGTGATCGGGGTCCTCGCCGTCTCGCTGGTCCGGCTCTCCCCGGCGGCTGTGCCGGATCCACTCGCGCTCGTGATCCTGATCGGGACCGTCGCCTTGGCGCTGGCCCTTCGGGTCGGCGCTTTCAAGCTTATGATCGGCGGCGCGGTTCTCGGCGTGATCCGGAGCCAGCTCCCGCTCACGGCGCTCACGCGCCATTTCTGATTGTTGGCTGGTCGCTCGAGATGCGTGTTCGGAAGTTTGGCTATTTCACGAACACCCATTCAGGCTTGAGCAGTGGAAATGCGATCAACCCGATGATCGCCGTTGCGGCCACGAGCCAGGGATTGCTGACCTTCCAGCGGAACAGAACGACGAGGCTCACGAGCGCTATCAGAGCGGTGAGCCAGTCGCCGATCGCGATCTTCCCCAGGAGGACGCAGGCGCCCAAGATCGTCCCGATCGCGGCCGCATATGCTCCCTTGATGAATCCTTGAACGTTCGGATTCTGACGGTAACGCATAAGGATCGGCGCGACGATGAGTATGAACAGGAACGATGGTAGGAAGATTCCAATCGTCGCGGTGATCGATCCCCAGAACCCGTCCACAAGCGAGCCGCCGAGCCGCGCGGCCACGAGGTAGCCGACGAACGTCGCCGTGATGACGACCGGGCCCGGACTGATCATTCCCATGGCCACGGCTACGAGGAAGTCGCGCTCGTTCAGCCAGTGCATCTGCTGCACGAGTCCCTTCTCCAGGAAGGGCACGATGACGAGGCCGCTCCCGAAGGTCAGCGAGCCCGCCTTGAGAAAGAAGACGAGCAGCTCGCCGAGGATCTTGCCGATGCTGCCTGGCGCCGCACCGGTGACGAGCGGGAGGCCCACGAGGAGCGATCTGGTCGTCGAGCTTGTCCCGCGCGTGCGAAGCAGCGAGCCGTAGTAGACGAGACCGACAACACCGCAGCCGATGAAGACGAGCGCCACCTCAGCCTGGACGGCGACGGTGATGACGAAAGCGGCAACGGCAAGTGCCCACTCGATCCAGTCCTTCATTCCGAGTTTGGTGAGTCGGTAGCACGAATGGAGAATCAGCGCGATGACGGCCGGGCTCACGCCATAGAAGATCGCCTTCACCAGCGAGAGCCCGCCGAAGTAGACGTAGAGCGCGCCCATGGTCACCACGATTACGAAGTTGGGAAGGATGAATGCCCAGCCCCCTGCCCACGCGCCCCAGAAGCCGCCGCGGATGTAAGAGATCCAGATGCCGACCTGGATGGCCAGCGGCCCCGGCAGTGACTGACACACCGCGATGCCTTCTCGCATCTCCTCCTTGGTCAGCCACTTCTTATCGCCCACCAGCTCGCGCTCCATCTGCCCGACCAGGGCAACCGGGCCGCCGAAACCCAGGAGGCCAAGGCGCAGGAAGTACCGAACGAGATCGCGGATGGGAATACGCTCGGTGGTTTTCTCGCCTTCCATCATTCAGCCTCCCAGACAGCGCGAAGTGTAACGTTTGACGCCAGACGTATCAAGCGTTACGGTGACCTCGTGCGCCGCTTGGTCAACTCTAAGTTCACGCGCAATAAACCGCGGGCGTGGATCTCCCGATCGACGAACGTCGCCGGAACTATCCCCGGATGACCACGCGCTCCTGGAGCGCGGCAGGGCGATTTTCGAAGGTTTCTACACGCTGTCGAAGCTGAAAACGTAGTCCATCCATCACGTCGAATCTCGGAGGAACAAATGAGGAAGACGACGATCGCGCTCGCATTTCTGGTGGCGTGGTTCGTTGCGATGCCGACGGGCTGGGCGCAGAAGTCCGACGACAAGGAACACGCCGAATTGGCCAAGGCACTCAAGGACGTCAAGGTCTCGTTGCAGCGCGGAATGACGGCGAGCGCCAAGGAAGGCAAGCCGATCTCTGCGAAGTACGAGATGGAGGAGGGCAAGCTCCAGCTTTCCGTGTACACGATGAAAGGCGAGAAGTTCTCCGAGGTGATCGTCGATTACAAGACCGGGAAGATCGCCAAGGCGGACCCGATCACGCATGACGCTGACCTCACCGCGGCGAAGGCGCAGAGCGAGGCGATGGCCAAGGCCAAGCGCTCCCTCGACGCGGCGGCCTCTGAAGCACTGAAAGACAACACGGGGTATCGCGCCGTGAGCGTGATGCCGTCGCTGAAGGACGGCCACCCAGTGGCGGAGGTGACGCTGGTGAAGGGGGCCGACTGGAAGACGGTGTCGGAGAAGCTCGATTAGCGGACGAACGCGCGAGAGGACTTCCGCATGTGGGACGGGTGGAGGGTCATGAAAAAGATGAGAAATGTGATGCCGTGCCTCTTGATGCTCGTCGCATTCTTGATCGCTCCGGATGCGCGCGCGCAACAACGTCCCCCAGCGGGGCACGCCATCTACATCACTGCGGTCGAGTTCAAAGGATCGACCACGAGTGACAATGTCACCCCTCCCACAATCGATCCATCGAAGCTCTCACACGGCTACACCTACAAGGGTCCCGGGCAGGCCGACCCGGCCGCTCCCCAGCGCTGGGAAGTGGCCAGTTACCAGTTCAGCCCAGCATTCGTCAGCGTCCACCAGGGCGACTCGATCATGCTGAGCGCATTCATCGCGAACGGTGACCACCACGACGTGCACATCACCGATCCCGACGGTCAAGTCGTGATCGAGAAGAAGACGTGGGACCGAGGACGCGAGTACACACTGTTCTTCCAGGTCCTGAAGGTTGGGGACTACCACCTGCAGTGCGCGACGCACGCCCCGTCCATGACCGCCACGATCATGGTGCTGCCACGGTAGAGGAAAGAGACGATGAGTTACGCCATCAAACCGCTGTCATGTGACCCGGCGAAGCTGAAGGGGCTCTCGGAGAAGCTCATCGTCAGCCACTGGGAGAACAACTATAGCGGTGCGGTCAAAAGGCTGAACGCGATCTCCGAACAGCTCGCCTCGCTGAACTTTGCCACGGCACCCGTCTTCGTGGTCAACGGGCTCAAGCGGGAAGAGCTGATCGCCATGAACTCGATGATCCTGCACGAGTTGTACTTCGACGGCCTCGGCGACGGGGGCGAGCCGGACACGGCGCTGCGCGAAGCGTTGACGCGTGATTTCGGCAGCGTCGAGCGCTGGCGCGCGGAGTTCATCGCGATGGGCAAGGCGATGGGCGGTGGCTCTGGCTGGGTCCTGCTCACGTACTCGGCGCGTGACCGCCGGCTCGTGAACCAGTGGGCCGCCGACCACACGCATGGACTTGCAGGCGGCACACCGATTCTCGCCCTCGATATGTACGAGCACTCGTACCACATCGATTATGGTGCGGCCGCAGCGAAATACGTCGACGCGTTCATGCTGAACGTCCGCTGGCACAACGTGTCGAGCCTCCATCAGGCGCACGCGAGATGAAGAAGGAGAACATGATCATGCGACTCTCGATCCGGGCGCTAACGATTGCTGGTCTAGGCTTCGCGGTGATCGCCGGACCGCCGGGAGTGGCTCGCGCCGCGGATCCAGATTGGAAGGCCGTCGAACAGGCGCTGGGGAAATCCGGCCAGATGATGCCGGGCGATGTGTACCGAATCGGGATGCCGCGGACTGACTTGAACGTCTCTGTCAAGGGCGTGCCCGTCAAGGCGGGCTTCGCGCTCGGCTCCTACGCTGCCTTCAGGCAGGTCGGGGACCACGCCATGGTGATGGGGGACCTCGTGCTGCTCGACCAGGAGATCCCGGCCGTGATGTCCGGCCTGTTCGCCAACGGGCTCGAGGTCACGGCGATCCATAACCACCTCAACGAGATGTCGCCGCATGTGATGTACATGCACTACGGCGGGCGTGGCGATGCCCTGCAGCTCGCCAAGGGACTCCGCCAGGCGCTCGCCGCCAGTGGGACACCGCTCGGCAGCATGCCAGCGACGCCGGCCCCACCCGCCGGGCCGACGCTCGACACCAAGCAGATTGAGCAGGCGCTCGGCCGTTCCGGCCGGGACACCGGCGGCGGGGTGTTCCAGGTCACGGTCCCACGCGGCGAGAACATTACCGAGATGGGGATGCCCCTCCTGCCCGCCATGGGCGTGGTGACGGTCCTGAACTTCCAGCCGACGGCGGACGGCAAGGCGGCAATCACCGGCGACTTCGTGCTCATCGACAAAGAAGTGAACACGGTGGCGCGCACCCTCAGGCAACACGGCATCGACGTGACGGCGATCCACAACCACGGGCTCCTGGATATGCCGCGGCTCTTCTACATGCACTTTTGGGGCAACGACGATCCAGCCAAGCTGGCCCAGGGACTGAAGGCCGCACTCGATCAGACCAATAGCCGCAAGTGATGCTCATGTCGCACGAGCTTCGGTCTCGTCAGATGCCGCTGTGTGCCCTCGTCGTGACGCTCGTGGCGGCGATCGGGGTTGGTTTGTGGACGGAGTTAGGTCGCGGCGGCGCCCAGCCGGCAGCCGACCATCGTTTGTTGCGGCAGATTGCTGAGTTCGAGCTTCCCGGACCGCCGGGCAAGCGCTTCGACTATCTGGCGATCGACGAGGATGACAACTACCTGCTGTCGGCTCATCTCGGCGCCGGACTCTTGCATGTGATCGACCTCCGGACGAACGCGGTGGTCAAGACCGTCCCCGACGTGCCTGGCATCGAAGGCGTCGCGTACATCGCCGAGGGCAAGAAGATCTACACAGCAAACTGGGGCGAGAACAAGATAGGCGTTATCGATGTGGCTCGCATGGCGATTGTCAAGACGCTTGCGACGGAAGCCAAGCCCGACGGCATCGCCTACGCCGCGCCATTCCACAAAGCGTACGTGTCGAACGAGCGCGCCAAGGCGGAGAGCGTCATCGACGTCAGGACCGATACGATCATGAAGGTGCTACGCTTTGACAGCGAAACGGGTGTGCCGCAGTACGACCCTGTCGCGCGCAAGATCTATGTCAACCTCCAAGACCAGAATATTCTCGCGGTGATCGATCCCGCCACGGATGAGGTCGTGGGCCGGTACCCCGTTCAGGGATGCCGCGGCAATCATGGCATGGCGGTCGACCCCGAGCACCATCGCGCGTTCCTTTCCTGCGAGGGCAACGACACCCTCACGGTCTTCGACCTCGACACGCATCGGGCGATCGCCCACCTGCCGATGGCCAAGGGCGCCGATGTCGTGATGTTCGATCCGGGGCTCGGGCGCATCTATGTGGCGTGCTCCAGTGGTGCAATCTCCGTATTTCAGATGGACGATCCGACCCATTTCCGAAAGCTGCAGGACTTCCCGGTGGAGCCGAGGATTCACAGCCTCGCGGTGGACCCGCGGACCCACCGGCTCTACGCGCCGGCGGAACAAGAAAAGGGCCGGCCCGCATCAAAGATGTTCGTCTTCGAGGCCGTGACGAATTAAATTCCTCGTACTGCTGCTCGCAGTTCTGCTCATCCCCACATCAGCCCTGGCGTACCGCCCGTTCGTCTCCACCGACGCGGCGGTCGCTGATCCAAGGGAAGTCGAGATCGAGCTCGGCTATTTCAATCTCGAGCGTACGGGCCGGAAAAACACGTTCACCACGCCGAGCGTGGTGCTCAATTATGGATTCGCGAAGAACTGGGAGGCGGTCGGCGAGTTTCGCGTCGAGGCCAGCCCTGAGCTCGAGCTCACCGACCCGGGACTGTCCCTGAAAGGAGTGCTAAAGGAAGGGGTGCTCCAAGAAAAGGAAGGCCTAAGCTTTGCGATTGAAGCCGGGCTGTTGCTGCCGTCGACCCTTCCACACGAAAATGGCGTCGGCGTCGAGGGGATCGGTATCGTGAGCGGAAAGGTGGGGCCGGTCACGGTGCACGTCAACGGTGGCGGCGGTCTCGATCGAGACGACCGACACGCCTTTGCGATCTGGGGTGTCATCGGCGAGCTGCCGGTGCATCCGAAGCTCCGGCTAGTCGGCGAGGTCAACGGCGAGAGTACGCAGGGCGAGCGGCCGAACAATTCAGCACTCCTCGGCGTCATCTGGCGCCCGACGTCGAAGAACCTGTTTCTCGACGCGGGGCTCCGCCGCGGCATCAGTCGGGCTGCGCCGGACTGGCAGTTCACGATCGGTCTGACGTTCGGCTTCTCCCTTCCGCCTGCGCGGCCGTAGACAGCCATGGTCTCGCCGGGTCGCCGCAGAGCGGGTCTACTGATCGGAATCATATGACCCCGCTCCTCACCCTGGTCCTGGCCAGTTTTCTCGCCCGCTTCAGCCATCAGATGGCCCGAAGCCCAGTTCTTCCGCGATTCGCACAGGACCTCGGCGCGGCCCCAGAGCTGATCGGGCTGATTGTGGCCGCCTCGACGGTAACGGGGGTCTTTATCAAGTTGCCGGCGGGGGCGCTCTCCGATGTGTTTGGACGGAAGAGGATGATGCTGCTGGGATGCCTCTTCTTTGCCGGGACCCCCTTTCTGTACCCACTCGTTAACTCGCCCGGCAGTCTTCTCGCGCTTCGTTTCCTCCACGGTTTCGCGACTGCAATCTTCGCTCCAGTCGCCTCGGCCTTTGTTGCCGACCTCTCGCAGCGCCGACGTGGTGAGAGGCTTGGGTGGTTTGCGGCGGCGAACGATCTCGGCGCCACTGCGGGACCGCTCCTTGGTGGGTTACTGCTCTTTTACACTGCTAGCTACTCCGCGACGTATCTCGCCGTTGGCGCGCTGGGCCTGCTACCTCTCATTATGATTTTGCGGCTGCCGGACGACGGGCCACATCTTTCTTCCCGCTCAACGCTCGGAGCACGGTCGAGCGAGTTCTGGAGCGGGATCTGGGAAGTCCTCTCGAGCCGGGCGGTACTCATGGCGTCAGCGCTCGAAGGAGCCCTCTTTTTCGGCTACGGTGCGTTCCTCGGCTTCTTCCCCACATACGCGAGGACACTCGGTCTCAACGACGCGCAGATCGCTCTGGTGATGGGCGTGCAACTCGCCACCACAATGCTCGCCAAGCCTCTTTCCGGGAGAGCGTCCGACCGGCTTGGCCGGAAGCCGATGATCGTCGTCGGTCTCCTGCTATGCGCCATGACGCTTGCCGTCATCCCGAGACTTGCCTCGCTCTGGCTCCTCTTTTCATTCTCGGCGCTCCTCGGTTTGGCAGTCGCGGTCGTGACTCCGTCGACCACAGCGCTGGTGGCTGACCTCGTCAAATCCGCTCGCATGGGTTCGGCGATGGGCGTGTTCGGGACGATATGGGACGCGGGAGAGGCCGCAGGTCCGATCCTGGCTGGCTTCCTGATCGGATCGCTGTCCTATGCGCCGGCGTTCGGCACTATCGCGGCTTTCATGACGCTCGTGGCGCTTCTCTTCCTCATCGTCGTGAAGGACCCGACGGATTCGGTACGCGCGGGCGCCGCGCCGGCGGCGTAGCCTTCAGCAGGCGCGTACGTAGCACACCATCTCGCCGGGTGCGTAGACCGCCGTCAATGTTCGAGTCCGGCTACGGGATTGGCCGCGATTGACATGCGAACCGTCGCAGCGCGGGGGAAGCTGGCCTTCCGCGACGAACTCGTTACGACCGGTGAACGCGCAACGCGGCCAGCTCCTCTCTAGGCGGCACGAGGGATGCGTTGAAAAAGGCGAGCGTGAATTGCTAGACGCCGACGCCAACGGCCTCGTCGAGACGAGCGGCCAGCGCGCGGTGGGCGTGACGTCCGCGGAATGGAAGCTGACCTCGGGCGACGTCGACGTCCACGCCGTGCCCTGCGTCTTTCCGTCGCTGACCGTCATGCTCCACCTCGTAGTCATGCTGCCGCGACACGAGACGCCGGACGACCTGCCCGCCGACCTCCTGGGCCGCTGGGAGCGCTTCGTCGCCCGGGTCGCCGCCCACGAGCAGCGTCACGTCGACATCTACCTGGAGGGCGCGAAGGCGATGAAGGCGCGCCTGGAGGCGACGCGGACGGCCGTATCCTGCGCGGACCTCGAGAAGACGATCGACGCCGCGTGGCGGGCCCAGCAGGCGGACATCGAGCGCGCGCAGGCGGAGTTCCACGCCGTGGACGAGACCACGGCCCGGAGCGAGCGCGAGGCGCTACAGGCCCGGCTCGACGGCACCCGCGCGCGGCTCGAGCC
>Ga0137362_10002195_pt1 | contig 12578 bp, 13 predicted proteins | sample MadtaG_2_FD_104801 | JGI IMG/M metagenome (GOLD analysis project Ga0137362, IMG submission 104801) | Vadose zone soil microbial communities from Angelo Coast Range Reserve, California, USA - Mad1_100_16 metaG | ecosystem: Environmental > Terrestrial > Soil > Vadose zone | place: USA: California... | reverse complement strand
GCGTTATAGAGCTGAATTTCGTCGACGGCGCGGCCTGGACGCGTTTGCAACGGCAAGGCAGCTAAAGTAACGAGCACCAATAATCCGGAACCACGCCCAAGGTTCAACCACGCCACCATCGCCACCCCCCGAACGACTGCCGGCGCACTGCGGCGCCTTTGGAATTATTCTAAGCTGCAATTGGAATAATTCCAAGCCATTCGCAGAGGCGGAACATATTCCCAGGCAGATGGTCTTGATCGCCACGTGTTCGGAAAAGGGGTGAGAAAAGTGGAAGGATTTCGAGTTCTCTTTTTCCCTGTGCCCAAAGGCGACTGTCGGGCTCAGCATGTGCTGCTCGCTCTCGACGCACGATCACCGGCCGAGCAGGCCGAGCAGTTCGTTTCCCGGCTCCATATGGTACGAACGAACTCCGGATCGTGCGCACACAGCGATCCGAACTTTGCGTCCCAGATTGACTTCCGGACCGTCCGCGCACACGATTCTTATCGGGTTCTTTCCGAGCTACCCGGCAGCGCCGTTACTTCAACGGTCCTTTTCGGCCCGGCGCAGCCCTCCGCTGGCAGCGCTTGGGTCCTGATCACAGGGAGAACAGCCGTGCTTTTCCGAGGATCGATCCCGATTGCGATTGCGGGGCTATTGGTGTCGATAGCGACGGCCCAGGCCTTCGACGATGCGAAATATCCCGACCTCTTCGGCGTGTGGCGCCGGGTTAATCTTCGGCCCGGCGGCCAGCCGTCGTTCGACCCGACCAAGCCTTGGGGCCGGGGTCAACAGGCCCCGCTGACACCCGAGTATCAGGCGATTCATGAGGCGAGCTTGGCCGACCAGGCGAACGGCGGCCAGGGCAACTGGCAGTCTGGCGCACGTTGCATGCCGCCCGGCATGCCGGCGTCGATGACGGCCTATGGGGAAATGGAAATCGTCGTGCTGCCGGAGGTCACCCACATCCTGCTCAATCATAATAGCGGCTATCATCGCCGCATCTACACTGACGGGCGCGACTGGCCGAAGGAGGTCGAGCCGAGCTTCCAGGGTTAGTCGATCGGCAAATGGATCGATGGGGACGGCGGCGGCCGTTTCAACCTGCTTGAAGTTGAGACCCGCCACTTCAAGGGCCCGCGGGCTCTGGACCCGACCGGCCTGCCGGTCCATGCCGACAATCAGTCGATCGTGACGGAGCGCATCTTTTTCGACAAGGCTGATCCGACGATCCTGCACGACGAGATCACGTTGATCGACCATGCCTATACGCGACCGTGGGCCGTGTTGAAAAGCTACCAGCGCGATCCCGGCAAGTACCCGATTCACAGCCAGGAGGATTGCGCCGCGACGACAGCAAACGTGCTGATCGGCAAGGAGCTCTACTATCTGAGCCCTGATCGCGAACTCATGCCCACCCGCAAGGATCAGCCGCCTCCCGATCTGAGCTATTTCAAGACGCATGACCGGTAACGGTCTGGCAGTCGCCGGCGTGGCCAAGCTGTTGGCCGCAGCAACGAGGGAGAACAACCATGCGATACCGAAGCGGGGTGGTTGCGTTCGGCTCCCTGGCGGCGCTCTGCATCACGTTGGCCGAAAGTCCGGCGTGGGATGAGACCAGGTATCCTGACCTGAAGGGCCAGTGGCGTCCGATCGGCGACCCCATGCGATTTGACCCGAGCAAGGCTTGGGGTCCCGGACAACAGGCGCCGTTGACTCCCGAATATCAGGCCCTGTTCGAGGCCAACCTCAAGGATCAGGCCGCCGGCGGCCAGGGTCTGGCCCAGACCAATACCTGTATTTCACCAGGCATGCCGAGGGTCACGAACGGCTACGGCCAGATTGAGGTGGTCGTCACACCCCGCACCACCTACTTTATGGTCGAGCATATCAACGACAATCGTCGCATCTATACCGATGGACGCGATTGGCCGACGGAACTTGAGCCAACCTACCTCGGCTATTCCATCGGCACTTGGATTGATACGGATGGGGACGGCCGCTACGACCTCCTGGAGGTCGAGACGCGCGGCTTCAAGGGGCCCCGCACTTACGACGCCAGCGGCATTCCCTTGCACGAGGACAACCTGACTATCGTCAGGGAGCGGATTTACCTCGACAAATCCGATCCCAACATCTTCCACGACGAAGTCGCGGTGATCGATCATGCGCTGACGCGCCCTTGGATCGTGACCAAGAGCTACCATCGCGAGCCCGATCGCCAGCCCTATTGGCGCGAGGTCACTTGCGCCGAGACCAACAACCATGTGGAGATCGGAAAGCAGAACTACATGGTGAGCCCGGACGGACACCTGACGCCGACCAGGAAGGACCAGCCTCCCCCCGACCTGCGATATTTCAATCGCTCCCGGAAGCCGGGGCCGTAGGCGCGATCGCTTTATTGCGCGGTTCCATATGCGGCGAGCTGATGCGCCCCCCTTCCGCACGACCGGGCGCCTGATGTAGCTTCATAATAACGGCAGTGGAGCGAGCGATGAAGATTCAGCGTCGCCAATTTCTGCATCTGGCAGGGGGCGCCGTCGCGCTTCCTGCCGTGTCGCGGATCGCGTGGGCGCAGACTTATCCGACCCGGCCCATCACAATCGTGGTTCCGTTCGCTCCTGGCGGGACGACCGACGTCGTTGCCCGCATCGTCGGCGAGCACCTCTCGCGCAGGCTCGGGCAGCAGTTTGTCATCGAGAACGTCGCCGGAGCCGGTGGCACCACTGGCACGATCCGCACGATGCGCGCCAGCCCCGACGGCTACACCATCCAGATCGGCCAGATGGGAACCCATGCGGCCGCGGTGGCGCTCTATCCGGACCTCGCCTACAAGCCGGATGTCGACTTCGAGCCAATCGGCATGGTCGCCGGCCTGCCTATCGTCATCACGGCGAAGAAGGAGCTGCCGGCCAACGACCTGAAGGAATTCATCCTCTATGTTAAGGCGAATGCCGAGAAGGTGAACGTCGCGCATGCCGGCGTCGGCTCGATTACACACTCCACTTGCCTGCTCTTCAATTCGCTTCTCGACGTGAAGCCGACATTCGTGCCATTCACCGGCGCCGCGCCTGCCATGAATGCATTGCTCGGTGGGCAGGTCGATTACATGTGCAACGCCATCCCGGACGCCGTTGCGCAGGTTCAGAGCGGCGCGGTCAAGGGTTATGCAATCAGCACTGCCGAGCGCAGTCCGGCCCTGCCGAATGTCCCGACAGCGAAGGAAGCTGGCTTGCCCGAGTTCCAGGCGTCGGCTTGGAACGCCTTGTTTGCGCCCAAGGGGACGCCGAAGCCAGTCCTCGACAAGCTCACCGGCGCGCTCGACAGCGCCCTCGACGACGACAGCGTGCGCAAACGCCTGCTCGACCTCGGCTGCGACATCCCGGATCAGACCGGGCGCGGCCCGCAACCGCTTGCTGCCCTGGTCAAGAGCGAGATCGCGCGTTGGACGCCGATTATCAAGGCAGCAAGCATCAGAACCAAATAATTCGAGAAACTCTTCGAGCGATATTCCATAAGCTCGTTCAACGCCCCGTGGACCGCTCAGCTCTCGCGCATCGCCTTGGCGCGGCGGTCCTTGATCGGTCCGAGGAAATAGGCGAGCACGGTGCGTTCTCCCGTGATGATCAGCACATCGGCCGGCATGCCGGGCACAAGCTTCTCGGCGATCTCGCGGGGCATGCCGACGGCGTCGATGATGATGCGCACGGAGAAATAGGTTTCCTTGGTGGTTTCGTCCGACACCGCATCCGCGGACACGGTTTCGACGCGGCCGTAGAGCCTCGCCAGAAACATTCCCGTCCTTCCCTGCTTCCGTGAGCGCGCCAACCGCCGCTGCGTCACCAGCGTCGACAGTTCCCGCTGGGTCCGCCCTGCGATCGCCGTTTCGCGATTGCGACAACTGTCCCGAGATGGTTGTGATCGAGCCCGGAACTGTTCGCATGCGGCTCGTTCCGCCCGGCGCATCGGTGCCGCGTGATCTCGTGGCAGCCATCGCTCGTCCCTTTGCGGTCGGACGGTTCGAACTCACGCGCGGCGAATTCCGCGCCTTCGCCGAGGCAACAGGCTTCGCGCCGCCACCCGGGTGTTATGTGCGAACTCCCGCGTGGCGGCTTGACGAGCGTTTGTCATGGCGAGCCCCCGGTTATCCCCAGGACGACAGCCATCCTGTCGCCTGCCTCAGTTTCGACGATGCCAAGGCCTACGTGGCTTGGCTATCCGGGCGGACCGGCAAGTCCTATCGCTTGCTGACTGATGCGGAATGGCACTTCATCGCCAGCACTGCCGACGTGCCGCAAGAGCGAGGTGCGGGCCAGTGTCGGTTCGCCAATGGAGCGGACCAGACGGCTCGTCATGCCGAGCCCGGATGGTCTGCGGCGGACTGCAGCGATGGCTATCATTACACTGCACCGGTTGGTTCGTTTGCGGCCACCGGCCCGGGCCTCAACGACCTGTTTGGAAACCTGTGGGAATGGGTGGACAGCTGCGAACCGGATTTTTCCAGCGCGAGGCCGGTTTTTGGCGCGTGTGACAGCGACGCACCGCGCATTCTCCGCGGTGGCTCATGGAGCGACAGACCAGAAATGCTCGCGCTCGATGCAAGGATCTTGAGTCCTCCGCATGTGCGCGATCAGATCGCCGGCGTCCGGATCGCCCGTGAGGTCTCGCCATGTGAGGCAAAGGCTTGTCCGTCTGATGCCAGTGCCCCCAAAGCAGCCTCCAAGACCGCCGGCCCCGCGTTTGAGCCTGCCGGCCTCCAGATCATACGTTCTCGTTCACAGGCTCCGTGAGTGCCACGAGCGCAGACTCGTTCACGATGGTGAGGACGCCATCGCTGATGCGAATGACGCCCTCGCTCGTGAGCCTGTTAAGCTGACGGTTGGTGTTTTCGCGTGAGAGCCCCACGTAGTTGCCGAGATCGCGTTGGTTGACTGCGAGATCGATCTCGATGCCGCGCGGCGTACGACGACCATGCTGGGTGGCGAGGCGCAGGATGCCGGCGGCGAGCCGCCCCCGCATGTCCCGCAGATTGTCCTCGACAAGCCCAGAGATTGTTCTGAGCCTCTCGCAGAGCAGCTGGACGATTTCCAGCAGAGCCTCGGGGTGCTGCGTCAGCACCGGCAGAAGATCGCGGCGATAGAGCTGGAATATCTCCGTGTCCTGGTGAGCCATTGCAGAAGCCGTGCGCGCACCGCCGTCAAGCGACGCTATCTCGCCGATGAGATCGCCACTGCCAAGGAAGTTCAGAACGACCTCGCGAGCATCAGTCGTTATGTTGCTGATTTTTACGCGGCCCGACATGATAAGGAGCAGGCTGTCGGCATGGTCTCCTCGCTCGAACAGCGGGGTCCCCTTCGGGTAGCGCCTGAGGTGACCCGCCTTCATCAGGGTGTCGACAGCGTCCGCTGGCAGGCTGCCGATAAACGTGTTGGCAACGACGAAGCGGCGAACCGAGTCCGTCTGCGTTTTCTTGGCATCCATTGCGAGGCTTCAACCCTGGCGAGCTGGTTCATTTTGGGCACAGCCGCGATGGGACCGCGCCGATAAAGCCGGCGCGGTTGGTAGGTGAGGGTGCCCTCGCAACTCAGGGCTTGCGCGCAAAGCAGCCCACCATGGTCGGGCCCGGGACGCTCGCATTGCGCGAAGCGGCTTCCTGCCGTAGTTGCTGCTCGAGCGCATCGAGGTCGAACTCGGACTCTTTGACGAATCCGGCAGCCGCTGCGCGCTGAGCGATGCTGCGGAAGCTTTCCGCGATCCATTCGTAAAACGGACTGTCCGGGCCGCCATCCATGGGGTACTCGACGCGGCAATCGGGCGCCCGGAAGCCCACCTCAAGCAAGAGGTGAAGCAGCTGCGTCCCGATGTTGCCGTGTGTCATAGCCCCGAAGAAATCCCGGAACACGGCCATGAGGCGGTCGCCCGTCGGGCACGGCGGATAAGCCAGGTGCACCGTAGTGAAATCATACTCCTGAAACACCGCCACACCCGCCGGCGACAGCCATTCGTACGCCTTCGAAAGAATTGCGAGCGGATCCCGCGAGTGGATCAGGATGTGGCGGCCGATGACGGCATCGAGGGCGCGCCCCGGTTCATACTGATCGATGCTGCCGTGCACGAACTGGAGGTTGCCCAACGCCTGCTCCCGCGCACGATCCGCGGCGGTCGCTAATGCCGCCTGATCGATATCGATCGCGGTGATCGTGCCGTGGCGCCCCACCAGCCGGGCGGCCATCAACGAAACCTCGCCAATACCGCATCCCAGATCCAGCACGTGCATCCCGGTCGAAATCCCGGCGCGCCGCAAAAGCTGTTCCGTGAACGGGTTCAGGATGGAAGCTTGCAGGGCGAGACGCCGCCGTTCGCGGTCGTTGTGTCCCATGACATAGTGCGCTTGCAGCGGTGACTTGGATCCGCCAATGCCTTCCCCTGGGGCAATCGAGGATTCGCCGGGCAGCTGATCCGGGTGGTAGAGGATATCGCCCATCTGATTAGATCCTTGTCGTTGATGTCCACGTAGAGCGAGCCCTAGCGATCTCGGCACGTCCGGTCTTGGACTGGCGCGACAATTGAGTAGGACTGGAGCGGCCGGTTGATAGGGGCTTACATTGATGTGAAGGGACGCTCCGCCGCTCGCGTCCGCATTCCCTTTGGAGCTGAACAGCATCTCAAGGATCGGGCGCTTGCTGCCTTCGTGGGCGCACGACGAACCCATTCCGCTACCGCCACGAGCCATCCTGGTGCAAAAAAAATCGCCGGCACCTTGAACCGCTCGCTCCTATCGACCGACCAATCCTATCGACCGACAAAACTGGATAGGTCTGGGCGGGCCGCGCGCGCAGATAGCGCACATCGAGCTGGAGTCTGGCCATGAGCGCTTCGAGCGGCATCGCAACTGTCGGCAACAAAGATTGCAAGATCGTTCGGTTCTCGACTGCGGATTATGCACCGCGGGAGCGTTCTGACGCGTGGCGCGAGATCTGCGGCCGGACCCTGCTGAGGTTGGACATCGAGCCCCTCCAGGCCGAGCAGCCCCATGTCGAAGCGACTCTGCTGCGGATGCCGGGTCTCGCCATGTCGGCGGGCCGCCGTTCCGCCGCGGTCTATCGACGCCGCCGGCAATTCATCGACCATGATGATGTCAGTATCACATGGCACCCCAGCTCCAGCTGCCAGGCGCACCAGCTCGGTCGAACCGCCGATTTGGTTGGCGGACAGGCGATTGTCTTGACCGGCGCCGAACCGGGGCTCCTGCAGGTTCCGAGGCTCGACGACTACTTCACCTTGCTGGTGCCACGGCGCTGTTTGTCGCCGCTCATTGCCGATCTCGATGACGCGTGTGGTCGGCCGATACCGGCCGAAAGCCCTGCGCTGCAGCTTCTGACCCGCTACATCGGCATCCTGCAGGAGGCAGGAACCTTCGCGGTGCCTGAGCTGCGACGGCAGGCCGTGACTCATATCCACGACCTCATGGCGCTTGCCATTGGAGCGACGCGGGACGCGGCTGATATCGCCAAGAGCCGGGGCGGGCGGGCCGCGCGGTTGCGCGCGATCAAGGAAGACATAGCAACCCGGCTCGACCAACCCGACCTGTCAGTGGCGACCATCGCCGCGCAGCATCGGATCAAGCCGCGGTGGGTCCAGCGGCTGTTCGAAAGCGAGGGCACGACCTTCACTGAGTATGTGCTCGCCCAGCGCCTTGTCCGCGCGCACCGGCTGCTGACGGATCCCCTCCATGCCAACCAAAAGGTCAGCACTATAGCGCTCGATATCGGGTTCGGGGATCTGTCCTATTTTAACCGCGCGTTCCGCCGACGCTACGGCATGACACCCTCGGAATTGCGCCCCCCGGCAAGGTCCGCCAATTGACCGACCGCGAATCCCGACTCGCGGCCAATTGTCAAGGCGAGCGACAGTGCTGGCCGTCGCCTGGCGAAACACGCAGTCTACTCAATCCGCCAATATCCGGGTGCAGCGGGCCGGCAGCCTTTGGGCCAGAACCGGAAGTTCTTCCAAGCGCGGGGATCGTGGGGCTATCGTGACGAGCCCGGCGCGGTGCGCGGGGCTTTGTCTCGGTGGAGGCCTCAATGAACAGAGCAGCGTTTCTGATCCTGATACTTTTGGCGACGTTGCGCCCAGGCTTTGGCGCGATGACGATAGATCTCGACCAGGCGACGATTGCGGACATAAACGCCGTCTTTGATGCCGGTACCCTGACCGCGCAGGATCTGGTCCAGCTGTGCCTGGCCCGCATCCGCAGCTACGATCGTGAGGAGCCGTCACTTCATGCGATAATGACGATCAATCCCAAGGCCGTCGAAACCGCGCGGGAACTCGATGCGGAACGCAAAGCAAAGGGGCCTCGCTCCGCGCTTCACGGAATTCCCGTGGTGCTCAAGGACAACTACAACACGGCGGATATGCCGACAACCGGCGGCTCCGTCCTGCTCGAAGGTTCGATGCCTCCCGCCGACGCATTCGTTGTGAAGAAGCCGCGCGACGCGGGCGCGGTCATCCTGGCAAAGATGAACATGTCGGAGTTTGCCGCGGCCGGCCCACATAGCTCGCTCGGCGGGCAGTCGTTGAATCCTCACGATATCAAGCGATCGCCCGCAGGTTCGTCCGGTGGCACAGGCGTTGCTATCGCCGCGGCGTACGCGCCGCTCGGTATGGGGACCGATACTGGCGGATCCATCCGCGGGCCGTCGACCGCGAACGGCATTGTGGGTTTGAAGCCGACGCATGGTCTGCTCAGTAGAAGTGGCATCATTCCACTTTCGCTGACATTTGACACCGGCGGCCCAATGGCCCGCAGTGTCAACGACGTGGCGGTCGCGCTGGGCGCTATGACCGGCATTGATCCTGCCGACGCGGCGACGAAGAAAAGTGAAGGCAAGTTCTCAACCGACTACGCCAAGGACCTGAAGACTGACGCGCTCAAAGGCGCCCGTATCGGAATCGCGCGCGATTTTCTCGGCGCCGATCCTGATGTCGATTGGGTCATCGAAGCATCGCTTGACGCCATGCGCAAGGCAGGCGCTACGATCGTCGATGTGCGATATCCGAAATGGCTACTCGATTCGAAGCTCGAGTTTTATAACGCCATTCGCATGCCGGAATTTGCGGCGCAGATCAAAGATTATCTCGCTACCATCGGACCGAACTACCCCAAGACCATCGAAGACATGATCGACCGGGCCAATCGCTTCACGGCGCTGCGAGCTGATGGCGCTGGCCCAAATCCAACGCGCTGGGCCTTGTTCAAACGTGAAGCATCGAGCGGAAGTCTCGAGGACTACCGTTACACATCTGTCCGCGATTACGGCCTGCCGCTGGTTCGAGCAGCCGTCGAGGGTCTCTTCACTTCCGAGAAGCTTGACGCGATCGTGTATCCAACATCGCCCCGCAGGCCCGCATTGCTCGCCGCGCTCCCCGACACCGCTCCCGCAAGCCCGACCGCATCGGCGACGAGCATTGCCAATCTCACGGGTTTTCCGGATCTGATCGTGCCCGCGGGATTCACCGGAGACAACCTTCCCGTCGGCATCTCCTTCTTCGGCCTCGCATTCAGCGAGCAGAAACTTTTGTCTCTCGGATACAGCTTCGAACAAGCGACGCACGCCCGCCGGCGGCCGGTACACGCGCCTGCGCTCAAGGGCGAATCAATATCAGTGCCTTAACTGGGGCATTAATGAATGCCAAGTTTAAGAACTTCCTCGCGTACCAGCTGTTTGATCTGGCGCTCCAGTTCCAGGAACCGCGGGCTCATGCGGTCACGCGGGTAGGGCAGGTCGACGGCGAAGACCTGCTTCACGGTGCCGGGTCTTGTCGCCATCACGACGATGTGGTCGGCGAGGAAAAGCGACTCCGCAATGCTGTGGGTGACGAACAGGATGGTGTTGCGTTCCAGTTGCCGGATGCGCAGCATTTCCTCCTGCAATTGCTCGCGGGTCTGGGCGTCGAGCGCCCCGAACGGCTCGTCCATCAGCAATACCGACGGCCGGTTGGCGAGCGCGCGCGCAATGGCGACGCGCTGCTTCATGCCGCCCGAAAGCTGGCTCGGGAATTTGTCCGCATGGGCTTCGAGCCCGACCATGGCGAGGTAGTGCATCGCCGCCGCCTTCTGCTCGCGCTTCGGCACGCAGCGGATCATCGGGCCGAACGCCACGTTCTCAAGCGCGGTGCGCCATGGGAACAGGGCGTAGTCCTGGAACACGATGCCACGGTCGGCGGACGGCTTCGTCACCTCGAAGCCGTCGACCACGACGCGGCCACGGCTCGGCTGTACGAAGCCCGCCACCATGCTGAGCAGCGTCGACTTCCCGCAGCCTGACGGCCCGAGCAGGCAGGTCAGCGTGTCCGCCACGATGTTGAGATTGATGCGATCGAGCACAAGCGTCGCGCCATCGAACGCCTTGGTGACGCCTTCGATCCTGATTTTTGCAGTCTTCGCATTCATCCTGGCCCCCGCGCGTCGACACGCCAGCGCAGGATTCGGGCTTCGAGCCGACGGAGCACCGCGTTGAACACGAAGCCGATGATGCCGATGACGGCGGCGCCCAGCAACATGTGCGACATGAGGAAGAATGAGCGCGCGTCGTTGATCAAATAGCCGAGGCCGGAATCGGCGGCGATGAATTCCGCCGCCACGATCACGAACAGGCATTGAGCGAAGCCGACCCGCAAGCCGGTGATGATGCTTGGGCTGGCGGCGGGCAGCACCACGTAGCGGAAGATTTCGCGCTCCGATGCGCCAAGCGTCTGGGCGGCACGGATGAGGAGGATATCGACGAACTTGATGCCTTCACAGGTGGTCGTGAAGATCGGGAAGAACGCCGCGTAGGCGATGAACATCACCTTCGACATCTCGCCGATTCCGAACCACAGCACCAGCACCGGCAGGAAGGCGAGCGGCGGGATTGGCCGCAGCAGCTCGAGCGGCGGCTCCAGGAGCTGCTCCAGCCGTCGCGAGCGGCCGATCAGGGTGCCGAGGCCGACGCCGAGCATGGCCGCCACCAGGAAGCCGAGCCCCACACGATAGAGGCTCGCGGCAATGTCGCGGAGAAGCTCGCCGGAGAGCGTCAGTTCGATTCCGGCCTCCAGCACTTTGTGCGGCGGCGGCAGCAGTACGGGGTTGAAGAGCTTCCAGACATGCTGGTTGAGGAGGCTCGCCGCGTACCAGAGCGCGAAGAAACCCGCGATCGATAGGGTGCGCAGCGCGATGCCAATCAGCCGTTCGCGTCGCCGCAGCGTTCCCCGGTCGATCGCGTCGAGCGGCTGGTCCGCAGACAGATTGGCAACTGGATTTTCGCCGGCCGGCGACACCGTCATAGGCTCGGTTCCCCCTTCGGGGAGGACGCAAAGGCAAAGCCCATGGTGCGGGCGTACCGATGCAGTCCGGCGTCCTGGGCGGTGAGGCACATGGCGAGCTTATTGCCCTCGTTATGGACCGAGTGAATTTCACCGGGTGGCGTAACGGCGGTCATCCACGGCGCCCAGTCGCGTCGCTCGCCCCCCACCAGGGAGTACACACCGTCGCCCCGGATAATCAGCGCGAGGGCAACTGAATTGTGCCGATGGGCGCGCTGGCTCTGGCCAGGCGGCAAGGTGCTGAGATCGACGCTCAAGCTCGGCAGAATGGTGCGGTTGAGTAGCTGCGCATCGGAGGAGAACACGATGGCGAAGCCTGCGGCAGCGGTGCCCATGGCGACCTGATAGATGCGGTCGAGCTGGCGGCGAATTTCGCCGGCGGGGTAGTGTACCATCCGGGTCGGCGCCACGCCGGGCGCAACAGTCTTGATTTCCTCGAAGGCAAGCTGCGGTTCGTTGCTCACAAGCCAGAACACCGCGCCCTCGGGACCGGCGCGGTGGTGATGCGCATCGCCGCCGGGCAAAACGAAGATATCGCCAGGTTGCCACGCGATCGTCTCGCCGCTGCCTGCTGTCGTGCCGCGGCCGGCGATCACGTACCACAGCGAGCCGCTGGCTACGAACTGGGTCGTGAGCCGATCATGCGGCCGAAGGCGCGCATAACGCGCGAGCATGAACGGTGTCGTGGCCGGAAACGGACAGTTGAGCGCGCCCGAAAGGTCGCAGGGGATGAGACCGGTCGGCGTCGCCGGATCGAGCGCGAGCGCCGGCTCGCGGATGAAATAGGCGGTCGGCACCGGGCCGAGCTGGCGCGTAAAGGCATTGCCGGAATTGAAATAGCGCGCCCGCGCCTGCGCCGCTGTCGCGGGCTCCGCAGGCAGTTGGACCGGCATCTGATCCATGGTCGTTTGGTCGGTGCCGTCACTCATGATCTAGCTCGCCTTCTGCGACCCGATCGGGTGTGACGGCGTGAGTGCGCGCAACGCGAACGCGCGGCTGTTGGCACCGGCGACCAGGAAACTCTGGTCGGTGCCGGCCGCAAGGTAGCGCATGCCGCGGTCGATCATCCGCTGGAACTGGGCGATCTCGCCGAACCCCCCGGCGCCGGGCGTCTTGCCGTGGCGGCAGCAGGCGTCGATCACGCGGGTGCAGGCATCCATGATTTCGGAGTCGTCGTAGCGGGCCGGCTTGCCCAGTTCGACGCTCAGGTCCGTGCAGCCGACGAGCAG
>Ga0137362_10002194_pt1 | contig 12579 bp, 15 predicted proteins | sample MadtaG_2_FD_104801 | JGI IMG/M metagenome (GOLD analysis project Ga0137362, IMG submission 104801) | Vadose zone soil microbial communities from Angelo Coast Range Reserve, California, USA - Mad1_100_16 metaG | ecosystem: Environmental > Terrestrial > Soil > Vadose zone | place: USA: California... | reverse complement strand
CGTCCTCCCATGGCCGACCGCTTTGACGACGCCACTCAAGTGAGACTTTTCTATCCTATTCGTTTGATTTCTAATTTCTAATTTCTGACGCCTCTTTCTCATGCTACAGAAAGAGCTGCAGACTTTCCTTGAGCGGGAGCAGGCGCAGGCGCGTGTCCAACAGTCCATCCACACGTTTACCACCATGTGCTGGGACAAGTGCGTCGCGCTCTACACACTTCTTTTTCCCTACACCGTCCTCACTCAACTCGTCTGTCGCGACGTAAACCCTTGCTGCCGCAGATGCATCACTGGTACGCCCTCGACGCGGTTCTCTCGGAGCGAAGAGAGCTGTTTGGTCAACTGCGTTGAACGATTTTTGGATACAAGCCTCTTCATAGTGAAGAAAATCGAGTCTCAGAGACAGGGTACCTAGATACATGCACCACCTTGGATGCTCTCTTGACAAAAAACTGCTCAAACTAGAGATCGCTTTATTGCGATGGTATTGCTATCCACATAATATAACGATCCCCCAAATATCAATCTGAAAACCGCGGGAGTCATTATGAAAAAAAATAGCTGAGAAAAGTGAGTATACCATCCCCGTCCAGTTGAATTGCTGTGTACCGTCCAAGGAGAAAAAGAGGTATAGAGGTTGAAAAGCTCGATGAACTCCTTGAATCGTTGTCGTTCGGTCACGGTGCAAAGCACTGCAGTCGGCTCCACGCATATCCTAGGGCAGGAATGAAAAACAAGAAGACACCAAAAAGTTCTCGGTTGCGCCTCAGCTGGAGTGGTACGTGGGTCTCAGGGTATTTGTCGAGAGAAGAGGAGAAGGAGCCAGTATCATGGAATCGCTGTATAAATTTGTCCTTCTCGACCCACCTATCACGCAACCAGACATCAAATGTCTGCCGTTCGTCTTCTGGCACGTCAACGACACCGGGTGGAAGGCCATCAAGTGGGGTTCTGGACATGCTGCGCGGGACGTTGCCAATGGGGACATCCGCAGCTACATCAAATCGACGAATGTGCATGTGAATGGCGGGAGGGGGTATCCCATCAAAGAAGATCGATTGCAGGGTGTAATATGATTGACCGTTTCCCATGGGTGGGATTCCTGAAGACACGAATCAGCTCACCTGGTGAGGTGAACGCAAGTGACATACCAGCATACGCCACGGTGATATCAAGCAGTTGCAGATTCGGGATACAAGACGACAAGGCACGCAAGCTATAGTGCAGCCCTGTTGACCGTGGAAGGAGTGTGTGAGTCATGTCGGGCTACGAAGCGATAGCCGGTAAGGAATGGTAGGAGATAGGATATGGTGGAGGTGGGCTTACGACCCCAAGTTTGTCAGCATACCTTTTGCTGATAGGTCGTGTATTCGGAGAGACAAGGGTACCCTCCGGGTAGAGGATAAAGGAGAGTGGGGTGTCAAGCAAGTGAATTCTTCGGCCCAAGAGAGTGAGCTGGTTTAAGAGGTAGTTACGGTCTTCGGCCCAAGAGCGAGCAAGGAAGATGAAGTTGAAGAATTGCATGCCCTACACCCATGAGCGGAGAAGATGTAAGGAGGAAGAGAATGGATTACCCAACCGACGATGGGGATCCACTTGAGACTTTTCTTGGCGACGATGCACACATCTCGGTGGGTGTCCATAAAGTAGGTCAAGCACCACGCATACCACCAGTCTGCATAGATCTGAAAGTGGTAAGGGGGGCATCCACGCTGCGAGTTGCGCAGAGACGGACTTGGTGATTCGCGATCAGAACCGACTTGTTGGGCAGCTTGAGCCCCAACACCCGCCCATCCCTGTCTCGAACCGCGATCTCACGGATCTCGTCCATCGGGAACGCGCCAGGGCCATCTTGTTCGAGCGTGACGACCAGACGCGAAGGTGCGCACAATTGACAGAGGAGAACTGGACCATGTCAGTCCACTCGATCGAAGCCATCGACAAGGGGCCGAACACTTACGGAGAAGAGTGCCACAGGCGCCTTCGCTGAGGCGGATCCCGGCATGGTAAAGCGACTTTGCAGAGGCAAATGGAAGGAAGCGAAGGGGCAGGATAAAGACAAATTGACAGGCGTGGATCGTGAGGAAAGCCAGGTCGAATACCAAAAAGTAGCATATGGTGAGCGCCATATGCCGCCATGTTCCGGGAGGTCGATTGCGAATTTCATTGGCATGGATGCCTGTAGTGTCCACGGCCATCGTGCGAGGGCAAGAGAGGTCAAAACACAGGAGGGAAGAACGCAGCCAGACCCGAGACGATCCGAGCTTAGTAACCCTTATCATGCGTGGTTACGGTGATTGTAACTATACCCAAACTCGGCAACTGCATCGTCTTCTTTGCTCCGGGGAAGACGAGTCAAAACGGTGGTTCTGTGAGAGCGCGTGCAAGCCAGAGCGCTTCACTTGCCTGCCAAGATTCCCATTCCCAGCACGCTCTTTTTTCCCCTTGCTGAGCTCTCTCCCCTCCCTCGTCTCTTTCCCTTTCATCACCTCATGGTCTCCTCCGTCCGCCCCCCAGCTTCCACCGCCACGCCCTTCATATCTTCCCACAACGCGGCCACCAGCACACACATCGACACCGCCACCGCTGCTACCGCTGATCCTTCAAGCTCGTCGCTGACAGCTGATGGTCTATCCCTCGTGTCGGAGGACAAGGAGAAGACATCCGCATTAGATCAACCGGAAATTCATTTCCCCGTTGGTCGCGCACCTTCTTACTTTGATTGTTATCCCCGTCAGATGCCACTCCCTCCTCCATCACTCCCGCAAAGACACGGACGGGCCACCTCAACTCGTCACTCTGATCTCTCCTCAAATTCGAATTTCGCCAACGTGGCCGTCACCCGGTTCAGCGGCCGCTCCGATCCCCCTCGCTCTTCTTCTTCCCGTTCTACTCACAATGATGACATCGTCCTGAGACCTCCCCCAAGACGTCGTTCCCGTCGAGTCGCAAACAGATCCTCGAGTGAAAACCGCTCCGAGCTTTGCTATCTCCGAATATCCGATTCCTCTTCTCTCACACAAATCGAGACCCCTCCCCAGACGCCAATCGACCTGTCCTCTCACAGACTCATCTTCGATCCCTTTTCCGTCGTCGTCCCCGCCCCCATTCCGGGTGTCGAGACGATGGATGCCCTCGTCGACGGAATGAACAGTTTTGGAAAAGACGACTTTTTTATGGGCTCAGGTGGCATCTCCCGTTCCACCCGCGCCAAGGAGAGATTTCACCCACTCTACCAGCCTCCCCTCCCCACTCCCCCCCCAGGCGTCACTCTCGGTCTTGCGTTGTCTCGGACAAGGTCGTCCCAGTCGCGGGCCTCTCCTCACGACGATGGCACAGATGCCGACAATGACGCGGATGACGACGACGACGCACGTCCCCGTATAATTAAAGCGCTTGCCGCTCGTCAGTCTTCTCGTTCCAAAGTATCAAGGCCGGCCTCTCCCGCCGTCGCTTCTCTCCCTTGTTCCAGGGAGTGTACCCCTCCCCCGTCACCCCATCCCTCTCGTTCTGATACAAAGTCTATAAAATCCGTCACACCTTCCATCTCCGAGATCATTCGTGCGTATGCCCCTCCAGAACAGCAAACACGATCTCGTCCACCTAACGTACGAGATTCCTTAAAGGCGAGCAGCCACGGTCATGAAACTGTGTACGAAGAACCAGAATCTGAGCCTGAACCAGTGTCCCCAGCGGAGGAAGCCGAACTTGTTTCTCGCACATCAGTGGATAGCATTGCCGAAGAAGTGAGGGTCACTCTGCGCAATCAGACAACGTCCCCAGTCGTCCAACCCCCCGCTATGAGTTCTCAATCATCACGTTCTCGACATTCCTTTATGTCAGAGCGTTCCTCTCTTCCGGGGTCGCCATGGTCGGATAGTCGCCGCGCTATCCCTTCTCATAACGATGGAGAACCAACTGAGCGAACACCAACGGTTGAATTTACTCCTCCGCCGACGCAGTCGCAGGCCATTGCAGAATATCTTCGCTCGGTCAGGTTAACAACCTTACTTAAACTCACTCGTCCTCCACATGCATCTGCAGAGAATCCTCTGGTCGTGAGCTTGTCGGATCTGGGAAGTGCCACAGGCTATCCTCTCATCATATTCTTGGGTCTGGGTGGCGTACGATATGTTTCCGGCCTCTACGATGAAATGGCAGAATGCCTTGGCATCCGTCTCATCACGATCGACAGGTAAGCCTTCTCGTCGACCCTCATGGCTAGTCATCTTACCAAGGCTGCAGGTGGGGCATCGGCCGAACCGAAGTGCCTAAATCCAAAACAGCGAGGGGCATCCCAGAATGGGCTTCAGCTGTCGAAGAAGTTCTCGACTTGCTACACATTGAGCAGTGTAGCGTTATGGCTCATTCGGCTGGTGCTCCTTATGCGTTGTCATTTGCAAATAAAGTCCCTGAGCGTATCCGTGGTGACATTTTACTTCTCGCCCCATGGGTCGGAGATGTGGAGGGAGGTTTGTGTTATCTCATTATATCGCGTCATACTTCGTCTCACCCACATCTAACCAGCCGGTTACAAATGGCTCAAGTATGTCCCCACCGGAATACTTAAGACCGCTCAGGCCGCAGAGTGGAAAATCCAGGCCTGGATGCTTGGCAAACCTCCAACAATTGCTTACAGAGGTATTGGTTATAACGCCAAGTCCACGATGTCAACGCCACCTAATAACACATCTGCACGTCGATATCCGGATAAGGACACCACCCCGACTCCCCTGCCACGTACTGGGCGACGTCCTAGCCTTACTTCGAGTGTCTTTAGCGATTACGATGACTTGAGAGATTTCGAGGGTCGGTTCGATAGTCGAAGTACTCTTGGCGCTCGAAGTTCTGGCTCCCAACGTAGTCGCACGCTAAGCGAGAGTAAACCGCAGACCTCGTTCGCACGAAAGACATCAAGAGGGTTCTTAACGAGGTTTAAAGGCGGCCCACTTCATCCCCAACCCCCGCCTTCTCCAGATAAACCGAGCCCACCGGCAGGAGGACGGAGGTTGAAAGCGCTACGCTCAATGGGCTCACTCCGACGAACGTCCACAACACAGTCAAACAAAGCGTCCACAATTGCAATTCCCCCTCAAGTTCCCCCACCACTTGCCTTAGACGCCGGGCTTGGACTTGATGCGTTTAACTGGTCAAGTGCCGCCAGCACAGGCGGCGGCCCTCGCGGTCCTTCGAGACCACCTTCGGAGCTTTCTAACCGCCAAGCGGCTGGTCGTCGGTCCTTTTCTAATAGTGCCACCTCACGGTCATCTCCACCCTCCCTCAGGTCTCCGCCGCGCACAAATGTTCCTCTATCGCCTACAACCGATGAAAAGGCAAGCATCACTGCGACCAGTGCCTACCAGGCTGCGCTGGGCAACGCGCTGATCGCTGCAGCTCACGCTGAATCTTCGCGTGGAACCTACGGTGACTTGCTGCAAATCTTAAATCATGATCAACAGCCATGGGAATTCTCATATTCGGCGTACCCGCATATCGTACGTGTGTGGTATGGTGATCGTGACGAAAAGATCGCAGAGAACGCGGTGCGCTGGATGGAACGCACTATGGGACCGGGGCGTTGCCGTGTCAAGGTTGTGCAGGGTGCGGACCATGGGCTGATGTATCGCAGCAGCGTCGTGGTAGAGGTGCTGGAGCGTGTGCGAGACGTCTGGGAAGGCGTTCTATGAACCGACTTTGGGCCAAGCAAACAAGCCTCTTCAAGGCCCAGCTCGGCGTGTTTGCGTGTGCCATAGACGAGCGTTTACTTTATTTTATTTACTTCGTACCAAATTCTCATTTTTTTCCATTAGCTTGTTAGCAATCTCTCACCCACATCTATCTCTTACCCATACCATGTATACTTATTGGATACCGTTTATTGGGGGCCTTTTACCTTTCTCGCTGTACCGCCTTTTCAGCACAACTGTCCTTAATTACATCACTTCACCACCCACCACCACCACCGTTATCATTTTTTACTTGCTGCGACGCATCTTCGTCGGAATAATTTTACTACCTCGGGAAATCACAACGATGTCATTGCTGGATCCTCTCACATTCGCCCAATCCCACCTAGTCCATTTTGAGAGGGTAGTCACCCTTGAGGCTCGCTACCTTGTTTCTTGTCCAGCCTAATCGCAGCCCTCATTGACAAGTTCCATAATCACTGCGTGAGATGTTTGCGGGCGTTAACAACAGCTGGAGATCAAAAGTGTGGTCTCACGATGATGCCAGGGCCAGGGTCGATTTTCAACTAACCTTCTCCCTCATACTTTCTGTTGAGACAGAAAGCGATGGGATGCCTAAGATGACTACAGTATTCCGATATGAGAGACAAAGTCATAACCAGCTCGGAGAGGACGTGAGAGGAGTCTGATAGGATCGCTAGATGGCACATGGCACCCCTCGAGGAGTGATGGATCTACAGCAGTGATCAGATAAGGAACAGTCATAGGCATTCGCGGCCACAGACAGGAAAAGGAATTCATCGATCCAGTCTAACGCTCCTCACGCTGCAACAGATGGTATGGATGGGGCATTTTACAATGCAGATGTTAACCAATTCAGTCGACCAAATACTGCAATCTGATTGGTCGGTCGAGAGCAACTGAGCTCGTATCCATCCAAAGGCGGATCAAGGTTTTGTTCGATAGGGAAACAGGAACAGGGGAACAGGGAGGCGCGAGTGGCTGCTTGAAAGAATCACAGGTTTTGACAGAGAAAGAGGGGTGGCGACCCCGTGATACTTACAGTACCGACGAAGGACGAAAGCGAGGATGGTCTAAACCATTCTCATCTGAGGCAAGTCCCGACATTTGGTCTCAGGTGCAAATATCCACCAAGTGCGATGGGTCAGGGGTCCTGCCCTTGACGCAGTGGCTGAGACGTCGCCAATTGTGCCTGTGTTGAAAAAAGAACGAACAATAGGAGTTGTTTCTTCGTGCAGTGAGAAGATATGTTTGGGAAGATGAAAGGGAGATTGTGGATCGTGCCGAATAGGAAACTATGACGACTGGGAGAAACACAGAGAAACACAGGAAAAGTGATCGAGCCCGCCAAGTCTCGTCGGCCGCAGATTGGCCGGGGCTATGACACCGATTTGTTGTCACCACGACTGCTCACCATTCCACTTCTCTCTCCATCCAACATGGCCACTCAAAAGGCCAACAAGTACGTTTACTGCCATTATGGTCTCCTCCCAATTTTATGCTCACCTTCCCGAAGCTCGTCGTTTGCCCGCCGAAAGGCATTCGCAATAAAGCACCAAGAGGCCGAGCCGCTGACCCGACGGGACTTGCAATACGACTTTCTCTACCACATTTTCGCGGCGCCGGAACGCGTCTTTACGGACCCAACGTTGGCATCATCAAAGGAGGACGACGACAGAGGCGGGAGTGCTGGTGGTGGTGTTGGTAGTAGAACGGTCACCTTTCGGGACCTCTATGTGCATGCGCTGATGAGCTCGCCACGGTGTTCCAAAGCACTTCGGGAGAAGATGCAGGAGACGCCCGAATTCGCGACAGACTTTGCCAAGATGTCGCTTTTGGCGAACGTCGGCCGGGTGAACACCACGATGACATGTTTGCGTTCCCGTTTTGTCTAGCCGTTTACCACTTTTTGACCGGTGCTCCCCTCTAGTTCTTCCGGAGATGCGCACGGCATTACGTACTTATCATCCCGTCCCTTCGTTGCAGAAAGCCGATGCGAATCTCCAAGACGCGCCTCGCATTAAGAACATCCTTAAAGCTTGTAGCCTCAAAGACGAGGGGGCCACCAACATGCCCGTCACTCCCGCCGAACTCCGTGCCAGAGCGGTAAGCACCCGATTGACTCACCCGCATCCTCCGTTCTTATCCGATCCCAGGCAACTGGCAATGTCCCATCCACGAGCATCGTCAATCTTCTCTTTGTGCTCTCCAACCACTTCACCGTCCGTTTCCCTCCCGTGACGTCTTTCTCGGTTGCTTACCCGGCTGTCTCAGACCGTGGCACATGACCATTTCGGGTGCCAAGATATCGATTTTCTCGATCTGTTTCTGCCTATCAAGATCTCCTCGCCTTCTCGTGCGCGTGCGTTCCTCTGGCTTGCCTTTCACTATCACGAGGCACCTTCCCTGAACCCGTTCGATGACCAACATGCAAGGAAGCACCTCGGGCTCATCCCGGAACTTGTCCCTCTCGCCGAAGAGGAATTCGACACGGAGAACGTTGATCCGGAAGATGAGAGAAATTATGCCACAAAAATGACCAAACTGCGATTCGATTTCCTCGCAAAGAACGCGCAACAAGGCGGCGAAAAGAGCAGCCACCCAAAGGACAAGAAGGGTATCCCAAAGTCCAAAGTTAGGGCACAGTCCCCCGCGAAATTCATTCCTACGAAGAGAGAACGATCCGACCCCGATTCCGCCGTCGAGGACGACTCTGATCACCCCGGTATCATTTTCGTTCTCGATCTGCCCTCGCTTCTTAATCTCTTTCCCAGGCCCTCCTTCACGCACAAGGCGACCCAATCGTCCAAAGGCACTCGACCCACTTTCAGAGTCGTCGACTTGCCGCATCTCAAACAGACACTCGAGTGGTCCCCACCGCTCCATTCTCCAACGTATGGCCGTCTGCTCGCCATTCCCGCGTCTTCTCCCTTCTGACGGTTATTCCTCCTCAGAGGCATGGCATGTCGTCACTACCGTTGACGCCTTTCTCGATTCTGACGAGGAAGATATCGACGAGCCTGCCCAGCATGCCTACGGTATGTCATCCTCCTTCCATGTCCGCCGCTCATACGTACCTGACTTTTCTCCTTCACAGCCATGCGTCTCCAGGTGCTCGCTGATTTTCACCAGAGCATCACCGCCGATTTGCCCCGTCAATGGCAACGAGCGGGTGCCACCTAATATTCTCGTCTCGTCTCATGTCCAGCATCATTACCCTCACCTTCCTTTATTGATTTCTACACATTTTCTCTCTCGCCAAGTACCGGTTTGTATTCACTCCATCACACGCTCGCATAAGTTATTTCCTGTTTATATGTTGACGACTGAGACCGGTTTACCGTACATAACTCTGCGCCCCACAATGACGTGTCTAATTCCGCGGATTCAAATTCTCTACTATCATAGCTATATATTTATATTGCGCATCCTTGAGTTCTACTTGATGATGAGTTTACATTGCAACCTGAGCTACTGGCCGTGAGGCGCGCGACGTAGATGGATGAGGATGTTCGCGCTGCTGATACAATGGCCAGACTAATAGACTATGGTATGCGTGCAGAGGGGGTCGCAGGGCGTATAGGTGAACAAAAGAGACGAACAATGTATGGGTAACGTATGGGACCAGTCAATATTCACATTCGACTCGAGTAGGTCGAAGAAAAGGGGGTAAAAAAATAATAGACAGATAAGGCGACACTGGAATGATATGAACGGTTGAACCGAAGCACCAGAAGATGTAAGGATATATATCCGCGCCAAGGTATGTAGTCCCCGGAAAGCATAAAAAAATACAGCGACCAAGGCCGGCCCCCTCTTTCCCCCTTTTCCTTTCCAGATATTTGATTGAACACAGTGAGCGTGATGGGGTGTAGGATGGGATTGATGGATGACGCCGTCGAACCTAGTCACTCTATTCGGCAAGCCACTTTTCGCACTTCTTGACGTATTTATCGAGTAACTGGGCCATGTCACGGACGACGAACGTGAGGACCACCGTAGCGAAGAATTCAGACGATCGTCGGAGCTTGCTCTCGATGGCGGATCTCAGCTCCGGAGTTAGACTGGCGTAAGCGGGCGCAAAGGAGGGTTGCATCGAAATGGCGCGCGAGTGTTCATCGAGGAGTTGCGCTTGCGCGAAGAGCCGGCTAAGCCCCTGAACATACGATGCAGGAGAATCAAGGCTGTTTATAAATATAACGTCAAAGAATGGAATTAGAACGACGCGGAATGAAATGCTGACTTCTTCTGATTGGTGAACTTGTCAAGCTGGCGGGTCAACTTGCCACCCCACGATGTCACCTCCAATTTGCAGTCAATATAAAAACGAACCTCGCGGGTTGGGAAAATTCGACTCACCCCGCTCGTCTTCTTGATCATGAATCCTTCCCCGACGCCTAGCTTCTTCCCAAAGTTTGCGACCACACCGTCACAGACATGGGAAAACTCCTCCAGCTTGAGCGACCACAGTTCGCCTTCCTTCTTGCCGATGCCTGGTGCCAAGCTGGCGCTCACGTTCCCTGCACCAAAAATGCCCCCACTGATATACTGCACTTCCTCGAGCGATGAGCACAGCACCTCGACGACGCGCACTTTTTCGGGTAAGTTCAACAACCTTGCGCCGCCTTGTGACCAAACCTCTTGTGGGACATGTAATCTTGGCGTAATATAGCCGCCTGTCTTGGAAGTCATCGTATGTCGCAATAGATTCATCATATGGTAGGGCTTGCGAAGGGGGTCCGAAGGTGCGGTAGGTGGAAGTGGGGACACCGGTGTTGTCGGTAGGTTGCTGTGTGGTATAGGTGGTGGCGGTACCAGCTGATTCGCTGGTGTATCTAGTGGTGGAGATAGATATCCGGTAACGAGGGTAATTTGTGGAAGAGATGAATTACTTTTAGATGACACGGATGCTTTTCGTGGAAGCACAACAGACGTTGAATATGGCAGCGCAGTAGACGGCCCCGGAGCATCGAATGAGGGAGGGGGCAATCCAGCCATGCTCGGTCGCTGCCCTGGCTGCGACGAAGCGCGACTACGCATGTAAGAGGGAGGCGATGAGTTTAATGTGGTGACGCTAGGTAACCTCGGTTTCAAGGTTGAAGGCGGCAATGCCTCGGGGAGTTGGACCAAACCAACAGTAGGGCCCGCCTCTGGGGCGGATCCTTTTGACCGTCTCTGGGAAATTGTGCCCATTGTAGTGGAGTTGTTGATCAGAGGCGGAGGGTGGGTGATTTCTGACCGTGTGGAAAGAATCGACGCCCCCCGGGGCCGCGGACCAAACTTGGAAGATGTAGGCGGAAGGTCATGAAGCGGCTCGACATCGCGTACAGCCGTCATGGAATCCCCTACTGGAAGCGGGGGCAAATTTTGCGATCGATTTGCATCCCGCTGAGCCTGTGAAGGGGTACGCTGGAGACGCGCCTCCTCTTCAATGCCATGATGGTCCCAATGCAGCCCCTGGAATGTTTGTTGCACTGCCTGCTTATCACCTTCTTCGTGAAGAGGTTCTAGCCGACTATTGGAACCTGACCGGCTATGACCTGTGGACGGCCGTGGTCGATTGTGGATTGCGTTCAGATGTTTATTAGGCGCTAATTGATGAGGCGGAGGGGGTAAGGCGCCTTGAGGGGGAGGAGCAGGAGGGGGAAGCTCAGAAGTGGCACGCGGTCGCAGCCCGCCGCCCAGGAGCGGAGGACTTGAAGGTCGAGAACGCGTGGCGGGCGAAAATGTCGACCTTCTCCCGTTGGGTATGGTGCCAGTTGCCCTCGGTATAGGTGTCTCCGGGTCATTATCCAGTAATTGGGACATCCTTGCAGCCGCAGCCGCAGAGTATGGATGGTGGTATTCAGAAGATTCAACTGGGTGAAGGGAACGTTATAATACATCAAGGGAAGCGAGATGACCGCGTACCCTCAGACGAGTCCCTTCCGTGAAAAAGCTCCCCACGATATTTCGCAGTTTCTTGCGAAAATCTTCGATGGTCAACGTCATCATATAGGGCGGCGGAGGTCTCGTGAGAAAAATGGTCGGAAGAGTCGGAAGGAGGGGACCCTGGCGATGGTGGTCGAGTAGAGGAGGTGGAGGTGGATACTGAGGACGTGTATGCAGTTGAGGGGGAGTGAGGTGGAGGAGGGATAGAGTATATCAAGCTGAGAATATTCATCCGCTCGGCATACGTGTCATGCTGGTCGTAGACACAATGAGACCAAGGGTAAAAGTGGGCAAAAGTAATAATACGCACGATGGCCTTGAGCCGGCGGACTTCCTCCTCCTGAGCCACTACGCTCCTCCGTCGACCACCTCTTCGACGGACGGATTCACTAGAGTCTTCACCGTTTATGACACGTTCCATAACTTTGCTGAGGAGGGCAACGCTCTTTCCATAGGCGATAACGGCGCCATATGGGTCGTCATTCGTCGAATCAAGCTTGACAGCTTCACGAGCCAGTTCAAGAGCCTTTGTCAGGGCTCGCCTCGAGGATGGCCGAGGACGCTCGGTAGACGGTTGGGAATCGGTAGAGGAAAGTGCGAGAGGATCTGAAGACATTTCCGAATGCTGAGAGGGGGGAGAATGTGTGCGTTGTCGCGGGGGGGAACGGGTTCCATTTGTTGATAGAGAGGGCGCGATTGTGGACATTGTGTGCCGAGACTCTGATTGGGGAAACGGAGGCACGGCAGGCAAGCGAGAAGAAGTGGCAGACCGTTGAAGGGTCTGTATCATTCCCTGAGGAGAGATGAGGGCGCCATCCTCCGTAAAGGACAGGCCATCTGAGGAGGTCATTGAGGAGGTTCCGAGCACTGGAACGCTGGGTATTGGCTGACTGGGAGGGGGGGGCTGAGGGGGAGGGTGGAAGGCAGAGGAACGTCTCCG
>Ga0137362_10002191_pt1 | contig 12584 bp, 9 predicted proteins | sample MadtaG_2_FD_104801 | JGI IMG/M metagenome (GOLD analysis project Ga0137362, IMG submission 104801) | Vadose zone soil microbial communities from Angelo Coast Range Reserve, California, USA - Mad1_100_16 metaG | ecosystem: Environmental > Terrestrial > Soil > Vadose zone | place: USA: California... | reverse complement strand
GAGACGTAGGCATTGAACCGTTCTTGCAATTCGAGCAATCGCGCGTCCGAACCGTCCCAGCCGTGAGGCTCATTCATCACAAGCACGACTTCGCCAGTTTTCGTGTCGTGCGCGACGACATCGATCATGCCCGTTCGATCTTTAGCCTTTATGCTTTGATTTTCGATGTTCATTCAGCGGTTCGCCCTTCGACGTTGAATGTTCGGTGTTGGGCGTTCGATGTTCAAGCGGGAAGGCGGGCGCGTTCCTCGTTAGTGCGACGACACAGTGTCATCCCTCCATGTTTGAATTGAAGCGTTGCTGACGAACGCTAAGTTTCGACGTGGCCAAGATTAAACAGAGCCGTCAATTGACATTGCTCGGCCGCAGCGAAGCGAAGCTGCCGGCCTCGCCGGCGGAAGCGCGCCTCGAGACTTTTCCGAATCCGGCACGGCGAAACTACCGCATCCATTTTGAGACCGATGATTTTACCTCGCTTTGTCCGGTGACCGGGCAGGCAGACTTCGCCAGAATCGACATCGATTATGTGCCGAATCGTCTGTGCGTTGAAAGCAAGTCGCTCAAATTTTATCTTGCCTCGTATCGGAGCGAGCGCGCCTTCAATGAAGCGATTACGAACCGCATTCTCGACGATTTCGTGAAGGCCTGCGCGCCGCGTGAGGCAATCGTGACCGCGCAATTTTCGGCGCGCGGCGGGATCGCGGTCACCGTGCGCGCCGAATATCCGGATAAAACTGTTCGTGCAAGAAAGATAGACCGCGATGGCCGATGAAACGCGCGGTCGTTCTTTTAAGCGGCGGACTGGATTCGACAACGACGATGGCGATTGCAATCGCGCAAGGCTACGAAGCGTACGCACTGTCGTTTGACTACGGCCAGCGTCACCAGATTGAAATCGATGCGGCTAGTCGAATCGCCGAGTCGCTAGGCGCAAAAGAGCATCGTCTCGCAAAAATCGACATGCGCATGTTCGGCGGCTCGGCGCTCACGGATAATGTCGGTGTGCCGAAAAATCGATCGGAGACAGAAATCGCGGATGGAATTCCGGTCACCTATGTCCCCGCGCGGAACACCGTCTTTCTCGCTTTTGCGCTCGGCTGGGCGGAAATAATTCCTGCCGCTGACATTTTTATTGGTGTAAACGCGATCGATTACGGCGGCTATCCGGACTGCCGGCCGGAATTCATCGAAGCGTTTGAAACGCTGGCTAACCTTGGAACCAAAGCGGGTGTCGAAGGCAGACGCTTTCAAATTCACGCGCCGTTAATAAAATTTTCGAAGGCAGAGATCGTCCGCAAAGCGCTTGAACTCGATGTCGATCTTTCGCTCACGCGCACCTGTTATGATCCGTCGCCGACCGGTCTCGCTTGCGGAGAATGCGATTCGTGTCTCTTGCGCCTCAAAGGTTTCCGCGAAGCCGGGATAGAAGATCCGATTCGTTACGCAAGAAAATGAAACGCCTGTTCAGGATTTTCGTACTTTCGAAAAGCGAACAACGCACCGTCGTGCTCATCGTACTTACGTTGATTGTCGGTGCGCTGGTGGGCTATCAACGTCGTGCTCATCAGTTTCCCATTCAGCCGGCAACCGCAACGGAGCCAAAGGCATCACCGACTCCTGCGGGGCTCAAGGATGACCAATAGAATTCATTCTTCGATCAAGCCGGGAATTCGTCCGTAGCCGACAAAAACCGGACTGAGCTTGGCGTCGCTGCTGTTCGGCGGTGGTGGCAATTTGAAATCGAAAACGCTGACTCCAAAGCGCTGTTTACCATCGTAAGTGCGCCCATCGCTTGCTCCGATCATGATGCGCTTTTTCGTTCCTTTTTCGCGTCCCAGATAAATCATCGTGTGCGTGACCGGCGGGTCCCGATCGATATTGTAGGTGCCGCTCCAGAAGAGGAGATCGCCCGGCTTGAGCGCATCGAGTTCGAATGAATCCTCGTGACGGCTCAAGACCGCGCGAAAGTTTCCCGCCTTCCGTATCCAGACGTATTGCTGGCTTGAATCGCGCGGCACATCGGTGAACCCGTTTTGTTGAAGTACATGATAAACGAAGCCGGAGCAATCCATGCCACCAGTTGCCGGCTCTGCCGAGCCATAGGTGTAATTGAGATTTTGCTTTGTTAGCTCGAGACCGTATTCGATGATCTGGCGTACTTTCGGCGGATTGTCGTCATATCCTTTAATCTCGTTAGGCGAAATGGTAGCGTTGGGAGCACCTTTTTTTTCGGGGGTAGGATGCACGGTTGGCGAAGGTGTTAACGTCGGTGGCGGAGTTTCGGTTGGACTCGGCGTTGGGGTTTCCTCAGGTGCAGCCGCGGCAGGAGGTGACACCCTCGGCTGGGGAGTGGGAGATGCCTTTTTGCGCTTTGGCTTGGCCTTCGGGGTCGAGCTTGGCGAGGGAGTCGGTGAAATCTTCTTTTTTGGAGAAGCGGCCGGAGATGGACTGGACGTGGATTTCTTCGCCGTCCGCTTTCGATGTTTTCGCGTCGGACTCGGGGTGGGTGTCGCCTCGAAAACCTTCTTAATCTTCGTCCCCAACGACTCTTCGGCCGCATCCGCCCCGCGAACAGAGGCGAATAATGTCGCGACAATTAAAAACACCCGAAGCAATATTTTAGTTGCGGGAGACAAGATCAGCGCGCGAGTTCGTGAAGAATCGCTTTGTTTAGGCGAATGCCGCCTTCGAGATTTTCCAGAGGAAAATTCTCGTTAGGCGAATGCGCGCGGCAGTCGGCCAGCGCGAGTCCCATTAGCAGCGTTTCGATGCCCAGGATGCTGCGAAACTGGGAGACGATCGGGATGCTGCCGCCTTCGCGAATGAGGGCAACGTTTGCGTTGAAAGCTTTCCGCAAAGCGCGCTGGGCTGCTTCGCCAATCGCTGAATGCGGATCAGTCAGATACCACGGCCCGCTATGACCATTCGTCATTTCGAGGGTAACGCCTTTAGGCAAATTCTTGCGCAAATGCGTTTTCGCCAGCTCTAAAATATCATTGCCTTCCTGTTCTGGAACGAGACGGAACGTCAGCTTGGCTATCGCATGACTCGCGATCACCGTCTTTGTCCCCTTCCCCTGATAACCGCCGCCGATCCCATTGATCTCAGCGGTCGGTCGCGCCCAAATGCGCTCCAGGGAATTGTAGCCAGCTTCGCCGAAAAGTTCGGGCACGCCAGTCTCTTTCAGCACCAGTTTATCGCCGTCGACTGGAAGTTTGCGCCATGCTTCGCGCTCCCAATTTTCCAAAGGCTTGACGCGATCGTAAAACCCCGCGATCGCCACCCGGCCTTCGCGATCGTGAAGTGTTGCCAGTAATTGCGCGAGCGCAGTGATCGGATTCGCAACGGCCCCTCCAAAAACGCCGGAGTGCAAATCCATTTTCGGTCCGGTTACTTTAACCTCGAGGGCGGTCACGCCGCGGAGCCCGTAACTTAACGTCGGCACGCCGCGAGCAATCATTCCCGTATCGGAAACCACCGCCACATCGCTCCTCAGCGCGTCACGATTCTGACTGAGAAAAGGGCCGAGATTCGCGCTGCCAATTTCCTCTTCTCCCTCGATCACGAGATGCAAGTTGACCGGCAAATCGTGATCTTGCTCCATCGTCTCTTGAATGCCGATAATATGCGAAAGAATCTGGCCTTTGTTATCGGTCGCGCCGCGCGCGAAAACGTAGCCTTCTTTGAGAACAGGTTCGAACGGCGGCGAATCCCACAGCTCCAGAGGATCGGGCGGCTGCACATCGTAGTGTCCGTAGATCAAAACTGTGCGCCGTCCGGGCCGATGTTCGTTGCGTGCCCACACAATCGGGTGACCCGCCGTCGAGACGACTTTTGATTCCAGGCCAATGGCCGCAAGTTTCTGTGAGACCCATTCCGCGCACTCGCGCACATTGCTGGCAAACTGATTATCCGTCGAAACACTCGGGAACCGCAGAAAGGAAAAATAATCTTCCAAATGATTTTCGCGCATATTTGCCAAAGCTACTCAAACTTCCCGCATTTGCCTACGACTTTGGACGAAGCTGTCTGCGCATCACATACAGCACGGACGCAATTGCGAGCACAATTCCGTTCACTGCAAACTCCCGCACCGTTGCGTGCGCGAGAATCCAGATAATGGCGGCAATGGCGAGCGCAGGCACGATTTTCATGCCTGGAAAAGTAAAGGGCTGACCGTCGGCGTGGATGTCGCGTTGCACCAAAAACCAGCAGGCGGCGCAGCAGAGCAGGTACATCAACAGGACGGCGACGTTGGAAAGCACCGCCAATTGTTCGAACGTGCCGGTAATGGACAAGGCAAAAGCGAGCACGGCGTAGGTCACGATAGCGACGTCGGGCGAACGATAGCGCGGATGGACGTGCGCGAACCACGCTGGCAATGCGCCATCGCGGCCAAAGGCGAAGATGATCCGCGGCGAACTAAGAATGTCGCTGGTCACGAATCCGAACGCGGAGACGGCCGCGCCGGCGAGAAGAATAGTGCGGCCGATGTTTCCGAGAAATTTGGCAGCCGCTTCCGCGAGCGGCGCGTCCTTGTAGTTGGCAAGATCGACACCCAGCGTTCCCTGCGCCACGAGTTGGATCATGATGTAGATGATCGTTGTAATGACGAGCGCCAGATAAGCCGAACGCGGCACGGTGCGCGCTGGATTTTTCACTTCGCCGCTCGGAATCAATGCGACCTCGATTCCGACGAAGGCGAAAATCAACAAAATAACCGCGTCGCCTAACGACTTGCTGCCCGGCCACGCTGTCCAGTTGAGATTCGCCGGATGAATAAAAAAGGCTCCCGCGCAAACGAACAAGAGCAGTGGGAGCAGTTTCGCGAATGTTACGACGGTCACCGCGCCCGCGCCTCCGCGTACCCCACGCACGTTGATCACGACGAGCGAACCGTAAACAACGATCATGACAATGATCCGCATTACCCCACTGCCGAGGAAAGGCGCAACGATGACAATTGAATTTACCAAAACATTTACGACGCCAGCGACTGCGCCCAGGGCCGTGATGCCGTAAAGCACGCCGGCGAGAAATCCGATGTAACGGCCGAACGCGACTTCGACATACGCATAAAGGCCGCCCGTCAGCGACACACGACTGCCCGCAATTGCAAAACAGGTGACGAACAACACCATCGCAATTGCGCAACAGACAAACGCGACAGGCGCCGCCGGCCCGAGTGCCCTCGACATCGCTGCCGGCAAAACAAAAATACCGGCACCGATCGTCGAGCTGATGATATTAGCCGTCAGCGCGGGAATGCCGATGCCGCGAACCAACTGATGATCGACGCGCTCCGCTTGTTCGATGGACATCGTCGTTTCGTTGGCCATCGGCGCATCCTGCGTGATTCAGTTGTTCGAGGCAAGACCGCCGGTTGGACTTCGCGGGCAAGGTTCCGATCGCTGGGGTGATTGTAATCGTCTGGATACTCGGTGCGTCACGAAAATCTCTGGATAGTGGCAGCTTGTTCGCCACGACGAATTTGTCTGGTGGCGGAGAATCTGGAGTGTTGAAGCGAAGCGTGAAAGCCACAATATGCTGTAGCTGACGCAGCCGCCAGCCCTTCAAATTGTGTGATTTTCGCTTGTAACCCTGGCAAGGTTATTATATTGACCATTCGAGGTCCGAGATTTCGGCCTTGGCATGCATCTACACTCTCTCGAGCTTTTCGGCTTCAAATCGTTCGCCGATAAAACGACCTTCGATTTTCACGAAGGCATTACCGCTATTGTCGGGCCGAACGGTTGCGGAAAATCTAATGTGCTTGACGCTGTGCGCTGGGTCTTGGGGGAACAGTCCGCCAAATCGCTTCGTGGCGACGAGATGGCCGACGTCATTTTCAATGGCACCGACACACGCAAGCCTGTGGGTTTTGCCGAGGTCTCTCTCACTCTCTCTGATTGCGCAGCCGATCTGGCGGTCGATTGGCACGACGTACGCGTGACGCGCCGGGTTTATCGAGACGGCAATTCCGAGTACCTTCTTAATAAAACGCCGTGCCGTCTCCGCGATATTCAAAATCTTTTCGCCGACACCGGCGTCGCACGCGCCGCCTACTCGATGATGGAGCAAGGCAAGATCGACATGGTCTTGAGTTCGCGCCCGGAGGATCGCCGCGCGGTTTTCGAAGAAGCGGCCGGAATTACAAAATACAAAACGCAGAAACGCGAGGCGTTGCGCAAACTCGACGCGACCGAAGCAAATCTCTTACGTATCGGCGACGTCATCAAAGAAGTAAAGCGACAGATCGGCTCTTTGCAACGCCAGGCAGGCAAGGCGCGGCGCTACCAAGCGTTACATACTGATCTTCGCATTCTCGACACTCAGCACTCGCGCAAGCAGCTCGACTCGCTCGAAGCTGAGCTTGCCCGCTGCCGCGCTGAGATTGCGCGTCTCGGCGAATCTGAAGAGACGAGCCGCGCTAGGATCGATATGGGTGACAACGAACTTGCAGAACGGCGCGCTGTCCTGAACAAAATCGACAGACAGATCGCTGATGGCCGCACCGAGTTACAACGTTTGCAAAGCGAAATCGGTACGCACCAAAATCGAATTCAATTCAACCGGCAACACGTCGAGGAATTGACAGAGTTAATCGAGCGTTCCCGAAAAGATATCGCCGCGGCCGAGGTAAAGCGCGCTCAGCACGGGAAAGAAATAGACCAAGCGAACGCGCTGATTGAAAGGATCAGCCAGCTTCTTCAAGCCAAAGAAGCCGACCTGGCAAAGGTTACTGATCTTATCGCGGAGCTTCGCGCCGACGGCAGCGTGCACGAAGCGAAACTTGAGGCGCTGCGTTTGTCGGGATCGAAAAACGAGAAACGAATCGCGGAACTGGAAGACGAGACCTCCGGACTTGCGATTCGCCGCGACGCAACGGAGGAAAATCGACGCGATCTTGACGACGCAATTTCCGAGGCACGTGCAACGCGGGACAAAGTTCAGAAAGAGCTCACCAGCGCGCACGCGGCCACAGAGACTGGGCGGAAAAATCTCGATCTTCTAAAGATGAAATCGCAGACCAGCGAGGAAACCTTGCGCCAACAACAACAGCTCCTCGCCGGCACTGAAAAAAGTCTGGCCGAAATCGAACGTGCGTTGACGGAAAAAGAATCGCGCCTCGAAATTCTGCGTCAGCTTAATGAAGAAGGTGAAGGTCTCGCGCAAGGTTCGCAAGCTGTGCTCAAAGGGCTTGACGATCCATCGCGAATCCAGCCCGCACTGGCTGGCGCCTTGGTCTCAAGTCTGGATGTCGATCCAGAATATGTCGCCGCGATCGAGGCCGCCTTGGGTCGAAATCTGCAAGCGATTGTTCTGAAAGATGCAGAATTGGCACCTGAAATCATTACAGCATTGAAACGAAAGAAGCTGGGGCAGACTGCGCTGGTTCTTCCGAGCTTATCCAATTCCTCGCCCAAAGCTCAGGCAGCCCTTGCGCAAAATGCACTTGCTTGGGCGAGTGAAAAGGTGAAAGCGCCAGATTCCTTTGCACCGCTCATAGTGCGGCTGCTGCACAATGTCGCGATTTTTCGCGATTTGGAGGCAGCATTGTCTTTCAAGAAACATGGAAATGATTTCGCGGCCGCGACACTCGCGGGGGAATTCATTTCGGCCGACGGAATAGTTTTTGGCGGCAGTCGCGACGCGTTAGCCGATTCCTTGCTCGAACGAAGGGCACGGATGTCGGTTCTAAGCGCAGAATATGCGGACGTTTGCAGCCGACGCGACGTGTTGCTGCGAAAACGCGACGAGGCAAATGCAATAGTGGCCAAATCCACGAACGATTTCCAAGAAACGCGGCGTCAATATGAGTCCGCCGATCGGGAACAGTCCACTTGGGACAATCGAATTCTCTTTCTCGAACGAGAATTGCGGGAAAGCGAACAGAAGATCGACGAGCTCCGCTCAGAGCAAACAACCCTCACCCAACAAATCCAAACCGCGGACGAGCGCATCGCAGAATTAGAAGAAAAACTGGCCTCGGAGCGCGGCGCCTTAGGGGAGCAGCAAAATCAGCAGCTCAAGGTCCGAACTGCGCGGGAAAAAGCTGCACAGAGCGAAGACGAAGCGGTAGAACAGGTCAACGAACTACGCCTTGCGCTGGCCACCGAACGACAGCGTTACGAAAACCTCGTCGCACAGCGTCAGCCCATGACCGCCCGCGAAGTTGAACTCGCCGAGACAATCGCGGCTCGGCAGGCCGAGATCACTAATTTCGAACGGCGATTGCACGTACAATCGGACGAATCGAAGAGCGCTGAAGCTGCCATTGAGAAGCAGAGTGCGAAATGCGCCGAACTGGAGGCGACTGTTGCCGCACTGACCGATCAGCGCGCGGAACACTCATCCGCAATGAACGACATGGAGTCGAACCTGCGCGCAATCCGAAACTCGTTGAATGAGCTGCACGACTTGCGTTCGAAGCAGCAAGTTCGTGAGACTCAACTGCAAATGCAGATCGACAATCTCGTCGAACATGTTTCGCGCCGTTATCAGCACAACCTCCGCGAGTTCGTACCCGATCAGACGACGTTCGAAAAAGTTTTGCGTGTGCAACTGAAGCGACGTCAAGGTGGATCGACCCCGAACGCTTCCGGGGTCGATGCTAATAATGGCGGCGAAGCCGCGTCGAATGAGACATCGCGCTCGGAGAGCACGATCCACTTGGATGTCGATCTTGCCAAAGTAGACGTGCAAAAGCTGATTACTGAGCTTACCCGCCAGCTTGATAACATGGGCCCGGTGAATCTTGATGCCGTCCATGAGTATGACGAGCTCGAGGAGCGGTATCGTTTTCTGGAAAATCAAAATAACGATCTGACGACATCGCGGCGCGAGTTGCTCGATGTGATTGCGCAGATCAATTCGACCACGAGAAAGTTGTTCGCTGAGACGTTCTCAGAGGTGCGCATAAACTTCCGGGAAATGTTTGCCGAACTCTTCAGCGGCGGCCGCGCGGACTTGTCGCTGGTCGATGAGAACGATCCCCTGAACTGCGGGATTGAAATCAGCGCCAAGCCACCCGGCAAACAGCTACAAAACGTTTCGCTGCTGAGCGGAGGCGAGCGCGCCATGACGGCAGTGGCACTGCTGTTCGCGATCTACATGGTCCGGCCGAGTCCGTTTTGTATCCTCGATGAAGTGGATGCGCCCCTCGATGAAGGCAACATTAACTGCTTTACCCGCATGTTGGATCGATTCGTTAAGCAGAGCCAGTTCATCATCATGACGCACAACAAACGCACGATTGCGAAAGCCGATGTGCTTTATGGCGTGACGATGGAAGAGCGCGGAGTGAGCAGGCTCGTTGGGATGAAATTGACCGCACCCCGGCAAGTTGCCACCGAACAGACGCCGTCCAACGGACATGGAGAGACCGCGACGCAGCGCCAATTCGCGGTCGAAGGCGCGCAAACAAAACACAGCTTCGCCGCGCGATAGGCAAGCACAGGCTGGCAGCCTGTGCTTGCCACAAAGAAGTTGCCCACGCGATTTCAAAAAAATTTTGCGCGCATTTGTCGAACTTGGGTAAAATTCCCGAATGCTTGAAACGGCGACGCGCAGCAAAAAATCCGCAGCACCGAAACCCGCGCCGCATGAGCGCTTTCTCGAAGCGTTTCGTTGGATGCTGCTCGCGCGTACGCTCGAAGAAAAGCTCGTAAGTCTCTATCGCGGCGGTTTGATCACGGGTGGCGTCTACGTCGGCCGTGGGCAGGAAGCGGTTAGCGTGGCCTGCGGATTGTTCTTACAAAAGGGCGACATCTTCGCGCCATTGATTCGCGATCAAGCAGGGCGATCGGCGTTCGGCGAACCGCTTCTCGATGTCACGCGCACTTATCTGGGCTCGCGACAGGGTCCAATGCGCGGACGCGACGGCAACATTCATCGCGGCCGACCACGGAACAATCAGCTCGCCATGATTAGTCACCTCGGCGCAATGGTCTCGGTCACGGTCGGTGCACTGATGGCGAAGCGATTCCACGGGGAAAAAAACTTTGTCGGCCTGAGTTGCATCGGCGAAGGCGGGATGCAGACCGGATCGTTTCACGAAGGAATGAACATCGCTGCTGTCGAACAAGTGCCGCTCGTGGTCGTTGCAACGAACAATCATTACGCCTATTCAACGCCGAATGACCGCGAATTTGCGTGTCACGATCTGGTTGACCGCGCGATTGGCTATGGCTTCGAAGGCTATACGGTCGATGGAACTGACCTTACAGATTGCCTCGATATGATCGGCAGCGCAGTAAAGCGTGCGCGAGCGGGGCGTCCACCGCAGTTGGTCGTCGCCTCCGTCCTACGGCTGTCCGGTCACGGCGAACATGACGATGCGAGTTACGTGACGGACGAGATCAAACGTCAACCGTTCGCGCGCGATTGCTTGAAGCTCGCCGAGCAAACTATTGTCGATGTTAATTTGCTCGACGCCGCGACTCTCCGCGAGTGGCGCAAAGACGCGGCCGCACAAGTGGATCAGGCGATTTCCACCGCGCAAAAAGAGGCCGCGCCCGAAGCTGATGAAGAAGATTGGTGCGCGATTTCGACGCGCGATCTTGTCGATCCTCTCGAATGAGCATTACGTACCTGGAAGCTATCCGCGAAGCGCAGGCGAAGTTGCTCCGCGATGATGAACGCGTTTTTATTTACGGACAGGACGTCGGCGGAACGTTCGGCGGCGCCTTCAAAGCAACCAAAGGTCTCGCGAAAGAATTTCCCGGGCGCGTGTTGAACACGCCAATCAGTGAAGACGCGATGATTGGGACTGCGATCGGGGCCGCGATGCATGGGATGCGACCGATTGTCGAAATGCAATTTGCCGACTTTTCCAGCACCGCGCTCAATCAAATTTTAAACAACGCCGGCACGCATTATTGGCGGACAGATGTTCCAGTCCCCATCACTGTGCGTTTACCCTCGGGCGGCACAAAAGGCAGCGGGCCTTTTCACAGTCAGTCGATGGAATCGCTCTACGCGCATTATCCGGGGCTAATCGTCATGACGCCAGCCACGGTGGAAGACGCTTATAGCATGCTTATCGAAGCCGTGGCGATTGACGACCCCGTCGTTTACTGCGAACACAAATATCTCTATTACCACCTGAAGGCGGAGAACCTGCCGACCGAAAGCTTGCCCACAGGCAAAGCGCGCATAGCGCGTGAAGGTCGCGACCTTACCATCGTCACTTACAGCGCGATGCTGCACGAAGCACTGGCGGTCGCCGAACAACTAGCCACCGAAGGTTTTGAAATTGAAGTTGTCGATCTTCGCTCCGTTAAGCCTCTCGACACCAACACCGTTCTCGCCTCGGTCGCGCGCACGGGACGCTTGCTTTGCGTTGGCGAATCATTTCCATGGGGCGGCGCGACGGCCGAGATCATTGCCCGTGTGACTGCGGAAGGTTTTCATCTACTGGACGCAGCGCCACAACGTCTCAACGCCAAGGACACGCCGATCCCGTACCATCCCAATCTGTGGTCAGCGCATCGTCCAAACGCAAAAGAAATCGCGAGAAAGGCCCGTGCTTTGCTTCGAGAATAATAATTTATGCCGCAAGTTCCCATCATCATGCCGCAGCTTGGCGAATCGATCGCGGAAGCCACTGTTGTCGACATCAAAGTAAAACCCGGCGATGAGGTCATGGTTGATCAGGAAATCATCGATGTCGAAACGAACAAAGCCGTCATGGGCGTGACCACACCCTGCAAAGGCAAGATCGACAAAATCAGCGTGCAGATAAAGGAAACGTATCCGGTGGGTGCGGTGCTCGGTTACGTGGAAGCCAGTGAAGAAGACGCCGCCCGGTTCAAGAAAACAGTTCCCGAACCGCCGAAGGAAGTGGTGGCTAAGGAAATTCCAAGGCGCGAAGAACAAGCTGCCGTGGCCGTGCGCCAGAGAGACGGTGAAGGTGCAGGACGGACCGGAGGGTTGCCTGTTCCGGCCGCTGCCAAAGGCGCTGGATTTTTATCTCCTCGGGTGCGTGCGCGTATGGCAGAGTTGGAACTGACTAACGCTGATCTTGCCGGGATCCCTCCGACCGGCGCGGGCAACCGCGTCACGATTAAAGATCTCGAGAGTTTTTTGCGCAAGATCGAGAACCAGCAAACAGAAGAAGCTTCCGCGATTCGCGCCGGCGTTGCTGATGCGATGCGTCGAAGCTGGACCCGGCCGCTTGCAACGATCGGTTCGTCCGTCTGCCTTGATGGCGTGTTGCAAGATCGACAATCGCGTGACCCGAAACCCGGCCCAGCGCTTTACACAGTGCGCGCGCTCGCGCTTGCGCTTGCCGAAAATCCATCCGCAGCGGCAAAGTTGATCGGTGGCCGGGTAGTGCAATCGAATTCAATCGATATCGGCGTCGCAGTCGAGGCCGAAGACGGAATAATGGTTCCTATCATTCGATCTGCGGACAAAACCTCTCTTGCCGATCTTACAGCAAAATACAGGGAGCTGGTGAACCTGGCACGGCAACGACGCATCTCGCCAGACATGCAAGCTGGCGGTACCGCCGCCGTTTCAAATTTCGGAACGTTCGGAATGGAATGGGGCACCCCGATTCCCCTGCCCGATCAAACATT
>Ga0137362_10002182_pt1 | contig 12596 bp, 8 predicted proteins | sample MadtaG_2_FD_104801 | JGI IMG/M metagenome (GOLD analysis project Ga0137362, IMG submission 104801) | Vadose zone soil microbial communities from Angelo Coast Range Reserve, California, USA - Mad1_100_16 metaG | ecosystem: Environmental > Terrestrial > Soil > Vadose zone | place: USA: California... | reverse complement strand
GCTGTCCAATAGAAATGTCACGTTAACTGTTCCGTGAAAATGTCATCCCCCGGCTGCGGGTTGAGTAAGGGGCGGCCTGGCGCCAGGGGTGCGTGGGACTCGGCTTCCGCGCGGCCGCGGGCGTGGGGGTGCGCGAAGAAAGGGGCGGTGTTTGGGGGAGAGGGGGATAGCGGCCCCCCTCGGCGGCACGGCGCTGCGAGGCGCGGAGGCGCTGGCCGCGGTCAGCGCTGGGGCCATGGCGAGGGCGGAGGATGAACTCGGCGGCGGGAGCGGGCTGCGTGGCGAGGCAGTGGCCGTCGGCGACGACGAGGAGGCGACCGTCCAGGCACTCGCGCAACTCCAGGCGCCGGCCGGTGTAGGCTCGGCGCCGCGGCAGTTGCACCCAGCGCGGACCGAGGCGGACGGTGTTGTCATGCGCGACGACGCGGGTGTAGCGACAGCTCAGGACGGCGGTGAGATCGCGGGGGCGGGGCGCCAAGCGGCAGTGGCGTCGGCGGGGGCGCGCGCGAAGCGCGGGGTGAGGTCGGCCAGAAACGCGGGGAGGAAGGCGTTGGCCGCGGCCATCGTGCTGATGCCGCGCAGGCGCAGTTCGCTGACGAGGCGATCTTGCAGGGTTTGCCAGAAGCGCTCGATGCGGCCCTTGGCCTGAGGGGAGTGGGCGGCGATGAAGCCGATGCCGAGCTCCTGCAAGATGCGCCCGAAGTGCGTGGGGTCCTGGGTGCCGCGCAGTTGTTCGGCGAGGGTCCAGTGGGGATCGTTGCGGACAAAGACGCCGAAGCGATCGCCGTACAGAGCCAGGGGGCGTCCGTAGGTGGTGCACAGGTGCTGCAGCAGGGTGGCGTAGCCGTGCAGGTCCTCGGTGGGCCGAAAGACGAGGGCCAGGCCCGTGCCGGTGGCGTCGTCGATCGCGCCATGCAGCGTCAGGGTGGGGCCGCGGTCCTCCAGCCAGGCAAAGGGGCTGGCGTCGAGCTGGACGAGGGCGCCCATCTGCGCCTCAGGGAGGCGCCGCATGCGGGCGCGCCGGGGGCGGCGGCGGCGCTTGGCCGGCTGGCCGAGGGCCCGGCGGAGCCGGCGCACCGAGCTGCGGCTCAGGCGCAGGCCCGCCACTTCCTGGAGCTTCTCGGTGGCGTGGCAGTCGTTCAACCCGTCGTAGGGGGTCTGCAGTAGCGCGGCCGCGCGGGCGCGCAGCTCGGGAGGCAGCCGCCGGGGCGACGGCCGGCCGCGCAGGCGATGCCGCAGCCCCGGAGCCCCCTCGGCCGCGTAGCGGCGCTTCAAGCGTTGGAACTGCCGCACGCTCAGGTGCAGGGCCAGGGCGCCTTGGGCATTGCTGATCTTCCGGGCGAGCGCGGCCTTGAGCAGGCCGGCCCGCGGCACTTCCTTGCGGCTCATCGTGAGCGTCTCCCATGTCTCCATGGGGTGACACTCTGACTGAACAGTTACGGGGTGACATTTCTATAGACCAACAGCAGGTAGCGCGAGCGGGAGTTGACGAATAGCGACACAAGGGCCTAGGATCGGCCTCGCGAGATGGGAGGTGCGACATGGATTGGATCGAGCGCTGGTTCAACGTCAGCCCGGACAACGGTGATGGAACGTTGGAACTGCTCGTCTTCGTGGTGCTATTCCTCGCCGCCATCGCGGTCGTCGCCTCGACGAGACCGGCGGCCCGGACGGCCATTCGCAAAGGGTATGCAGCCATCCTGAGGTGGCGAGTCCGCAAGGGCGCCTGAGCCGGTCGGGTCCATGGCGCGACTGAGCGGTCCACGCGGACGTCGGTTCCAGTGCTACACGACGAAGCGGCGCGGCGGCAGCCGGCAGGGAGGTGGCGTGATCACTCCCTGGGACCGGCAGGCGCCACCGCCTCCTCCTGGCCTCGAACGCTTCAGTACCCCGCGTCGACAAGAGGCTCCCCCGATTGCCGGTCTCAAGGAGCGGCTGACGCTCGGGCGAGTGCGACTCCCGCGTATGGCGTCGACGGTAGGCGTTCAACCCGGGTCGGCCCGGGTCGAGCGGGCGCTCGGGACGGTGCAGGTCTTCGACGCCATCGAGACCGATGCCACGGCCTACGACGCGAGCATCGCGGTGGGGCCGGCACACCTGGTCGTGACGACGAACTTCACAGTCGCGGTTCTGAGCAAGACCGGGGGAACACCGCTCCTCAAGGCATCTCTGCGGGCGTGGTTCACGAGCGTCCTGCCGGCCGAGGTCGACGTGGTTTTCGATCCGCGGGTCTTATACGACCAGCACGACGGCCGGTGGGTGCTCGTCGGGTCGGGAGTTCACTACGAGGACTTCACGAGTCCGTTCTTACTGCTCTCGGTGTCGCGCACGTCGGACCCTCGCGGCGACTGGTCGGTCTGGGCGTTTCCCGAGGTGGGCCGGAGCAAGATTCCCTGGCCCGATCATCCGAGCTTGGGCGTCGACGCGCAGGCGCTCTATCTTTCGGCCAATCTCATCGGCGCCTCTAACTTGACGCGACTGCGGGTGATACCCAAGGCCGCGGCGTACGCCGGGGGCGCGGTGACCTATACGGATTTTGAGGGGCTTCAGAACCCAGTGGACGAGGATCATCCCAAGCCCACGCCGGCTCCGACCGTCTTCCCATGCCACACGTGGGGTGCGCCGGGGGCTGAGTTCCTCGTCAGCACTCGCCAGGATCGACGCGTCGAGCGAGTGGTGACCGTGTGGACGGTGACCGGGTCGCCCGGCAACCCACAATTGACCTGCCGATCGGTGGACGTCGCACCATACTCCGTCGCGGTGGCGTCTGCGACCCAGAAGGGCGGTCCGACGCTCAGCACCGGCGACGCCCGCGTGCGGAATGCGGTCTTCAGTGGGGGCTCGATCTGGTTCGCGTTCGCCAGCAGCCATCAAGACGGCGCGACGGTCAGCGCGGCACGGTGGTATCAACTCGATCCCGCCGTCGGGCAGGTTGTCCAGGAGGGTAACTTCGCGGTGCCGGACGTTCACCACTGCTATCCTGCGCTCGTCCCGGACGTGCACGGCAATGCGGCCCTCATCGTCGGGCGTTCGGGCCCCACCGAGCGAGTGTCCGTCCAGCTGACGGCTCGGCGCGCCAGTGACCCGCCCAACGTGTTGCCGCCCAGCCGTTCCGTGCACGACGGCACGGCGGTACACGACAATCCCGACCGGCACGGCCACAATCGCTGGGGGGACTACCACGCCGCCGCCCTCGATCCCTCCGACGGCGTCACCATCTGGGTCTACGGCGCATATCCGATCTCGGAGAAAGTCTGGGCCACCTGTGTCGGCGCGATCCGCGTCTAGCCGGCAGCGCCTTGACACCCACGCAGAATTCGACGTAGACTCGCGGCGCGTTTCCGAGAGTCTTGTGCAGTGGAGGGGCGATGGCGAAGCGGCTGCTCGTCACCGAAGCAGGAACCGGAGCGAGCGAGTACCTGATCCGGAGCTTGCGAGCGGGCGACGACGAGTTCGTCATCGTCGGTTGCCACTGGGATCAATTCTTCCTCCGAAACTCGTCCGCCGACCGCCGGTGGATGGTACCGACTCCCTCCGACCCCGGCTACGCGGCCGCCGTCAGCCACGTCGTCGAGCGCGAGAGGATTGACTTCATCCTACCCAACGCGGACGAAAGCGTAGCGGCCCTGTCCGCCGCTCGTCAGCGGTTCCCGGGACTTCTCCTGTTACCGCGCCACAGGGTAGTCCGCCTATGCCAGGACAAGTATGCCTTGAACAAGTTCCTCAGCCGCCGCAACGTCCCGGTGCCGGAGACTCGGGCCGTACGGCACTTGGCGGGAGTCGAGACCGTGTTCCGGAGCCTGGGATCACGCTCGACCCTGTGGTGCCGGATCCGCTCCGGGTCGAACTCCCGGGGCGCGGCACCCGTCGCAACCCCGGAGCAGGCGCGCAGCTGGATACGCTACTGGTCGGAGATGCGGGCCGTTCCGCCTCGCGATTTCACGCTGGCCGAGTATCTTCCCGGCCGGGACTTCGCTTGCTTGATGCTCTGGAATGCGGGCACGCTCGTCCTGGCCAAGACGTGTGAGCGCCTATCGTATTTTTTCGCCAGCAGCCAGCCCAGCGGGCAGTCGTCCATGGCGGGACTCTCGAAAACCGTGCACGAGCCACGCCTCGTGGAGACTTGCACGAGAGCCATTCGCGCGCTCGATGCTCGCGCCTCCGGGGTGTTCAGCATCGATCTGAAGAGCGACGAGCGCGGTGAGGCACGGATCACTGAGATCAACGCGGGACGTCTCATTGCCCAGACGATCCTGCTCGACCGCGCCGGTAAGCACAACTTGACCCTGACCTATGCGCGCTTGGCCCTCGGCGAGCCAGTGACCCTGCGTGATGAATACGAGGCCGCCGCAGACCACTACTTCGTCCGCAACGTCGACGCGGAGCCACTGCTATTTCACGCCAGTGAGTTCTTTCAGGGGATCGAGGACGCGCGAAACGCGGAGCGTGCGACCGATCGACGACGCACCGGCCGACGGACGCCACGCTGGCCACCGGAGGCGGCCGTCGCCCGGTCACGGACGCGCTTCAAGATTTCCGGCTCCTTCGATCGACACGCCCTCGAAGCTCTGTCTCTCGACTTGCGGCGGGTGGGTCTGACCATGGGCTTCCGAGTCACTGCGTTCGAGGTGAACAGTACTGGCTGATGGGCCGACGAAGAAAGGAGACTCCCCAATGGGCATGACGGGAGCAGACGAAACGCACCAGGTCGAGGTAGAGGTCGAGGGTCCGAAGACAGCGGATGAGACCAAGGCCATGATGAACGCCATCCGCGACGTGCTCAAGAAATACAAGAACGCGAGGGTAGGCCGGCAGGAGGTCCTCGTTACAAAGAAGTCTCGTCCACCGGACCCCTGCTGAGCGGTGCGGCTGAGCTGACGGCCGCTCCGCGTGCCGGTCCCCGTTTCAACTCGGCCGGGTTCGCTCCGCCTCCGCCCGCGCGTCCAGCGCCTGCCCCATGGCGTCGAACAGGGCGAACGCTTGGTCCAGATGCCGCCGACCCTCGTCGGCCCGTCGACTCTCGCGCAATAGGGTGGCAAGGCCGAGGTGACACTGGGCGGCCACCGGCCGCATCTCGAGCGCCTCTGCGAGGCCGAGGCCCTGCCGGAAGGCGGCCTCGGCATCGTCGAGCGCGGGCGGATTCGAGCGGGCCGCGATCTCAGCAAACCCGCGGAGTGCGTGGGCTTCGTTCCCCCGTTCCCCCTGCTTCCGTGATAGGTCTAGCGCCTGAGCGGACGTCGTGACCGCGTCGCGTGACTGGCCGAGCAAAAGGTAGCCTTCGGCCAGGGCCGCCAACCGGATGGAGTGGTGCGCAAGACGCGCCATCGAGCGGTCGCGATCGACAGCCGACAGGAGCATCTGCAATCCCTCCTCGAGTCGGCCGAGCCGTACTTGAGCCAGCCCCAACCAGGATTCGGCGTTCGGCAACCAGATCTTCAGATTTCCGGTGCGACTCATCGCGTATCCACGCTCGAGTAAGGGCAGAGCCTGGGCGGGCTCACCTCTACGAAGGTAGAGGTTGCCGAGCTGGGACCAGGCGGTGGCGAGGCTCGCGGCGTGGTCGATCATCTCCGCAATTCTGATCGACTCTTCCGCGGCCTCGATGCCGGCCGCGAACTCTCCGAGTTCGCTGAGGCATGCCGCGAGCCAGATCCGGGACTGCACGGACGAGGGAAAAGGCAGTCCGAAGGTGCCGCGGACGAGATCGCCGCTGGCCACGTTGGCGTTCCGTTGGAAAAGCGGTATCGCCCGCCGATACTGGCCGGTGTTCTGGCAGGCGTGGCCGAGATAGGTGTTGGACGCGATCTCGAGCGTCAGATCGTCGAGGCGGCGCGCGATCGCCAGGGCGCGCTCTCCTGCAGATATGGCGCGGTCGTGTTCGCCGACCTGCCGGAAGTAGTCGGCGAGATAGGCGGATACTCGCCCGAGCCGCGCATCGTCCCCCAGTGTCTGAGCCAACCGCTCAGCCTCGCGCAGGTGCTCGATGATCCGGCCGTGCTCGCCGAGCGGTGTCAGCGCCGTTCTCAGATCGAAGCGGAGGTCGATCGCCGTCTGGCTCGTCGTGGGGCCGGCTGGAAGGTACCCCAGGGCGGTGAGCGCCTGATCGAAGTGCTCAACCGAATTGCGATAGGCCGAGCGGGTCAGGGCCCTGGTTCCTGCCTCACGCGCGTAGTTGACCGCCCGCTCGAACTGCTCGCCGCGGAGAGCGTGGTGAGCGAGCTGCTCGATATGATCCGCGAGACGGTCGGCGTAGAGTGTCTCGATCGCGTCCGTAATCCGGGCGTGGAGAGCACGTCGCCGATTGCTGAGCAGGCTCTGGTAGGCGACCTCATAGGTCAGCGCGTGCTTGAAGGTGTATTCGAGGACGTCTGGCGAGGGTCGTGTCTCGTAGAGGAACTCGGCTCGCTGTAGTCGGGTAAGCTTGCGGCGTAGCTCATCTTCGGACATGTCCGCAATGGCGCTGAGGAGGGCGAACGGCACGTCCTTGCCGATCACCGCCGCCGACTGGAGCAGTCGTCTATCGTCTTCGACGAGCCGGTCGATCCGGGCCGCCAGGACCGCCTTCACGGTGGATGGCACGATAGCGCCTTTGATCGGGCCCGTTACCCGGCAGGCTCCCCGCTGTCCGACCAGAACCTGAGTTTCCATCAACGTCCTGACGCATTCCTCCAGGAAGAAGGGATTGCCCTCCGTCCGTGCAACCAGGAGTCGCTTTACACCTTCGAGCGCCGGGTCACCGCCAAGGAGGGCGTCCAGGAGCTCCTCGGCGCTCTCCGGCGGGAGCGGGTCGATCCTAAACTCGGTGTAGTAGGGCTTGGTCCCCCAGGTGTGCTCATACTCGGGACGACAGTTCGTCAGGAGGAGGATGCTGGCCTTGGGCAGGGCCTCGACGAGCGCATCGAGCACCGCTTGCGTCTCGGAGTCGATCCAGTGCAGATCCTCGAATACCAAGAGCAATGGGCGGAACTGGCTCGCGCGGAGCAGCAGTTGACGAATGGCGTCGATAGTTCGTGCCCGTCGGGTCGGGGGATCATCCGCCTCCCAGCGCGCATCGCCGGAGGGCACGTCGAGGAGCGTCAAGAGCGGCGCGAGGCACGGCTCGAGGGCGCGATCGAGGGTCCGGAGTTTGCCGCCGACCTTTTCGTGGCTCGTGGGGGCGTCATCCTCCGCCTCGAGCTCGAAGTATCCCTTCAGCAAGTTCTTCGCGGCGATATAGGGGGTCGTCCTGCCGTACGAGACGGCGCCGCTCTGGAGGACCAGCCAGCCCTGGGTACCGGGGGAATGAACGAACTCGTGGACCAGACGCGACTTGCCGACACCCGGCTCGCCCGCGATCCCGACGATCTGTCCTCCGCCAAGCCCGGCCCGCCCTTGGATCGCCCCGAGCTGCTTGAGCTCGGCGTCACGGCCGACGAAGCGGCTCAGCCCGCGAAGGGCCGTCGCCTCGAAACGGCGTCGCGGGCGCCCGGCCGCGGTCAGCTCGTACGTCTCCACCGGCGCCGTCAGCCCCTTCACCGGGATCGGCCCGAGTGGAATCACGTCGACGTAGCCTTCGGCGAGGGCCAGCGTCTCGGCCGTGAGAAGGATCTGGCCGGGGTCCGCGAGCTGCTCCATCCGGGACGCGAGGTGGGTCGTCTGCCCCACCGCGGTATAGTCCATGTGCAAATCGTTGCTAATCGAGCGGACGACCACCTCGCCGGAGTTGAGGCCTATCCGAACCCGAACGCTATTACCGTACTCGCGCCGGACCTCCTCGGCAAAGTGCCCGGCCGACTCCTGAATTCTGAGGGCGGCATAGCAGGCTCGGACCGCATGATCCTCGTGCGCCAGTGGCGCGCCGAAGAGCGCCATGATCCCATCACCCATGACCTGGTTGACCGTGCCCTCGTAGAGGTGAACGGCTTCCATCATGAACGCGAGCACCGGGTCGAGAATCGTGCGAGCCTCCTCTGGATCGCGATCGGCCAAGAGCTCCATCGAGCTCTTCACGTCCGCGAAGAGAACGGTCACTTGCTTGCGCTCTCCTTCCAGGACCTTGCGCAGGGTGAGGATCTTCTCAGCTAGATACCGCGGCGTGAAGGATTCCGGCGAGCTGAATCCCCTCATGGAAGCGCCCGGAGCCACCGCTGCCCCGCACTGTCTGCAGAACCTGTTCGTCGGCGGATTGCTCGCGCCACAGGCCGAGCAGGTTTCCGCCAGGCGCGCGCCACACTCGCCGCAGAAACTCGCCTCGGCGAGGTTATCGCGCCGGCAGCGGGGACATTGCATGCTCGGCTCCTCTGGACACGGACCGGACGAATCGGAGTAGCGAGGATCTCGAGATCGCGGCGCGAGTCTACGTGTATCGCCTCGCGGGTGTCAAGGCGCCCTCTCTGCTCACGGCCACGGGCTTCGCCCGCTCAGGCGTGGCCATGGTCGTCGTCGCCGACGACGAGGAACGTGCTGCCCCCGAGGAGCTGATCACCATCGAGCTGCAGGACATCGAGCCGGAGGCGCGCGGCCTTCGCGGCCCGCCCGCGGGTCGCGACGAAGACCGCCGGCACGGGCCGGTCGGGATGGATGCGGACGCCCCGCAGGTCCGCGAACCGTCGACCTCCTTCGGCCAAGAGCACAAGGGGGTCACGAAAATGGGACAGCGCCTGGACGAGCGGTGCACTGAGCGCACCCGACGCTCGAGCTTCGGCGAGCCAGGTCTCGCGCTGAGTGTCCTCGAGCGTGAGGCGACGGAAGCCGTAGATGGATTGGTCCAGCGACTCCTGCAGCTCGACTCTTGGCAGCACCATGGCAACGGTCCAGTCTTCCGGCAGGCTCGTCTCAAGCCGGAACGTGAACGGCCGTGTATTGGGGAACGGGTTGTAGAAGCGCAGCCAAGGCCACGCGACGTGATGGCCGGCGATGAAAGCCGGCAAATTGACCGGATGAACGTTCTTGTGGGTCACGCGCTTGTTGGAGCGCGTGAGCAGATCGACGACCAGCTGGGTCTCGGGCAGGAGCGAGTCACTCGCGCAGTGAAGAAGGGCCAGCAAGCATACGTGGTCAGAGGTTGTCGCCGGCGGTGTCCATTCGAACCGCAACACTCTCGGCACGCCAGCGGTAAGCACCGGGATCTTCTGATTGCCGATCAGGTGCCAGACCGTCTGGGTGTAGCTGTCGCTGGCGAAACCCGTCCAGAAATCGGCCGGCAGCGGCGGCAAGGCGGCGCCGGCGTCGGCCCACAGCAGCCGGACCTCCACGTCGGCTGCGTCGTCGGGGCCGCGATTGTGCGCCTGCACGTACACGCGGTTCTCGACGGAGCGAATCGGATTCCGGTGCGTGATCCCGGCCACGGTCTCGATCGGGTAGCCCGACGGTGGCCCGAACGGGATGTTGCGGTGGGTCGGGTTGTCGAACTCCACCCCGTCGACGAGCGCGTCGACGGGTTGAAATGGCGGTGCGTCGACTTTGATGTCGGCGCTCTGCCAGTGGTAGGCGTGCTCGCCCAGCCGGGTCGGATCGGGGACTCCGGAAGGGGACGGGAACACCTCCCCGCTATCGAGAAGGTTGTCGCACAGATAGATATCGACCGCCGGGCACGACGCCGCCAGGCTCCGCTGGAACATGCTCCGGCCGTGGGTGGCCGCGCGCAGGAGGCCCCGGGCTGGATCGACGGCGAGGTCGACTACTGACACATTGGGTAGGCCCGCATCGAAAGAGGTCCAGCTCGCACCCTCGTCCACCGACCGGAACACGCCGACGTCCGTGGCCACATAGAGGGTGGTCGGCACGGTCGGGTCGACGACCAGGGCGGCCACCGGTGTGTTCGGCAGGTTCGACGAGATCGATGCCATCGCGGTGGTCCATGCGCCGTTTGGCCCGGAGCTCGGATCGAAGGTTCCAATCCAGATGTGGTTGGACACGTTGACCACGCTGTTGAAACCGTAAAATGTCACGAATATCGTCGGCGGGGTTCCGGGCCGGATTGTAATGCCGGACAGCCATCGATTCGCCGGCCAACCTGCCACCGTGGGCGTGATCTCCGAGAAGGTCGTTCCCCCGTCCTTCGAGAAGTACAGGCGACCATCGATGGTGCCGAAGTAGATCACGCTCGACGATGCGATCGTGATCTCGGTGACGGCAGCGATCGGCGCGGTCCGTGGGCTCCAGCTCACACTCGCCGCCGCGACATCGCCATTCACGGTCTGCCAGATCCGGTCGGTTCCGGCGAACAGGGTGGCCGGGTTCGACAGATCCATCGCGAGGAGGACAACCGGGGACGCCCCGCCACCGGAAATTCTGTTCAGCCCGGCGCCCTGTGCGTCCTCGAAAGTCGCCCCGCCGTCCTTGCTTCGTTGGACGATGGCGCCGCCAGCGTACCGCACCGCCCAGATCGTCCATGGGTCGGTCGAGTGAAACGCGAGGTAGCTCCCGTCGCCTCCGAAGACGTGCCGCCAGGACTGGCCGCTCGTGGTCACCACTGTCCCGTTGTCCTGACAGCCACCACCGAACATCGAGGGCGTCGTCGTGGACGTGCCCAGATCGTAGAACTGGGTGACCGCCAGCCCGGTGCTCACCTTTCGCCACTGCACCGGTGGCGCGCCCGCGGTGTACTGACCAAGGAAGACACCCCCGTCGGTCGCGACGTAAAACCTGGAGCTGTCACCGGGCACGAACACCATGTCATGGAGATCGGAGTGCGTCACCCAGCTCGCGTCGGGCGGGTCATACGCGCGACTCACTCGCGTCCAGACGAGCTGCGCCATCGAATCCCGGTCGAGGCGCACCAGATCGATTCCTCCGGCGTACACGACCTCTGCCGTCGCGTCCATAGGATCGGCCGCGACGAATGAGCACCAGTACCGCTGATTGACGGGGATCCTATGGCCGCTGGAGTCCACGTTCGGGCCGAGATCGGCCACCGGATCCGGGAGTGGCGCCCAGGCGTCGCCACCTCCGCTTGGTGGCTCGGCGCTGGTGGTTGTCCCAAACACGAAGCCGGTCGACTCGACGCGCGCGTGGAGCACCGTCGGTTGCTGCTTGGAAATGGTGATGCTCACCCGTTTCAATCCAGGGATCGGGAGGCCGGTCGATCGCTGGCTCCAGGTGACCCCGCTGTCCGTCGACTTCCAGACCCCGTCGTCGTACCGCCCCGCATAGGCGATCCCGGGGTTAACCGGATCGAAGAGAACGTCCGTGAACACCCCTAGCTTCACGACATCCCACTGGCTCGTGGCGGCGTTCCATCGACAGAGTCCACCCGGGCCGGCGATGGGGTCGGCAACACCGTTGCTGGCGAAGCCGGCACACAGGAGGTTCGAGGGGTTGTGCGGATCGACCGCGAGCCGGTAAATGAACTGGTTTTGGATCGAGCCAAAGGAGCTCCACGTGTTCCCCCCGTCCGTCGACTTGAGCACGCCGATACCGGGGTAGTCCCATGCATAGCCGCTCAACGCCTGGAAGTACAGCGGCTCGCCGGTTCCGGCGTAGACCGTATCGGGTGCGTTGGGGTCGATCGTGAGAGCGCCGATCGACAGCGAGTCCTTGTCGTCCGTGAGGGGCCTCCAGCTCTGTCCGGCGTCGACCGTCTTCCAGACACCACCATCGGCGGCACCGGCGTAAAGAATATCCCCGTTTGTCGGATGGATGGCGAGACAGCGGATGCGACCGTTGATGTTACGAGGCCCCACCGGCGACCAACGGCACGGCGTGGCCGCCTTCGGAAGCACGACCTCGTTGGACACTCGCAGCGCTTTCTGTTGCAGCGCATTGACACGACCGAAGAGCGGAACCGTGCCTTCGCTCGTGGCGCGCCGGAGGAGAAGCCAACGCAGGCGTCCCGCCAAGCGTGCACTTCGGAACGCTTCACTCCTAAGGACCGGGGCCACATCGAACGCGGCGTCGGGCGGTTCGAGGCTCATGGCACACCTCCAGTGAGCGGGCTTCGCCGGAAGGCATTTTGGCTGACCGCATTGATCGTCGTGGATGTTCTCGCGAGCATGCCGATCCGGTGGGGCATCTGTGGCTGGTGGGCATCGGCGGTGCGCGGCGCGGCTTCGAGTACCGTCCCGAGGAAACCGTGTCGGTCCACAAGGAACCCCCGCTGAACCGCCCGTTTGTGAGAGACCGGGAGCCGGACGGCTAGGCGCGCCGACCTTACACCCGCACGGAGGGAGTCCGCTAGGACTTCATAAACGCTTTGCGGTCGCACGGCCGGGCTGGACCCATGAGCCCGGCGCCGAACAACATCGCGAAGATCGAGATGAACTTGCCGTCGGCCAGGACGGCCGTGGCGAGCCAGCTCCATCCGTTCGGACCGTGGAGGTCGCCGGAGACGGTCGGGTTGACCCGGGCCGCCACCACCATCGCGAACGACTGCATGTGCACCGGCAGGATGCCGAGCACGCCCACCCCGCGGAGCGCGTCGAGGGCGGTGATGCGCGACGGGAGCTCCGGCACCCCCGCTACACGACGCCCGGCGTGATCACCGTCTTCGCCCCCCGCCCGGCCGAGGCGTGGGCGAAGGCCTCCTCGATGCGCGCGAGCGGGAACTTCGCGCCGACGAGCCGCTTCACCCCGAGCTTCGGCAGCAGCGCCAGCGCGCGGCGGAAGGCGGTGCCGCG
>Ga0137362_10002176_pt1 | contig 12602 bp, 9 predicted proteins | sample MadtaG_2_FD_104801 | JGI IMG/M metagenome (GOLD analysis project Ga0137362, IMG submission 104801) | Vadose zone soil microbial communities from Angelo Coast Range Reserve, California, USA - Mad1_100_16 metaG | ecosystem: Environmental > Terrestrial > Soil > Vadose zone | place: USA: California... | reverse complement strand
GTTGTCGTTCGCCAAAACTCCGGCTGACGCTAGATTCGCTGCTGTAACATTGTTACGGCGATGATTTTGGCGAGGGACAGAACTTTTTGTACAGCTTGAATCGCCTGAACGTTGCCACCTCGCGGGCGGAGCTCGGCGCGGCTGTTCAGGTTGCCCATACTCTCAGCCGTGATCTGGCGGGCATATTCCGGACGTTAAGGCTAGGCGTGGGCAGGAACCCTGTCAAGACAAATGAGAGGTCATTGACAAATGAGAGGTCAAATGAGGGGTCTGTTTAGAGGTCTGTTGGAAACAATGGGAGGATCCCGATCGGCGGCAACGATTCGAGCAATTTGGCGCTCCTTCTAGAAAATGGGGCAAGAAAAAGGAGATTCAAAAATGTCTTACCTGATAGTTAAGTGGAATAGCTTTTGGCAAGAGATGCTCCGAGTAGGATGGTCCGTTTGGCCGACGCTAGGAGGTGCATCGACCTTCCTGACAGGAAACTGGCGAAATGACCAGTGAAGCAGGCTGGGTATTCCTATGCGAATGATCAGCGTTTGCCATAGACCAGGACCTTATTTGAGCACGTTGGTAAGTACACGCGGCCGTTCGCGATCGTTGGAGGCACGAACTTCGAGAACTGGTAGGATTCTCCTCGGTTGTTCCAAATTTCTCTTAAAGTGACCACATCAAACGCACGCAGAAGACCGGGGCCGTCGGTCGCAGCGTCTTGGGTCAGCGAGGCAAATAGTACACCGCCTCGCGACATCGAGGGGTCGACTGCAACCGCGAGCATACCCCCCGGCATCCCGTCGGGATCAAGGACCAACTGACCATTAAGACCAACTCCAAGGATCTTCGATTGAAGATCGAATCGATTGCCATTCCAAGCGAAGGATTTTAGGTGATCCTTTTCCGGCCAGATGAACATTCTGGCGGACCCGTCCGGAAACTGAGCAAACACAGGACTACCGTGAATGTGGGGGTACTGCGGCCAGTCCGGCCAGTGACGCATCCAGAGAGCGCGGCACAACTCCTGCGGTTCTGGGTTGCCATCTCGGCCATCGGTCCAGTGTCCGACACCGGATACGTGAGTGGTCACAATCGCGCCTCCGTCGTCCACGACAAACGCTTGTAATTTACCCAAAAGCGCGTTACTTGCGGCCGAATGTCCGGGAAGCAATATAAAATTCGCTGGCGTCGTTGCCGCTGGGAACGGATTGCCTGGAGTGCCATCAGACCAGTGACCTACGTCAACGACCCACGTGACCATCAACGCTCCGTTCGTAGGCCCACCCCTCTGCAGATAGAAAACGTCCAGTTGATTACCCGTCTGTTGCGCAGCGCTGATTCCCCCGGTAGGTGACGTCACATTCGCCGGCGTGATTCGCGCTGGCGGGGGATTCCCCGGTGTCCCATCGGACCAGTGACCCACGCCAAGCACCCAAGTGACGTACACGCTGCCATCTAGCGCAGGGTAGAACACGTCCAATTGATTGGAAGTCTGCTGGGCAGCGGCAAGCAATGCTCTCGGGTCAGCGACTTCCACCGGCGTAATTCGGGCCGGTGATCCATGATTTCCTACACCATCTGTCCAGATTCCCGTTCCGATAACCCACGTGACATACACCGCGCCGTCGTTCTTGTTTACGACAAAAACATCGAGTTGGACGGGTGTCTGTTGGCCCGCAGCCACACACGTGCCCGGAATCGCGAAATTGGCGGGCGTGATTCGTGCGGGTGGCGGATTTCCCGGTGTCCCGTCCGACCAGTGCTCCCCGCCTACGACCCATGTCACGTATACTGCGCCGTCGTTCCCCACATAAAACACATCAAGCTGATTGGACGTCTGCGCGGCAGTCGCCAGGCAACCTCCGGCCGGCATCACGCTCGATGGCGTGATACGCGCCGGCGCTCCATTTCCAGGGGTTCCATCCGTCCAATGGCCCACACCGACTACCCACGTCACGTAGACCGCTCCATCGTTACCCGCGACAAATGCATCCACTTGGTTCGGTCCCTGATTCGCAGCCGCAACAAAACCCCCTGGATGAGCGATCGATGGCGAAATTCTCGCCGGATAGGGATGGCCATTCATTCCATCCGACCAATCCCCCGAACTCACTTGCCACGTTACGTAGACTGCGCCGTCGCGTCCCACGTTGAAGACATCCAACTGGTTCCCATTCTGCGTTACGACAGCTATCGGAGAGCCAGGAGGCCCTAAGTACGAAGGATTACTGGGAATATATTGTTGGAATCCCACCTGAAACTTTTGCGCAACCTTATCAGCCGACAATTCTTCCGGGAACTGATCCTCGGTCGAGTCGGACTTCAGTTTCTGCAAGTCCGCCGACGTCCATTTCTTTGCTGCGTCGAGCTTTCCCATGTTGTCCCGGTCAAGTAGATACAGCCATCCCTGCTTTCCCCCTCCCAGGAGATATTTTGTTCCGGGAATCAAGATGGGACCTGCCGACCCTAGATCTAAATCAATGTGGTCCAGCCAAAGCTTCCGGTATGGAGTGAACCAGTCACGTACGTTGAAATTCAAAGCCGATGAACCGATGGCAGACTGTGGGTGCAGCCGAATGAAGCTGTCAGCAAGATTGGGGGAATCCTGAGGTTGGTGGCCAACCTCGAGCCGCCGGTTCCCCGTAATGAAATACACATCCGTGCCGTCCCCCGCCAGTCCGGAAGAAGCCTGCCAGACTCCTCCACCATCGACGTCCCCGTCGGTAATTTGGAACTCCCCGGATTTATCCAGTGTCCCTTCATCGAAGGAGAAAATGAATCCATGGAAGATTGGCATGCCCGGGTCCTCGCAGCGTGATGCGAACGCAACGTACAGTTCGCGGTTCTGTAGCAGCAAGCTCGCACGGCTGCGTTCCCATCGCGGCACAAATGCCGGACCGGCGACCTCTACTGGACCAGCAACAGTTTGACCATTCCTGATGTCGACGGCCACTACCTCTTGGTGTGAGGTGTCCGGACTCCGTTCGGGATTCACCCTGTAGCTGACAAACATGCGCTGTGAGGTTGCGTCGATTACGGGAGTGGCTTCGATTCCGATGCCGTCTGGCGAAATCCCGTCGCACCCCGCAGAGCCCATCTTAGTTTGGTCGTTTGGTCCGAGAGAGCGATTCCAAATAGGCAAAAGTGTGTAAGCATCGATTGCATACAAGTTGTTCCGTTCTGTCGCGATCAAGAGAACATTCCGGGGTGGCATCGTCGGAGACGTTTGCACGTGTTCTACAAATAGCGGCTGGGCATACACTCGACCTTCGACAGGCAATTCGCCGAGCTTACTCAAGCCTTGTCTGAACGTATCGCTGTTCATGCGTTGGCTCGTCGATCCCGTTCGAGCATTGTTATAGCGTTCAGTAAGAACATCCTGCGCATACGCCCTGAAGCCGCTTAGTACTGCACACAGAAGCCCGGATGCGACCACGAAGCTCGTATTAGTCTTGCGGATGAACCTGTCTCTGGCGATCATCATCTGCGGTTGTCTCCTCGCAATAGACTCTCGGCTAGTGCGCGTGTCTGCTGGGTTTTGCGTTTTCGTGATGAATGCACTGAGTGATAGTCGGGACGACTCGTCGGTGGATTCCTAAACTTCCGCTCGTGTGGAATCCACCAGCAGGGTTTCATCGAGACGACGTGGCCCGATTCTCCGCTCCGCTAGTTAAGCAGTCAAGGTCGCGGGCGGGATTCGAAATTGCGCTTGCCTTGCGGTAACTGGCTGACGATTGTGCGCCTTGTAAACAGCTACTCAATTCGAATCGGGCGTCCTGAGAGGTACGGCCGCGCGACTAAGTACTGGCATGGCCTCTAGCGTTCCTCCAGTCTGGCTATAGACAGGTCAATGAGTTCCGGACGGCCGGCGATCCGCTAATGACCGCGCCGACGGAAGCATGGACCTGAGTCGAAACGCATACTGCCAGGCCAACCGGCTTCTTATATCCGTCGCAGGACGTACCATAAATCCTCCTGCTTTAGGAACTCTGAGCTGTGACATGCGCTTTCCGGGCTCTTGCCTGAACGGATTGCCGTCATTTGAAGCCAGCGACTGCAATGAATGTTGCGGCTGAGTTGTTATCCAGTCGCGCCCAACCGGGGCAACTACCACCATTGCACGGCGGGCCCGTATACCGCCATATCGAACCGTCGGAATGCCGCTGATAGATGTGGTTGCCGCTGACCTCTACTTGCCTTGTCGCAGCATTGTTGTCCAACTCCTCCCAGCCGGGGCAGGACGTCGCTGTGCACTGGACTCCAATGTAGCGCCAAATCGTGCCGTCGTTGTGAAGCTGAGTAAGCTGGTTACCGCCAGCCGCGATCGCTACTGTTGTAGAGTTGTTGTCCAATCTCTGCCAGCCAGGACAACTCGAGCCCGAGCATGGTGTCCCTATATGGCGCCAGATCGTGCCGTCGTTGTGAAGCTGGAAAAGTTGGTTACCACCGGAGACAATTTGAGTGGTTGCGGGATTGTTATCCAGCTCTTGCCAGCCAGGGCAACTTGATCCCGAGCAAGGGACCCCCACGTACCGCCAGATTGATCCGTTCGTATGAAGTTGGAAAAGTTGATTGCCACCGGCGGCAATGGCGCGTGTGCGTGGATTGTTATCCAGTTTCTCCCAGCTGGTGCAAGAGTTGCCATTGCAGGGAGTTCCTAGAAAGCGCCAGATCGATCCATCACCGCTGTGAAGTTGAAAGAACTGATTGCCGGATGCGGCGATGGCCACAGTTGCCGGATTATTATCAAGCTTCTGCCAACCTGGACATGAAGTTCCACTGCAACTAGGACCGATGTAGCGCCAGATAGATCCGTCACTGTTCAGTTGGAAGAACTGCCTGCCGGTGGCGGCAATAGTCCGTGCCGCTGGATTATTGTCCAGCTCCTCCCATCCGGGACAGAAGTCACCGTCACATTCTGTTCCCGTGTAGCGCCACAAACTACCATCGGAGTGTTGCTGGAAGATGGGATCGGTATGGAGCTGGTACAGATCGTTTCCTGCTGCTATCGCTCCGGTGCGCGCATTATTGTCGACGCGCGACCAACCAGGGCAGGAGTCGCCATTGCATGGCGTCCCGGTGTAGCGCCATATCCAGCCGTCATCATGCAGTTGAAAGAGGCCACCGGAATCAGAATTACTGATGCTGATCGTCTTGGGATTCCGATCCAGTCGGCGCCAGCCGGGACAGGAGCTTCCGCTACATGGCGTTCCTGTGTAAACCCAGATCATGCCGTCGTTGTGTAACTGGTGCAGCGATCCGCCGCCTGCAGTGATTGCCACGGTCTTGGAATTTGCATCAAGCATCTGCCACCCGGGACATACAGTTCCGCTGCAAGCGGTTCCGGTGTAACGCCAAATTTCTCCGGTATTGTGCAACTGATAAAGCTGTCCGGTCGCAGTAGCAATATTGACCGTAGCGGCATTGTTGTCGAGCATTTGCCAGCCCGGACACACATTTCCGCTGCAAGAAGTACCGGTGTAATGCCAAATCTTTCCGGTATTGTGCATCTGGTATAGCTGTCCGCCGCTGGCGGCGATAGCAATTCCCGCGGTGTTGTTATCGAGCATCTGCCAGCCAGGGCAGGAGTCGCCGGTGCACGGAGTGCCAGTAGAAAGCCAGATTTTGCCATCACTGTGCAACTGGTAGAGATTGGAACCGTCAGCTGCGAGGGCGACGGTTTGGGAATTTCTGTCCAGGCGCTGCCAACCAGGGCATGAGTCCAGTGTGCACGGCGTTCCCGTGTACTTCCAGATCCAGCCATCCTCGTGCAACTGGTAGAGATTGCCGCCCGAGCTGGCGATGGCCGTCGTCTTGGAGTTGTTATCAAGCTCCTGCCATCCCGGGCAGGAGTCGCCGCTGCATGGCGTACCGGTATACCGCCAGATGGACTCGCCATCGCCGCCGATGAAAACGGAAGATGAGAAGACACTTAAACCCGCGACTGCCGGGAGACCTCGCGGCGCAGTGGCGGACGTCCACGCGGCGATGATCCAGTTGCCGGCACACGCAATTCCGTTGTAGTCGCCGTATTTAGGACACCCATTTCCGGCTGGAGCAGCGGCTCCACCCGGGCAAGCAGTGGCGGAGCTTGCATCACGCTCGCCGCAAGGCCATCCTGAATTGCACTGCGCGTCAGGGTTATTGGTCAAGTTGTAGGTGAAGCCTCGCACAAATCCGGTTGCCGAACCAACGAAGTAGTCGGTAAGGTCATTTCTGGCCTGCGGAGCGGTAGCTGCCGTACGGTCGTACCACCCCACCCAAGCCCTACCGTGTGTTGAGCAAGACCACGGCATAAAGCGCCGCACCGAGGTTGTGGAGTTTACCGATCTTAGGTTCGGGAAGGTTGCGGCACGGTCGTTGGATTCCGCAACAGTGATGGTTTCACCGCCCTCCGTATCGTTCATCGCGAAAGCCACAAATACATGCGCGGCATTGCCGGGATCGGGAGCAACGGTTGGACTGCTCAAAGTATTTCCGTCATTACAACGATCCAGGCCGGACACTGGACAGGGAACCAGTGCGATGGTCAAGGAATCCACGGTCACAGGGAACCCAGGAGCCGCGGTCAAGCCGCTTGCGCAAGAACTGAAGCGGTTCACCACGATTGCGTTGCCATTCACTCTAACCACATAAACATTGCCGTCGCGGCCGACCGCCACGCGAGGGAAATCGCCTGCGCCCGAGATCGCTGCTCGCGCTGTCCAATTCGCACCGCTGTCTTGCGAGCAGCTGATCGATGTTGTAACAAAGCCGGATCCTATCGAGTTGCAGTTGGCCACAGTTCCGGCAGGGGTAAAGTTGCGCCACACTGCATACAGTTGGTCGTTACCAGAGGATGGATTCACGCTGTCCGCGGCTATGTGCTCCTGGTCGGGGAAACAAACTCCCACGCCCGTGGAAGGGCATCTCGCACTGTAGCCGCGCAACGTAAAATTGGCGCCGTTATCGGTAGAACGGCTAACCGCGTTCGTGCAGCCGCTTACGTTTAGCTGAGCTGGAGTACCGTTCGCGGTCGCTATCACGCCTAGATAAGAGTTTCCCGAAGAGCCACGCGCCAGAGTCGGATCATTAAGGCCGAACACACCGGTCGAACCTGCTGCGAAACTTGCTCCAAGATTTGAAGAATACGAGAGCGCTGTATTGCTGGCGATGATAATGTTTCTAGCATCAGCGCTGGTTGCAATCTCCAGTTCTCCATTTCCAGTCTGCACTGTAAGGCTACCGGTAGAGGCGCCCGAGCGAGTACTTGGGCGCCGGACCTGAGATTCGTTATGCGGAGTCGTCGATTGGAGTCTTGGCTTTTGTGCTGGCGCAATTCTAAGATTCTGCTGCAAGACTTGCATTGACCGTTGCAGCTCTTCCGGATTGCTCTTGGCCGGGAACGCGCTGCTGGCCGCAATCTGCTGTGCGTCCTGCAACAACTGCGCAGGTGCTCCGGGCGCGAGCGAGATGTTGAAATCAATGACCTTGGTTCCGGCCGCGACGGCGACAATCGCACTTTGGATCTGCCGATCACTGAGATCTAGAGGCGGCTCCTGCTCCTGTTGGGGCGCACCCCTCCGTGGTAGCGGTTCGGTGAATTCAATGATGATGGCTGGCCACCCTCCTATTTCGGTGACCCGGGGGGTGCCGCCTCGCGATCGGGCAATGTCCTGCAGGCGCTGCAGCGCGTCCGCTGTACTAGTGCGTTCCTCCGTCGTAATCAGGATGCGGGCGAGCGCAGATTCAACAGGCGTACCCTGCGTCGCCCCACTAGTTTGGGCGGGAACTATCAGCTCCTGTGCATTGGAATACTGCGCCCCTGAAATCTTCCACGGTGCTGAGTATCGCACTGTCGTGCCCGGAGCAATTGTCAGGAGTTTGCGGTCGGAGGTGGGATTGGGTTGCGCTGAATCGTTTTGAGCTTGCGCCGAAGCCGCTACAGCAGTGACGAGAAAGAGGAATAACACCGATGCTTTCATAGCATCCCCCTTCGCAATTGCGCAGTCAACGCTAGCACAGTGCTGCTGCGACAAACAAGAGAGTTACAGCTCACCATGTGTCGCGATGTCCTGCGAACTCTGTTGGACTGCTGCGTTGTCGCGCATCCACAGTCGGTTACAAGCTCAGGATTATGACTGTGCCTCCCGAATACTTCGTCTGCCCATCACCGTTCCTGGGGGGCCGTGTAACATGATCTCTTTGTATTCTCTAGTGATTTGAAATGTGCTTCGAATTTTGACGAGGTACAGGTGCAACTACCGGTCGAATTCGGAATGGGTCTGTCCCTGATAGCGCAGAGGAACCTGTGTTTCTCAGATCCCGTTTGTGGTCATTGACCGTTACTTGATTTCGTAACAGTGTGGGATTGTAGCAGCGCTGCACAACTTGTGCGACTCTAAGGCGTCGAGCCTTTGCCTTCTGTGAGGTCGCATCCATTAAGTCCGTGAAAGTCGTGATGAGTTTGTGCATAAAATCCGACCCCCCACCTACGAGAGCGCCGGTCAACAGGACATCCGCCACATTGAACAAGTACTTTTGCGTCGGATGATCGGTCAACTTATCAAGATCGGCAAAGTTGCCCAGGCCCCGAACCCCCAGAGAGGCAATCAAGATTCCCAGAACAAGGGCCGAGTGTAAAGCAATCTGCTGTTGTGGCAAATCTGTATTGCGTAAGAGCATCATTGGCTGCCTGGATCTTCTCGACTTTCGCAAGGTGGCTGTCCGCCAAGGAGGAGGCCTTTTCGACATGTCTCTGGCGAATTGACACGGTGGAAGAGAAACGATCGGATCCGCGAAGCGCGCAGCGACCAAGAACGCAAACACCAGATGGTTTAGTTGAAGATTCCCCGAAGGTTGACCGGATACGCAGCGATCGAGAGTCTTGGGAAAGTTACGCAGCCACTGGTGTCTGATATAGGTTACGACAGTGAGGTTGCCATCGAAATGAGCGGAGATTTGCGATTGGTCGTGACACCGGCGTATCCGGCGTTCGCCCTTCCAGTGAGGTATGCGTGCGATGGTTGTTGAAGTAGGTCGTGAAATCGAGCAGCTTGTTTTCGAGATCTGCAGTGGTCCAAAACAATATGCGATCCAAATACTCGCGTCGAAGTGTGCCGATCAGCCTTTCCACGAACGGGTGGGACAGGGGAACATAGGGGAGCCTAGAATACCCGGTTGGTGATGCAAAGTATCATCGAAAGGTATCTCTAGGGCAAGTAAAACTCTGGCATACATACTTTATGTTGACTTACATGCTGCTTAGACTAGACTGCGGTCTTCATTTGCCGACAATGTTACGTTCGAGAGTCTAACCACACTGAGATATGTCCAAGCTGTCGGGCGTGTCAAGCCTCATAAGGCTGGCTGCAGGAACCAAGAAATCGCGGGTCACAAAGATGATCGACTCACGCGAAGGCCTAATAGCTGCACTGACCGAAGCTGCCGAATTGGAGCATGGTTTGTTACTTCAATACCTATTTGCTGCCCTCTCCCTTAAAAAGTTCGAACACGAACGCCTCTCCGCAGCGCAACAGGAGCAGACGCGCGCTTGGGAAGGCAGTATTCTCGCGATTGCGAGGCAAGAGATGGCCCATCTGGGGACTGTATGCAATCTGTTGTCTTCGATTGGAGCGGCCCCGAGGTTTGGTCGCCCAAACTTTCCTCAGGAGCGGATGTCGTATTACGGCCCGTTTGATTTCGAGTTAAAGAGATTCTCGGATGAAAGCCTCTATCGCTTCGTTCGAGCAGAGTTGCCTCAGGGAGAACCTCCCCCACCGCCTCCGGGGCACTACCTTCCCGCAGGTCATCCTCAAAAACAATTGCTCGCATCGATGGTGAAGCCTGTTCCAGAACCCCTCGAATACGACTACGTGGGTCAACTCTACGGACAAATTCGCGACGGATTCGCAAAGATCCCGGAACCTAATCTGTTCATTGGTCCGAAATTCGCGCAAGACACGGACGACTGGTCACGAAGAATGAAACTGTTTCTGGTAGTAGATCGTGGGACGGCGGACAAAGCGATAGACTCTATCGTGCTGGAAGGAGAAGGCGCGCCGGGGGCACGTGCCGGTTCACATTACGCGACTTTTTTGAAAATCCGGAAAGAACTGAGCGATGCTCAGCAGACTGACCACAATTTCGATCCCGCTCGCGATGTTGTCCCTAACCCACAAACACGTCCACATCGGGACTCCCACGGGAAAGGGTCACTTCTGACAAACAAGAGCACGGTCAGAGTGGCCGAATTCTTCAATTCAATCTACGAGACTACGATTTTGATGCTGATGCAGTTCTATTCGTATGGCGGGGAAAGTCCCGCGCAACGTAAAGCGTTGCAGGGAGCCATACGGGAGACGATGAGTATGGCGATCCGGCCGCTTGCCGAGGTCTTAACCACTATGCCAGCCGGCGAGGGCTCGACAATTCCAGTTGGCGGACCCAGTTTTGAGTTCTACTACGATGTTCGGCTATCGACGCAAGCACAGAATCGGTGGGTCATCTTGCTGGAGAGATTGAAGGACGCCGCAGATTTTTGCAAGCAATTGCCGTCAAGTGAGTTCGGCGTCCCAGAACCTTCTCGTTTCAGTATGATGGGGCAAAATCTAGGTTGGATTAGAGAGAACATTTTGACTGTACGTAAGCAAGAATTTGTGTTGTGAAGAGGACAAGTCGATGCTTTGGCTGAAATTCAGCGGATATTTCCAGTGCCGGCTGGCGACTGATCCGGATCCGACAGATGAGCGGCGAGGCGTTAGCGGGTACGTCCACGCGTTGGCTGGAGAGCCCGATTTGGACCGTGTCATTCGGCTTCAGCCAAATGGCACTGTGATTAGATCTCACTGTCCGGAAATTGGCGTGAAAGTACGATGTGTTTACGTGGATGGGGGCAGAGCGATCGAGCACGCTCTGGTCGGAGCAGACGTCGCCCTGTTGGATGAACCTAAATTCGAGGGTCGAAATTGGATTGTAGCGGAAGACGGTGTCGAACCGATCGTCCCTTTTCACATCCGGGTAACCAAGAACCGGTTTTCACTTCAGCGTAGCCATGCGGATGCAGAGGAGTTCCCGTTTACGGAACTGAGAGCCCAAGGTCTGATTTTTAGCCCGGGCGAAATTGGCGAGTCGACTGGCATCTGGGACTTGGACACGGAATGGGATAAACGCCTGGCACTTCTTCGAGACGACTTGGCGAAAACTGGGGATGAGACGGAGAAGGCGCGTTTGCAAAGAAGAATTGAATTCATGACGGGAATGCCCAGACGAACGATGTACTACCCGGCAAAAATGCCGTACAACCTCTCTCTGAAAGGAACCCCTATCTACCAAGACCCGGACCACGTATTGGCCACGGCGGTAGACGTTCAGCAGCCATGGTCGACTGAATGTTGGTTCGGTGCCTGGGACCCGGACGGATTGTCTGGGTTCATGAAGGGATATCTAGGATTGCCACTCGTGAAACCTTCGAGTGAGGGAGAACGAGAGCGCACGCGGGCCCGAGAAATTGCGCAAAGTATGGAGCACCGAGAACTTAGACGATTGTAAAGGAATTGTTTGGATGAGCAGAGAACAGCATATTAAACATCGTTCTGGCTGGTTACTGTAGGTCAGAGGCGAGTTGCACCGTTTCCATAGCCGAGAGAGCGCGTGTGCTCGAGATTGTCCGCACTGCATTGGAGGAGCGAAGTTGGATGACAGTGGTCCGAGAATCGGTGCGACATGATGAGGTGGGTGCTGTCGATTATCCTTCGCGTTCCTCCGCCATGGCATAGCTGACCAGGCGGCGAAGGCGGAGACAGAACCCGCGAGCTCCACGCGCTAAGGATTCCACTCTTCTCGATTCGAGTGGACGAACGCCGGGACGAGTAGGACTTAACTTGTCGAGCCAGAGAGATAGGCACAGCTCGACAGGCCTTCGAGGTGCCCTCATGCAAGCAATGACGAGGCAGCGCGGCCTCTTCCGTGACGGTGCACGATCCTTTGGCAACTGCAAGAGGCTACGCGACACAGATGGCTACCCAAGTCGCGCCTTGGAACCCCGAGGAACAATTGTCGGACCATGGATGGACGATGAAACGGCGTGTGCCGTCCAACGGCAGAAGCCCACGAATGAAAAGCAACTATTTTGAGATGGCCGAAGGTCTTAGTCCGACTTCGGCTCGGCGCGTGTAGACTCGGCACATGAGTGAAACCGCGATCTTGGACCGTACGGCTGTCGTGCGCCATGGACGAACGCTCGAATATTTCACGATCGCATGGAATGCCTTAGAAGGTTTGTTGGCCGTCGTGGCACGGGCAATTGCCGGGAGCATTTCGCTCGTAGGTTTTGGAATCGATAGTTTCATCGAAGTGACGTCCGGTCGGTCTTACTGTGGAGGATGTCTGTTGACGCCGAAGTGCAGCTCCGCGAACTGAATGAGCGGCGGGCTCTGAGGATTGTCGGCGTTTGCTTCCTTCTGCTGGCGGCCTACATCGTCTATGAATCTGTGTTGGACCTATGGTCACGTCGCGCCCCCGAACACAGCATTCCGGGAATCGTTCTGGCCTGCGTCTCCTTGGTCGTAATGCCCCTTCTCTCCAGAGCTAAGCGAAAGGTGTGGCGTGCTTTAGGCAGTGCCGCCATG